>Ga0067045_1002595_pt1 | contig 107946 bp, 91 predicted proteins | sample TerdegcTABiofilm_FD_59184 | JGI IMG/M metagenome (GOLD analysis project Ga0067045, IMG submission 59184) | Combined Assembly of (Gp0054472, Gp0054536) Wastewater bioreactor microbial communities from Singapore -Terephthalate degrading...
TATGAAAAGGATAAAGCAGATGCTTAGTAAAGAGAAAAAAGTGAATAAAAACCAGCTAAGATTTAGTTTTGCGGAGGATTTATGAAAAATTTTGGGGTATTTCCAGGAAAATCAAAATCGGTTGACTTTTGTTAAGAAATGTATATATATCCTTAAATCACTGGTTAAGGAGGTATTTATGAAGAAATTTCTCGTATTATTCGTATTATTTGTATTCTGTTCGCCGGCTTTTGCAGCAGATATCGATGTCCACGGCTTTGCCCAGATGTGGTATCTTTATAAAGACAACGGTGTTGCCCTCAAGGACGCCAACGGGGTGACATATTATGCCGCCCAGTCGGATTCCAGATTTGTTCTCTCAAGGGCAAGACTGAAGACAAATGTGGAGCTGTCGAATGTAGTTTCTTTCTTTGGTCAGATTGATTTTATGGCATACCAGAATAATGTTACCAGTGCTGCCGACAAGAATGATGTTTCTACATATAATCTCCTCCAGCTTATGGACCTCTTTCTCAATATCAAACTTCATGACTATGTCTCTCTCAGGTTCGGGCAGTTTACACTCCCCTTCGGCTATGAGATAATGAGGTCACCGTATGACCTTGAACTCGTCAGCTATTCGCTTGCAGTTGGCCCGGGTCATAAATATTACGGCAAGCAGCTCGGATTCTTCCCCTACCTCAGGGATGTGGGTATGTATGCCTACGGAGATTACAAGGGACTCAATTACAAACTCGGTATTGTAAACGGGGCAGGAATTTACAGGAGTGAGGAGAACAGGGTTGATATTTCGAAGGACAGAGATTACGGTAACAAATTCAAGGACCTCGTCGGCAGAATAGGATACAGCCACAAGTTCTTTTCCGCAGGCCTTTCAGGGTATTACGGTGTCAGGGATGCGTATGATGATTTTGATGCCAACAGAAGATTCTGGAGAGGTGGTTTTGACCTGACAAGCAATTACAATAACATTATCTTTGCATCAGAGATTATCTTTGGTCAGGATGAATACAAGAAAGTAAATGCCGCCGAGGGGAAGATAGAATTCGAACCCCACTTTGCATACGGTACTTATGTTATGCTCGGATATAAGTTTGGCGGCCTCAGGCTTGCACCTGTTGTCAGGTACGGTTTCATCGAACCGAACGATTCTGTTGATGACAACGAATTTTCGTCAGTTACAGCCGGTCTGAACTATTATTTCTCTGAATTTGCAAAGCTGACACTCTCCTATGAAAAGATTATGCCGGTAAAGGCTGCGCAGTATCTGAATAAGGACGGTAAGGCTTCCGATATAAATCTCCAGACAGCGATTATGCAGCTCGGAGTAAGTTTTTAGGCCGTAATTACATCATTACACTGAATGTTAAGAACCCCGGTAAAACCGGGGTTTTTTTTAATATTCAATTTGAATTTGCAAATATTCTGGTATAATACCCCGTCTGAACGTGGGACTCTATCCCGAGGAGACTTTTGTATGGATGAGATGGAAACTACCGAAAAGCCTAAGAAGAAGAGGCCGGTTTATATATCGTTTATAATGATAATCCTCTCGGTAGGGCTTATGTTCTATTATCTGGAGGATATCTCATTCTTTTTTACAAGGCCCGAACCGGTTATGCTCGGGGATGCCGATAAGCTTATCTCTTCGAAGCTCAGACACAATACATATATCTCGGTATCCGGAATTCCGGACCCGAGGATGCTCAGGGGAGACAGTTATGTATATTTCTTTTTTACGAAAAAATACAATTACTACGTATTTATGGGAGACAGGAACATACTTGTAAAGGAACCGGTGGAATTGAACAAGAGCCGCAAGGAGGAAGGTCTGGATACAGGACCGAGAACCGGAAGGTTTATGAAATTTGACAGATATTTCAACCAGAGAGAACTCGCACAGGCAAGGGAGTTTTTTACAAAGAGGCTCGGAAGGCATTTCGACGAGAATGGCGGAGTTCTGATAGTTGGTGAAAGACCCTATAGTGATTATGTTACGCTTTCTGTCTATCTGATATTAGCGGGTGTCCTTATTTTTAATATCCGCGAGATCTATAGAAGATTTGCAAAGAGAAAGGATGCGACCTGACTCTATGGTTAAGACGAGATTTGCCCCAAGCCCGACCGGTGAGATGCATATCGGAAATGCACGTACGGCACTATTCTCGTATCTCTATGCGAAAAAGTGCGGCGGCAGATTCATCTTGCGGCTGGAGGATACGGATACGGAGCGCTCGAGACCGGAATATTCGGAGGCGATCATTGAGGATATGAAATGGCTGAACCTCGGTTACGACGAGGGCCCGTATAAACAGTCCGAAAGGATGGGGATATACAGGGAATACCTCGATAAACTAATCGGGATGAATCTTGTCTACGAATGTTTCTGTACGCCGTCCGAACTCGAAGAGCGCAGAAAGATTGCCCTTAAGTCCGGAAAGCCTCCTGTATATGACGGGAGATGTGCACTTTTGTCGGAAGAAGAAAAGAGAAGACTGAAATCAGAAGGGAAACCCTATACATACAGATTCAGATTTTCGACGTTCGACATTATCGAATTCGAGGATGCCGTCAGAAAGAAGGTCGTATTTAATCCGAGGATTATGGGAGACCCGATAATAGTCAGGGCCGACGGGGTTCCGGCGTATAACTTTGCCTGCACAGTCGATGATATGCTTATGGGAATTACCTATGTGATAAGGGGTGAGGATTTGCTGGACCAGACTCCGAGACAGATTGCACTTCTCAGGACCTTCGGTGCAGAGGTTCCCCGCTATGCACATCTGCCGCTTATCGTGGGGAGCGGGAAGAAACCGCTTTCAAAGAGAGATGGTGCTACTTCTGTGGTTGAGTTCAGGGAGCAGGGGTTTCTTCCTGAATCACTTCTGAACTATCTATTCAGACTCGGTTTCTCTCCGCTGACCGATAAACAGATTCTGAGTCTTGATGAGATGGCTGAGATGTTCGAGATTGAAAGGGTGAGCCCTTCTCCGGCAGTATTTGATTTTTCAAAACTGAGATTTCTGAACCGTGAGGTCTTGCGGAATCTGGATGAATCAAGGCTTCTTGAGTTGTTTGGTAAAAGTATGGATAAGCGGGGTCAGTCGGTCAACAGGGATTTCGTGAAAGTATTTAAGGAAGAGGTTTTTACAGTATCCGAAATCAGGGATGCGTCTGCATTCCTGTTTGATGACGTATTCAATCCCAAAGAGGCGTCCGAAAAGATCAGAAAGAGCAAGTTCTTTACCAGCACTGCCGAGACGGACAGGATATTCAGGATATTTACCGAGTCTCTTAATGAAAGCGGATTCGACGAGGCTCCGCTCAGAAAATATATCGAACAGACGGGGGTAAAACCGCTGTCGGTATTTATGCTTATAAGACTTGCCCTTTCCGGACGCGAGAAGGGTCCCTCTCTCTCAGATATCGTAAGACTTCTGGGCAGAGATAAGGTCAGAAAGAGAATTGAATCGGTCTTGGGATATCTCTGAAAGGAGAGTTTATGGCAATAAAGGTTTTTAATACTATTGCAGGTAAGAAAGAGGATTTTATTCCTATAAAACCCGATGAGGTAAGAATGTATGTCTGCGGGGTGACGGTATATGATATGTGTCATATCGGACACGCAAGGGCTTATGTTGCCTTCGATGTGATTTACAGATATCTTAAAGAGAAGGGATTCAGGGTTACTTATGTCCGCAACTTTACGGACGTCGATGACAAGATAATAAAACGTGCAAATGAGCTCGGAGTAAAGACAGAGGAGATAACGGAGAAGTACATCAGTGAGTTTTATACGGATATGGAATCGCTCGGCGTCAGCAAGGCGGATATAGAGCCGAAGGTGACCGAACATATAAACGAGATAATCGCCTTAATCCAGAAGATAATAGATAACGGATACGCCTATGTCTCGGGAGGAGACGTCTATTTCTCTGTCGAGTCGTTCCCGGGTTACGGCAAACTCTCCGGCAGGAGGCTGGATGATATGAAGGCGGGGGCAAGGGTAGAGGTGAATGAGCAGAAGAGGCACCCGATGGATTTTGCCCTCTGGAAGGAGAGCAAACCGGGGGAGCCTTTCTGGGATTCTCCATGGGGGAAGGGGAGACCCGGATGGCATATCGAGTGTTCTGCGATGAGTACAAAATATCTCGGGACGACGTTCGATATACACGGGGGAGGAAAGGACCTGATATTCCCCCATCACGAGAATGAGATAGCCCAGTCCGAAGGGGCATACAAGGTGCCGTTCGTAAGATACTGGCTGCACAACGGCTTTGTCAATATCAATGAAGAGAAGATGAGTAAGTCACTCGGGAATTTCTTTACGATACGTGAAGTGACATCCCGGTACTACCCGGAGGCATTGAGGTATTTTATGCTCGGGACACATTACAGGAGCCCAATAAATTATTCGGTGGATGCGATATCTGAATCGGAGGGCCGTGTGGAGTATTATTATTCGACTCTCAGGGAGATGAATAATGCCATCGGCAGTTTTGGCGGCCCTCTCAAGGATTTCCCTGCAAAGGAGGAAGTGGATAAGAATCTGCAGGAGTTCTTTGATTCTATGGATGATGATTTCAACACAGCAAAGGCACTTGCAAATCTCTCCAATCTTCTGAGGCTTGCGAATGATATCATTCTCAAACGGAATCAGTATCCGAAGGATATCTTCCGGTCTTCGCTCTGCTATATCCGTGAAAAGATTATGATTATGGGAAGGATTTTCGGAATAATGGAGAAGGAACCTCTCTCTGTATTGAAATCGATTACGACTATGAAGGCGAAGAGGCTTGGTATAGATGTGGATGAGGTATCCAGACTCATCGAAGAGCGTTCGCTGGCCAGAAAGGAGAAGAATTTTCAGAAGTCAGACGAGATAAGAGACCGTCTTCTGAAGATGGGTATTGCGATTATGGATACACCGGAGGGGACTCTCTGGAGGATCGAGAGATGAGAGTAGTTGTCCTTAAATTCGGAGGTTCTTCCGTTGCAAATCCCGAAAAGATACTGAGGGTGGCCGAAAAGGTCGTTGCAACCAGAAAGAAAGGGTATGATGTTGTTGTCGTCGTCTCGGCAATGGGTGATACCACGGATAATCTCCTTAGTCTTGCAAAGACCGTCAATCCGAATCCCCACAGGCGGGAACTGGATATGCTTCTCTCTGTGGGAGAGAGAATCAGTATGGCACTTCTCTCGATGGCAATAGCAAAGCTGGGTTATGATGCGATTTCGCTTACCGGTTCGCAGTCGGGTATAATAACAAACGACAGCCACAATAATGCAAGGATAATCGAGATACGCCCGTACAGGATTCAGGATGAACTCGAAAGAGGGAAGATAGTTATAGTTGCCGGTTATCAGGGCGTCTCTTACCGCAAGGAGATTACCACGTTGGGAAGAGGCGGTTCCGATACCACTGCTGTTGCGCTCGCCGCAGCACTAGACGCCCAGTACTGTGAGATATACAGCGATGTTGACGGGGTCTATTCGGCTGACCCGAGGGTGGTGGAGAATGCTGAGAAACTCGAACATATCTCCTATCAGTCTATGCAGGAGTATGCGGAGGCCGGTGCAAAGGTGCTCAACAGTCAGGCTGTGGAATTTGCCAAGAAGAAGGGTATAGCAATCTACTGCAAATCCACTTTTTCGGATGGCAGCGGGACCGTGATAGATAAATTTCTTTCTCAGAAGAAGACCGATATCATAGGCGTCACCTATGAGGAGAAGATTATACTTCTGCAGAAGAGATTCGAACTCTATAAGGATGTTCAGGCCCTATTCGAGATCCTTGATGCATACAGGATAGTAGGTAAACAGATAAGATTCGAAAATGACGGCTCAGGGTATTTTCTCAGCCTTGCATTTTCTGATGAGAATATCTACGACTTCGGGAATTTCAAAAAGCTTATTAACGAGCGTTTCGGTGGTTCTGTGACCATAAGGGAGGATACGGGGACTGTATCACTCATCGGTGACGGCATAAATCAGGATTATTCAAATATGAGGAATATGCTGGACATACTGAATGCGAATAATGTTACACTTGTAGGTATTACGACGTCGTCTTTCAGAATTTCGGCAATTATACCGGCATTACAGGTAAAGGAAACTGTCAGATCTCTTCATAAGTTCTTTATTGAGGAAAGAAAATAGATTCAGAGTACACTTGAATACTCTCTGTTCGTTTTATTTAATCTCAGGGAATCGTATGTCAGTTGACGTTTTTTAACGAATATTAAAGCTGGGTTTTTGGTGTTTTGAAAAAATCCTGATTTATAATATATCTGTTTATTTTTATATGGTTATTTAATGCTTGTTTGATTAATCTGAAAAAGGAATATCAGCTTTATTTTTATTGTCTGGTGCTTTCTGAATTGTTAAGAAACTTTGTGTATATATCTGCCGGAATTTATTACTATAAAATGAACAACCGCAAATTTACCAATAATATCAGTAAGTTATCAAATATACCTGGCACTTTTCGGGCAAAAAAAAGGCGTCAGGGATTCTGACGCCTTTTGGTGAAAATCTACAGAAGTCAGGTTATTCGGCCTTCTTCTCCTCGCCGCCTTCCTTCTTCTCTTTCTTAGCCTTCTTTTCCTTCTTCTCTTTCTTCTCTTTCTTCTCTTCCTTCTTCTCTTCTTTTGCTTCCTTCTTCTCTTCCTTCTTTTCCTCTTTTGCTGCAGGCTGTCCCTCTGCCGGTTTTGCCTCATCCTTCTTTACCTCTTCTTTTGCAGGCTGTGCCGGTGCTGCTGCTTCCTGTGCACTTGCTGCCACTGCAAAGAGTGTGAGAAGTCCGAACGCAAAGAGAACCAATAATGCTTTCTTCATGATACTCCTCCTTTAAGAGTAAAATTAGCAATATGTTAAACCTTTAATTTTATTTGTCAAATATTTTTTTTCGAAACTTTATTGTTTACTCTGCATCTAATTAGGTTGAAGGAGGTATGTGTATGGCAGAAAATAATCACCTTGTAATCAGTGACCAGAACTTTTCAGATGAGGTATTAAAGAGCAGGGAGCCTGTACTTGTGGACTTCTGGGCTCCGTGGTGCGGCCCCTGCAGGCTTGTAGGTCCTGTCGTTGAGGAGCTTGCATCGGAGTATCAGGGCAGAATTAAGGTCGGCAAACTTAATGTGGATGAGAATGAGCAGACAGCCTACAGATATGGTATAAGGAGCATTCCTACAATTATTCTCTTTAAGGACGGCAGACCGGTGGACCAGATTGTAGGAGCAGTACCGAAGCACATTCTGAAAAAGATGATCGATAAAAATATAGTCTCGAACTGATTAGCGGAGGGTCTGATGCCAATATATGAATACAAGTGCAGTGGTTGTAAAAGGATTTTTGAGGAACTTATAAGAAACCCATCGGATGAAACCGGTATTAAATGTCCAGTCTGCGGTTCGACATCGGTTAAAAAGATAATGTCCTCCTATTCGGCTTTTGGTTCTTCGAATACTGAACCGGATTATTCTGACAGTGGTTCGTCTTCCTGTCCTTCCTGCGGATGCGGTAGCGGGAGTTGCGGGATATAGATTATCTTAAAAGGTCGTTTACTGAAATCCTGTCAGCAGATTTCAAAGAGTATTTTTGACAGAAGAGTTCATTTATTGTAATCATTTTTGCGAGCAGCAGGTCGTATTCAAAGAGTCTGTATTTCCCTTTTCCCTTTACAGAGATAATATCTTCATTTTTAGGACAGATTACGACTTCTTTAGTGCTGCTGTCAATATCCCTGAACAAAAGTGGAAGACCCTGAATTATACAATTGACTGGTCTTATGTCATATATCTGACACGAATTCTCTTTCAGGAAGATGCAAGTTCTGATATCTCTTTTGTTTGCCTGAATTTTATATTCTTTCAAAAGAGTATTTATGTAATAAAATTCGACAGGTAATATCGAGAATTCCTCACAGCATTCAGAACAGCCTTTCTTACACATAAAGTTTCGGTAGTCTTTTTCGAATCGGAGGTAGAATTTCAGTGTCTCGTCCCTTATTTTTTTATATTCCTGAAAAAAACGGTTATTAGGGTCAAAAATCATCCGGACCTAAAAATCCTCGATTCTGTCCACAAAAGGCGGCCAGTCAACGAACGGGTTCCGGTTCTTCTGATAACCGGTTATGGAATTGCATCTATCAATCTCTTCTGTATCGACCGGGTCGAGCGTATGCCACTTTCTGAGCTCTGATTCCTGATCGGCATCGATGGGGAGCTTATACCTTATACTGAAATAGAATATTGCACGTGCGACATTTCCTTTGTGGACGTCTCTGGGTTCGAATACGGTATTCCCCTTTGAATTGGTCCCGAGTTTGCTGCCGCCCTCCGACCATGTCACATTGACGACTGTACCGAACGGGTAGCTGCCTCTTCGGGAGTTTGCATCGGATTTTGTCGGGAATAGGTGAAAGAGGTCTGACCTTGCAGGTTCGTTATCGGCACCCATACTCTGAGGCCAGGTGTGTTCTGTATTCATAATGTTTGAATTCGGAATGCCGCTCGTCTGAAGCTTAAAACCTGTATATACACACTCTACCCATCCGTCTTTATTGTCTATTTCGGAGAACATCTTCGTCCTTGCAAGGTCATAACCGAGTGATGTGTGATTACTTATCAGCTGATTGAGTTTATCCTTCAGTGCCTTGTTCGTAAGATTTTCGGTGCCGGGATAATAGCATATACCGCAATCAGAACCCGCATCGCAGTAACAGGGTATATCTGCATCAATGCCGGGTTCAGCTCCTCCATCACTGATATCTGTATCAGGATATATGTCCTGTGGTGTGATATCCGGTTCGTCCGCCGAATCGGTCAGGAGAATGTCGGTAAGAAGAGAGTCTTCTGAAATATCCGTTTGAGCAGTATCTTTTGTATCCTCAAAAACGTCTTTCGTATCGATAATGTCCGAATCCTGAATGATATCTGTCGGTATATAGGTGTCGGGTTCTTCTCCCGAATCCGGTTCTTCTGTGTCTGTATCCGCAGGTGTATTTATGTCTCTTAATGTATCATATCCCGGTATTGTGTCGGAATAAATTACAATATCCCTCGGAGGTCTATCCTCCCTTACAAAATCCCCGCAGGCCGTGAACAGGAATGTGACGGCAATCAGAAAAGAAAAAAGGTGACATAATGTGTCACCTTTATAGTTAGAAATTCTGTTCATTAAACGATATTTTACTGTTTACAGGCGATCTGATAATCCTTGAAACTCTGGTGTATGCAGATTTTGTGGTTGGGGTCTATCTCTTTCTTTTCAAGGCAGATATAACCTTCGGCTTTTCTGCAGTCATCATCAGTGTTGCAGAGTAACATGCAGATTCCGATGCCCTGACAGTTTTCATCAAACGGTTTTGTGTTCAGGCAGACCGCCCCTGTCCCGCAGGCCGTGTCGGGGCTGTTGACATCACAGTTGAGTCTGGAGCAGTATCCTCCCGGCATCTCGCCGTTTATCTGGTTCATTTTGAGAAAGTCGGTTGTAAGACATACATTGGGCCCGTCAGGTTTGTTCTTGTTGCAGAAGTCGTTTGTGTCACAGGCCTTGCCGAATATTGCATGGCCGGTCGGGATTTCATCGTCTGCAAGTGTTGTATCTCCGGTCGTGCCGGTATCCGTGCTGCTGGAGTCGTCTGATGAGCAGTAAATAAATAACGCTACGAGTGAAAGGCAAGTAAAGAGAAAGAAAAATTTCTTCATTGATAATACCTCCTCTGAAAAAACCACACTTACTCTATCAGTAAAACCCGTATAAGTCAAAGATGAAAATACCAAAATATTTCTTTATTTGTCTGATTCTTTGTAGTAGAAAAGAAAGAAGACGGTGTGATACTGTTTTTTTATGGATGAAGTGTTACTCAAAATTACCGGTAAGTGTCTGAGCCTCGAAGAGATTGCTTACGAGACCTACAGGTATATTGCCGGCAATTCCCTTGATAAGAATATCGGGGATTTTTTCGGGAATATGGCTGCTGAGGAGGCCGAACATATTGAGTTCTGGAAAGGAGTGCATTCACTTGTATCCTCAGGTGCAATCGAGGATATTATCGACAACGAATATGAACTGCTCGAAGATGTGAGCAGGACGGTTGAAGTGGCAGAGGGACTGAGGGTTCAGCTTAAAAATGCGAATGACAACAGAAGGGTATTTATCCTCGCATTCTACCTCGAAACATATATTATGCGACCGTCTTTCGGTATAATCTTTCAGTTTGTAAAGAATATTTCGCCCATCAAAAATCCTATCGACACATACCAGATTCATCTCGAAAAATTTATCAGTCAGTTCAAAAGACAGAATATCGAAGATATTGAACTCACAAGTATTGCAAATATCATTTTTCAGCTTTACAGCGAGAACCTTCAGCTCTCGAGAATCTCCTATATAGATACACTTTCCGGACTTCTTAACAGGAGAGGACTTTTTTCGTCCCTTTATACGGTTGCCCATATTCTGAGCAGAAAGAACCGTCCTGCGGGGCTGATGATGTTTGACATCGATAACTTCAAGAAGGCAAACGACGAATATGGTCATCAGATAGGAGACCAGATTATTTCATCAGTCGGGACCATTATAAAATCCTGTATCAGAAACTCGGATATCGCAGGCAGATTCGGGGGAGAGGAATTTGTTGTACTCCTTCCGGATATAAGGGAGGATATGGTCAGGACTCTCGCAGAGAATATCAGGGAGAAGGTAAAGAGCGAATTTTCAAAGAGATTTCCGATAACTGTTTCAGGTGGTTGTGCATTTGCGGAAAGAATCGCAAATCCTCAGGAGGATATCAACAAACTTATTAAAAAGGCCGATGAAAACCTTTATATATCGAAAAGAGAGGGAAAGGACAGGATTACATTCATTTGACCGGCTATGTAGTCGGGTTTTTTCATTGATACTTGTTGGTCTTGACAATGAGACCGCTTTGAGAGATTATAAGGGCAATTTAAGGAGTCCGCTAAGAGATGGCCAGACAGGATATTCTGCTTATAGGGCTTGAGTACAATTCGCTGAGGATTCTTGAGGTGAGTCTCAGGAAGGCCGGCTTTATGGTAGCCTCGGTTACAAGTTATTCCGATGCTCTGGAGCAGATTAGGATAGCTGCACCGGACCTCGTTATCGTGGACTCGGTAAGAGATGCAGACGCATTCGAATTTGCATCCCAGCTAAAGAGAGATTACAGGAATACCCCTGTTATCCTCATAAGTTCGAACAAGGAGATAAATACGAGGATAAGGGCCCTTGAAATCGGTATCGATGATTATCTCGTCAAACCGATATATATAAAGGAGATTATTGCCCGTATCAAGATTCATCTGCAAAAACGTGAACAGAAGAGGGTAGAGGACGGCATAACGGCGGGTTTTATCGGTTCGCTGTCGGATATAGGGCTTTATGATATTGTACAGACTATCGAACTGAACAGGAAGAGCGGAATTCTTGAGATCAAGGGGAAGGTTCAGGATGGCAGGATATTTTTCAAGAACGGACAGATTGTACAGGCCAGTGTGGGTAAACTCAGAGGGGAATACGCCGTTTACAGGATGCTCACATTCGGTGAGGGCATATTCAAGATGTCATTTCTGGATATTGACGTTGAGCCTGAGATAAACAAGCCTAACAATGCGCTGATTATGGAAGGAATGCGGAGACTGGATGAGTATATGAAATATACCGAACAGCTTCCGCCGCTCACTACGAGACTGGAGATAGATACCACCCTTCTTTCCGAGAGGCTAAAGGATATCCCCGACAATGTAAACAAAGTCCTGAAACTGATAGACAGTGAAAGGTCGATAAACGATATTGTCGATATGTCCGAACTGGATGAACTCGAGACACTGAAGATTATTTCTGCGCTCTATTTTGATGGCATAGTCTATGATATTTTTGCCCGAAAACCCGAGAGCAGCAAAAAGGTCAGTTCCACTCTTCCCGAACCTCTCTTTGCCCCGGCATTGAGGCCGGAAGAGAGTAAGACGGAGGAAAAAAGACCTCCGACATCGGAAACCTGGGCGGCCAATATATTCGAAAAGGAGTCTAAGGAGGCTGTGCCGGAACCGGTTGCCCCCAATATCGGTGATACTACCATTGCTGATTCCGAAAAGGTTACCGAAGTACAGGTAAAACCGCCTGAATCTCCTGATGTAAGGGCAGAGTCTGAAGTTCCGGAGAAAAAAGAAGAAGTGCCGGAGAGGAGCGTGGAAATTCCGGTTCAGAAAACTCCTGATATACCGGCACCTGATAATACTTCAGTTAGTCCTGCAGTATCGGTCATTTCGGATGGTGTTGAGAGAAAGAGCCCCAAGGAACAATTAATTGAGAATACTCTTATAGAAAATGTTACACTTTCAACCTCGTCCTATGTAAAAGGTTCGCTCCTCGGAAAGAAGGAGAAAAAAACCAGATCTGATAAGAAGAGTGGTTTTCCTCTGGCATTATTGATTGTCATCCTTGTAATTGCAGGAGCAGGAATTTATCTGGGATACAGGTATTATATCTCTTACGTGTCAGGAAAAAAAGAGACAGCCATTATAGAAAGCAAGACTGCTGCTCCGGCTTCAAAAGACTCTGAAGGGGTAATTGCTGCGACACAGAAAAAGGAAGAGACCCCGAAGAAAGAGGAGGAGAAAAAGGAAAGACCGCCTGAAACCGATAAGCCGAAGGAGGAAGAAGCCGGCAAGGCGGTCGCCGTTCAGGATAGTAATACTGAGCAGGCAGCTGAAGCCCGGAAGGTGATAGCCGATTCAAAAAAGGAACCCCTGAAATCCCGTGGTGGTGAAGCAAAGGATAGCGAGCCTGTAATCGATATGGAAGGTTATAATAATTTTATGAATTCAGCCCAGAATCTGTATAAATCCGGTAATTTAAGGGGAGCAAGAGAGGAACTCAAACAGGCTCTGATAAAGAATCCCAAAGGTTTTGAGGCGCTGACGCTTCTGGGTCAGATTGACCTTGACGGAAACAGGATCAAGAGTGCGATTACATATTTCAAGAGGGCGCTGAGTTATAACGGCAAGTATGCACCGGCCTATTTTTACCTTGGGACGTGTTATCAGCTTGAAGGCAACAATGAGAGTGCAAAGAAGATGTATCAGAAATACCTTACACTTGCGCCAAACGGCGAATTCGCAAATGATGTAAGGGCGATAATTTCCGACTTAAAATAGAAGGAGAATGTTATGGAAGTCAAGTGTCCGAAATGTCAGACAGTCTATCATCTCGATGAGAATCATATACCCGCCGAGGGTGCCAATGTAAAGTGTACCACGTGTCATAATGTGTTCAAGGTTTCGGCTCCTGCCGTAAAACCGCCTCCCCAGAACGTGGGCTGGCATCTCAAAAGACCCGACGGAACCGTGATCAATTTTGCACATCTCGGCGAACTTCAGAAACTGATCCTTGAACATAAGGCACATCTGGAAGATATGATTTCGAAGGACGGTCTCTCCTACAAGAAGCTTGCAGATATGCCTGAGTTTGCACAACTCTTTATAAAGAGAAATCAGCAGGCTGCAGCAGTACAGCCGGTTCAGCAGGTCTCTCAGGCGGCTCCGAAACCTGCTGCACAACCTCCTCTACAACAGAATCTGTCAACCCCGCCTGTTCAGTCGGTCGTTACACCGATCAGCACACCTCAGCAGGATGACGAGATCGATATCTACGGCAGGCCGAAGAAGAAAGGGAAAAAGGGTGGACTTCTTATTGCTGCCGGAATAATTGTAATAGCGGTGGCAGTAATTGCATTTTTCCTGATTAAGGATAAGATTTTCGGGGCTAGGCTTACGGAAGAGGAGGTCTCTGCCCTGAAAACAGCACAGGAAGAGATGCTCTTTTCGGACTATGCAAATCTCGAACGGGCTTATGATACGCTCGAAAAGTTTACAAAAAGTCCGGAACATCCACCCAAACTGGAGATACTGGCCGGACTGGCTCAGTCGCTCGTCTTAAGAGGTGAACTGCTTAAACTGGAAAACTTTGTGACCGAGAAGAGGATAAAGGAGATTCTCAAGGTAGACAAATACAGCGAGACAGCCCGAAAGCTCAATGAGGCTTTCAATGAACGGCAGCGGTTGATTCAGGATATTTCGAATACCACAATGAACAACCTCAAAAAACTGGATATGAATTACGGTCAAAAGCCGCTTGCCAAATATGTGGCACTTGAATACATAAGGGTTCAGGTCGTGTTCGACAGGTCTTCAGGTGATAAAGGAAAAGAACTGCTGAAGGAACTGAAGGAGATTAAGGATTTTCCGTATTCGAACAGGCTGAAGTTTACAGAGGGTGACCTTCTTCTGAAAACAGAAGAATCTAAAGCGGAGGAGGGCATAAAATTACTCAGGGAATCAGCAAGTGCCGAGAAGGGTTTTATTCTGCCATACTTTATGCTTGCAAGGTTCTTTATTGCACAGGGCGAGTATGAGAAGGCATTATCCGAACTGAACACCGTTTTGTCGGTGAGTCCTTCAAATACCGTTGCCAAAGCGCTTAAGGAACATACTGAAGATCTTCTGAATATTTCTAAGACAGGACAGGTTGCAAAGCCGGAGGAATCACAGCCAAAGGATGAACAGAAGAAGGCGGAGGCAAAGGCGGAAAAGGAAGAGGTAAAGAAGGAAGTTCAGGCGCCGACCGAGAAACCGAAAGAGGAGAAGGCTGTAAAAGAAGAGAAACCAGCAGAGCAGAAGGAGAAGAAGGAAGAGGCTGTTGCAAAACCGAAGGCCGAAAAGGCTGTGGCTTCAGAGCCAAAGTCAGCAGGAAATTATTCACAGCTTATAAAGCAGGCCAAGCAGTATGCAGCCAAGGGTCAGACCGATAAGGCGGCGGATATATTCCTTCAGGCATCCGAGATTGAACCGACCCTTGCTGAACCATTTCTTCTTATGGGATGGATGTATATAGATTCGGGAAAGAATGAACAGGCCGCAAATTATTTCTTAAGGGCAATAAAACTAAAGGGCAACAAGTGCGATGGTTATATGGGACTCGGAGAGGCAAACAAATATATGAAAAGGAATTCCGAGGCAAAGAAATATTATCAGATGTATCTCGAACAGTGCCCTAACGGACCGGACGCAGCTACGGCAAGGAATAATCTGAATACATTGAAGTAGATATTAGCAACTCCCGTTTGAGAAAGTTGTAACCATGTCAGATATGTTGTTATATTTGTTATAGTTATTTTGGGCAGCAGTAACCTATTGTCTCTACCATACACTTGTCTATATCATCGTAAAAAATGTCGCAGCTGGTTTTTTTGATACAATCAGCAATATCTGAAAAGACTTTATCCGTAAAACATCTTATCCATCCGCCGTCTTTTATCTCCCTTTCAAATCCTTCCTTTTTTTTGGTGACACACTCTTCCTTTGTTACTTCTGTCCCGCACTCAATCATCTTTTCACAGGTGGCATTTACATAAGGCATAAAATCAGGGACTTTGCAGAGACTGGATGATTTGTCAATACAACTCTCAATTTCTGAGCAGGATTTTCCATAACAATCGTTTATGGCTTTTTCGAAGGAATCCAGTAAATAATCGCTATCTGCTGCCTTTTTGCAGCCGTTAAGGCAGTTCTGCAGGTCTTCTTCTGTCATCTCTTCATCGCACTCCTTTTCTTTTTTGCAAATTCTGTTACAGTCTATCTTTGTGCCTTCATCATCGTCCAGAAGGCCGCAGGAAGAAACGGTAACTCCAAATGAACATATTAATAATATGGAGAAAATTACCAAAAAAACCTTTAACTTCATTCTTTCTCCTTTGAGATAGTTCCTGTATTTCAAATTTTATAAGTGTGTTTTTGTTGAATGTCAAAAAAAACAATATTTTTATTCAATTCCGATTTTGTTATCTTTTCAATAAATATTTTCTGAAAACAGCACAAAATAATTATGAACATTTTGGTGTATCTAAATACCGGTTTAATACTTTTCACGATATTTTACCTTCTTGTCGCTTGACTCATACTATATATATGATAATAAACTGATGACCTGTCTTTTGTAAGGAAGAGGTTTATGAGGTACTTAGGTATAGATATAGGGACAATGTTTCTTAAAATATGTATTACTGACAGTGAGGGGAATATTGTCAGAAAGTGGTATCTCAGACACTACTTCGAACCTTTAGAGACCCTTTTCAGAAATCTGGATGAGATAAAAAGTTACAATCCTAAGGTTTTTAATATTACCGGAAGTGCCGGGGACCTGCTCAGGAATATCTCGGATGAGATTCTTCCTCTTGACCTTATGAAAAGCAATATTGTCTTTGCCAGAAGGTATTATCCGGATATCAGGCATATTATTGATATAGGAGCAGGTTCTCTTTCCTATGTAACGCTCAACCTCAGAGGTGAGATTGTCTCGATGAGTTCCAATTCCCTCTGTGCAGCCGGTACGGGTTCGTTTGTGGATGAGCAGCTTTCGAGACTCGGACTGGATTATGAGATGGTGAAGTCTTTCAGAAGAATCGATAAACCTCCTTCTATTGCAACAAGGTGTGCAGTATTTGCAAAATCGGACATTACTCACAGGCAGCAGGAGGGATATTCGAAGGAGGAGAGTTATTCCGGACTCTGCAGGGGACTTGCGACGACGATATATCAGACACTTATCAGAGGCAAACAGGTGCAGGATGATATTCTTGTGCTCGGCGGTCTTACCCTGAACAGGGAGGTAATTTTCTGGCTCTCCCGAATTATTGGCAGGGATGTGATAGTCTCCGGAAATTCCGAGGTCTCGGCAGCTGCCGGTGCAGCCTTTCTTTCGGCATCCGAGGGCGGTTATCCTTTTGACCTTTTTGAGAAGTTACCGCTGACCAGAAACTCTTCAAACAAGAGTGAGATGCTCAGACCGCCGCTCAGACTGAGGCTATCCGATTTCCCTGAGGTCTCATATTTTGATTCATATACTGATGATGAGAATACAGAAGTCTGTATTTACCGTGATATCAGAAATGCGAAATTCAACTGCTTTCTGGGTATGGATATAGGCTCCACCAGCACAAAGTGTGCCCTCGTCGATAACGAAAACAGGATAATTGCCGATTTTTACAGGAAGACATCCGGAGAACCGGTTGTAGCGGCAAAGAGACTATTTGAGGCGATACTCAGCCTCAGGGACAGATATAATGCCATATTCGAGATCGATGGATTCGCCACAACAGGGAGCGGAAGGAAACTTGTAGGCGAGCTGTTCGGTTCTGACCTGATTATTAATGAAATTACCGCTCATGCCGAGGGCGCTGTCTCTCTTTTCGGTGATGTCAGAACAATATTCGAGATAGGCGGTCAGGATTCGAAGTATATCAGAATCGAGAATGGCCGTGTGGCAGACTCGAATATGAATTATATATGTGCGGCCGGCACAGGTTCGTTTATCGAAGAACAGGCAAAGAAGCTGGGTTTTGCGCTCGGTGAAGTGGGCAGTAGTGTGATTGGAGTCTCTCCTCCGTTTACCTCTGACAGATGTACGGTATTTATGGAACAGGATATAAACAGGCTTCTCAAGGAAGGCTACCTGAGGGAAGAGGTACTTGCATCCGTGCATTATTCTGTAATCCAGAACTATCTTACGAAGGTTGTGGGGAGCAGGAGTATCGATAAAGAGAATATTGTGTTTATGGGGGCTACTGCAAGAAACAAAGGACTGGTTGCCGCAATAGAAAATCTCCTGAATGTAAGGGTCAGGGTAAGTCCGTATTGTCATATCAACGGGGCCTACGGGGCTGCGGTTCTGCTCAGAAAGAGGTCCGGGCAGGAGAGACTCAGAAGCAGGTTCACAGGCTTTTCGATGCTCAAATCAGATATAAAGATAGAAAAACAGGAGTGCAGGCTCTGCTCCAATCACTGTCAGATATTCAGGGCACTGAATCAGGACGGCAGCAGGATTTCATCGTGGGGATTTATGTGCGGCAGAGAAGAGGATGAAAAGAATTTCAGACATCTCAAAGAGTATGAACCATTTGAACTCAGGGAGAGAATAATAAGGCAATCCCTTCTGCCGGTTGGAAAAGATTACAGATATACAGTCGGAATACCACGTTCGCTCTCAACATATACATATTATCCGCTCTTTCACAATCTCTTTGTTCTTCTCGGATTCAGACCTGTACTGTCGAGGCGGACTGATGAAGAGATTATTTCTCTTGGTTCATCTGTTCTGACGTCGGAGTTCTGTTTCCCTGTCAAGATAGCACACGGCCACATAAGATATCTTCTGAGTATAGCAAAGACTGATTTTGTCTTTGCGCCTGATATGATTTCGGAGGAGAAGAATGACATAACCACCAATAGCCTCTTCTGTCCATATCTCTCGTCGTTTGGTTCTATGGTAAAGAGCATTCTTACTCTCAGAGGAGAGGAAAAATTCCGTCTGATCTCCTTCCCGTTTGACCTCAGAATGAATCAGGAAAAGATAGCGGAGCTGATACATTCCTGCCTTAAGGAAAAGGGTATTGATATCGGTTATAATGCTGTGCTGAACGCCCTTAATAGAGCACTTAAGATTCAGAAAGAGACAGAGAGGGCTCTCGAGAAGGCCGGCGAAGGTATTATTTCGGGGCTAAGGGAGAATGAGAGAGCAATTGTTGTGGTCGGCAGACCTTATAACAGTATCGACAATGATGTGAATCTGTCGATACCCTCGAAGATCGCCCAGCTGGGGATGAAGGTTATTCCGATAGATATGATTCCGCCTGATATATCTCAGCTCAAAGGCAGATTTGAAAATATTTACTGGGAATATGGTCAGAGGATTATCTCGGCCCTTTTAAGAGTGGCCAGAGATAAGAGACTCAATGTCGTCTATCTGTCGAATTTCAAGTGCGGACCCGATTCATTCCTGCTCTCAATCGCAGAAGAGATAATGGATAAAAAACCTATGCTCATACTGGAGATCGACGAGCATGGTGCCGATGCCGGATATCAGACGAGGGTCGAGGCATTTATGGATGTTCTCAGATCAGAAAAAAGGTCAGAGACTACGGGAGTAAAACTGAAATCCGGCTTAAGTCAGATAGGGGAGAGAATCGTTCTTATTCCCCCTATGCACGAGATAACAAGCAGGCTCTTTGCATCGGCGTTCAAAAGTGAAGGTTACAGGTCCTTTGCACTGGATAAGACCAGTTATGAATCATATTATACCGGGAAACATTTTACGAGGGGTTCGGAATGTCTGCCGATGATTGTTACGCTCGGTTCACTGCTTTCTTTCATTAAGAATAGCGGATACTCACCATCTGAGCTGGCGTATTTTATGCCGACTGCTACAGGACCCTGCAGATTCGGACAATACGCCATTCTTACAGAGATAGCATTGAGAAAAGCCGGGATAGAAGATCTCCTGATTATTTCACCTGCGGCCTATAATACATACAAGGGACTTTCCGTCAGCCTGAGAATGAAGTTGTGGTATGCCGTTGTAATAGGAGACCTCCTCTATAAAATGGCGATGCGGATAAGGCCATATGAGACGGTAAAGGGTATGACAGACAGGGTTCTTCAAAGATATATCAGATTGTTCGAAAAGGCATTCGAAAGGGAGATGGACATAAAGGATGTACTTAAGTCTTCTGTCGGGGATTTTCTGAAGATACCAAGAGACGAGACAAAGAGACTTCCGCTTGTCGGGGTTATGGGTGAGATTTATGTAAGGTCCGAACCTTTTTCGAATCAGAATCTCATAAGACAGATTGAAGAGGCCGGAGCAGAGGTATGGCTCACACCGCTGTCTGAGTGGTTTCATTATGTTTCAGAGATGAGACTCTTTTTCATAGGAGAGGGGCTGAGAGAGAATAATCCCCTGAGCGTTACCAAGGCACTGCTTTTCAAACAGTTTTTCAGAATGACGGAGAGGGAACTTTATGAAATAACCCGTCCTGTGACATCGGACAGGGAAGAGCCCGATGTAAAGGATACAATCAATATCGGAAGTGCCTATGTAAATAAGATTTTCGAAGGGGAGACGATAATAACAGTAGGAAGGGCCGTAGAGTTTGTAAAGAGCGGAGTCTCTCTGATTGTAAATGTCTCACCTTTTAACTGTATGCCGGGTACAATTTCGAGCGGAATTTTCGAACAGATTCAGAAGGAGCATAATATATGTATTCTCAATCTCTTCTACGACGGTGAAGGAGATATAAACAGGACAATCAGGACCGCTGTTTCAAATATAAGTTCCGGTAATAACAGACACAGAGATATCAGGACAGGTGACAGGTACCGGGCCCCGGTTCATAAATGAAGGCGATTTAAGACCAATGACAATTCTTTGGAGTTTATTATGAATATAGGTATAGACATAGGCGGTGTTATACTGACAAAGGCCGGAAGGGGAGTAAAGCCAAGAGAGATAGACGGGGCCTTTGATTCGGTAAAGAGGCTGAAGGAAATTCATAATGTCTTTATTATATCGAGAATAGAGACAGAGAGGATGAGGGAGAGGATATTGCAGAGACTTCAGGATATGGACTTTTTCGGACATACAAATATTAAAAAGGAGAACATATTTTTTGTAAAGACCATCGGCGAAAAAGTTAAGAAGGCAAAGGAATTAAAAGCGGATATATTTATTGACGACAGCTATAAGGTTCTGAAGCCTATGTATGAAACAGGAATCAGGACTATATGCCTTAATACGAAGTACAGAACCGAACAGAAAAGGCAGGGCAGACTTGTGCGGAACTGGAGTGAAGTATTATCAGTGGTAGCAGAGCTGAGCGGGCAGAGCTGAAGAGGTACTATCCAATCCGGTTGACAGGATTTATTCTCGGATATAACAGTTATGTCCCCCGTTTTTTATAACTAAAATGCTATTTTGGTATCTTTGTAAGTCCGGCGTAATAATCCAGAATCATCTTTTTGATCTTCATGTCATAAAGTGATTTGTTTTTGATAATGCCGGACTGGGCGTAGGCTACGAGGGCATCGATGAGTCCCTTTGTATCTCCGAGCCCGATGTTGTAATTCATAGTCTCTGTTGTTAGCCATTTTTTTGCTGCCTTTTCGCCCTTCGAGTAGGTCTCGAAATTATTCTTTGCTTCTGTATATTCCTCAAAGAGTTTCTTTGTCTGGAGTTCGACAGCACCTATTAATGCCTCTTCGAGGTACTGGTATTTCATAAACTGGGCGTATGTCTGAACCTCCTTGCCGTATTTCGACCCTATCTCGAGATTGACTTTTGCACCCAGTCCTACGGCAAAGCCGAAGTAATTGAAATCATCCCTTATCCAAGGGTTATTTTCGTCGAAGTCAAAATTGCTGTGCGAGAATCTGAGTCCGCCGCCTATGAATATGTCGGGAAAATATGCCCGTTTCTGCGCCTGTGCAAGCTGTTCCATTGCCTTTTTCAGATTTCTGAGGGCTTTGATTTCATATCTGTTATCTCTGGATTTTATAATGTATTCGGTAAGATTTATCTCCTCTGATGTATTTGCTTCGAGTGAGCTCTCGGCAGTTTCGATATTTTCCTCGATTGTGCAGAGTGTTCTGAGTGAGGATCTGGCGAGTTCCAGACCCTTCTTTGTCTCTGCTATTCTGAAGTATAATTCCGAGGAATAGTAATCGAGTTTGAATAAATCCTTTTCGGTAACGTTACCCTCTTCCTTCTCGAGTAGTTCCCTGAGTTTCTTTCTTGCCTCCTTGAGTCTCTTCTCTCCGTCGCTCAGCACCGATAATATATCATTGAACAGAATCAATCCGTAGTATGCCTGAGCAACCTGAACTGCAACCTCTATCTCCTTTGCCCTGAGATTCGCCTCTGCGGATTCGACACCGAAGTCTGCTGCCTCCTTAAGACTGCCGAGTTTCCCGAATGTGTAGATGGGATATATCAGGTCTATACTGGATTTTATGAGGTATCCGAATCCGCTGTCTATGCCCATATAGCCGAAGTTGGATGCATCTGTAACCCTGTTTACCTCCTTCTTCTGGTTGGCAATAGGCCCGCCTGCCATAATATCTGCATTGATGTAAGGCAGATAGTAGGCTGATGCGGCTTCGATGTATTTCCCTCTGTAATATTCCTTTTCCTCCCGAAGGCTCTTGATCTCCTTGTTGTTTTTAATGGCAATTGTGATCAGTTCGTTCAGGGTAAATTCCCTCGATATGGCCCCTGTTGCCTGTGTGAGGATGAATAATAAGAGAGTTGTTTTTTTCAGAAAAGCAGATGACAAGAGCATCCCTCCCTGTCAATGCTGGTTTTATCTTCTGAATCGGTTTTTCCGGAATCTTCCGATGTGTCGTACAGAATGCTTCCAGTATCTGAAAAGGGGTCAGTTGTATATCCGCGGCAGTTTCCCTTCCCGTCACAGTAATCGAAGCCGGTCGACGCATTGCCGTCGTCACATTTCTTTCCGTTCGCTTCGTTGGTCCAGTTGTACTGGTCAAAAAGGACATTGCAGTACATACAGTAATTACCGGGTTTTGCAGACAGGTCTTTTATACATTCGTTGTTTATGTAACAATAGTCATTTTTAAGTGTGTTGATACATCCGCCGCTTCCGTCACATAAATCCCGGGTACACTCGATACCATCATCACAGGAGTATTCTTCCCCAATACAGTTCCCTTTCCCGTCACAATGGTCGTTTTTGGTGCAGTTGAACCCGTCATTGCAGGTAGTAGTCTCGCTGTAATTCGTCCATTCATAGGGAGATTGTGATATATTGCATATCCGGCATCCGTTCGTATCCTCGGTCCTGTCCGTGATACATCTGTGTTCAATCAGACAGAATCCGCTTTTGAGAATGTGAAGACAGTTTCCGTTTTCATCCTTTTTGTCGGTGGTACATTCCAGTTCGTCATTTTCGTTACTGCTCCATCCGTAAGGATTTTTCTGGGGAAGGCAGATACCGCATCCGTCGGAAGATGTCTCGTAGGTTTTATAGCATTTATTCTCTATAAGGCAGTAACCCTGAATGAGTGTGTTGCTGCAATCTCCGTTTTCATAGATATCTTCTGTACAGTCAATCCCGTCGTTGCAGTCTGTCTGAGAGAAGAAAAGGAGTGCAAGCAGAAGATTGACGGTAATCATTTGTTCGCTTCGGCCTTTCTTAGTTCTTCTTCAATGGCAATCAGATATTCCTGAAGCGGTTTTGCGCCTATTATCATTCTACCGTTGATGAAGACGGTCGGAACACTTACTATCTGACATTTGACACAGGTCTCGATATCGCGTGATACTGACTGCCTGACGGAATTCGATTCGAGACAGCTACTGAACTTTTCGATATCGAGGCTGAGTTCATTGGCATATCTGAAATAGGCCTCTTTCCCGAGCTCCCCGCTCATAAGTCTGTCTATGTACTCCCAGAATCTGTTCTGTTCACCGGCACACACGGAGGCGTAGGCCGCAAGACAGGCATTTGGGTGCATATTATGCCGGATTTTGGGATTACACTCGGTTCCGAGCGGAAAATTCTTGAATACAAATCTGACTTTATCCTTGTATCTGCTTATGGCCTCTTTTACGGTAAAAAAAGCCTTCCGGCAGAAGGGACATTCGAAATCCGAAATCTCGACTATTGTCACGGGGGCGGAGCTGCTTCCTGTGGTAAAGGAGCCGGATATGTCAATGTCTTTATATACGACTTCCTTTCTGGAGGATGCGGCCTTTGAATTAATTTCCTTCTTCTCGATAGTGATATACCTGAGTGCAAGGGAGCTTATAAGCGCAAAAACCGCAAGTGAGATTACCGATATCGTAAAGGCGCGGTTTCCTCTGAGCGGACAGGCTATACTGACAGTAAAATATGATTTGATATTAAAGAGGGCTGTTACCAGAAGTATCAGATTTACGATATACAGTCCGCAGCAGAGAATACAGAAAGATTTGATTATGGCGAGCGATATGTAGAAAAGTATGAATGAATACAGATTACAGAAGACGAAGATGAAGAGATTAAAGGTGTTCAGAAGACCTGAAAGCGGATGACCCCTCATGGAGAAAAAGGCAAGAAGTATAATGAATATGTAAGTCAGAAATCCCAGATGTGCTATCGGAACAGAAAATATTTCTGAGTATTTCGAAGAATTTACCGTGTCGCAGTTTATTCTCTCGGAGATATTGCAGAAACTCTGATATTCAGGCTCTGAGAGGACTTTGAGATGCAGATTGGTAAGTTCAGCAGATATTATGACCCCAATAAGGGCTGTAATGATAATTGTGATATACTGCCATCTCTTCATAAGGAAATACGACCTTTTTGATAGAACAATATCAAAAAATACAATCTGTTTTATATAGGATAAATTGGTTTAGTCAAATAAAATTGCACTCCCCGCAAAGTATGTAGCAGAATCTGTGTGATTTTCCCGCAGGCTTGCAAGACCTGATATCCCTTATCTGTTTTAAGCCGGATACGATACTTCTACATTCTTTCACATATTTTCCGGCAGATCTCCTCCAGATATTCCCGGTCGGTTTCATCGAATGCGCTGACTGTGTGGGAGTCTATATCGAGTTCGCCATAAAATTTTCCGTCTTTTATTATCGGGACGACTATCTCGGATTTTACCTTTATTGAGCATGAGAGGTAGTTATTTTCCTTTGAGACGTCGGGCACAAGAAAAGTCCTGTTATTTACGGCAGCCTGACCGCAGATACCTTCACCATACTTTATCCTTGTGTGAATTGTAGGTTCACCCTCGAATTCGTGCAAAACAAGTTCGTCCTTGCCATCGGAGAGATAAAAACCGACCCAGTCGTAATACGGTATCTTCTCTTTAAGTATCCTGCATACCTCTCTTCTAAGTTCTCCTGTCCTGAGAGTATTCGAGACATCGGAAATTTCATTGAGACACCTTAAAAGGAGTTCCTCTTTTCTCTTCCTGTTCATTTGCCCGACTTCTCCTTAATAACAGAGTAGAGCCTAAATGTATCCAGTAGATTTACTAAAGTATTGCGTTTATTCAGTATTATTGAACCTGCTGCATAAAGATTTTTTAAGACCGGATATCCATAGATGTCCACCGGCAGATAATTGTCATCGACCTTTATTCCGCAACTGAAGATATTGTGCAGACCAAAAATATCCTCTTCTGTAAAGTAACTGATTTCATTCTTCTTCTTTTTGAAGAATACCGGAGAATCAAACAGGGTTTCTACCACTCTGTTTTCTCTGATCGTAAGACCCTCTTCGATAAATCTTTCGGTAATGAGGATTACTATCTCTGGTTCGATGTGATAGTTTTTTGTCTGAATAGCTTTGACAGACTGATGTTCCTTTTCGATCTTCTCGATTTTATCGTAAAAGACATTGATGTTGTTGTCCCTGAGATATCCGGACAGAATGCCGTAAAACCGCTTCGAAACAACGGCTGTATTGAATGTGAGAGCCTCGAAAACCCTCTTTTTTGTTGATTCGGACAGAAATCTCCTTATTTCATCCGCACCTGAAATTCCCAGAAACGGCGGAAAAACGAGAAGACCATCGTTAGGACTCGAGTTTTTATTGATCTCATCGGCGATACTTTTGAGAGCCTCTCTGTCATTGTCCAGAAGAGATGCCAGTTCATAGACAGAATAAATCCTATCCTTTTTGAGAATGCGTATTTTTACAGAATTTTGGTTTTTAATCTTTTCTAAAGAAGACGCGGGGCTGTCCTGAAGATTTTCAATATCTATGAATGTAATTTTGCTGTTACTCTTCTTGGATTCTTCATAGTAGTTGTATGAATTATAGACTGCCGAACACTGTATCAGATCACCCGTATTGTATAATACTTCAAGAGGCCTGAAATCTTCTGAGTATGAAAGTGATATTCTTTGGAGAAAATTTTTTATTCTGTCAGGACCTTGTTCCCTGATGCAAAAGGAATCCTCGCTGTAATACCTCAGGACAGGATTTATAAGCATTGCTGACCTGTTGGGACTCAGGATAAGCGTTTCGATATTATCCTTTGCAAGTAGTACCGATAAAAATGCCGAATAAATATTTTCGCCCAGAATCAGGACTTTTGGTCTCAGTCTCTCCATATATCTACCATATTTCTGAAAAAGAGTTCCTCTGATTTGGTTTGTTTTTCATTCAGAATGAATCTCCTGCCACCCCATCTCCTCTGAATGAACCCGAAAAAGATGTCTTTTGCTGCCGATAACGGGAGATTCATTTTTAAAGCAAGTATCTGTGCTGCCCTCAGCGAACACCTCATCCCCTGACACGGACCGGTTCCAAGTCTCGTCCTTCTCCTTATATGCATAAGTTCTTTAGCCCATTCTCTTTCAACGGCATATTCGATCTCTGCTCTTATTACCCCTTCGCAGTGGCATACGACTTCTCCGAGCAGAGGCTCTTTATTTACCCTATCTAAGATCTCCTTTGCCTGACACCCGTATCTGTAAATCAGCCTCGCAACGATATCCCTGCTGATATTTGAGAGTGCACAATATTCATCAATGCTGTATGGCTCCCTCTCTCCGGGCAAAGGTTCGGACATGGTTTTGCATATATTCTTTCTGCCCAGTTTCCTGTCAATTACATCCACGAATTCCTCTGACATAAGTCGGTAGGCCGCAAGTTTACCACCTATCATCGACAAAAATCCCTCAATGTTATCTGTCTCTTTGTGGTCGATTATCCTGTGGTCTCTTGTCAGGTCGTCCTCGTACTTGTTGTACTCGTAAATCGTAGGCCTGACGCCGGTCATAGTACGGACGGCTCTGAATTTCCTTATGTCGGGAATGACTCTCTCCATTGCTTCATACAGGTATTCAACATCATCTAAAGTTGCATAGGGACGGTCGAGGTCCCCGTAATAGTCATCATCTGTAGTGCCCAGAATCATACCGTTCTGATGAGGGCATATGAATACCTGTCTTCCGTCAACGGCTTTGGCAATGACGGCGAAATTGAGATATCTCCTGTCAAATATGATATGGACACCTCTGGAAGGTCTGACCTTGTTGGCTTTGCTGATATTTCTGGTGAGTCTGTCTGACCAGGGCCCTGTCAGATTGGCAACAATCTTTGCATAAAATTCTTCTCTTCTGCCGGTATTTCTGTTGAGGGCAACTACACCTTTTATAACTCTGTTTTCAATAATAAAATCCATTACTTCGTAGCCCAGTTTTATCTCTGCGCCGTATGACTCTGCGGATTTTGCATTCTCTATAGCAAGTCTGAAAGGGTCGATTCCCCACTCGTCAGTGGTTACAGCACCTATCGCATCGTCGGTTATCAGCGGGATTACTTCCTTTAGGGTCTCTTTGCTGAGACGTGCGTGGGGCAGGCCGTTTTTGAGCGGCTGATATCTGTCGTACGCCGAAAAATAGACCTCGGCGAGTTCGAGATAGATCTTCGAAAACGAATCCGACTTCAGGACCGGCATTACAAAAGGGATTCTGAATATCATATGACGGGCTATTCTCTGGATATATCCGGAGTCAGTACAGCTCATCTTCGTAACTGTCCTGTCATTCATAAGATATCTGATACCGCCGTGAATCATTCCGCTGCAGGCACCGGTTGCACCGCCCGAGAGGTCCTGTTTTTCAAGTAAAAGGACATTATAACCGCGCATAGCGGCATCCCTTGCAACACCTACACCGTTTATCCCTCCGCCTATTATTATTACATCAAAAGAGTCCTTCTTCATCCTTCCTCACTCTGACGCTTATAAGTAATATGAATTATTTATATTTTCAAAGAAAAACAGACAGGATTTATCAGAACTCTGTTCCTGCCTTAGGTGTCGTTTTTAATTGAAGTAGGATAGGTTTGATTGTTATAATTTTACTATGAACAGGCGTGAGTTCATTGTTAGTATATCCGGATTTTTTTTGTCATTACTTTCAGGGGCTTGCGAACCCAGAAAGTCAAAGAGGAGTTTTGAGGAGATGGCTGAAAAGATAAATTACCCTGCAAATGAATCTGAACCTTCATATATTAAGCTGCACAGGAGCGGTGAATTGCGCAAGCGGGCCGAAGAACTCTTGAAATCATTAAAGGAGTGCAGGTTATGTCCGAGGGATTGCGGGGCCGACAGGGTATCCGGTGAGTTTGGGGTCTGCCGTGCCCCCTTTGATGTCTATATCTCATCCTTTCATCCTCATTTTGGTGAAGAACCCCCTCTTGTGGGGAGCAACGGCTCCGGTACAATCTTCTTTACTCATTGCTCACTCAGATGTGTTTTTTGTATAAACTATGAAATAAGCCATCTCGGAGAGGGATATAAGGTTTCATATGAAGAGCTTGCAAGAGCTATGCTTATTCTGCAGAAGCAGAAGGGTTGTCATAACATAAATGTTGTTACACCGACACACTATATGCCGCATATCCTTATGGCTCTGGATATTGCAGTTTCGAAGGGACTTTCGGTCCCGGTAGTCTATAATACCTGTGGCTATGAGAAGATAGAATTTCTGAAATATCTCGATGGTGTAGTGGATATATATCTGCCGGATTTTAAGTATTTTAGTTCTGAAATGGCAAAGAAATATTCCGCCGGTGCCTCTGATTATCCGGAAATTACAAAGAAGGCTTTTCTTGAAATGCACAGACAGGTAGGGGTGCTTAAGACCAGCCAAAGAGGAATTGCCCTGAGGGGTCTTATGGTTCGTCATCTTGTTATGCCGAACAATGTGAGCGGTTCAATTGAATTTCTGAGATGGATGAGTAAAAACCTGCCGCCTGATACATACATAAACATTATGTCCCAGTATATGCCTGTCTATAAGGCGAAGGATTTTCCCGAGATTGCACGCAGGATAAACCGTAAGGAATATTCTGAGGTTGTGGATGAGGCGAAAAGACTCGGGTTTACCAATCTTGAGATACAGGGTATGTAGAATGTTTTCAGCTTAATAGCCTGCCGGTTCAGTAACGGATTTTACAGGATGTCGGCCTTGCCTTCCGTTATTTTTATGTAGAGCGTTCTCAGACTGCCATCGTAATAGAATCCCGAATCTGATTTCTCAAGTTCCTGTATGCTGGTTTTTTCTTCCAGATTATTCCCGTCTTTATCTTTTACAGAAGCCGGTTTTGAGGTTCTGTTCAGGATTTCGAAAATAAAACCGTATTTGAATTCATTTCCCTTTGATGCCGATACTGTCAGCTTACCCCCGTCAGATTTCTGAGATATCCTTGTGCTGTCGAACAGGACAAATTCGGATTCGGTTTTGGGATAAATGATTGTATAAAGTACTCCTGCCGTTGTTGAATAGGAGTCTACAAGGTCAGGCTCGGTAGTAGGTGAATATGTGTCAATGGTAGGTCTCAGCAGCGGAATAATTGCATTCTCCCTGATAAATAGCGGAAGTTTTCCGAGAGGGGCTACAACTTTTACAGTCTTCCCGCCACTATATAATGTTCTGTCAAAGAAATCTATCCATTCTCCTTCCGGCAGTATTACTTCTCTCTCTCTTGCATCACGTTTAAGTATTGGCGCAACGAGGAGATAGTCTCCGAAATAATACTGGTCCCAGATATGGATATTCAGTCCGGGGTTCATCAGCCCGAATGGTCTCTGAATCGGATGACCTGTAACTTTGATATTCTCAGCATAAGTCCATATATAAGGAAATAGTCTCAGGTGCAGTCTTGTATAGATTCTGTACCAGTTGAGCATCTCCTCGTCATAGCCTGTATTTGAATCCGGTTCCCACGCAACGGTCGAGGCGCTGTTTCCGATTTGCATAACAGATGAGAGGGCGGTCTGCTCGAACCATCTTGTAAAAAGTTCCTTATCCGGCGGTGAATGCCTGTATCCTCCGGTATCAGAGCCATAGAAGGGGAATCCCGATACGGCGAGATTGAGCCCGTAAATCATAGAGGCAGGCAGACCTCCGACGGCGATGAATTTCTTGCCGTCTTTATCTGTAACTTCCTCTTTGTGAAGGGCAAAGTTTGCATCCAGATCGCCGGGCCAGATTATATAGGCATACTTCTGGTCCCCGTATTTTCCCGTGCGGCAGAGCAGATATCCGCCGTCTTCCGGCAATATCTCACTGTAGACCTTGTGATAGAGGAGGGTGTATCCGCGGTGCATTGTCCTCTCATCGCTGCCGTCGTAGAATTTCCATTTGTTTCTTGCTCCGGAGATGCCGGGAACAATATCTTCTGCATAATCAAGTTTGTAACCTGCGATTCCCATATCTCTGTATTTTTTCAGGTTATTCTGCCACCATTTGTAAGCATCGGGATTTGTAAAATCTATGGGTTTTCCCCATTTGTTGAGAATTAGACCTGTCACTGGCGGAAAATAACCTTTTGACTCAGCCTCTTCAAGGAGTGTACCTGTTGCCTTCTCCAGATACGGCGTATGCCAGAGGCCAATCCTGAATCCGAGTGAGTGGACCTTCGCAATCATTGAGGCCGCATCGGGAAACTGTTCTTTCTTGAAATCAAATGTGTTTACTGCGGTTGCGTAAGGCCTGTCTATCCATATCGCTGTATGCGCGAGGTCCAGAAGTCTCATCTGGTTTATATCATTTTCGACCTCGGCCTGATCCTTATTCTCGTCTCTCCATAGAAGTGGTCCGATAGCCCACCTCGCAGGAAGTACAGGAAATGAAGTAACTTCGTAATAATGTTTAATCAGGTCGAGCGGTTTATCCTCGGTAAAGATATAGAATCTGATTCCATCCTTGGAGAAAACACCTGTCCCGAAAACAGCACTTACGATACTCTCATTCTCTGCTGCTACATCGTATGCACCAAGGTGTGTCGATTCGATGAACCATCCCCAACCGTTTGTTCCAAGGATAAACGGGACCGGCACGTGTGCCTCATTGTAGCCGCTCTCCACGTTGTCGACTTCAAACTGCATTGCCCTTCTCTTACCTCTGTGATTTACATCGTCAAGATACGCCCCCAGACCGTAAAAGGCCTCATCTTTCCCAACCAGTGCATCCAGTCTGTAGTATGCTATATTCTTTACCGATTTTTCGTTCGGGATAATCTCGAATAGAAATCTGTTGCCGGCATTTTTGGAGATACGAAGTGTTGCAAGCCGGTTTGTCTCGAAAGTGATTTTAATCTCTGCCATTGAATCAGTTGTTTTTACAAATGAAATATCCTGAATCTTTATCCATCTGAATCCGTCCGGCGGGGTGTAATTCTTATCCTTATTTACTATAGGCCACGGGTCGTAGTTGTATTCGTCATCTACAGTTTTGACAATTCCGAGCATAATATTTTCATATCCGAATCTCAGTAATGACTTCCCTTTGTGGATGACTCGTATTTCTTTCTTTTCCTTGTCAATCTCTACCGATGTATCTTTGGAAAGAATACTGTACAGATTTCCGTCGCCACCTGTGTCTTGTGAAATGTCTGATATATCAGCTATTACTGCATCTCCGGTTGTCAAAACGTCTTTGGAAGAGCCGTCTTGCGAGTCATTGCAGGATATCGTTAGTCCAAAAATAAAAATAATTAAAATCGGGTATAATAGTTTATTCATAACCAACTCCATAAAGAATACTGGTAAACAAGGATATCAACTTTTTCGGATTGTGTAAAATTAAAAACAGATGTTTTGTTTTTCTGGAACTAGGTTACATTTTCTTGCAATAAGATAATTATTCCTTTATAATCCGTCTTCATTCGGGAGGTAATATGAAGAGAGCATTTTTTCTTTTTCTGTTTGTTTCAATGTGCACTTCTGTCTATGCAAATGATGCAGAAGTTCTGCCTGAGGGGGTCTTCAAGATAGGACAGACGGTCGGATACGACTGGTCGACTGATAATTTCAAGACGGTATTCGGTACCGGAACATATCCGACAACTTACTGGTACAATATTACTGTCAAGCTCTCCGATATCGCCCCTGATATGGCAAAGACGATGAAATGCAGAGATGAGCAGGGGAATTCTGCAGAGTGTATATTGGGAACAACTCATTTTGACTTATGGCAGGCAGCACTCAAGTTTAATACTAATATAATGTATGGCATAACAGATAGACTTTCGGCAGGAATGATAATTCCGTATCACTATGGGCTGAGCAATGCGAAACTCAGGATTACTAATAGTAATATGCGTATCAATTACGAATCCAACGGCAAGGTAAACAAACTGATTCCGATTGTCCCGTATGAATTTGAAAATGCCCCGGCAGGTTCCCACCCAATCAATCCAGATGATGTAGAGGTAATTCTCTCTGACCCGGCATTTGGTTTTGAATATGAAGACCCTCTCTCTGCCCATAATGGCTGGTATCTTGGGGATATTATTTTTGGCGCAAGATATATGTTTTATGAAAACAACTGGATGAAAAATTCATATACATTTTTCCTGATTACTCCAACAGGTCAGGAGGACCCACCTGATTGGCTCTTCTCTCCGGCTGCTGGCGATGGGCAGTTTGATATAGGATTCTGGTTTAATAATGATTTTCTGCTATATAAAAGGATGAATCTCTGGCTCAACTTTTCAACAGGGTATACCTCACAGCTTCCTCAGACAAAGAAATTCAGAGTACCAACTGTATCGAGAAATGTCCCTAATACACCTGAAGAGTATGATCCGAAAAATAAGGGTGAAAATTTTATGCCTATAGGCAATCGCTCACATAGTCTGATTGAGCTCAGACGGGATATTGGGGACAATATGGATTTCTATTTGGGGTTTAGATTCAATATCACAGAGACGTTTATTTTTAATCAAGAATTTTATTACTATTACAAATGGAGAGACCAGTTTGAGGTGACCTATCAGCCGATGGCCTGTGAACTTGTTTCGAAACTCGAACACGATACGTACCACATTCCTTACTGCAACGAAAAAGGGGCCGATTACTCTCTCGTAAATATCCAGACCCACGCACTTTCGCAGTTTACGGACAGAGAGGAGCTTGTCTCCACGACTATACTTACATTCTCCACACTCCCGCTGATGGAGAAGGGCAAATTCCCGATTCCGCTTATGCTCTCTCTCGGATACAAGCATTCCCTTGCAGGCAAGAATATCGAACAGGCTAATTCGGTATTTATGAACCTCGACCTCTTTGGTTCGATATATATGTTTTCGGAGGAGAAGAAGCAGGCATTAAGCGATAATCAGAATGCGTTCTCTACCGTTCCGTCTGTCCCGAGGTGATTATGAGAGGAATAAAGATTGCTGTCATCGGGGCAGGTTCGACCTATACGCCTGAACTGATTGACGGGCTTCTTGAAAGAAACAATGTGCTGAATATCAGGGAGATTTCATTTTTCGATACAGACTCAAGAAGGCTTGATATCCTGTATAACTTTTCATTGAGGATGATTGCAGCATCCGGACAGAATATCCCGCTGACAAGACATTCGGTTCTTAAAGATGCAGTATCGGGTGCGGACTTTATTATCAATCAGATAAGGGTAGGGCTCCAGAGAGGAAGAATCTTTGACGAAAAGATGGGTAAATCGCTCGGGATAATCGGGCAGGAGACGACGGGTGCCGGCGGTTTTTCGAAGGCTATGCGTACAATCCCCGTGGTGCTTGAGCAGTGCCGGGTCTATGAAAAATACGCAAAGAATGCCTTTTTGATAAATTTTACAAATCCCTCGGGGATTATCACAGAGGCAATCACCAGATTCAGCAGGATAAGATGTATTGGTCTGTGCAATATTCCGATTAATCTGAAGATGGATATTGCCGCATACCTGAAAGTCTCTCCAGATCATATCGAACTTGATTATATCGGTCTCAATCATCTGGGATGGGTAAGGGGAATTAAAACCGGGAATAAGGTATTAAAGCTCGACAACATCAGCAAGACAGTTTCGGACTTCTCGCCGAAAAACATCCCTGATATGGATTATCCTTCCGATATGCTTTCGGCAGTCGGTTCGTTCCCGGGTTATTATCTGAGGTATTTTTACCTCAACAGAAAGATGCTGGAGAAACAGAGGAAGGCAGGACTGACGCGCGGAGAGGAGGTCCTGAAGATCGAAAAGAAACTGCTGAAAATATATTCGGACAAAAGGACAGACAGCAAACCGGCACTCCTTTCCAAAAGAGGCGGAGCATACTATTCGAGAGTTGCGGCATCTGTGATAGATTCGGTAGTAAACAACAGGGGCGATATACAGGTTGTAAATGTTCCAAACAGAGGTGCAGTAGGTGGTTTTGAGAATGAGGAGGTTCTCGAGATACCCGCAGTTATTTCATCCCGGGGTGCATTACCGGTCAAAACCACGATAGATAACATCCATTTTTATTCGCTTATGCGTATGGTTAAAGGTTATGAGAGACTGACGATTGAGGCAGCAACAGAAAAGAGTTATAAAAAGGCATTGCTTGCACTTATGACAAATCCGCTTGTAATGGATGCAGAGGTTGCAGTAAAGGTAGTGAATATGATAAACAAAAGATTCAGTTTAGGATTAAAATAAGGAGGTTTTTATGAAGCTTGCTATCAATGGCGGAAAGCCTGTCAGAAAGAGACCATTTCCCAAGTGGCCACCCTATGACAGAAGTGAAGAGAGATATCTTCTCGATGCATTCAGGAGTCATAACTGGGGAGGATTTCCTGCTCCGAATAAATATGCACGCCTTTTTGCGGAGAAGTTTGCATCCTATCACAAGGCAAAATACGGGATATGTGCTGCCAACGGAACTGTAACGCTCGAAGTGGCTCTCAGGGCGGCGGGTGTTACGGCAGGAGATGAGGTGATTGTTCCGGCACTTACATGGACAGCAACAGCTCTCGCGGCAGTTTACATAAATGCGATACCGGTATTTGCCGATATCGACCCCGCAACCTATTGTATAGACCCGGAAGACATCGAAAAAAAGATTACAAAACGTACAAAGGCCATTATCCCTGTTCATCTGGGCTCCAACATTGCAGATATGGACAGGATTATGCAGATTGCAAGGAAACACAGACTCGTCGTGATAGAAGACTGTGCCCACGCTCACGGCGGATTTTATAAAAACAAAGGTGTTGGTTCAATAGGGGATTTCGGTTCCTTCAGTTTCCAGACCTCCAAGCTTATGACTGCAGGCGAGGGCGGTATCATCCTTACATCAGACAAAGAATATGCCGAGAGATGTCACTCCCTTGTAAACTGCGGCAGAAAAGAGAAGGGCTATGATTCATTCAAGGGGAATATGACCGGCTGGAACTACAGAATCTCAGATTTGCAGGCAGCAGTTCTGCTGGGTCAGATGACGAGACTTGAAAAGGAGACGGACCACAGGGAGAAGATGGGAAATTATCTCTCATCGAAACTATCGGGATTCCCGGGCATTCTGCTGCTCAAAAGAGACAAGAAGATTACGAAGCTGCCGATGTATGAGTATCTGTTCAGGTTCATCGAGGATGACTGGTACGGTGTCACGAGAGATGCCTTTGTGTCGGCACTCAGCGCGGAAGGTATCCCCTGTGAAGGCGATTTTTATATTCCGTTGTATCAGAATCCTCTTGTATGGGTCAGTGCCGATGATTATCCGATGATAAAGAGGATTTACGGGAAAAATATACTGAACTCGACTAAGTTTGTATGCCCTGTAGCAGAACATGTGGCATACCACGAATCGGTATGGCTGCACGCAAGCCTTTTTATGGGGACGAAATCGGATGTGGATGATATCGTAAGGGCCATAGAGAAGCTGAGAGAAAACATTGCGGAACTGAGGGATTCAAAGAACATAAAGCTTAAGAGCAGATGGAGGAAGAAATGATCAGATTTCTCTCTTTTCTGGTTCTTTTTGCCGCCTCATCTTATCTTTACGGTTCGACATTTGTCTATATGGAGCTTGGTGATATTACAGAACGTTCAGAGGCGATTGTCCGCGGGACGGTTAAGGATACGGAATCACGCTACAATGATGAAAGAACGAAGATCTTCACGTATTCTATGATAGATGTCAAGGAGACATTAAAGGGCAAGGTCCCTCCTGTAATAAAGGTCAGGACATTCGGAGGAAGGGTGGAGGATGTAAATATGAAGGTTCCGGGTATGCCGGAATTCAGAAAGGGAGAGGAGGTCTTCCTCTTTCTAAGGAAAAACGAGGATTTCTGGCACGTAACCGGGATGATTCAGGGGAAATATACCGTCGATAAGGATGAGAACGGGAAGGAATATCTGAAGAATGACTACAAGGGCATAATATTCAAAAAGGTGAATGCCGACAATAAGCTCGAAGATATGAAACCGGAAGATATCCCTGCAAAATATGATTATGCAGATTTTGTCTCCAGATTGAAGGAGATTCTCCAGAAAAAGGTAAAGACGGATACTAAAAAATAATGTCTTTCAATAAATTATAGCGGTTTATTCAGTATAAATTCTTCCGGCAGTCTCCTGTCCATAATTTCTGCCGGTATCCGGTGATTTTTATAGCGGTTTTTATGCCTGAATATGCTATTTTCTTAGTGTCTTCTGATGTTCTGTCTGCCGGTAGAGATTTCTCAGATGCTCCTCGATATTGGATACCTGTCTTTTGAGCCAGTCTTTATCCTTTGAGTTGTCTATTACAAAATCGGATCTTAAAACCTTTTCGTATTCATCCATCTGGAAGTCTATTCTCTTTTGGGCTTCGGTCCGGTCTATTCCGGCTCTTTTCATAAGCCTTCTCAGCCTTGTTTCGAATGGTGCGAAGACCGTTATTACTTTATCGAAAAATCCGTCAAGTCCGCTTTCGAATAGGAGAGCCGATTCAATGATCGCAAATCTCTTCTCTTGATTTTTCAGGATTTTTTCTATGTCATTTATTGTGCGGGGATGAATGACCTTCTCGATCTCTCTCATAATCTCTCTTTCAGAAAAGGCAATAAATGAGAGCCTGTCTTTATTGATTTTACCCCTTTTGCTGAAAATCTCTTCTATGGGCATATTATCAGGAAGGTCAGAAGGTCTGAGTTTCAGAAGATGACCGCGTGCAATCGAATCGGAGTCTATCTTCTCGAAGAGCCTGTTGTCGAACAGTTTCAGTACAAGAGATTTTCCTGATGCAATGTTGCCGGTAAGTCCTATAAGAATTTTGCCATACTTATTTATCTGCATATCTGTTGAGTCCGATTATTGCCACTGGTTTGTATTTCAGAGGGATTTTAAGTATGTCATTAATCTCATTTCTTTCGAAGACATAGTGAATATCTGCCTTGATTCCAAGTTCCTGAGCCTGAAGGAGAATATGTGTGATTGCAATCGGGACATCTATTGCATAGAACGGATGTTCCCGTCTGACATGTCTGATAATAAACGGGGCTGCAAGGGCTATAATGACTATTCTATAATTTTTCTCTGACAGACCTGTACCTGTAAGTGTCTTTGAGATTTTGTCCTTATCTTTTATTACATAAAACCTCCATATCTGTGAATTGTCGGCACTCGGTGCAAGCCGGGCAGCCTTAATGAGAGTAAGGACTTCCTCATCAGATATGTCTGCGTCTTTATCGATTGAAAGATTGCCGGTCTTTTTGATTAGTTCGTTTATCACGGAAGATTGTATGTGTTTATTCTCTGATATCTTCATAAAACACCAGTTGGGAGAGGTCTTTTCTTCTGCCTGATACGAGTCTGTTGGCCCAGAAGTCATAATCTGTTATACCGGAACTCAAAGGGGGGTATCCGAGAGTCGAAATGGCAATTATCTCTTCGGACAGATTCAGTCTGTATTCCTTTTCTATCTCCCCTGAATTTATCCCGGCCATCCAGCAGGTGGCAAGGCCAAGTTCTGTGGCTCTGAGAATTACTGTCTCCATCAGCATTGCGGTCTCGGCAATCCTTTTGAGCCTGTCAGCGTTGTTGACTGTCTTCTCTGTATTTACAATGGCTAAAATAATATTCGAGGCGTTTGTCTTATTCAGCCAGGGATTTACTTTGCCTGAAAAACCTTTTGTGGCGGCTTTTACAACTGATTCAAACTCCTTTATGTCTTTTGTAATCCTTATGCAGGAATGTCTGAAACCGTTTGCTGATATGAATAATTCTGCGGTCAGTTCAAGTTCTTTGATTTTTGCGGGTTCTACTTCTGCTTTCTGATATTTTCTGAAAGACCTGCGCCTGATGAACAAAAGGTTAAGAGGCGTGGGATTTTCGAACAGGTGCTCTCTTGAATCTTTAATCTCCATAGTGGTATTCAGTATTGCATTAAAAAGACTAACTAACAACTAAATATTTTACCTCATAGATTTTTGATTTTGAATAAAAAGATTACTACGCGGTAATAATTTGCTTGCAACTCAAGATATTCTTGATTATTATTAAAACATAATGGAAAGAAGAGACAGCAAAAGATATAATCTTATATTAAAGGCCGATATAACCTATCAGGACCGGAAGATCACGGAGTATATCGAGGATATCTCTATAGGGGGATGTTTTATCTCGACAGGTCTCGATATTCCTCTTTCGGAGAAAATCAATATTGAACTGTCATTCCCTTCTATTGTGGATAAGCTGGTTCTGGATGGTGTTGTGGTATGGAAGAGAACCCCTATGCCAAGGAAGAATATCAGGGGAGGTATTGGAATAAGATTCGATATTTCGCCGCAGGTGAGAAAGAGACTCGAACAGTTTATTCTCCCTCTTATGGAGGAGAGGGGAGGACTCCCTCCGGTTGGCAGGCCGTTTAAGATAATAATTGCCGAGGACAATCCGCATATTCTGGGGATGTACCGCTATGGTATTCAGAGACTTGCAAAATACGACCTGCCTTCGGATAAGATGATTCTGATATCCGAAGTTACCGAAGCAAAGGATGTTGAAGAGATAATATTCAGGGAGGAATTCGACCTCCTTATTCTGGATTTCTATATACCTATGTTTTCCGGAGATGAGGTAATCAAGAGACTCAGGAGTTCGGGAGTTGAGAAACCTATTCTTGTTATATCCGGCGGCGGAGAGGAGGGGAGAGAGAGGGCACTGGCGGCAGGTGCCGATATGTACCTCGATAAACCGATAACCGTGAATGACCTGATTGCCAATATTAAACGTCTTCTGTTCATTGATTTTCTAAATAAGGGATAAGGAATATATCTGCAATTCATTATCAAAGGAGGGATAATAATGATTGAAAAGAAGAAGGTTGAAGATTATCTTATGCAGAAGAGAAGTCTGGTTTTAAGCGAGCTGGAAAGGGAGCCTGAGAGTCAGAAGAAAATAGCACTCCATGCAATGCTGGGTGTGATAGACAGTTTTTTAGAGGATTTAGAGAACGGTTTTTTTGATTCTGGTAACTGATGATAGCAATAGTTGTATTGACATAAATCAAACAAATAGTATAATTCCCCCGTTTTAAGGGCTTTTGAAGATAAGTTATGAAGAGAAGAATATTACTGATAATCCTTGTTCTAATGTTTATGAGTCTGGCCATCTGGATAAGGAGTGAAGTGTTATTACCTAAGGTCAGAACAGAGATTCCTTCGGAAGGTTTTATATTGCCGAGGCTTGAACTGGTCAGGGCTGCGAGCGCGGGTTTTTACGAGCTTTTCGGGGATTTTTACTGGCTCAAGGCTATTCAGTATTTCGGGGATAATCAGAATTATTCAACGGAAAGATTAAAACATCTCTTCCCTCTTGTGGACCTGATTACGGATATCTCGCCCCTCTTCGAATACGCATACAGATTCGGAGGTGTTACAATATCGCTTCTGGATACAAACGGAGACCTCTCTGAAAAGATACTCATAAAAGGTGTAAAGAATACCCCTGACTCCTGGAGAATCCCGTATCTTTTAGGCTATGTTGAATATTATGTTCTGAATAATCCCCGTATGGCTTCAGTTTTTTATGACCTGGCCGGACGGGTTGCTGTCAGAACCGGTGAACCGGAGATGGACTGGCTTGTCAGTCTGGCAGAGAAGATTTTGCTGGACGTGGAAGATACTGATGCAATGATACCTGTTCTCGAAAGGATGTACAGGGAGGAACAGGACCCTGTTTTAAGAGGTAAATATTTTACAAGATTCAGGATGGCTCTGCAGAGAAGGGATTTTAAGTTTCTGACAAGGAAGGTCGAGGAATTTTATAATAAATACGGCAGATATCCGGAAAGAATAGATGAGCTTGTTGAAAAGAATATCATCCCTGTAATACCGGCAGAACCGTTTGAGGGGAGATACGAAATAAAGGATGGAAAGATTATTGTGCTATCGAAGTGACAAAAAGTGTCACAAGAAGGACCAAATATTACTATATTTGACACTTCCGATTGAAATATTGCGTGATATCAATGTGTTATCTCTGGTATGGAAGTTGACTATATAAATATGGTTTTTATAGCTATAAACCGTTTTATTAACCTTTGCAAAGGAGGTAAGTATGCTAAGGTTACTCAGAACCAAGAAGGGATTTACCCTGATCGAGCTCATGATCGTGGTGGCGATCATCGGTATTCTTGCCGCAGTGGCAATCCCGAACTTTATCAGGTTCCAGGCAAGGTCAAAGCAGTCAGAGGCAAGGACCAACCTGAAGGCAGCATTCACGGCAGCCAAATCAAAGTTTGCCGAGACCAACACATACGCAACATTGGTCTTTAACCTGACTGGCGCTGGTAAGATTCCGATGGGGTTTGCTCCTGAAAAGAACAGAAGATATGCATATGTGTCAGGTTTTGCCGGTGACACAATTGCCTGTGATGCAACAGGTGCTCTCTGCACTGGTGCAAACCTCTGCGGTGGTTGTGCATACGCAGCCCAGGCTCCGACACAGTTCAACTTTGTCTATGCAGCTTACGGCAATGTTGACGGCGAGCCCAAAGAGGATATGTGGAATATCGACCAGGCCAACCAGATAATCAATGCGAAGATCACCATTGGTGTAAACGGAGCAGCAGGTGCTTTAGCGGCTGACCCGAACCAGTGCAATGATGTGGACAACGACTAATTAGAGGAATTTCCATCAGAAGCCCGGTTAAACCCGGGCTTTTTTTATTTTAAAAATTGAAGCATAATCATTAACTTATTGTAATAATTCAAAAATTAACAAATCTGCCCCGAGGGGTGCCGGGTATACATTGGCTTCCATACGTTCTGTAGTGGTAAGTCAAATCTCGATATTCTGTATTCAGAAGGAGATGGTCATAAGTTTTGGTTTATTAAAATAGTCAATAAAAATGTAATAATGGTTAAATATTGGTAATTTTGTAATAATGTTCATAGTAGTAAATAACACGACGTTGCGAAAATACGCGCCAGTTTCATTAGGCTATTATTAAAAATGGCAGTTCGTATATCCATAATGGTCTTATCTGTTTTGTTATTTGTTTACCGTAAACGGCCAATGGCCGTAATACCACGGAACAGGAGTGGAGAATAATATTTCCTGATTAGGTGAATCAAATGAGTAAAAGCACTGGCTAAAATCATCTGTTTTTCAGGTCTTTGACAATGGATAATAGTTCGGCATCCTTCAAATCATCTGTGTTAATACTGCTCAGCAACTCCTTTGCTTTCGCAAAATTGTCTTTGTAATAATAATGTTTTATCAGTGACGAGATAACACCTGTCTTATCCTTCTCTGTAATCTGGCCTGATGAAAGCATTTTTTGTGTTGCATTTTCCAGTCCTGTAGTATCTCCGAGGGTAAAATATGCCCTCTGAAGATTACTAAGGGTATCTCTGTCCTGAGCGGCATTGAGACACTTATTCATATGCGACAGGATTGCTGTATTCTGGCTCTGATAAAATATTGATGTGGTGAGTTCGATATACTTTCTTATTATTCCTGATATGTTATTGCATTTGTCCTGAGTGTAGTTTTCCGGAGTTTGTGGAAAGTTTGTGAGAAATGTGTGATATGCCAGAAGTTCGGGGTAGTTGTTGATGACAAATATATTTTCTGTATCCAGATTGTTATCCAATATATAACTGAATCCGGACCTCGCAACCTGCTTCTGTCCCCTGATTTCGGAGGATTTTATAAATTCTAAAATCTGATTGGTGTCCATACTTTTTATTATATCTTTAATAAGAGTTTTTGATGGTAATCTGCTGTACTCATAACTGACATTGGTCTCTGCTATCGAAAAGATTACATTGGATGTCCTTCCGACAAAAAAGGCCTTTGGCGCTTCATATTCTATAACAGGAAATTTATCTTCATTTACTATCAGGTCATCTTCACCTCTGCCGTAATATGTTCTGAACCGGTTTTCTCCGATAAGATTCATTGAGACGAACTTGGGAATAGTATCGGGAATACCGAGCGAATTTTTGTCTTTTACTGTATTGAGAAAAAGCGGGTCGCTGAATTTTTCAATGATTCTCTTCTGGTCAAATGTGATAGGTTTATCAGAGCCGACTATTAAAAGATCGAGCTGTGCAGGGGCAAAGACATAGGCGTATTCAAAGACTCTGCCGAGGGTATTAAACATAATATTCAGAATCTTATCGTTGGTTTCATATGCCTGAAACCACTGAACAAATAGGCCATCTTCTTTAAGGTGAGATTTTACTTCTTCAAAATATTGTACTGTAAATAAATTGGCAACTCCGGCCATCCACGGGTTTGATGGCTCCGAGATGATAATATCATATTTTTTCTGAGGATTCAGTCTCAGATATTCTCTCCCATCGGCATTTATTATTTTAACTTTCTTGTTGTTTAATATGTCATAGTTTGCTTCCTTAAATAATTCGGCTGCCTCAATAACCTCCTTTGAGATCTCAAGCAGTTCTATGTTTTTTATCTCTTTATGGGTGGAGAGAACGCCGCCTGTAACACCACTACCCATCCCGAGGAGGAATACATCCTCCGGTTTAGGATGCAAAAGAACGCCGATATGACCACACCATATCTGTGTTGGCATATCAAAGCCGGTACTTGCGTCCGGTTTTCCGTTTATTCTTAGAGACAGTATCCCTTTTGGTGACTTCGTAACGGATACAAGAGAGCCTTTCCCTTCTTTATAAAATATCAACTTTTCGTGGTCTTTAACTTTCAGAAAATTTTCAAATGTTTTGGCATAACGGTTTCTTAGCCTGAAATTTCCTCGTTGAATATATTCTTTGTCGATAAACTGGTAGTTTAAAAGAAATACTGATACCAGTACTGTTATTATTATAGGCGCAATATTAATGACCTTTTTAATACCTGATGAGAAAAACAGTATCACTGCTATGATAAGATTAATTATTATACCAGTCTTCATTGAGTTCTCCATCCCTATTTGAGGGAGGAGAATAAAACCTGCAACCAGAGAGCCGACAAGATTACCAAGTGTATTTACCGAAAATGTATCACCAATCCCGATTCCGAGTTTTGTTATGCTCTTTGTATTTATATGACTTGCGAGAGGTAACGTCATTCCGATAAAGAAGGTGGGCAAAAACATCGCAATAAAACATATAATTATCTTCGAAATTTCATAAAAGATAAACATCCCTTCTGTCTTGGGGATGCTTCCTCCTATAATGTTAAAGTAGTACGGGAGCCGCATATATAAAGGCAGAACAATAATAATTGTTATGGCAATCATAAATTCGGTTATTGCAAACCAGAACAGGTGATTGATTCGCCTGTTCATCGCTCTATGGATTACGAAGGAACCGGCAGCAATCCCCGTTATAAATGTAAAGAGCATTATTGCAAATGACTGAACAGCCGAACCGATTATTAGTGCCAGCATCCTTGTCCATACTACCTCATACAACATTGATACAAATCCGCTCAATCCAATCATTATAAGAACAATTTTTATCTGTGATTCCGAATAGGTGATTTCAGAATTCTCCTCCTCCTTTTCAGTTGTGCTGTCTGCCTGAGAAATTGTAAAATCTTCACTTACTCGCTTGCTCAGATAGTAGGTTACAATCCCAATTGCTAAATTTACAAAGGAGAATAATTGAACTGAAAAATCAAGTCCGAGTGTGTGGATAATGAAATATCCACCTATGAGTGTTCCTATAATTGCCCCAACAGTATTTAGAAAATATAAGAGTCCGACCTTGGCCCCTACATCCTTAATCTGTTTTATGATAAATTTGCTCATTACCGGGAGTGTCCCGCCCATAAGTGTGGTAGGCAGAAGAATCGTGATAACGCTAAATAGTATTTTCAGAATTATATTCCCGAAAGTATTTGGGATTGAACCCTGAGCAAGGGCAAAATAGAGATTAAAAAGCCCATCGAAATAAAGAGGAAACAGAGTGCATGCAATCCCTATCCCGAACTCGAGAAACGAATATAATCTCAGAGGATTTTTTGTTCTGTCAACAAATTTCCCAAATATATGATTGCCGAGGGCAAGTCCACCCATAAATGTGGAGAGGAGGATTGCTGTTGAATAAGAGGTGGCACCTAAAAAGAGATTAAAATATTTCGACCATACAACTTGATATATAAGTCCAGCCATTCCGGAAAGGAAGAAGCAGGTATAGAGAATATATTTCATAATCTCCTCCAAAATATAATGGTCTTATATTGTATATTGGTGTCTTTGTAAACCTAAATTTATCTGATGAGAACGTTTTACAATATAAACTTTCTAATAGAAAACGGAATTAATGTAAATAGTTTTTTAGTTTACAATCATTCATTTTTGAATTAAAAATTTTAGGTAAAGTTCCATACCCCGCCGACCTGCAAAGACGTCTCTCCTGGAAAAACCTTGACACATTGCGTCATTTGTGATAGGCGATATTATCAATTTATTAAGGAGGCTTTGTAATGAACCTGGAGACTTTGAAGAATCTAAAGAACTTTGTCAATGTGGATTTTATCAAATCGCTTAACAGAGAGCAGGTAAGGGCCATTGCCGAATATTATATTCCGAAGGGGATAAGATTCAGCAAGACGATGAACGGGACACACCGTATGATAAGCGGTAAGGATGACAGGGGTGATTTACCTGTGACCGTAACACTCAACTGTGTAAGCAGCAATATGCTGAGTTTTATCAAGAGAGACAGTGGTGAATTTCTGAGGATGGAGGTGACCGGTATTATTACAGCTGCTGACCTTGTTGAGAATGCTGAACTGAGAGGAAGTGTGGAGTATGACTTTATCTCGAAGAAGCAGTTTGTATATGAATTTTACTTCTCCGACAAAAACGGGAAGGAATATTATTTCAACGGCCACAACGACCTTTCAATCTTCCAGCCAATAAAGTCATTTAGTACTATGCTCGGAGAGATTGTTGATAGAGAGAGTGGGAAGATAGTCTCAACGGTAGTGTTGAAGATAGAGGCAAAGGATATATTCCCATTGATTGCAAGTTTCAGAATTACCAGATAATTTATTGATAGCAGTATAATTATTTGTGGACATTTGTAAAAAATTAGATATATCAAAAGCCGTTTGGTAAGAGTTTTGAAATAGTTTTTGCTTAACTCAATTATCAGAGGAGGATTTTTTATGTCAGAAGAGAAGAAGTTTAATAGATGGTTGGTCGTTGTAGGTGCTTTACTTATTCAAATTTCGCTTGGTGCAATCTATATATATTCTGTTTTCAAACCCGCATTAAAAGATAAGTTTCCGAGCTGGTCAGCTACTGATCTTGCTCTTCCTTCACAGCTCGTGCTTGCATTTTTTGCACTTAGTATGATTGTTTTTGGTAGAATTCAGGATAAACTTGGACCAAGAAAAATAGCAACTCTTGGTGGTATACTTCTCGGTATAGGTCTTATTATTGCATCATTTGCCAATAACCTGTTTCTCTTTGTGCTTGGCTTTTCTATAATTGGCGGTATCGGGATAGGTGCTGCTTATGTCTGCCCGATTGCTACCTGTGTGAAGTGGTTTCCTGATATGAGAGGGCTTATCACGGGCCTTGCGGTGGCTGGTTTTGGGGCGGGCGCACTTGTCTTTACACCGGTTGCAAAGAGCCTGATCGCGTCACAGGGAATAATGACGACATTTTTATATCTGGGCATAATCTTTCTTATAGCAGTAGTAATCGGTGCACAATTTATGATAAATCCTCCGGCCGGTTACAAACCAGAAGGGTGGAATCCACCTGCTATGGCAGCCTCTGCCTCAGGTGCTGTTCAAAAAGTAGATTTTACCTGGCAGGAGATGCTCAAGACAGCACAATTCTGGCTCTTATGGCTTACTTATTTTGCTGGTTGTACAGCCGGACTGATGATTATTATGAATGCAACGAATGTATGGCAGTCTTTCTCACTCCTTCAGCTTTTCAGTGGTTCCCCTGTACCCAAGGATAGTTATGCCGATATTATCTCAAAAGGTGCCTCTGCGGTTATGATCGTTGCTATTCTTAATGCATTGGGAAGGATTGTCTGGGGTAAGGTATCCGACAGTATCGGAAGAAAACCTACATTGATGATTATGTTCATATACGCAGGCGTCATTATGCTTTTACTTAAATTCTTTACATCCTATGGTTTATATCTCTTTGGTGTAGCCTCCATCGGATTCTGCTTCGGTGGTTTCCTCGCACTTTATCCGGCGGTTACGGCAGACTTCTTCGGAACAAAAAATGTCGGTGCAAACTATGGCTGGATGTTCTCTGCTTACGGTGCAGGTGGTCTCTTCGGACCATGGCTTGCCCCGAAGCTGATGAGTGTTGTTCAGAAAGTCCCTTATGAGTCTCTTGAGAAGAGCGGTGAGATTGTTCAGAAGACCTATGATGCCGGGAATTATACAACTGCATTTGTAATATCCGGTATACTCTGTATAATTTCTGCGGTTCTCATTCTGATTCTCAAAGCACCTAAGGTAGAAGAAAAGAAAGAATAAGAATTATTAAATATTCCGAAAATTGCCCGTATCTTGTCTGAGGTACGGGCTTTTTTATTGTCTGAATATTGTTGAAATCACGGGACTGATGGATTAGTAAAAGATGTTATGAAAGCTATATCGGGAGCCGACTATGATGTTGTAATCGCCGGAGCGGGTGTTTCGGGTGCACTCCTTGCATATAATCTTTCGAAATCCGGTTTCAGTGTATTCTGTCTTGAAAAGGGTAATCAGAATTATATCAGAACAATCTGGACGAACGATATTCCTATCTGGTCCCTTCAGAGCGGGTTGCTCAATAATATAGATGTTCCTGAAAATTTTACTCCGGAGATTACGGCTGTTCTGGATCAGTCAGGAAATACTGCATTTTATTTCGATACACAAAAGATTGTCAGATCGGTTGATATGAAAAAACTGGTAAAAAATCTCCGGGATGCAGCAATCGGGTCAGGAGCAGAAATATGGTTTAATTCCGAACTGAGAGAGGTTCTTCCGGAGGCCGGCGGGGTTTCTGTACAGATAAAGACACCCCGTGGAAAAATGAGTCTCAGGTCGAGATACGTTATCGATTGCACAGGTGCCGGTTCACCGGTGAGGAAGAATTTTTTCCGTGACGAGATGTCAGATGCTGATTATATTTATGCCTACAGACTGAAATTTGACGTAAAGGGTAGTGCGATTTCAGGATTCTACGACAGGCACAGACTTGCCTCTGATTCGGCAGTGCTGAGATTGTCGGAGAACGGAGGATTTAATACGACAGCCATCTTTCCGGATATCAGGAATGAAACAGTCGAAATATTGTGCGGAGGAAATGACAGGGATATACCGAAGAGGATATCGGAGATTGTAAAAAAGGAATTCGGTACTTCAGTAAAGCCGGTTGCCGGAGGAGGAGGAATAATTCCTGTAAGAAGACCTTTTCTCAGACTATTTAAAGATGGTGTTTTCAGTATCGGCGATTCGGCATCGATGATATATCCTATGTGCGCATCCGGTATATCGACAATCATTACTGCTTCCGAGATGCTGATTGAGTCCCTTAAAACAGACTCACCTTATTCATTTCAGGGAAGATTCAACAATGTTATATCGCAGCGATATGCCCTGATGACGTTCTTTCGCAGAATAATTGAGGAGGCTGACAGATATGATACAGGGATTCTCTTTGACCTTGTTATCAATCCGGTGAGCATACGGTATGTATTTGACAACAAACCTATTATTAATCCCGAGAATGTGGTATTGACATTGAGAAGAGGTCTGAAACTGATTAAGAGACCTTCCATTATAAAAAAGGCAGGTATCTATTTGCTTGCAGGAAGTCTGGATTCTGTATTATATTCACTCAAGCCTGCTTTCTGGAGGTCTGATTATCTTAACCTTCTTGAAAGCAGATTAGTCAGACTTTTTACGAGGTAAAGTATATGAAGAAAGCCGTTTTCTTTTTTCTCATTTTATGCTCCGTAAATGTCTATGCCAAAGAGGGTTTTTATGTGTCACTTGGTCTCGGCAGCGATATCTTTTTCGGCGAACAGATGCCCTCCGAAGTAATATACAAGAATAATTATCCTGTTGTGATAATCAGCGGCAATGCACAGAAAGAGGCCACAACGGATATTGTCTCGACCGATCTTGGCGGTATGTTTGCTCTGGATTTCAATATGGGTTATAATATAATGAACTACGCATCCGTTGAACTGAAACTGAATTTTACAGGGTCGGATATTACTTCGAAGGGGGAACGTAAAGGCGGAGGATTTGTATCAGGGATTGCAAAATATCATCCTCTCAATCACTGGAAGAAGGATTATTTTATTGACCCGTATGTTTTTCTGGGCGGCGGATATTCAATGATAGGTATGAATGTTGAGGAGTGGGGGTTTCCCGAAAAGCAGTCGAAGGCAATAGCAGGTGGTTTTTTTGAGACAGGTCTTGGCACTGATGTGTATATCAAAAACTGGTTTTCATTATTTCTGGACCTCAGTTTCTATTTCCCTTCGTACTCAAAATTCTATTACGACTGGGATAAGGATATTACGCACGAAATGGAAAAGACACCTTCCACGACTGTGTTTGCAATTATTGTGGGCAGCAGATTTCATTTTAACATCAAGGAATAAGTTGAGGTATTAAATGGTCAGTACATTTGTAATAGCAGCTCTCTCTGTGATTTTGCTGATGGTCCTTTTCCTTCCTTTTATCTTTCATAAGGTTGAGGAGAATCTCGAGATTTTCCTTTTTCTGATGGGAGTGCTTTCACTGGTTGTTACGAAGAGCCTCCATCTGGATATTATCATGGAAGGTTTGCACGAACCGATAAAGATATCTCTGGCGGTTCTTATTGCCGGATTCGTATTCAAATATACACACAAATATCTGAAAGACCTCGTTTTCTTCTCATTGAAGAGAATACCGTTTGGTCTCTTTATGTTTCTGGTTGTGGTGATTCTGGGATTTATTTCGAGCATTATAACCGCAATTATTGCATCGCTTGTGCTCGTGGAAATTATCAATGTCCTCAGAATGGACCGCAAACACGAACTGTTTTATGTCGTTGTTGCCTGTCTCTCGATAGGTCTCGGGGCTTCGCTGACACCGATAGGCGAACCGCTCTCGACAATCGCAATAAGTAAACTGAAGACCTGGCCTCAGGTGGATTTTTTCTACCTTCTGAGACTGCTCGGTCCGTTTATAATCCCGCTGGTTCTATTCTCCGGGATAGCCGCCGGGCTCTATAAAGGCCACAATGCCGAGGATACGCTTTCAGAATCTCCCGACGAGGAGAAGAAGATAGAATCTGTAAGAGAAATTTTCTTCAGGACATTCAAGGTATATCTCTTTGTAATGGCCCTTGTGTTTCTTGGTTACGGATTTAAGCCAATAATCGATAATTATGTCCTGAAACTCTCTCCTCTGGTTTTATACTGGGTAAATATGATTTCGGCCGTGGTCGATAACGCAACACTTACAGCCGCAGAGATAAGTACCGCGATGTCGGAGGAGCAGGTCAGGGACCTCTTACTCGGACTTCTCCTGTCGGGAGTAATGCTCATCCCGGGAAATATCCCAAATATTATTTGTGCAAGCAAACTGAAAATCAAATCCCGGGAGTGGGCAAAACTCGGACTGCCGATAGGATTTTCATTACTTGTAATAGTCTTTATTATTCTGCTTTTTGTATAATTTTTATCTGCAGAGGTATCCCGGTACTTTCAGTTTTATCAGAGGGCTCTCTGTACTCTTCTCCGAAATTTTTACAACATCTGTTTCAGATTTATCCGAAATAAATACTTCTGCCTTTATTGCTGAAACAGAAAGATTGTCCGGATTTTCCAGTCTTACTGTAAGTTCACAGGAGTCCGATAGTAATAACTGACCCAGATTTGTGTTTTCTCCTATACACATCGGTTCGGATATCAGGCCGGCGCTGAGCGGGTCATCGGAAGAGATTTCTATTCTGTATTTCCCGTAGTGAACAGGTGCTTTGAATTTTCCGTTGCTGTCGGGCAATATCGATGATTCGAGACTGATATTGTCATTCTGTTCGGGAAGGCAACCACCCAGACGTCTTATGTTAATCTTCGGAGTGTATCTGTTCTGCAAAGGAAGAATGACCCCCTCAAGGTCTACTTTTCTTTCGATGCTGATTGTCTTTATGTCCGCGTCAGGTACAGTAATGTCTGTGCTGCTTGTAATGCTCCACTCACTGTTGTGAATATCTTCCGGGATAATGAGAAATGTGTATCTTCCTTCTCTGAGGTCGGTTTCGAAATATCCTTCAGAATCAGTAATAAAAGTCTTTGTATAAAGAAATTCATTTCTGTTCATTGTAGCAATAATGCGGTTTTTATTTTCAGCAGAAACTGACCCCGAGATATGTCTGAGAGGGGGTACAAAGCCGAGATTGATAGTGCCTATCTGTACGATCTCTTCGCTGATAATGTCGGGCAGTTTGATAACAGGCCAGTCCGGGTTTTTTTCCGAGCCATAGAGCATAAGTGAAAAGCTCTCGCTTTTTGTCGGAACAATAATTGAAAATCTGCCCTCACTGTCCGTTACAGATACATTCGACTGAAGAGTAATGCCTTTATCATACTCCCTGTATGCAAGGACATTTATTCCTTCGACGGGGATTCCGCTCTTCGAATCGAGTATTACATTCCCGTAGATATATCTTACATTTTCGGGTGAGGGGTATAATATTGTCAGTGTCGGTATCTCCGAATTTACCTTGACAGTAGTCTTCAGCTGCGGGATCGAATCACTTTTATACGGTGAGATAAGGATTGTATAATTACCCTCCGGCAGCATTGTACAGAAACTCCCGCTTTTATCCGTCTCTGCGTTGACGGGAGGCAGAAGCAGTTCTGAATTTTCCGGTATGAATCTGATTGTGGCATAGACAGGAGATTCCGAGTATATGACCTTTCCGCAGATGCTGTATAAACGGGGCAGGGTGATGCTGATGCTGTTACCGTCTGTTATGTTGTGTCTGGTCAGGCGGGATATCTGAAATTTTTTTTCGATATTTACATTGAGTCTGATGAAAACCCTGTCGAGGTTGTAGTATTCTCTGTCACACCCGCCGATTACGAAACAGCTGTTTTTAGGGGTATTCATACTTGCAGTATCACTGCAGGATGTCAGCAGAAGCAGATAAATGGCAAAAAGATATCTAATAGCAGTCTTCAATCTGAATCACCGTCCAGGAAATATAGTCAAAATTGCCACCCTTCTCGACAGCCTTGAAGGGGGGCGGTTCTGTCGAATCAAGCAAAAAGGGTCTGTCCGATAGAATGACCTCCACCGTATGAACCGAACCTCTTGATTTGGAGGGCAGAATGGAATTCTTCAGGTCCAGAATGAAACTGTCCCCGCCCCTGATAATATTCTTCTTGTCGGGCGGCGGTATTACAGAACCCTTCTGATAATTCTTGATATATTCATAGTCAACATACCATCTGACATAGAGCATATCCTCTGTATCAAGCTCTGTTACCTCGGAGAAACCGAATTCCTTTTTGCAGAGAGAGTCGATCTTGACTACAGGGCTGTCAGGGCTTATTTTGGATTTGTTGATAAGCGGTGGTCTGTTGTTCACCTCTAAAAGACGTATCTCCGGTGTATCTACACAGAAAGTTGATGTAAAGGATAGAAGAGCCATAGCAGATACCAATCTTAACACAGCCGGTAATCTGTTGGTATTCTTTTGACCTTTAACTGCACTGATTTGCGGCAATTTAGTCATATCGTCTCGTCGTCAATGTCCTCAAGATATCTGAAAATCGTCCTCGGGTCTACTCCGAGGTCCTTTGCTGTCTTTGTCCTGTTACCGCCGTTCTTCCTTAGTGCCTGAAGGATATATCTCCGCTGAAACTCCTCTCTTGCCTGTGCGAGCGGCAGAATGGGTGTCTCCGATTCCTCCGTCAGTTCAAGGTCCTCCTTTTCTATGAGAGGGTGTTTTGACAGGATTACGGCCTTTTTTATTCTGTTCTCCATCTCCCTGATATTACCCGGCCAGGGATAATTGTTGATAACCTTTACGGCACTTATTGAAAATCCCTCGACGGGTGAATTGTACTCTTTTCTGAATTTCTGGAGAAAATATTTTGCAATCAGCATTATATCTTCTCCGCGGTCTCTCAGCGGAGGCAGATAGAATCTGACGACATTTACGCGGTAATATAAGTCCTGTCTGAATTTTTTGTTTTTTACGAGCTCATCAAGATTCTGATTCGTTGCGCAGATGATTCTCACATCTGTCTCCTCGGGTGTGTTCGAGCCTACCTTGGTTACGATTTTATCCTGAAGTGCGCGCAGAAGTTTTGCCTGCAGATGGACAGGCATATCTCCTATCTCATCCAGAAAGAGTGTCCCCCCTGATGCAAGCTGGAATTTCCCTTCTCTTGTGGATACGGCACCGGTGAACGCACCTTTGGTATGTCCGAAGAGTTCACTCTCCAGAAGGTCTTTCGGTATGGCCGCACAGTTAATTGCTACAAAAGGACCGTTTTTGCGGGGAGAATTATTGTGAATCTCCCTTGCGAGAATCTCCTTTCCGGTACCTGTTTCACCCTCGATGAGGACAGTTACGTCGGTCTGCGCTACCTTGCGCATCTTTTCCATAATCTCCGTCATATAGGGACTTGCATAAATAATGTTGCTGAGATTTCTTATGTCGAGGTCTTTTTCAAGTCTGTCTATATGAAGGGCTGATTTCAAAAGGAGTGTGACCTGTGATGCAAATATTGTAATTACCTCAAGTGAGGTCTGGTCGAAGAGATTGGCGATATTGTCATTCCCGAGATAGATAAGTCCCAGAATATTGCCCTGATATATGAGCGGCACGCATATTATAGAGCAGAGTTTCAGATTTATTACGGATACGCTCATTTTGAACTCTGTATCGTTCATGGCATCGTTGATAATCAGTGGTTTTTTGGTGCTGATTACCTTCTCGATGACTGAATCCGAAATGAGTTCCCGGGGATTTGTGAAATTCTTGCCATCCAGACCACGTGCAACCATTATATCAAGTGTATTCTCCCTGAAGATAATAATGAAACCTTTATCGGCCTTTGTAAGTGTTATCAGGGCGTCTGTAAGGTTGTTCAGGAAGGTATCGAGTCTGAAGTCGGACATCAGTCTTGTCGAGGTCTCGAAGAGAATCTTGTAAATATCCTTTTTTGCCCCGCTCTCTTTTGGTTCCTGCTTTCTCCTTTCATAGACAAAGGAGATGATAAAATTCCCTATTTCTGCGGGTACGTTTTCCTGCAGTTTCTTTCGTCTTGCCGGTTTGCCTTCGTAAAGGAATTCCTGATCGCTTGATGCCACCTGCAGGGTATATGAATGTCCGTCAGAGAATATGTTTGCAAAGTGCTTTGGAAGTTTCTTGTCTTCCAGCACAATATCACATTCCTGTGAACTTCCGATTGACGTTATCCTCTTTTTAATTTCGTATGTCCTGAAATTCCCTGTAATCCTGTTTTTGACCTCAATAAACGGCATTTTCAGTTTCCTCCTTTTGTATCTTTCAGTGAATAATACATTCCGTCAGCAACAGAATAGATGTATATTGTCCCGAATGCAATGAGAGAGGCTATCTGAACGGTCTTGAGGAGATTTGCCCTGTCCGCATCCTCCTGATTCTTAACATAACCGTATCTGTCTATCATTGACTGAACCTGCCAGTAGGAATAGATGTTGGTGCCAAGTGAGAGGACCTGCATTGCAAGCAATATTGTCCCTTTGGCTTTCCGGTCCTGTGCGTACTGAGGCAGTCCGAAGGGGAGCAGGTTTACATAAATATTGTATTTTCCCTTCCGTTGTGTCACCTCTGCCTCCTTTTTCGGAGGTCTGGGCATATCTTTCTTTATTTTGTCGAAAAAGAGGACCATCGAAGGGGGGAAGAGAAACGGGTCCAGTTTTGTCTCCGGTCTTAAAAAGAGCAGTTGCCTGAAACTGGCCTCTGCGGCTTTATAGTCTTCCAGATAGAAATAGGCTGCTCCGGTGTATTTGTAGCATTCGGCGAGTTCGTTTTCGTCCTTTGCAAGATTGTTGTTTATTATTTTGCTGAATACCTGAACAGACTGTTTGAAATCCTGATGCTCAAACAGATAAATTCCCTTCTTAAACAGGTCGTCGTCGGTCTGGTTGAGTGCAAGTGAAAAAATAATAATAACCTGATAGATATTCATTTTTCTTTGGTAAGGTTGATTTTTAAAGTTCTGGCTTCACCTGCGGTCAGCTCTATCTTCCTGATATAGTCTTTGTATCCTGCCTTTGACGCCTTAAGGAGTATTTCACGTCTTCCGTCCTTGGTATTTATAGGAATAGTAATACCACTCTTAGTATACATATCACTCCGTCCCAGAAGGTTGCCGTCAATATATATATCACATTCTGGGGAAGTGTTAATAAATAATTTTGCAGGTTTAATATTGTCAAATACCAGTCTGAGGTCGGTCTTCGAATCCGGCTCTATGCTGATTTCCTTTTCTATATCGAAGAAGAAGGGGTTTTTGACCCTGATAAAGTGCTTTCCGCTCTTAAGTTTGATATTGAGGGTTGCCTTTTCCCTGCCTGCAAGTTGATTATTGATATATATATCGCCGTAAGGTTTTACAAACAGGTTGAGTTCCCCGAATCTGGGAATTGTACTTTCTTCCTTTTCATCACTACTCTGGCTTTTCTCCCTTGCTGACTGTGGACGGGCAATCTTCCGCTTTGGTTTTTTCAGTACCATCTCCTCTTCTGACTTTTCTTCTGTTCTTTCTGATTCATTTCCGGTTGATATTATCTTGTCTTCCTCCGATGGGGTTGTATGGACATCGGGATATTTGTCATCAGGTGTAACTGCAACCGTATTCTCCGCCGGCTTTGTGTTTGAGTCAGGTATCCTTTTATAATAGGAGACTGCGTTGAAGACAATAAAAGCCATAAGAAGGAATATTGCGCTTGCCAGAAGGACTGATTTTATCCTTTTTGACCTTCTCTCTGAATCTTCAAGGGAAGAGAATCTCTCAAATATGGCCTTTGCATCATCGTCATCGGGTGCAAGGTACAGAAGGATATTCAGGTAATCCTGAATCTGAATTCTGCTTTCTGTGTTATGTATGTTCTTGTAGAGATATTCCTTGAGGTGTCCGGCAATCTTTTTGTTGAGTTCATCGAGATATTCGATCGGTTCCTGAAAAAACTTCTGAAGATTCTGCTCTGTATTGGTAATTCCGTATCCTTTCAGATAATCATTGAGCTCTGCTTTGAGCTCTTCTGTGCTGCTGTAACGTTCGGCCAGATTCTTCTTCAGGCATTTCTGTATTATTGCAGAGAATCTGCTGTCAATTAAAGGATTGAGTTCCTTCGGCTCCTTATATTCCCCCATAAGTATAGATTTGAAGATAGAGGCCGGAGAGTTCCCCTTAAAAGGGAGTTCTCCGCAGGAAATGAGATATAGTATTGTGCCGAGGGAGAATATATCGGTTCTTAAATCCACATCCTTTCCGTCGATTTGCTCGGGAGACATATGTGCAGGGGAGCCCGAAATAGAGCCTGTTATTGTAAGACTTTCTGCGTCCGCTATATGTGCAATTCCGAAATCGGCAATCTTTAACTGATAGTTTTCGGATATAAGGATATTTTCAGGTTTCAGGTCTCTGTGTATGACATTGTTTTTATGTGCGTGTCCTATTGCATCTGCAAGGACAGATATAATCATAGCGGCTATAAACGGTGAAGATATGTCGTATTCGGACAGGAATGTGCCGAGATTTTTACCTTTAATAAATTCACTGATTATATAGCAGTCTGAGGAGTCTGATTTGTAATCATATATTTCAATGATATTTTTGTGTCTGAGCCGGGCGATTGCCTGTGCCTCCCTCAGAAATCTCTTTTTGACCTCCTCTTTTTCAATCAGATGCGGATGGAGGACTTTTACCGCAACATCCCTGTTTAATACGGTATCCCGTGCCCTGTATACCGCGGCCATACCGCCGGAGCCGGCCTTTTCCAGAATCTGATATCTGCTGTCAATATTCATAATCCAACCACTATGACAATTGTGACATACCTTATTCGTTTAACTATTTAAAGTCAAATCTTTAATACGCCAAATATCCTTGGTGTCGGTTAAGTTGTGGCATAACAATAAAATATTTGACTTATTATGTGTAGAATAGTACTTAAAATACAGCGGACAGGAGGAATCAATGACAGGAAAGATATATGTAATCCTTTTAATGTTCCTCGTATCTTACGCCTTTGCCCAGACAGGTGCGGCAAAGAATGAGAAAGATAAAAAGGAGGACAGACCGACTCTGATTGTTTTCAATATATCACCGGAAAAGGGAGTTGAACCGGGTTCGGCAAATCTTCTGACCGAGTTTATTCTGACAGAGATAGCCAATATCGACAGGTATAATGTCATAGGCCAGAACGATCTCGACAAGATGCTCTTCTGGGAGACCAATAAGCAGCTCAAGAACTGTACGGATTCCAGTTGTATGGCACAGATAGCCGGTGCAATGGGAGCTGAATATTATGTTATTGGTTCAATCGGTACGATGGGAGACAATTATCTTGTTAATCTCAAACTGATAAATGTTATGAAGGCTGTTGTGGAAAAGAGAGTAACCGAGCTGATAAAGAAGGATGAAAATGAACTCATCAAAGGGACAAAAGGTATAGTATTGAAATTGTTTGATATTAATACCAAACCTGCTGTTTTGAAGGACGAAGTGAGTAAGGCAGAAAAGACTCCCAAGACGGCTGCACCGGAGCCAGCTGTGAAAAAGGAGACAGAAGTCAGGACCGGCCAAGGTATTAACTGGGTCGGATATTCCCTTCTGGGGACCGGCGTTGTAGGTCTGGCTGTGGGTGGATATTTCACAAAATCTGCTATCGACGCCGATGATAAGTATAAGAAAAGCACGGCGGATACAGCCGAAAAATATAATCAGGAACGTGAAGACAATAACCGCAATGCGGTGATATCCTATATCGCCGGCGGGGCACTAATAACAGGCGGAATTCTCTATCTGCTGCTGGGAGGCAAAGAGGTCAGCAGGGAGAACAATAAAGTCTCTGCCGGTTTTGATGGAAACTGTTTATATATTTCAGCCACTTTTTAGCAGACCATAAAAGTTTTTGGCATAACAGGCGGTTTTGAAGAACCTGCCCCAAGACAAATACGGACAGACCCGAAATTTACCCTGCACTTTAATTCTTAAGTATTAGTTATTGAAAACCTTATCTGATTGATGTATTATTACTTCCGGCTTTATGAAAAAAAACATCATCAGAATATTATTTCTGACACTGATTTTGAGTTGCACTGCAATCGGTGATAAACCCGAAGAATATACCGAAAAACCACAGAACCCGAAGTACCTGAGCCTGCTCGGACATTTCATTGCTCTCTCCGACTCATCTCAGATGACCGGTCTTGCCGAAGCAATGCGTATTCTTATGAAGACCAATCAGCTCAGGGAACTGGTAGATTCGCTCGATATCGCGATCAAGAGTGTAGGCGGTTCGAATCTAAAAAAGATTCTGAGGGAAGTGCTGATAGATCCGTCTCTCAGGGAATTTCTGAAATCAGATGGTCCTCTTGCAAAACTTCTGGATTATCCGGACATAATAAGAAGTCTGGATACATTACATATTCTCAACCGGAACGGGGCTGTTCACAACGGGCTGATACCTCTTATTAAGGTTGCATATGATTCACCTCTTCTGACGGATTTTTATGATGCCGTGTCCTTCCTGCTCGAAGAGGGATATATTCAGGAGGCTATAGGGATTATTGAAGGTGCAACTATAGAGAAGGTCAATATAAAGCACGAAGGTTCTGTAAAAAAGGTACCTGCAACAGTGCCGCTCAATATTGCGCTTACCTATATCCTTGAAAAGGATGCAGTAGAGGGGATGGTCATCAACACGGTTGATCTCTTAAGACTCGATTCTGTAAAGAATCTGATTGCCCTTTTGGGTGTAGAACTTAAGAGGATAGGAGAGGACGAGGAGAGGGCAAAGAGAATATTGAACAAAGTCGGAGAGGTGGCAGGGAAAATCGACAGGCGTCATATAGAGGCGCTCAGAAAAATTGTAAAGAATTTTGCTATTTCGGGCATCAATATTAAAGAGAAGGACGGGAATGTTTCTCAGATTAATCTGCTGGACAGATTATATAAAATCATTGGTGAAGATGGCAAAGGCGGAATAGCGGTAATTAATTTTCTGCGTTCTCTCGGCAAAGAGGAGATAAACAGTATAGGACCAAGGCTATCGGTATTCTTTGAAAAGCATTGCGATGACGGAGTTCCGTCCTCTCCCGTAGGGGCTCAGAATTACTCCTGTTTTATGCAGATGGTCCATATGGTTCACTCTACCTATCAGAAGGAGACTGTGCTTGATGAGGAGTCAAGGAAGCTCGGGGCAGAGATACTCGGTCCGATATGCGCTTCTCATCTGAAGGAAGGAGACCCGCTCTTTGAGGACCTGTATAAGGGATATCCCAAAATACCGGTTTTCCCCGGGAATACCGCAGTTGCCTATCATTTCGAACTTGCAAAAAGGACACCCGAACAGGCGGCTGGTTTTACCTCGTATATAAACTGTCTTCTGCACAATAAACTCGGGGATATCCCGATGTATGAGAAGCTGGGTTTCAACCGGGATGTGGATGTGGAAGGTTTTGCAGCTCTCGATGCAATAGGGAAATCGGGTTTCTTTAATTTGTATGTAGGGCTCTTGAATGTCCTGAATAATATGCCCGATAAGGTTCCGAGGGTCAGGGAAATGGCTGATGTCGTTGCTATGATGTGGGGTACAGACGGACAGGAGCTCAATCCTCTCTATGATATCCTGAATACGGCCTTTAATTACCCTGACAAAAATTCGTCTCTGATTGCCGAAATAACCGGGATAATCAATGACCTGCTCGAACTTAAATATAATTTCGACGAGAAGGAGAAGTTTGCCGCGGAGAATATTGTAGCTGCCCTTTCAGATTTACTGAATCCTCAGATTGATATCAGAAAAAATGTCCTCGATTATTATTATAACTCGCTGACACCTGATATAGACGAAAGTATTGAAACGGCAATTCCTGCAATCAAGAATATTTTAACAAAGCCGGACTACAGGGCCTATAAACTCTTTTCTCTTCTCGGTGCGGCCTTCACAAGGGCACGGAACAGGACGACATTCATTGATTATATTGATTCAACTTCGGTGCATTACAGGCCGGATTTTATTAAGGAGGTTACGGAGTTATACAGACTTGCATTGCCTTCGCTTCGCATTCTCTCCAAATATTTTACGGAGTACGACAGCAACGGAGAGCTTATGAATCTTATGGGATATGCCATCTCCTGCGGGGCGGTCAACGATGCCCTCAATGTCCTGGCAAACTCGCACAAATACGACCCTGACTATATATTTCTGGATTTCCTAAAGAGGTTCAATGAAAAGAACGGGATTGCAATAATTGCAGATATGATCGATGCAGTTCACCAGTACGGTATTGTCAGGGAGACAATAGATGTTTTCAGGATTCTTTTCAGATACGATGCCGTAAATGAGATCACTCTCTTCCTGTATTATTTTTTACCACAGATAGACCTTGGAGAAGAGACATTATGAATAAGAGAATAACGTTTATAACTGTTTTTCTGCTCCTCTCGCTTAATGCCTTTGCAAGTCATGATTTTCTGACGGGGACAGGAGTGGTTTCACAGGGGTATGCCGGGGCAGGTTCGGCAGATAAAGACGAACCTTCTCTGATATTTCTGAATCCCTCCCGTATTTCATCGGGGGACAGGAGCAGAATCAGTTTCGGATTCGTTCTGGGCCACAAGGACCTTCGGATAAATAACAACTCCTTCGAAGAGGGAGATTATTCGATATTCGAGGGCGGATTCATTATCCCCTTTTCGGGAAAACTTAAGGACCTGTATTTCGGACTTGCCCTCACATTTCCTCAGCCATCGATAATGTATCTCTACTCACAGGACCCTCAGTATCCTCAATTTATAAATTACAGAAATATTCGCAGATACTCGATAAAACCGGCACTATCATACAGGTTTTTCGGAAAATTTGCTGTCGGTGCGGCTCTTGATGTGTTCGGAGATTCCTACGGGAAGGCAAAGGTTACGATTGACCTCGCCAACCAGAAGACGACACAGAGTGATTTTATTATGGACCAGAAATTCACATATACACCGATTTTAGGTTGTTCATACGATTTCTCGGAGATTCTCTCGGTTGCGCTTTCATATCGGTTTGAAAACAAGCTCAATCTCAAGATTGATACGAATTTTGATATGCAGCTTCTGAATATGAATGTTATTGAAGATGGCCAGAGTTTCTTTATTCCGGCTGAGATAACTCTCGGGTTTGTATCCCGCCCGGTGAAAAATCTGAAATTGCTGCTGGATATAGGATATATGTTCTTTTCGGATATGCCGGAGCAGTATGTAATTATTGATATTGAACCAAGTGTGCTCTTCCCGTCAGTAAAAAATACCGAAGCTAAAAGGATTTCGGCAAAGGACGTAATGAGGGTTAAGGTTGGTGGCGGATACAGGATTTTCAATGAAAAAATAGAACTGAGGGCCGGATATCAGTATTTCCCGACCTCTATCCCTGACCAGATCTACAATACAAATATTCTGGACAGTGACAGGCATACATTTGCGATAGGGAGCGGTATTCATCTGAATGACCCTTCGGGTCTGTTGAGTAACGGACTGGATTTTAATATGTATTTTCAGTATCACTATCTGACCAGACGGAGTTTCAACAAGGCAGACCCGCTTGACCCTTATGGTGATTATTCTATCGGCGGGAATATTATTGAAGGCGGATTGGGTATTTCATTTTCTTTGTAATAGAGGTATGTATGAGAGAATTTTCTGGTATTCTGATTTTGCTTTTTCTCTTTGGTTGTGAAGGTGAATCAGTCTTTCCGGTTGCACCTAAGGATATAACTGTAGGCCCTTTGTATTCATATGTAAACAATCCGGTACTGAAATCGGGAGATAAAGAGTCGGATTTCGATTATCAGGCAATATCTTCTCCGTCGGTTCTTGTTGTAAAAGACAGACTGATTATGTATTTTACAGCGGTAAACAAGGACGGTGTCTATTCAATCGGAAGGGCGGAATCGGGTGACGGGTTGGTCTGGCTCAAGAGTGAAAATGCTGTTATTCTGCCTGACCCGGATAACTTTCAGGAGAAGTCTGTAAAGGAACCCTCTGCTATTTATGACGGTGAGAAGATAAATATCTTCTTTGTCTCCGTAACGAAGGAGAATAAACATCGCATAATGATAGCGTCCTCGAGTGATTCACAGACCTTCTTCAGGTCTGATAAGGAACTGATAGGTGTGCCAAACTCGGATCTGAAACTTGTGAATATATCCGAACCTTCTGTGATATTCAGGGATGATTATCTGTGGATGTATTATACAGCATCCGATGAGGACGGGAGAAGTTATATTTTCCTTGCAAAGGCAAGTCTCGAAAATCCCCTCTCGTGGATAACCGAGAGCCTGACCCCTGTCTTTTCCCCCCAGACAGGCAATACTGATAGCTTTGACCAGTATGCTGTAATGTCTGCATCAGTCCTGACTGTTCAGTCTGCCAATAACCGCCCTCTTTACAGAATGTATTACTGCGGGAGTGCGGCAGAGACAGGTGCATACCATTTGGGACTTGCAGGTTCATTTGACGGAATAAATTTCAAGAGATATGTCTATAATCCTGTACTTCATTACGGGAGGAGTCCATCGGCAGTCATCTTCAGAGAGAATCTATTCCTTTACTATAATGAACTCCCCCCTTATGAGTCAAAGGGGATATCTCTTGCCTCAACAGTAAAAATCAAATTACAGTGAGGAGGTCATTTTGTTCAGGATTTACCTGTCCCTTATTTCATCTTTACTGATTTTCCTTTTTGCCTGCAGCGGTACTACCGTCAATAATTCCGATGCCGGATACGACGTATCCGTTTCTGACGACGCTCTTTATGCAGATAATTCTGTTGTAGTTTCTGATATTAATTCCGATGAGATTTATACAGATAGCGGATATACCGATACTGCCGGTCTTCCCGATGGCGGAGCCGAACTGACTGATTCATCATTTGATATGGAAGATATTCTTAATATTCAGGATATATCTGATGTCTTATCCGATACAGATGGCTCAGAGGAGCTTACGCCGGAACAGATCGGATTTGAAAATGCAGAACTTCCGCAGAAGGGTTCTGTTATTTTCTATAACAACTGGGCGACAGGAAACAAAAAGGACTCTGTTGAAATGATCAGCCCGGACGGAACTTACAGGGCCGTCAGGATGTATGCCAACAGAGTCTGGTCGTTTGGGGTGAGTCAGACAGGAAATCTTCTGGTATTCTCCACAAATGACCCGTATCAGGAAGAACATTATGGCCTGACTATCAATGATGCGATTCAGAATACCTGGCTTCTTGGCGATAGTTTGCTGCCGGTTCAGATATCATTCGGTCCAGTCAACGATGAATGTCATAATTTTATATCCGATGAACTGCTTATGATGTGCAGACGGGCGAATTTCAGGCCAGACCCGGAGTATTATGTCCTGAGCGACCCTTACAGAATACTTACACACAATCTGCTTTCCCATGAAGAAATCTATCTGACCCCGCTTGACCAGAAATACAATGATTATTACGGCGCAGTAAGAGATGACGGAATAATCCTGTTCAACAGGAATATTGTTGCCGACAGAACTATAGATATAATGTCTCTTGACATATCAGACGGGAAAATCAGTCTTCTTCTCGAGGATGCGAATGGCCCCGTCCTCTCACCTGATGGCAAGGAAATACTCTTCAAGAAGAAAGGGCAGAACAAGATATTCCTGTCTTCATCTTATGACCTTAACGGAGCCGTCCCGGTAATTGACGGAGGAAACAGGATAATAGGAAGATATGTCTTTTCACCCGATGGCAGTATGATTGCATATACGCTCGAAGATCGTGCAAATAATTGTTCCGACCTTATGATATCTGAAAGAGACGGGAGCAATATTAATAAAATTCTCGATTGCTCTGATGAGAAGAAGTTTATAACAGTAATCCACTGGGTGAACGTCCGTTAGGTAAATTATCAGTCTCTACAAAACAGACTTACTTTTATTATGTGTTTACAGTTGGTGGCGGATGGCAGGTCTGGTGATTTTATTGCGGATTCGAGACCGGAATCTCTTCGATTTTTCTTGAACTGCCGAATTCAAAGTGTGTAAGACCCGTATTCTTCAGAACCGTGTAATATACAAATGGCTTGAACAGGGAATCACGTTTATAGACAACTATGTTAACTGAACCGCATTCCGTGTTGGTACAGAATACTTCCTTGTTTGAGGGCATAGGGTAGTGATACTGAATGAAATTTTTCTTCTCCGAATATATCTTGCCTTCTATTTTATACTTTTTCCCCGTAGCAAAGAATATATATTCCGGAAATACGGGGCATTCTTTGAATTTAATATTGTTGAGTGTCAGAAACGAGAACTCCTCTTCTTCAAATCTCAGAAGTATCCTTGATGATGAGACCTGTCCCAAAGGTCCGAAACGGCTTTCTACCGATATCAGTTCAAAAAAACCTTTGTGATTTTCGAAGTTGTCGGTATGTGCCCATATCCATCTCTCCGGCATCTCTCTGCCCCAGATGTGGCTCTGCGTCCCTTTCCCGCTGATTTCGGTCTCATTGCCGTCGATTTCGACCTTCCCTTTTATCTCGAAGGAGATGTTCGGGGAGGCGAGATAGGAATGAAGAAGAGGTATCTGATAAATATGTGACGGCAGATGAAGTAATTCCGGTCCTTCACCGATATTCAGCTGCCATTTTATCCTGTGTTCTTTGTCGGATACTTCGCCCTCTGTGATATCTGATGACAGGTATGAATTCTTTATCTGAATCTTTTCGTCCGAAAAACCGCACTCGGAAATTTTATAGTTCTCTGAAATAACCGATATTATTTTTTCTCTCTTGAAGGCAGTAAACCAGAGATTGAGAAAAGGTGATTCCATTACGTTTTTCGGAACCACGAGAGTAAATCTTATCCAGTAACCTTCGCCGGTTTTTGAATCATTGAATGTCAGATACCAGACCTCGAAGAAGCCCGGCTCCTTATTCCAGCGAGACCTTGCAGACGTTCTCAGAATGTTCATAAAAATATGATACCAGAAAATATGACCCTTGCAAGAAGAAAAAATTTTCCATATTTTTCTTTTCTTTGAGTTGCTGATTTGCTATCAGATTCCTATCCGTTATTGAGAGGAGATTGCAAAAATGAAGAAAAGATGTGTATTCTGTGATATTGTCAGCGGGAAATCGCCCTGTTATCTTGTAGAGGAGAGCAGACTCTCTGTATGTATTCTGGATATCAATCCGCTGCAGAGGGGACACTGCCTTGTGATTCCCAAACGACACATAAAGTTCTGGTATGAGATGAGTGAAGAAGAGACCTCGGACCTGTATAATCTCGCAAGAAGAGTAAGTCTCAGGCTGATGAAGAAATATAAGGCAGACTTTATTACGCAGTATGCCCGGGGCAGGAGAATTCCTCATACTCATATTTTTCTGATACCAACCTTTTCAAAAGACCCGCTCGACAGGTATTTCAATGCGCTTGAGGGATTTCAGGAAGGTGCAAGATATCTGTCAAAACTCGGGGAGAAGAGGGTATTCAGGGAAGTGCTTAAAGAGATAAAGGATGGGTGAGTGAGGGGACTTGAACCCCCAACAACCGGAGCCACAGTCCGGTGCTCTAACCAAATTGAGCTACACTCACCAAAAGCGAGCCAGGAGGGACTCGAACCCCCAACCTACGGCTTAGAAGGCCGTTGCTCTATCCGTTGAGCTACTGGCCCGGACAGGGAAGTGTTTGATATGATTTTTTTTTGATTCTGTCAATGATTTTTTATTCGCGGCTCACAGAAGGATTGGTGCTGAAACGAAATATAGTCCACAGTCCATAGTCCGCGGAATAGATAGTGCTATAGAGCTGAAGGCTGAAGGCGATAGTGCTAATAAGGTGGATGAGTAGCGAAGCATATCGAAGCCACGATTATATCAGGCGTTTCGATATACTCGCTTTGCTCGCTATTCAACGTCCTTGTGTTTTAAAGGTCGCTGAGTAACGAAGTGTACCGAAGCGATGTAGAGCTGAAGGCAAAAGGCTAAAGTTTTTGATGGGAGAGATTTTTAGGATTTTTATTAAATTTTTTGGGTATGAAAGGATTTGGATATAACTTGACATTGTTTTTATTAATAAGTATTACAAAGCGGCTGAGAATCTGAAAGTGGTATAGTAGCAGGATTTTAATTTATTAAAATCTGCTGTTTGTACCGTTTTTGAATGTAAGGAGAGTCTGATGCAGGAGAGAGGCAACTGGAGTTCAAAGTTTGGTTTTATTATGGCGGCGGTCGGTTCTGCGGTGGGGCTCGGAAATGTCTGGAGATTCCCGTATTATACCGGGACTCACGGTGGTGCGGCATTTGTTTTTGTATATCTTATTGCGGTAATTGTACTTGGCATACCGCTTCTGATGACCGAGATCGCAATCGGAAGGGCATCAAACAGAAATCCGGTCGGTGCATTTAAGACACTTTCACCGGATACAAGATGGTATCTTGTCGGTATTTTAGGTGTTCTGACCGGAATCTTTATTCTTTCCTATTATTCTGTCATTGCAGGATGGGTCTTCGGATATATATTCATCACAACTTCGAATAAATTCGCAATGGCTGATGAACAAATGATTTCTCAGGTCTTTCAGTCTGTATCTGCTTCACCGTTTATCCCTGTAGTTCTTCTGTTTGTTATAATAGCACTTACCGTCTATATTATCTCCAAAGGTGTTCAGAACGGCATCGAGAGATATACAAAAATACTTATGCCTGTTCTGTTCTTTCTGCTCATTATACTTGCAATCCGCTCACTTACGCTCCCGAATGCAATAAAGGGCGTGGAATTTTATATGAAGCCCGATTTTTCAAAGATAGATGCCAAAGTAATTGTTGCCGCTCTCGGACAGGCATTCTTCTCCCTGAGTCTCGGAATGGGTGCAATACTGACTTATGGTAGCTATCTCTCCAAAAAGGATAATGTATTCAGTTGTTCCGTATGGATTGCATTGGCGGATACAATGGTTGCCCTGATTGCCGGTTTTGTAATATTCCCGGCACTCTTCTCCGTTGAGGGGCTTTCTCCGGCCGAAGGTCCGGCACTGATTTTCAAGGTACTTCCGGTTGTGATTTCGAAGATGCCGGGCGGAATCCTCTTCGGAACACTGCTTTTTATCCTGCTGACAATAGCAGCCATTACCTCAACGATATCTCTTCTTGAAGTCGGGACATCATATCTGGTTGACGAATATGGCTTCGAGAGAAAGAAGGCTACATACCTGCTCGGAGGAGTTAGTTTTATACTCGGAATCTTTTCGGCACTCTCCTGCGGAGCGGTCGGATTTTTATCGAAACTTCCGGTTGTCAACATGGATTTTCTTTCACTTATGGATATTATATTCGGGAATGTCTCTCTGATACTCGGGTCTCTGTTTATCGCGGTATTTGTCGGATATAAATGGGGCATAGAAAAAATAATCTTGGAGATCGAATCGGATGGTAATAAATTCAGGTTCAGGGGAATTTACGGTTTGCTCATCAGATATATTGTCCCGCTTCTGATTCTGCTTGTCTTTGTCAATTTTATTTATGAAACATTTATCCGTTGATTTTTTGTTATGGACGAGAAGGTCTTAAAAAGGATAAAGGAGCTCAGGGAAGAACTGGAAAAACACAACTACTATTATTATGTCCTCGATAATCCCATAATCTCAGATGCCGAATATGACAGACTGATGAGGGAACTGATTGAATTAGAGGAAAAATATCCGGAATTTTTGAGTCCTGATTCTCCGACACAGAAGGTTGGGGGAAAACCACGTGATGAATTTAAAAAGTTTCAGCATCCCGAACCGATGCTCTCTCTCTCAAATGTATATTCCGAATCAGAGTTTCTGGAGTTTCATAACAGGATAAGAAAGCTGCTCGGCAGAGAGGATTTCGGATATGTAATTGAACCAAAATACGACGGACTTGCAGTTGAAATTATTTACAGAGACGGTCTTCTTGTAACAGGCTCGACCCGCGGGGACGGGACCACCGGGGAGAACGTTACAGATAATATCAGGACAATAAAGACATTGCCTCTCAATCTCAAAATAAGAGCAAAGAAAGGGACAGTCATTCCGGATGAACTTATTTTGCGCGGTGAGGTTATCATTTTTAAGGACGATTTCAGAAAATTAAATGAGAAGAGATTAGAGGAAGGCGAATCCTTATTTGCAAATCCCAGAAATGCAGCGGCCGGCTCACTGAAGCAGCTCGACCCCAGAATAACTGCTGAAAGACCGCTTAGAATATTTGTCTATAGTATAGTAAGGCCTGAGCCGGTTATAAAGACCCAGTATGAGTTTTTACAGTATGCAAAGGAACTCGGTCTGCCTGTGTCAGATAATGTAAAGATTGTATATTCTCCGTCAGAAGTGCTCTCCTTTTACAGGGAGATGCAGGAGAAGAGACATAGCCTCAGGTTTGATATCGACGGTATAGTCATCAAGGTAAATGAATTTGAATATCAGGGTATGCTCGGGAATATTGCCAAATCCCCGAGATGGGCTGTGGCTTTTAAGTTTCCTCCTGTTCAGGAGACGACAGTAGTTAAGGATATTATTGTTCAGGTCGGAAGGACCGGTGCACTGACCCCTGTCGCTGTACTCGAACCCGTACAGGTTGGCGGGGTAACTGTGTCGAGAGCGACTCTCCATAATCAGGATGAGATAGACAGACTTGATATAAGGGTGGGAGATGCCGTGGTGGTTCAGAGAGCCGGTGATGTAATTCCGGAGATCGTAAAGGTTATTGTTGAGAGAAGGCCTGAGGGGACCGGAAGATTCTCTTTGCCCGACAGATGTCCGGTCTGTAAAACTGATGTTGTAAGGGATGAAGATGAGGCTGTTGTCAGATGCCCGAACGAAGAATGTCCGGCGAGGGTTATCGAGAGGATAAAGCATTTTGTCTCGAGACGGGCGATGAATATCGAAGGACTCGGGGAGAAGATTGTCGAAAAGCTCGTAATTGAAAAAAGGCTCATCAGGGACGTTTCTGATATCTACAGGCTTAAAGCTGAGGACCTGAAAAGTCTCGAGGGTTTTGGAGATAAATCCGCAAAGAATATAACCGATGCTATAAACAGAAGCAAGAAGACAACACTCAGACGTTTTCTCTTTGCACTCGGTATCAGACATGTTGGTGAGAATACGGCAGGTCTTCTCGCAGATTATTTCGGGGATATAAGAGAAATAATGAATGCCGAAGAAGAGACCCTGATGAAGATTCCACAGATTGGTGAAGAGTCTGCCAGAGAGATATCGTCTTATTTCAGAAACATAAAAAACAGGGAAATAGTTGAAAAACTGCTCGGAAGTGGTATCGAATTCGAGACGAAGACAGCAAATGAGAGTAATGTACTGAGCGGGAAGACATTTCTTATTACCGGTACCTTGTCCGGCTTTACACGGGATGAGGCAAAGGATTTTATAGTGAGAAACGGAGGAAGAATTCTCTCCTCTGTTTCCAAAAAGCTTGATTATCTGGTAGTTGGTGAAGACCCCGGAAGCAAGCTGAACAAGGCTCAGGATATGGGAATAAAGATAATCTCCGAGGAAGAACTGATTAGAATGGTCAAAGAAGGAAAGAAGAACTGATTTTATGAGCCTTGTACTGTGTGCCGCCCTGATACTTGTCCTTGGAGGAGGGGATTTGTCATCAATAAGTGAAGATGACTACGATTATTCCATGCCCTTTGAATACAGACTGTCTGTAAGGAATCTGGGTGATATCCCCGTTGGTCCTTTAGAATATCTGGGACAGAACTTTTATGTAGAACAGAGGCTTGTCTTTGCGTCAAACCTGTATTGCGGTGATGTAAGTGTTACTACCGAATTTGAAGCAGGAGGTATCATTGACGGGGACCTGACTCCGGAGGCGGTTAATCATTCAAGAATTGCAAGGAATCACAAATACGGATGGGCGGTCGACAGAATTTTTACAAGAGAGATTTATCTCAAATATTCTCACCGTAATTTCAGAATCGCGGCAGGTCAGAAGCTCTCACAGTGGGGGACAGGGATGATTATCAATAACGGGGAAAGCAGGTCTCTTATTGGCGACAATTATCAGGGTGATACATCTGCCGGACTATTTCTCTCGTTTATGCCGCTTGGTTCATTCACAAGACCCGATATTTCCGACCGCATAGAACTGAATATAGGGGCGGGATTAATTATCAGGGATAATTTTATGGATATCAGATACGGAGATAATGGTTATCATCTGACCGCGTCCCTTGTCTATGATTCGGAATCGGGAATGGACTTAAAAGACGGCTTTAAGGTCGGATTTTTGTACTCAGGACGGTTCATCGAGAGTCTTTTCGGTGAGAATACAATACTGAATATTTACGATGTCTTCATAAAAAAAGAACACTATCTGTATAACGATATTACTTCACCGAACATATTTTTCTATTTTGAATCTGCGGTTATTTCCGGTCTGAGGGAAAAGAGATTCCGTGGTCTTTTGTCAGAGTATGATATCTTTTCATACGGGCTTCTGATCAGGACCGGTATTACCGACCGTGATTACAGATTATATCTTGATATAGGATTCGCGAGCGGGGATGATAATCCTTTTGATAATAAGGAGAAGGCATTCAGATTCAATACGGAATTCAAGGAAGGGATGATTCTATTTCCGGAGTTATATGGTTTTTCTTCTGCGGCATCTTCTCTGCGCTCGATGAATCTCCTTTTTTATGATGAACCAGAATATATATCAGACCCGGAGACAAACGGGAGTATCTCAAACACAATATTTGCCTCACTGAATCTGGAGTATCAGTTTGCGGGGCTTTTTAAGTTCATATCTTCTGTGCTGCTTGCGGGAACATCTGAAGATATGATAGACCCGTATTATTCCTATATGTCTGATAATAAAAAAAACTTCTTCAACTCATTTTCTACGTCCAATCTTCTGGGACTGGAACTTGACTTCGGTGTAGAGAGAGAATGGTTCAGAAACAGATATTTCAGACTGAAATCGCTAATCGCCTACGGACATCTCTTTGCCGGAGGTGCATTTGCAAACGATTATACTGACTTTTCCGGTACAGATCTTCTGATATTTAAATTTTCTATAGATAATCTTTAATCAGTCTTTACAAATCATTAAAAATGGAATATTTTGGATTACAACAGGGAGGAGATTTTGAAAAAATTTATTATATCTTTACTGTTTCTTTTATCTTTCTCTGTAGTAAATGCCGGTGAATACAGAGTTTACTTCGGTAATCTCCACGCACACTGTTCCCATTCGGACGGAAAAGGAACAGCTCTTGAGGCTTATACCTATGCAAGGGATGTGGCAAAACTGGATTTTTTCGCTCTGACAGACCATATGGAGCAGCTGACACAGGATGAACTGAAGGAGATGATAAGAGTTGCTGATTCAGAGAGGGTTGAGGGAGTCTATGAAACGCTCTGGGGATTCGAATGGGGTTCACCGATTTATAATCACAGCAATATGTTTATGACCGAGCACTTCTATTCGATTGACTGTTACATCAATGACCATATCAATAAATTCTATACAGAGCTTCTGAGGTATCCTCCGGCATTTATGCAGTTTAATCATCCTGACTATAATACGGATTTACCGATGTACAATTATCACCAGTATGAATACAGAAAAGATGTAGATGAGATAATATCGCTTATTGAAGTAAAGTCTGCTTTTGATAAGGATGACAGACAGGAACTTTCATACATTCAGGCACTGGATAAGGGCTGGCACCTCTCTCCTGTATATAATCAGGATAATCATAGCCCTGACTGGGGGACTCATAATGACTGCAGAGCGGCTGTGTGGCTCCCGTCTTTGTCAAGGGATAATCTCATCGAAGGTCTGAGAAATGGAAGAACATATTCTACCTGTAATAAGAATGCGGTAGTTAAGTGGCTCTGTGAAGGAAAATGGGCGGGTGAAACTATCTTTAATAAAGAGAATGTGAACTGTGAACTGCTGCTTTCTGACCCCGACGGGAATGATATCTTTACATCAGTGGATGTTATAACAACAGGCGGAACGGTATCTCAGACATTTAATGATATCAAAAAGGACGAACCGTTAAAATTTACGCTCAGTTTCTCTGATTCGAATAAATGGTATTATCTCAGGATAGGAATCAATAATGAAATCGTTATCTGGACGGCTCCGTTTTATTATGAAAAGGCTGTTGTTCCGGATGCCGGAAATGGTGATTCTGAAGATGCCGGTATAACTACTGATTCTTCACAGCCGGATTCGGAATCCGTAAGCGGGGATGATAACGGGGGTTGCGGTTGTTCTGTTTTGAGGTAAAATTATGAATGGCGACGAGATAAAGCTGAAAAGGGAGCTTCAGCAGTTAAGGTCGGAGGTCGAACTGTTAAATGATATCAGCAAGACTCTGACAAGCAGTGTAGATATCTCCGAAGTTCTGAAGATCCTGATGGTCAAGGTAGGACAGTTCCTAAAGGCAAAGAACTGGTCACTTCTGCTCCTCGATGAGGAGAGACAGCGGCTCAGGTTCGAAATAGCAGTAGGAGAGGCGTCAGAAATACTTTTAGGGAAGGAACTCCCTCTCGACGAGGGCGTGGCAGGATGGGTTGCAAAGAGCGGAAAGGCAGAACTGATTTCGAATGTAAAGGAAGATAAGAGATTCTGTTCGAGGTTCGACAGCGAAGCCAATTTCGAGACCAAATCCATTGTCTGTGTTCCGCTTATCAACAAGGGAAAGGTTCTGGGGGTTATAGAACTCGTCAACAAGATTGAGGAGGGCAGGTTTACGGAATTTGATATGAGGCTGCTGAGGATAATAGCTGATTTTACAGCGATTGCCATAGACAATGCCAATAACTTCAGAAAGGTCAACGAACTTGTCATAACAGACGACCACACCTCGCTTTATAATGTCAGGTTTATGTATGAATATCTGAGCAGAGAGGTGGAGAATACTATCAGAAAAGGCAGTGCTCTCTCTCTTATTTTCTTTGACCTCGACCACTTTAAAAAGGTAAATGATACCTACGGACATATGTGCGGGAGCGCAATATTGAGGGAGGTCGGCTTCTTTATAAAGAAGATACTGAAACCCGAATATATACCCATCAGATACGGGGGAGATGAATTTGTAATTATTCTGCCCGACACAGGGAAGGCAGAGGCATTTGAATTTGCAAAACTTCTGAGGGAGCAGATTCTTTCGCACAGCTTCTTAAATGATATGGGTCTTGCACTGCAGGTAAAGGCGAGTTATGGCGTGGCGACTATTCCGGACGATGCCAGAGACCGCAATACACTTATTGCCCTCGCGGATTCGGCAATGTACAAAATCAAGGAGAGCACAAGGGATGCGGTGGGGACAGTCTGATGGCAGTGTTTTTTAGTATTTACATAATTTGCAAAAAGTATTATATAGAGTCCATCGCAAACGTACAGTGTGTACGGTAAGTAACTGTTTGAGGAGGTCTTGTACAAATGTTTAACGGAGTAAAGATTTTTACTGCAACAAAGGCAAAGGAGAGAGAGGAACTCGGAGAGACTATCACAAAATGGCTCAGGGAGAATCCCAGAATAAAAGTTGTTGACAAGGTGGTTACACAAAGTTCCGACAATGAATTTCACTGCCTTACCATAACGGTTTTTTACAGAGAAGAATAAAGGGGAAAGATGCAGCAGAAGAAGGCTCTTGGCAGAGGACTTGATGCCCTGTTGGGTTCAAAACCTCAGGAAGCTGTTAACAGAAAGGAAATAATCTATAAGCCGGTTGAGTTCATAAGACCCAATTCGAATCAGCCGCGTAAGTTCTTTGATGAATCCTCTATCGATGAACTCGCTGCCTCCATAAAGGAAAAAGGGGTTCTGCAGCCTATACTTGTCAGACCTGCCGGCAGCGGGTTCGAAATTGTATTCGGCGAGAGAAGATTCAGGGCTGCACTGAAGGCGGGGCTAAAGGAAGTCCCGGTAATTATAACAGGTATGAGTGACAAAGAGGCCCTCGAGACGGCGATAATCGAAAATATACACCGCAGGGACCTCAATCCTCTGGAAGAGGCAGAGGCGTATCAGTATATGATGGAGAAGTTCGGCCTCACACAGGAGGAATTATCAAAAAAGATCGGCAGAAGCAGGCCGGCGGTCGCAAATGTACTAAGACTTCTGAAACTCCCCGACAACATAAAGGAAAAGCTCAGAAGCGGGGAGATAACCGAAGGGCACGCAAGGGCACTTCTGATGGCAAAGAGCGAAGCAGAGATGCAGAAACTGCTTTCGAGTATTTTGAGGGAGAGTCTGAATGTCAGAGAAGCAGAGAGAAAGGCTAAATCTGCGTCGAAACCTGCAGGCCCGGCACCGTCTTATGTAAGAAATCTGGAAGAGAATCTTCAGAGATATTACAGGGTAAAGACCGCAATAGGTATCAGAAAGAACAAGAGCGGAAGTGTTACGATGTATTTTTCGTCAGAAGACGAATTAAAGAATCTGATTGATTTGCTTTTGAGGTGAGAGATGATGATATTTTCAAAGAAGGATTCAAAAACTGAATATGATAATTTTGAAGATATCCAAAATATAAAAAAGGAGAATAAAATGCCTCTTGGAAAAAAGGAAGAGATTATGAAGGACCCTACAAGTCTTAATGCAATTCTCGGCAAAGGTTCAAAGTTTGAAGGAAAACTCACATTCGAGGGGACTGTAAGGATTGAGGGTGATTTTATCGGTGAGATTTTCAGTGAGGATACACTGATTATAGGAGAGGGTGCCCATATTCAGGCTGAGATATCGGTTGGTTCGGTCTCTGTTTACGGTGAAATCAAGGGGAATATTATTGCTCAGAAGTCCTGTGAACTTCACGCACCGGCAAAGGTGGTTGGTAATATAGTCACAGGCAATCTTATGATTGAATCGGGTGTGATTTTCGAAGGTAACTGCAAGACAGATAAATCCATAAATCTTTCGAAGGGTCAGTCAAGTCATCCGTCCCCCGTCAAGGTCAATGCGGATATACCAAAGGTATAGATTGTAATCTGTTATTGATATAATTTTTGTTCTGCAGTAAGATATTAGCAGGTTTTTGGTCAGAGTTATGGGAGCATAGAAATGAATAGCAGATTTTTCATTTTGCTGATAATCTTCTGTTTTGCAATATCAGCAAATCTCTTCTCTGAAGAACAGGAAAAGACTCCGGATACTCCCGGATTTTTTATCGGAACGGGGATTTACTGGGGAGATGCATTTGTAAAGACGTGGTCCAGCGAAGGAAAAGCAATATTGTCAATTCCTGCGGCTCTCAGACTTTTTCTTGGTACAGAAATCAACAGGTATATTTATGTTATGCTGTCGGCAACGGGACTGATGACGCCTTCTCTGTCTCGTCTGGATTATTCATATTATGTGCCTCCTGTTGAAACGGGTCCTTTAGGCATATTCAGCCTCGAAATTGATATCTGCCCGATATATGGATTTTATTTAACGGCAGCACCTCAGATAGGTTATATGAGCGGTCAGTCTGACCATAAGGATAAAAATTTTTTTCTTTCAGGTTATATGTTTGGAGCCGGATACCGGTTTGAGTTGTCAGAAAACTGGAGTCTGAGGCTCTCTGCGGAATACTCCAGATTCTATACGCACATTCGTTACAATGACAAGTGGGATAAGTGGTTCGAGAACTATTATCTGATATTCGGTCCTTCTGTCTTTTACAGATTCTGATTTTTCAATCATTCCTCTTTTCTTTGACAGCAGATGATAATTGAAATAGATACAAATTGTGGATTTGTGGTATGTGCATAGATTTTCCTCTATAAATTCAGGAGGTGACTATGAGTCCTGATAAGGTATATGACATTTTTGTGGTCGGTGGTGGTCCGGCAGGGTATGCGGCGGCGATCTACGCGGCAAAAAAGGGTCTTAAGGTCGGTCTTGCAGAGAAGGATAAACCGGGCGGGACCTGTCTCAACCGCGGATGTATTCCTACAAAGACGTATTGTGCATCGGCAGAGCTTATGATGAAAATGAGAGAGTCAGGTGAGTTCGGGATAAAACAAAGCGACATAAATCCGCAGATTGACTTTTCAGAATTGTTTCGGAGGAAAGAGTCAATCGTAAATAAGCAGGTTGAAGGAATAAGGCAGCTTATAAAAGGTAATAGGATAGATTATTACGAAGGCGATGCATTTATTGAATCGCCGGAAAAGGTTCTGATAAGTCCTAAGAGTTCTGATGAAAAGATTTTCGTAGATTTCAGATATCTCCTGATATGTACGGGGAGCGAGCCTTCAGGTATAAGAGGTGTTGAGGTTGACCATAAATATATTCTGGATTCGACCGATATTTTGTCATTACAGGAATTGCCTCGGTCTCTTCTCATAATCGGCGGAGGTGTCATCGGTGTTGAATTTGCGATGATAATGTCTGTATTTGGTGTGAAGGTCTACCTTGTGGAGATTCTGAAGAGGCTCATTGCAACAGAGGATATGATGGCCTCCCGTATTGTGCAGAACAGACTGAAATCACTCGGTGCAGAGGTCTATACAGATGTCGGGATTGAGAATCTGAGTCTGTCCGGTGAGGGTGTAAATGCTCTTTTGAGTAACAAGAAAAATATCGTAGTAGACAGGGTACTTATAGCTGCCGGCAGGAGGCCGGTTACTAATATGTCCGACTCACTGAAGAGAGAGCTGGTGAACGAAAAGGGATTTATAGTTGTGGACGATTACCTGAAGACGAAGATTGATAATATCTATGCTGCCGGAGATGTAATAGGTGGGATGATGCTTGCCCATAAGGCACATTACGATGGTGAGATTGCGGTTGATAATATTCTGGGGAAAAACCACAAAGCGGATTACAGCGCCGTTCCGGCCGTTGTCTATACTCATCCTGAGGTTGCCTCTGCCGGGATATCGGAAGAGAAGGCAAAGTTAAAGGGGATTGATGTGAAGGTGGGCAGATTCTTTGTGGCCTCCAACGGTATGGCTATGGCAAGGAATGCAACAGAGGGATTTGTAAAGATTATATCCGAGAAGGAGAGCGGCCGTATTATAGGAGGGACGATTGTATCCGAGTCTGCCTCCGAGATGGTAACTGCTCTTACTCTTGCCATCAAGGAGAAGATGACCTTCGATAATATTCACGACCTGATATGGCCCCATCCGACCATCTCGGAATCGGTAGGAGAGGCAATGAGGGATATCAGAGGTATGGCAATTCACAAGGTCGGAATCTGATATTTTCTTCTGTTTTTTTGAGAATTTGATTGAAAAGACCGAATAATTATGGCATAAAATAGACCGACCCGGGTAGGTAACAAAATTTATGTTTGCAAATTTTTCGGACGCAGTCGAAAATTTATTCAGAGAGGCAGAGGATATTGCCAATCAGACCGGGCAGCAGCTTACCTCTGCGCATATACTTCTTGCCGCATATACATTTGAAAACAATCTGAGGAGTATTCTCCTGAACAGGAGAATCAGTGAAGATACAATATTGTCTGTAATTCAGTCGAAGCCGGAGGAAAAACCGGAAATTATTTCACAGATAAAACAGAAGGCGGTTCAGACATCGAGGAATTCAAAGAACAGCATAGTGGATACACTCTCCGTTCTGTGGGCTATCCTGAATATCCGTGACTCTCTCGCATATAAACTTCTTGAGAAGACTCAGTCTGATTTTCACGGACTTAGAATGTATGTCTCCCAGTTTGTGAGTTCGGGTATGAAGAGCCCCGTGAATGAAACCCGGACTGTACATATCGAAATACCTAACATTCCAAATATTCCTGCCGCAAATAATCAGCAGACCAAAAATCCCGCAGTCCGTGCCGAAGCTTTAGAGCCTGTCGGTTCAGGTAACGAGACGGCAGAAGCAGGCAGTAAGGCCGTGACATCAGGTACTTTTGAGCTCTCTAAGGAAGAGTATCCTATTCTCTGTAAGCTCGGCCGCAATATATCCCTTGATGCGCTCGAGGGTAATATTGACCCTGTTATAGGTCGGGAGAGGGAACTTTCGGAGATAATCGATATCCTTGGCAAGAGAAGGACAAACAATCCCCTTCTTGTAGGGGAACCCGGAGTCGGGAAGACCGCTATTGTTGAAGGGCTTGCCGATATAATAGTTCATCAGCCGCATCTCGTACCCGCTCTCGAAGGGAAGATTATTATTGAACTCAATATGTCGTCTATTATGGCAGGGACTCAGCTGAGGGGTGCACTTACAGAAAAACTGAACGGAATCAAGGAAGAGGTAAAGAAGGCAAACGGCAGGATAATTCTCTTCTTTGATGAGATTCATCAGCTGCTCGGCAACGGCAATCAGGACATAAGTGAGGATACAGCCAATTCGTTGAAAACCGAACTTGCAAGAGGTGATTTCCCCTGTATCGGTGCAACGACCAATGAGGAATTCAAGAAATTCTTTGACAGCGACCCGGCCTTCAAGAGGAGATTCCAGACTGTTCTGGTGAGGGAGCCGACGGTCGATGAGACTGTGAAGATTCTTAAGGGTATAGTCCCGCAGTATTCCGCATTTCATAAGGTGACATTTACCGATTCTGCTGTTGAGGCGGCGGCAAGACTCTCTTCCAAATATATCACTGATAAATATCTGCCTGACAAGGCAATCTCTGTCATTGACCTCGCTGGTTCCAAGTCGAGGCGCGAAGGGAAGGAGACTGTTACAGAGATCGAGATTGCACAGGTCCTTTCGAAACTTACAGGTATTCCGGTAGAAAAACTACTGCTTACGGATACAGAGCGGCTCTTGAAGATGGAAGAGATTCTGTCTTCGAAAATCATCTCGCATAAGGATGTTATTTCAAAGATTGCACAGGTTTTGCGCAGAAATTATGCAGGTATTTCATCGAGGAGGCCGATTGGTTCATTCCTCTTCCTCGGACCCACCGGAGTCGGCAAGACTGAGATGGCAAAGGTTCTTGCGGATTTTCTCTTTCAGAGCCGGGACTCTATGATAAGGATTGATATGAGCGAATATTCCGAGTCTCACTCTGTTGCCAGACTGATTGGCTCCCCTCCCGGCTATGTCGGTTTTGAATCGGGGGGAGTTCTTACTGAGGCCGTCAGGAAGAGACCTTATTCGGTAGTCCTGCTTGATGAGGCCGAAAAGGCACATCCGGATGTAATGGAACTGTTTTTGCAGGTTCTGGATGACGGAATCCTGTCAGACGGAAGAGGGAGAAGGGTTGATTTTACAAATACCATTATAGTAATCACAACCAATGCCGGTGCCGAGCTCTTTTACAGAAAAAATATTGCAAAGACAATAGGCTTCGGTGAAAAGAGGGATGATACCCGGATATCCGATGACGAGATATTCGATGCACTCCGTGATTTCTTCCCGATAGAACTCTTAAACAGGATTGACGAAAAATGTATTTTTTATCCGCTTTCGAGGGAAGATATAAAAGAGATTGCAGCCCTGATACTGAGAGATACATCCGAGACTCTCAGAAACGAGAAGGGTATAGAGGTCGTTTTTGATTCGACCTCAGTTGAATATGTTTTGAATAATGACGGTTTTAACAGTGAACTGGGGGCAAGACCCTTAAGACAGGCGATAAACCGCCTTATAATTGCACCGCTTGCAGAATGTATTCTGAAAGGTGATATAGGAAGAAATTCGGTCATTTTTGTAAAGGCTGATACTTCGGGTATTGTCTTTGAAAAGAGATAGACTTAAAATATTCATTTATGGAGCCGGAAGAGTTGGTGGTACTTTAAGATACGCTCTTCATAGGCGGGCAGTTGTTCATATACTGAAACGAAAAGGTAGTAAAATAAGGGGTTGTTCTTTTGAACAGTTTGTGAAAAGGCCTGAGAATTATGACCTGATTATTATTTCGGTACCGGATTCGCAGATAAGTTCCGTTGCAGAAAGTATTTATATAGCATTACATAAGAATGTCAGTAAAAAAGTTATAGTCTGTCATACTTCCGGAACTCTCAGTTATGAAAATCTTAAAAGACTGAGAGAAAGAGGTTTTATAGTATGTGCGTTGCACCCGTATTTTTCATTTTATAAAACGAGAAAAGATGTGGATATTGAAAAGATTTGTTTTACACTCTCCTGCAATCAGTGTGATGTAAGATTGATAAAAGGTGTTCTGAAAAAGGCCGGAATAAGACCTGTCTATATTGATGACAGAGAGAAGATTCCCTATCATATATCCGCCGTGTTTGTAAGTAATTTTACGGCCCTTCTGCTCAGGATTGCCTATGAATTACTGAGAAAGACAGACTTTCCTCAAAGGGATGCAGAAAATTTTATCTTCTCCCTTTTGAACTCTACTCTTTTTAATCTGAAAAAGTTCGGTATCGAGAATACCATCACGGGACCTGCCGTCAGGCGGGATAAGGGCATATTGAAGATGCACAGTGATTACTTAAAAAACAGCTATCCGGAAGTCTATAAACTATATACACTGGCTACTGGTCTGATACAGCAACTATACGGCTCTCACAATACCTTCTTGACAAAGAGGTGAAACTCCCTGACTACCCGTTCTCCCCGGTAGATTTTTATTTTCTGCTCAATGGCACCATCTCTGTAAAACCGCGGAATTTCAGTAAATCTGTTATCTGTGACAAAAATAAATAATCTGATATTCCTCTCGTCTTTTATGTCATCTATCTTAAACTGGTTGCATCTTTTGCCTCTGCAGGCGACCTTATATAGAGATTTTGTTGCAAACATCAGCTGGCCGCACATTGTATAATGATTTGAGACCAAAAGGGTTTCATTTTTGTTAATCTTCTCCGTTGCAACAATGTAATCGATATTTTCGGCCACATTCTCCCATCCGAAGAGTTCATTTGTAATATCATATCTGGGATTCTGTTTTTTGAGAAGACCTTCCGTAAATGCCGGAGAGAGAATATGATAAATGAAAAGACCTGAGAGTATCAGATTGAGGCCTAATGCAGAATGGAATGTCTTTTTATATCTGTCTGGTTCTTCCGAGAAGAGTAAAGCGGCTACCGGATATACAAGAGATGACCAGTGCGGTTCCGAATCTCTTATCAGAAGCATGGGGACAGCGGATAATATCAGTAATACCAGAAACAACTCGACAAGGAGATTTTTACTTTTTTCCCTTATCTTTCTGAAAAGAAATATCGAGAGCAATACAGTCAGTATTGGGTTAAAATAGAGCATCTGTCCGCCGATGAACTTTAGTGTGTTAAGGGGGATATAGAGCGGGTTTACCCGACTGAGCAAATGGTATTCGAAAGAGGCGCCCTTGTGAAGAATGTTCCAGATTAATACCGGTAGAAGCGGGATAAAAGTTATAACGGCAAGACGGATAAATGTCTTTTTGTCCAGACTGAAATGTCTGATGAGGATATAGAAATAAGCTGTTGTCAGAAAGATTGCCGGATATTTTATATTAAACGCAATCCCTGTCAGGACAAATGCCGCATAAAGATATTTTGATTCGGCTTTTCTGATATAGATTGAGAAGAAAAACAGACTGAGCGAGCAGAAGAATATCAGCGGAGGCTCGGGAGAAGCTGATACACCTCCTATAATGAAAGCGGGGGTGGCTATCAGAAATAGCATACTGTAGAGTGCTCTCTTTTCGTTTTGGACAATAAAAAAGGAAGTTATATAAAGTATCAGAAGTGATAAATTTATCAAAAGTGTTGAGAAGAACCTGAGTCCAAAGGTGTTATGCCCGAATATAGAGGTAGAAAGTCTTATCAGGAAAGCAATACCTGCAGGGTGGTCGTAGTATGACAGATTCAGGTTTCTTGACCAGCTGTAATAGTATGCTTCCGAATCCCCCGGTCCTGCTTCACCTATGACTGATAGCTGAAAAATCAGCATAACGGAAAATATCAGGATTGCAGGAATGTGTTTCATCTCTGTGATAAAAAAAAAGGGAGACATCGCTCCCTTTCTTATTTGTTGGAAAGAATTCTCTTATTTGAGCAGATTCTGAAGTTTGAGTGCAAGTCCCATATCGCCCTGAATCTTAAGCTTGCCGGTCATAAATGCCATCTGTGAGTTGAGTTTGCCCTGAACGAGCGAAATAAAGTCGGCATCACTCATTGTAATAGTGCACTTTGCATTCGGGTTTGTCCCCTGAGCGATCTCTCCTCCGGGCTTTGTAAGGTCAACATACCATTCGCCGCCGTTTGGTCCGTTCAGTTTGAACTGATATACTGTATTGAGTTTTGCTACCAAGTCGGGATTGCCTGCAACCTTTGTCTTCATCTGTTCAAAGAACATTGCGGGAGTTAAATCTGACATAATATCCTCCTTAAAGGGTTAATCTTTTCTGAATAAGAAAGTAACACAATGCGTCATAGGTGTCAATAAACAAAATCAGTTTTATTGAATTTTTTTGTTTTGATTATTCTTCCGGATATTTTTCAGAGATATTTTTTATGACATCAAGTGCTTCGAAGAAGGCTTCGACCATATCTGCATCGAATTGTTTACCTGCTTCTTCCCTTATTGTAGTGAGTACCCGGTCTTCGCTCCAGGCCTCTTTATAGACCCTCTTCGAGGAGAGTGCATCATAGACGTCTGCGATTGCCACGACCCTCCCGAACGGGTGAATCTCTGTGCCGGCTTTTCCCTTTGCCTTTCCGTCCTGAGTCTCATATCCCGTTACCGGTTTTAATGTCACAGGGTTTATGTGTCCCGGATAACCCTTGCCGTCCCATCTCTCGTGATGTTCGAGTGAAACGATATATGATGCCTCATCGAGCTCCGAGAGTCTCTCTGAAAAGAGCCTTGCCCCGTAGAATGTGTGTCCCTTCATTACATCGTATTCTTCCGGGGTGAATCTCGCGGGCTTTTTCAGAATCGAATCCGGTATGGCAACCTTGCCTACATCGTGAAGCATGGCTGCGAGTCTGAGAATATCCTTATTGCGGTATATCTGATTTTCATCGATTCCCTGTTTCTTTGCCCAGACTTCGTATATCTCGACGGCGTATGAACCAACCCTGTTAACGTGGGCACCCGTCTCTTTTGGGTCTCTGAGTCCGGCCATATTTATCATCCGTATAATCATATTTCGGGTTAGCTTTGCCCTTTCGATAGCAATTGCAGCTGCGTTAGCAAAGTACAAAATAAGTGGCTCATCTTCTCTTAAAAATGGTATGATCTCCAGTTTTTGATTCCGTGCGTTAATAAGCTGTAGAACCCCTACGATATTTCCCTGCTGATTTTTTAGCGGGATTGTGAGCATTGAATGGGTCTTGTATCCTGATATCTCGTCGTAGGTGCTGTCGAAGTGATATGGGACATTCGGGCTTAATTTATAGACATCCGGTATGTTGAGTATCTCGCCGGAGAGTGCGACATAACCGGATATCGACCTGTTGTCTATGGGGATAGAGAAGGACGAAAAGATGAGCTTCTTTCCCTTCGGGAGTCTGCTGCTGAGCGTATCATTCTGATTGGATTTGAATCTGAGTTTTTCATTCTCTACGATATAGATTGAGCCTGCATCTGCGTTTGTAAACATCCTTGCCTTTTTCAGAATATGGTCGAGCAAAAGGTCAAGGTCCTTCAGCTGGGTTAGTTCCTGATTTATCTCTAAAAGTTCTTTGATTCTGAAATTTGAGTCAATCATGTATGCTGATTATCCACTATTTGGGTGCAAATGCAAATAAAAAAAATCATCCGGAGGTTTTGCTTCTGTACTTCGTCTTTGGATTTACGATGCATTTCGGGGTATTCCCGGGGTAAATTAAAAGTCAATTGACATAGAGGTATTATATGGCATAATGGAAACCGGCAAACTGATGGAGAAAGAATCTATGAAAAGATCAATCAAAATCTTGTTTTTTGTAGTGTTATTTATGTGTTTCTTCGGCCTTTTGTTTGCAGAGGATTATTCTGCAAAAATAAAGAAGGTCGTGGAATTATATGACAATATGGATTATGAAAAATGCCTCAAGGAGATAAATCAGCTCGAACAATACAAATTCAGTATGAAAAAAGAGGAACTGCTGGAACTGTATAAATATAAGGCATTTATCTATATACTCTCGGACAGGAAGGCACTTGCAGAAAATGTCATTAAGGAAATTTATGATATAGACCCTGATTATACCCTCTCTCCTTCTGTATCCCCGAAACTCAGAGAGCCTTTTGCTAAAGTAAAAAAGGGATTGAAAAAGGATGAGACCCCGAAAGCAAAGATAATCGAGGCAAAACCCGTCAAGACTGATGTGGAGGAGAGAGTTACTATCATTTCAAAGACGGACCAACCGGAGAAGAAGGAGAATTTCTTTAAGGAGAATATCGTCCCTGTCAGTCTCTTTGCTGCCGGTGCCGTGCTCTTTATACCGGGTATCGTTGTAAGGCTCAATGCCGCTTCCGATGCAGAGGATTACAGAAAGAAACTCAATGATGCCCCCAGAGATGAGCTGGGCAATATAATCGGTATTACAAAGGCAGAGGCACAGCAGAAACAGGATGATATCAATACGAATGTTATAATAGGCAACACATTGATTGCAGTTGGTTCACTTGCGATAGCGGGAGGGATTACCAGTTATTTTGTTTTGAATAAAATCAAAAAAGATAAAAAAGACAAGAAAGTTTCATTCTCTTTTGGCAGTGATGGTTTTGTGGTAAATAGTTCTTTTGAATTTTAGTTTTATTAGGAGGAATCAGATGAGAATAAAGAATCTGATTTATATACTTTTGGCAGGTATGATATTTGTGCTCTTTTCCTGTTCGGAAGATATCGGAATAAAGGATTTTACCTTCCAGTGTGAGACAGATAAGGACTGCAAGGATGGTTATGTCTGCGATAAGACAAAGGGGTGCATAAAATTAGTCAGGGATGCCGGTACTGATGCTGTTACAGATGTTATGCAGGATGTCACGGATACCGCAACAGATACAGAGGATATTGCGGATATTTCCGATGCGGAAGATATTCAGGATATTGAGGATACCGGAGGTGTGGAGGAAATATCCGATATTACTGACGGTGGTACAGACGTGCAGGTAAATTATATTCTCCGTATTGAATCTGTGTATGATTCGAGTGCGGGTATCTGTACTTCACCCAATTATGTCCTCGAATCTGTGACAGGTTTTACCGCCTCGGAGGAGATGAGAAACAGTCAGTATATATTGCACAGAAATGTGCTTTTTAAAAAGTAATATTTTAAGGAGGTTTATAATGTTAAGGAAGATGGTTTTCATTGTAGTCTTTATCTTCTCTCTAATATCTTATGCCGGTGATATTCCGAGGGTAATACTCCATCAGGGATATCTCACCGATACGAACGGAAATCCGGTAAACGGTAATCTCAATATCTCATTCGGAATTTATGAGACACAGAGCGGTGGTACTGCTATTCTGGAAGAGGATATCGGCTCTGTCAGTGTCAAGGACGGGTTTTATGCTCTGGAGATAGGGAAAAATTCCAATCTATATTCAGTCTTTTCAGATAAAAACAGTCTCTTTCTCGAGGTAAGAATAAATAATGAGGCCTTGTCCCCGCGGCAGAGAATCGGGGCTGTCCCGTTTGCCTTCGTTTCCTATGATGTGGTGGGCGATATTCACCCTACGAGTATTACTATAGGCGGGAAGAAGATCATCGACGAAAATGGTAAATGGTCCGGCGACAGTTCTTCCATTCCCGGTGTAAAGAGCATAACTGCTCTTTCTCCACTTACGGGCGGGACTATTACAGATACCGGAAGTATCGGTATTCCGAAGGCTGGTGATGGCACTGACGGCTATCTGTCCAAAGAGGATTATCTGTTATTCGCCGGCAAACAGAACAGAATAACGGGATTTTGCAATCCCGGGACCTGTGTTACAAAAATCAATGAAGACGGGACTGTTGTGTGTGATTTATGTGGCGGAGGAGGTGGTTCCGTCTCTATCAGTGCCGGTATAGGCATAGTTGTTGACCCTAATCCGATTATAGGAGTTGGTACTATTTCTATTGATAAGACATACTTTGACAATCTTTATATCCAGCAGGGGCAGCCGTCATCTGTAACCGAGTCTATGATTGCGGATAATGCCGTTTCGAAGAATAAACTGAACAGCTCAGGTTGTGTCAACGGACAGATTCTGAAGTTCTCCGGTGCAACCGGAAAATGGGAGTGTGCCGCTGATGAGGTATCAGGCGGAGGCGGCTCGGTAAATATCTCGGGAGGAAACGGTATCTCCGTAACTCCGGACCCGATTACAAGCAGCGGGACCATATCTCTTACTTCTGCGTATCAGGACGGTTCGGCATACGATTCGAGGTTTGTGAATGAAAATCAGCCCGGCAGCATAACCTCTGCAATGATAGCAGGAGGGTCGGTCGGAGATTCGCATATTGCAGTTTCCTCCGTAAATATAAACAAACTTGCGCAGTCGGGTTGTACAAACGGTCAGACCATTAAATACAATGATATTGCAGGCAACTGGGTCTGTGCCAATGACAACAATTCCGGTGGTACCGTTACATCTGTTACAGCGAGTGCCCCGCTTTCAAGCAGTGGCGGGACCACACCGAATATATCTCTGACAGGTGTAATACCGATAACAAATGGCGGTACGGGTTCAAGCACCCAGAATTTTGTAGACCTCAGCACTGCACAGACAATAGGCGGTGCAAAGACATTTTCAGTAGCACCGAGTGCGCCGAGCTATGTATCCACGGTATCAACAGGGACCGCGCCTTTCAGCATAGCCTCCACTACTCTGGTAGCAAATCTGAATGCCGATATGCTCGACGGGCAACACGCAAGTTCATTTGCCTCATCATCACACACACACTCCGGGGCGGATATCACATCCGGAACGATATCGGATGCAAGATTATCATCGAATGTTTCTCTGCTCGGCAACTCAATAGAATCATCGGAGATAACAGACGGGACGATACTCTTTGCCGATATAGGTGCAAATACCTGCACTGCAAATCAGATAATGAAGAGAAATGCAACGAATACAGCCTGGATATGTTCGGATGACGCCAACTCTGGCGGCACGGTAACGAGCATACAGACCGGTACCGGTCTCACCGGCGGTCCTATAACTACGAGCGGCACAATCTCCCTCTCTTCAGCTTATCAGGATGGTTCGGCATACGATTCGAGGTTTGTGAATGAGAATCAGGCTAATAGTATCACATCAGCAATGATAACAGATGGTACAATTACAGGTTCTGATATAGCAAACAGTACGATTACTCTTTCAAAACTTGCAAAGTCAGGCTGCTCAAGCGGACAGGTTGTAAAATATTATGTGGAGCAGCCCGGTGTAGAATATTTTATGTGCGATACAGACCTCGGGATTACTTCCTGTAACACCTGTGATTCTACATTTGTAAATGAAAACCAGGCAAATAGTATTACATCTTCTATGATTACTGATGGTACAATTACTAATAGTGATTTATCCGCAGGTAGTTATACCAATATTACAGGAGTTGGAACTCTGGACACCTTAACTGTATCGGGCAATACATATCTCGCGACGACATCCGGGAGTGTGGGAATTGGTACATCAGCTCCATCGTCAAAACTGCATCTATATAGTACTGGCAGTACTGCAGGGAACGTGGCATTGAGATTACAGTATAATTTTACTGGGCCGGTTAATGGCACAAGGTCTTCAGACTGGACTATTTATGCAACAACAAGTCTTGGCTCATTCGGGATATCCAATACTTCAGGGACTCAGATTTTTATTAGTGGCGAAGATAATAATGTCGGTATTGGTAATACCGTGCCTGTACAGAAACTTGATGTGTCAGGTAATATCAGAGCGAGTGGTCAATTAATATCTGCTGTTGCCACAGGTACAGCCCCTCTTACTGTTAGTTCGACGACTCAGGTTGCCAATCTCAATGCAGATATGGTAGATAGCTGGCATGCGGCAGTTATCCTGACAGGTGTGCCTGAAGGCTTATATGGTACAAACCAGACAAGTTGGGTAGAATTGAATAAATGGGCAGTGGATTTTGATTCGATACCCGGAAATACATTGCGTGCATTAGGATTTATCAGTTCAAGTGCGGGTACAATAGCGGGAAGAATCAGATTTCTTGTAAATGGTACACAGGTTGGTAGTGATTGTACATTTACAGCCACTACAACCAATACGGCACTAAATTGTCCGGTTATTACATATACGAAACCAACTGGTGTTGGTCAGATAAGAATAGAAATCAGGAGAGATACAGTTGGTACGGAATATGTATATTACGGACAGAATACTATGGTACTAAAGTGATTTTATGAAATGCAGGGAAAAATCCTTTGCCGAAAAACTCAATGAGACCAGAGGTCTTCCCAAGGTAGTAAAGCTCAGCACCAGACTTGCTAAGAGGTGGAAGGCGAAAATAGACGACAGATTACTGGTCCCCTCTCCGCTGGAAGTGGACGGGATAATGAAGAAGGATCCTAAAGAGAAACTCATTACAATAAATATTATCAGGGAGAGCCTTTCAAAAAGACATAAAACCGATATCTGTTGTCCGATTGTCACAGGAATTTCGGTCGTTATCTCTGCAAGGGCCTCCGAGGAAGAAAGAGCGGAGGGCAGGACCGGTAAACTGACCCCTTACTGGAGGACGCTCAGGTCGAATGGTGAATTGAATCCTAAGTATCCGGGCGGAGTTGCAGCACATAAGAAATTGCTCGAAGATGAAGGACATGAGGTGATTAGGAAGGGCAGGAGATATTTTGTCTCTGAGTTCGAAAAGTATCTTATAAATGAATGAATCTTGAAATTTTATCAGAATGTTGTATTGAAATATCAGGTTTTTTCAGTTGAGGTAGTTATGCCGAATATCTTTCCGGTGACAGTATCTTTACTGTTTTTACTTATTCTCTCCTGTGCCACAATAAAAAGTGACGGGAACAGAGAGGATATAGAGAGTCGTCTCAAGAACGGGGCAAGGGTAATGTGGATTGCGGCCCATCCGGATGACGAGTCAATGGCCGGTGCTATACTGTTACGTTCGAGTCTGTATTATAAAAACCCGCTCTATTTTCTTGTGCTTACACATGGTGAAGGCGGAGAGTGTTGCATAAAAGGCGGGTGTCAGCCCGACCTGAAGACAGTCAGGGGTGAAGAACTCAAAAAGGTGGCAAAGGCCTATAATGCAGAATTACAGCACGAATATTTCTATAATGCACCGCTTCCTATGGAGAGTTTTCCGCCACGGCATATTATTGCAAAGAAGTGGAAAGAGGAAAAAGACCCTGTGATAGTTGTTGCAGAAGCGATAAGAAAGTTCAGACCGGATATTGTTATTACATTCGACCCTTACCGTGGTTTTACGGGTCATCCGGAGCATCAGCTTGCATCCCGTTTTTCGGCCGCCGGGATTGTGGCAGCCGCAGATGAATCATTAAAAATAGGTGATACAAAACCGCACAGGGTGAAACATCTCTATTTCGGACTGAACAAATATACTGTTTTCAGACTCATAGGAGGAACCGACCCTTCGCCTGTAACAGAGGAGTGGAATATGAATAAGGAGTGCGCGGGAGGGAAGAGCTGCAGGGAGTTACTCTCGAAATATACCCGTTTCCATAAATCTCAGGACAATGATATGGGTACAGTAAGAAAACTTCTCAGGTGGATTGATACAATGTACCTCTCCGAATATGACCCTTTCAAAAATCCTCTCGACCCTTACGAGGAAGCTAAATGATATTTTTGACTAATTTTCTACCCCTGTTATAATTGTTCCTGAGGACTCTATGGGCGAGAAGTTCGGGAAATTTGAAATTATAACGAAAATTGCCACAGGTGGTATGGCCGAGATATTTCTTGCCAGACAGACAGGGATTGAGGGATTCCAGAAACTTATAGTCCTCAAGAGAATTCTTCCTCATCTTTCTACGGATAAGGAATTTGTCAATATGTTTCTTGATGAGGCAAGGATGGCGGCACAACTCAATCATCCGAACATTGTTCAGATATATGACCTTGGAGTTATAAGTGAATCATATTTCATTGCAATGGAGTATGTGGACGGTGTCGACCTCTCTTCCATTCTTAAGCGGGGAAGAGAGCAGAAGAGTTTTCTGAGACTTGGCTGGATTCTGAAAATTATCTCTCAGGTCTGTGAAGGACTACATTATGCGCATACATTGAGAGACCCGAACGGACAGAGTCTCGGGCTTATTCACAGGGATATTACTCCGGAAAATATTCTTTTGTCATTTAACGGAAATGTGAAGATTACCGATTTCGGAATTGCCCGCGCAAGGGGGCGTTCAACGAGCACGACGTCAGGAACACTCAAGGGCAAATTTCCCTATATGTCCTACGAAATGGTAAGGGGTATGGAGATTGATTCCCGGTCGGATATCTTTTCCCTTGGTGTGGTGTTGTGGGAAATGCTCACCTATAGAAGGCTTTTTAAGAGAGATACCGAGGTTGCATCAATTAATGCCATACTTAATGAAGAGATTCCGTCTCCAAAGAAGTACTTTAAGAATCTCCCAGATGAGGTTGAATCTATTGTAATGAAGGCTCTTGAAAGGGACAGGGAGAAGAGATTTCAGAGTACCCGGGAAATGGGAAATGCCATCGAGGATTTTATTATAAAAAGAAGGGTAAATGTCAGGATATCGGACCTCAGTGATTATTTAAAAAAATTATTCCCCGACAAAGAGATATCCTCGGTCAGAGACAAACTCAGTTCTTCCAGACTTCAGAAAATTGTTGAGATAAAAGAACATAAAAGCGCAAGCAACAGTCTTCCGGTAATTACAATCCAGAAAAAACATCCCGTAAGTGAGAGCGAGACTGTGGTGCTTCCTCCTCCTTCACCTGAAGGTCTAAATGGAGGTGAAACTGCGAATGACTTAAACATAAGTAAGTCTGAGGTATCAGAAGAAAAATTATCTGTTTCTGCCATAAAGCCACTCTCCGAAGTAATGGATGAGATAAAGATAGAAATACCTCAAAGAAAAGAGGTTGAAGATGAGAGCAGAGAGGATAAGGTAGCTGGTAAAGAAGATTCAGATAGAGATGACAATCTGACGATAGAAGCGTCAAAATCAGAAGTCACAGAGACACCAAAAAGTAAAAGGAAGAATTTCTTAATAGCAGGGACTTTAATAGGCATATTTATACTGATAGGGATTTTATATTTTGTTTTTATAACGGGCAAAAAGGAAGAGACTCAGTCTGTTATATCTGTATCAACTGCTTTGAAAGAGGAAAAGAAGGCTGTAGATAAGACTGATAAAGAAAAGGAACAAATAAAGAATGAGGGAACGTTGGTCAAAGTTGTGGCGGAAGAAAAGACGGCTTCTGAACCGCAGGAGAATAGTAGACAGGAAGAGACAGGGAAGAAAAGGGAACAGAAAGTAGCAGTGGTGGAAAGACAAAGGGCAGAAGAAAAGAAACCGGAGAAAGGAAAGACAGAAGACAAGACCGATAATAAACAGGAAGAGAAGGTTCAGACTGAATCAGTGGAGCCAAAAAAGGGGTTTGTCAGTATTGATTCAGACCCCTGGACGGAGGTTTATCTGGATGGAAAGAAGATCGGTGAAACCCCGCTTGTAAGATATGAGCTGATAGCAGGTTCCTATAATTTATTGTTGAAGAATTCCGAATTTGGCTTCGAAAAACCATTAAAAATCAATGTAAATCCCGAAGATAATACAGTAAATAAAGTAAAATTTGGTAAAGGATTGTTAAATATTTCTACAAATGTTCCAGCGGAAGTCAGACTTGGAGGAAATCTTTTAGGCAAGACCCCTCTTTCCGATTTGGATTTGTACGAGGGGATATACAGAATTACGCTCTTTGATCCGGAGCAGAAAAAATCGAAAACGATTAAAGTTGAGATAAAAGAGAACAAGACTACAAGTATAAATGAAAATCTGTAACTTCGGTTATGTGCCGGGATTCTTTATCACCATTACGCATTTATTGTTCTGGCATTCGGGTTCTCTTATTTCGCAATTGGCAGATGCTTTGCAGTCATCGATGCAATAGCTGTCTGAGATCTTTTCGAGCTCTTCCTCGAAGTACTTCATTTTATCTGTATTAATTGCCATCGGACAGGTCGAAAGACATTTAATGTCGATATAGGCAATTTTGCACTCCTCATTCGTCTGGCAGTCATTATATTTAGCTGCTGCCTTATTTATTTCCTGTGAAATAGCATTAAAGTCGTTGTTGCAGGAATTCCTGTCGTTAAGGTTCGACGAATCGGTTGTTGTGCCTGAATCCGTAGCGGTACAGGAGAAGAGAGTAATTGCGGTAATAAACGCGACAAATAATATTCTGCGTTTCATCCTGATTGCCTCCTGATAATTATTACAAACTCACTTCATAACAATATAATATCAGTTTTATTTTGACAATTCAAGCAATCAGATACTATAAGTAAAGTCCACAGTCCACAGTCGACAGTCCACAGACAAATAGTGCTATAGATCTGAAGGCGGTAGTACTTCCAAGATCGCTGAGTAATTGAGTGTGCCGAAGCGATGTAGAGCTGAAGGGAAGTGGCTGAAGTTTTGATGGAATATCTTTTAAAAGTCTTTTAATATATGTGAATGTTACCATTAGCGTTTATTTTGTCTTGATATTAAAGAGTATGTAGAATATTATATGTTCGTTCAAAGGGGATAGTGATGAGATTATATCTGATTGCATTTCTGTTTTCTGGATTTCTTCTCTCCTGCTCGGGAAGTGATAATCCGGCATCAGATATTAAGGTTGCAAAGGACGTCAGATCTGCAGATGATAATATGCTTTATGACAGCGAAGATATATCAGATATTGCTGAAGCAGAGGATATTCAGGATGTACAGGATGCAGGTATTCCGGAGTACATAGATGATATTGTATCGTCTGATATAGAAGATGTCTATGACAGCGGTCCTGTAAATATGCTGAATATCAGCCTTATTGTGCAGCTCGAAAACTCTGATATACTCAATAATAAATCTCTTTTTGATACTTATGTAACAAAGATTGACGGGATAGCAGGGCTTTTTGAAAAGTATAATGCAAAGATATCTTTTGAAGCAAAGGAGATTGTAAGTGCTTCGGTTAAGTACGGAAGTGATTTTCTGAACAGGCTTATCTCAAGAGGGCACAGCGTAAATATACACGCGGATTCAGGGACGAAATACGGTATGACCTTTTCTGACTTTGTTCAGGACTTAAGAGATAAAAAAGATGAAATGGAGAGATTGTCCATAAAACCGCTCTCTGTATCAGGTGTCTGCAGTCAGCTCGACTGGGTAGCTGCCTCATTTAATGTGGGTTTTAAGTATATTACTTCGATTACAGCCTTCTGTCTCAAATCCCTTCCTCTCGAAGAGCAACCCGATTTTGTGAAGAATTGCCTTGCCACCTTCGAATGCCAGCAGGCGTATCCGTTCGAGACTAACAAGAGATTATTTCCGTGGAGGGGAAAGCTCGGTTCAGACTGGAGGATTGACGACCCTGAGGGACTTATGGTTCTGATGCCCTCTTTCTCAAGGCTTGCCTGTCTCGACGAAGAGTTTAAGAATCCGGGCAAGAATATTATCAATTGTACCTTTGACAATTTTGATATAGAGAGGTCTCTCGATATTATCGATAATTCACTGACTATGTTTGATAAAAACAAGGTAAATGTGATTATCTTTATATGGAGTTTTGGAACCGAACCAGATAAGATTCTCTTCGAAAAATGGCTCTTGGAAGTAGATTATTATGTAAAAAAACAGAAAATCAGATGGAGGAGTACAGATGAGATATTTGATGAATATGACAGTACAAATAAGTAGTCTTCTGCTTTTGCTTCTGCTGATTATTTCCTGTTCGGATTCAGAAAACAGTCTCAAACAGATTACCGATACAAGAAAGGATATCTCAGTTTATGAGGATGTAGTTACTATAGAGGATATTGCCGAATACACCGATACGGAGGATATAATAATTGTTCAGGATGTGATTTCCGATGATATTGTGGATGTAATGATAAGCGACAGTACCGATATTTATGAAGATAGCAAAGATATAATATCGATACCGGATACAATAACCGATCTTCAGATTTCTGACGATATCAGGGATATAATATCTGACGATATAGCAGATGTTGTAAATTTACCTGATATTTCAGATACTATCATTCAGGATGTAGTATCAGAGGATATTACCGATATTTCACAATGCGTTAGCGAATGTCAGAAGGACCAGAAGAGGTGTAAGGATTCTCTGACCCTCGAGATATGTGCAGATTTTAATAAAGACGGGTGTCTGGAGTACGGATTTTACAAGACCTGTGAAAACGGATGTGCCAATAACGACTGTATCCAGAATCAGTGTCAGGAAGTTACGCTTACAGAGCTTGAGCAGGTTATCCCTTCGGAGAGTCTTGTTGCCGGAAAGTATGAGACTACCAAGATAAACGGCTTTAACGACGATTATCTGTATAATGTGACAAATTATACCAAGATCGGGGTAAGAAGGGAGTGGGGCGGTTCGGTGATATTCTTCGGTCTCTCGGACGGCAAGGTGGGTATGAATACGACCAATACAATAGATGCAAATGATACTGGGAGAGAGGTACAGGTTGCATTTTATGACCCCGACAGGATTTTGCAGAATTGCGCCTACAATGCGAGTTGTGCGACCGTTCCTTCAGGCTGTCCGAATTCCATTACATTCTTGGGCTGGGACCCGGTTCAGGGAGGTAACAGGTGTAATATAGGTTCGGGTGTTGAATCTGTTGCGATGGATAAGGAATATCTTGTAGTCTCGACTATCCCGCTCTTCTGGAATCCCGACTGGGACAGAACTGACTGTGACTCTTCAGGTTGCAACGACCCCAGCAAGAAGAACCGGAAATCAGATGTGCGGGTGATTCAGAGAATGAGATTTATTACGCAGCACGTAGTCGAACTGGATTATACAGTAATTAATCTGTCGAATCTCGAGCACAGACCGACGTATCAGGAAATGCCTACGATGTATACTGCCAATGGAAAGGGCGGGACGCAGGACCTGTATAAACTCTTTGATTCTGATAACAACGTTATACCGATCGACCAGCCTGCCGGCGGGGATGGTTTTTATTACAAGAATTTCAAGAGCAGCGGCGGATGGGTTGCAATGCAGAATGACGCGGTCAATTACGGGGTTGGGATTTATTATGAGAATAAGGTTCAGGATTTTCAGGGCTGGCAGCTCAGATCACTTCCGTTTAATAATGTAAGGGCACTCTTCAGTTTCGGAATTCCGGCAAGCGGCACAGTGCGTGCTAGGGCATATCTCTCTTTGGGTAATTATAATACAATCAGGGCAGAATTTACAACGCTCGACAAAAAACTCGGGCCTTTCGGAACACTTGATGTCCCGGCAAATGACGCAGAGGTGACAGGTAATATGATAATCGGTGGCTGGGCGCTGGATAATAAGGGTGTTACTTCCGTATATGCGGTTATCGATAAGAGCATAACGGTTACCCTTACTTATGGCAATGACCGTCCGGATGTCTGTAAGGTCTGGCCCGGATACAGCGGATGCAATACGAATAAGGTCGGATTCTCCGGCAGTTATAATGTATCGAGTCTCTCAAAGTGCCCTCATCTTTTAGAGGTATATGCCGTTGATGCAGATAATAATGTGAGAAGAATCGGTTCCAAGAAAGTATTAGTCAAATAACTGCTTGAACGTATATCGATATGCTGAGGTTAAAAAGGACTCGTGGATTCCGAATTTAGTTGATTTTTTTTTGGCCGTCATTAGATTGAGATTGTTCTTAAGGAGGTTTTTGATGAAGAAATTGATTCTGTTTACTGTATTTGTATTCTTCGTTCTTTCTGCTATTGGGTATGCGGATGACAGAACAGTGAATCCTCAGTTCAAGCAGGACGAAAAAAAGGGTGAACTCAAAGAAGATTTCGAGACCAAGATAATTGAACAGAAGAGGATGAAGGATTCTGAGAAAGTCGGTTCGTATAATCAGCCTGTCTGGACAACAAAGAGAAGATTTCCCACTACAAGGGTCTATGTACTTCCTGAAAACAAGGTAGAACTGGAGTACTGGCTCATGATGGAAGGGAACCTTGAGGAGAATACAGACCCGAAATATACCGGTATTTATGAGATTGAGTTCGGGCTCGGTCACAGGCTTCAGTCCGATTTTTACCTTAAGACTATTCAGAATGGGTCAAATGCACCTATAGAGATTTTGTCCCAGAGCATAGAACTCAGATATGCCTTTTTCGACTGGGGAAAGGTATTCGGAAATCCGACAGTATATCTGGAATGGATAAGACAGTCTGCAAAGCCTCAGAAAGGGGAGTTAAAACTCCTTCTGGGTGATGAGATATCCGAGAGACTCTTCTGGGGACTCAATCTTGTATTCGAGAGGGAATTTGGTGGCAGGACTATCAATGAGTATGCAATTTCAGGTGGGCTGGCATATTCATTAGTAGATGGATATCTGTCAGTGGGATTGGAGACAAAAATAACTGGAGAGGATGAGCAGTCAAAGAGATTTGATTTTTCTGAAAAGAAATTATTATTTGGTCCTTCGGTACTGTATAAACCTGTACCACCGGTGAACCTCATACTGACTCCTCTATTCGGATATAAGGTGGAAGAAAAAGAGGAGGGTGAGGAGGGGAAGGATATATATGCAATCTATTTCATTCTGGGAGTAGATTTGTAGAACAGTTTTTATCATTCTGTAATTTAACGATAGACCGAGATTTCCTTATAAAGTGCTATTTTTTTAGGTTTTTACTCGTTCGTAAATCTTGATGTGTTTTTAAACAGAGGGGATATCTTGACATACAAAACCCTATCTCTTATAATATGCCCTATGAAAGTAAATGTCTTTTTCTCTATATCAGTTGTTACTATACTATTATCCTGTAGTCATAGCTCGTCGCTGTATTGCAAAAATGATATGGATTGTCCAAAGGCACTTGTCTGTAAAAATAACGAATGTGTGGGATTGTATGAAAATATTGATGTATCGGATAGCCCGAATGGATATGCTGACTTTATTCTCTTCGATAAACAATCTTTGTCAGAGGATGAAAACAATGCTATTGACGCTGAGAGCTATGATAATGAAATTGAAAATTTTTTAGAAAACATACAGGATACAGGAGATAGCCTGATAAGGGAGTGTAATACATTCTCTGATTGTGAAACTGGATTCGAGTGTCTTGTATGGGAATGCATCAATAACAGATGTAGTTCAGAAATTAGAGATGCCTTTTGCTTAATAGAGGGTAAATGTTATAAAGACCACGAGGCCAATCCGTCGGAAGAATGTCTTGAATGTAATAGTTTGATAGACAAAAAGAACTGGAGTCAGAAAGAGGGTGACATCTGCAGAGATGACGGACTTGAATGCACAAATGATATCTGCAAATCTGGTATATGTATTCACCCTTATAAAGACAAATATGAAAAGTGTATATTGAGCAATGCTGACAAAGGAATATGTGATGGTCTTGGCAATTGTGTGAAGTGTATCCGAGATAATGATTGTGACAATACGGGTTATGATATAAAATGTGAGGGGTATTATTGCGACAAAGGCGAATGTAAGTACTATAGCCGTGAAGGTAATTATTGTGGGGAAGGTGTCTGGGAGTGCAGAATTTGCAGAGATAACAAGTGTGAGTGTAACTTTCCTCATTTCAGGTGTGAAGATTGTATACCTTCATGCGGATATTTGGGTGGTAGCTGCTGTTCTGGTGATAGTGGGTGTTCTGGGGAATTCAAAAGTGCCTATGATTGTGAGAAATGTTGTATAGGTCAGTGTATACCTTATTAGTTAATTCTAAAGGGAGGGAAGTAATGAAAAATTTATTAAAGGTCTTTGTAATTTTCACTGTAATTACATTTTTTGCTAATTGCTCTTCTGACAATATGGGTAACAGTGATGGGGGTCGAATGGATACAGGGATTGTTAGTGACCTCGGATCGATAAGAGATGGGGATTTAAATTATGAAGCTGGAAGTACTACAGATGATAGCAGTATAGTAGGAGATAATTTTAGTGACTCTGGAATTGAAGAATATGATATAAAAAATTTCTCTGATTTAGGAGATATATTCATAGTTGATGGTAACAGCGAAGTCCTATGTGTGTCTGACTGTTATATGAAATGTGATAATGCAGATGACGGATGTGGGGGGAGGTGCAATGAGACATGCCCGAATGGATATGTCTGTAATAATCAGAGATGCGAAAAGAGAACAGAGACAAAATGTGGTGATAATCTCTGTAATGGTTCTGAGAATGCCTGCTCCTGCTCTGTAGATTGTAAACCTATATGTGGTGACGGATGTTGTACAATTGGCAATGAAAATAAGAATAATTGCCCTGATGATTGCAAAATTGATTGTCTAAAGTTGTCCTACAGTACATACAACCTTCTTTATCCGGGATATAGCGAGCAGGAAGTCAGACATTTTATTGAGAATACAGCGAATGCAGGTTCCGATTTTATAAGGATAATGGGTCTGATGGATATCGAATGTTGTAGAGGATATAAGGAGTGGGTATTTGGGCCCTGGAATAGGAGAGAACCTGCGCATAATGAGTGTTTCAATGACAGAGGGGATAGAATATGCTATCAATGGCCTTACTGGAATCTCAACGAGTGGAATGAAGATTATTTTAATCGTTTGAATTACATAGTAGATCTGGCGGCAAGCAAGAATGTAAGGATTCTCTTTACCATATTTGCTATTCAGGAGAATCCCCTTCAGTATATTGGTCCTGAGAATATATTAAATAAGCTTTCAGAATTTATAGATGAGCTCAAAAAGAGGGGATTTGCTGACAGAATTCACGACTGGGAGATAGACAATGAAGGCGGTACAGGCCTGTTTACTCCGGAAGGTGATGACCCTGACGGAAGCATCTACTTTGAGTATACACGAAGACTCGGTGAAAAGATAAGGAATACCCTGGGAGGGACCCTTTATCACTCCGGAGAGGCACCGGGGATATTGTCAAATGTATATGATGTATATATGCCTCATTCTTGGGGAGGTCCAGACCCTGTTGACCAGCTTGGTGGAAACGGATTTACAGATGAGGAAGGTATAACCTATATTGAACATATAAGGAGAGACTATGGAAAATCTATTCTCCCCTCGTCAGACGGAATAATGCCCAATCTGTGTAATGATAATTCAATAAGGGAGCTATTGGGAAAGACCTATTCTCTCAACTGGATTGGCTTTGAGGCGGATATGGGATGGTTTACCTCTCCCGATGGAAGGTGTTCAAAGTGGGATTCAGGTACGACTAATACAGGCAAAATCGTGGATATTGAGTGGGGACTGGCTCATAGGGTTTCAGAAATTGCAGAGGAGATGTTTTCTGGTTGCAAATATATCCGTGGACCTATAGTGGCGTTTGTAAATAACAAACTTAATGCCGGTGAGTCACTCGTCCCGGGGAACGGTAGAAAGTCCGAAAACAGCAAATATTTTTTTGTGTTTCAGAATGATTGCAATCTGGTGCTATACGATATTACAGGGGGTGAAGGGAACTGGAAACCTCTCTGGGCTTCTGATACTGGTGGAAAGTGTTCTCCGAAATTTACTGTAATGCAAAGAGACGGAAATCTGGTTGTTGTGGATATAAATAACTCTCCTGTCTGGGCATCTAATACCGATGGACATAGCGGGGCATATTTGATAGTGAGAGATGATGGAAAGGTTGCAATAGTCGATGCAGCTGGAACTATTATCTGGAAGAAACCATAGAATTTGAGTTTGACTAAGAATAAAAAAGGTTAACTTATTGTTTTGTATTGCATAGTATTTTTTTTTCCTATATAGATAAGTGATTGTTAGGAGGTATTATATGTCACATCATATTTTTAAAAAGATTATTCTTCTTGGCAGACCTGCTGCTGGTAAATCTGAAGTAATAGATTTTATCAAGAGAACAAGTCCAGAGGAGCGGAAAAATAAGTTTTATATAGGGGATATTGTTGAATTCGATGATTTTTTATATGTATGGCAGACCTTTGAGGATGACGATATATGGGACAAGAAATTACACAAGCCAAGGAAGAACACCTCAAGTGATTACTATTTCTACGACCACGATATCTGGAACTTTTTCATTCACAAGATAAACCTTGCCTATGCGAAGGAGATCGCCCGCAACAAGAATCTCCACGATAACCATACGGCACTCATTGAATTCTCAAGGGGCGGTGAAAACGGTTTTGCCGAGGCATTCTCTCATCTGTCAGACGAGATACTCAAAGATGCCGGGATAGTGTATATCTCGGTCTCGTACGAAGAATCGGTCAGGAAGAACAGACGCAGATTCAGGCCCGAACTCGCAGATTCTATTCTGTATCATTCACTGCCGGATGACAAGATGGAATTTTACTACAAAACCAACGACTGGGAGAAGATAACAGGGAATAAGCCTTCAGGATATATTAAGGTCAGAAATTTTGAGGTGCCTTTCTCTGTCTTGTACAACGAGCCCGAGGTTACGGACTCGGATGCAAAACTGGGTCCTGCTCTGGAAAAGGTATTTGGTGACCTGCATAAACTTATGAAATAATAGCAAAGGAATATATCATTATATCCGCAATTCTCCAGAATATTTAATGCGTAGTTAGCGGGAACACACACAAACCCTGTAGAGAATGTATTTTCTTATCATATTTGGCTCGCTGATAATTAATTGACATTTGTTTCCTTTTTGTATATTCAAAATTCATCTATTTTTGCTTTCAAGGAGTAACTGAATGAAAAAAAAGATGTTTTTATTGATGGGTGTATTTTTACTGTTGATATTCTGTTCGGAGAATAATTCTGATAAAAGTGACAATCTGAAAGACATTTTTGTTCAGGATGTAGATAACGATATAAATATACAGGAAGATGTTCTTCCTTCCGATGAAGATGTTCTGGTTGAAGCTGATGATGTTGTATTTTCGGATGAAATATCTATTACTGATTCTGCTGATTCGGTTGAAGATATTATCGATGTTAAGGATATTACAGAGTTTAGCGATGATTTATCTGATGATATCAGGGATATTTCTGACAATGGCTTTGTTACTGATGACGCGGTGAACGATGTTATAACCGATACTGGGTCAGATATTAAGAAAACAAGGATTTTTGCCACATTTGTTTCTCACAACGAAGAGAATATTCAGGTTGTGTGTACCAATGATTTTTCAAAGCAGGCAGGTTATCTTGAAAACAGAAGATTGACTCACACACTTGCCCGTGCCATTGTAGAAAAGAATGCTGCATGGAATCTTCAGACAGACTGGTTATATCTCGACTCTGTAAAGAAGTGGGATACAGGCTCTGTGCTAAACGATACTGACGGGAAGAATATTATAAAATATCTATCAGAATTGTCTCCCAAAAACATTGTTATTGATGCCCACGCTCACGAGTCAAAATATAATTATGCGGATGTGGTCTTTCTGCTTCAGGGTCTTGGCGTTAAAGATAGCAAACTGGTAGGCGGGTTTATCTATTATCCTTATGATAAGGAAGTCTGGACCAGATTTGAAAACCCTGTTAGTGGAGTAAACTTTCCTCAGTTTAGCTGGACCGCAGATATATTGTGGGGTGCCGCGACAAGTCTGCATCAGGGCCCGGATTCACGTGTTGCAGGGCTGTGGAGACCGAAAGATGCCGAACATTTCCATGAACATAGCCCTGAGAGAAGACTGATTAATGTGGGTGGATATACTGGTGATGAACAGGGTATAGCAGATTTGCTTGACAAGCTTGAAAAGGGGGAACTTGAGGAAGGCAAGATGTATACAGTTGGAATCTTTTTCAATCAGTGTACATTGACAGATGAAGTTAATAATTCTATTATAGCTATCATAGACAAATACAAACAGGATGTTGAAAAGGGGAATCTGGTCTGGGCTACATTACAGGATATCGTAAGAATCTGGAAGGAGGAGTATAGTAGTGAGCCTGTAATTTTTGAGGCAAAAACCGAAATTCCGGATGCAGGGACTGATGCCGGATATGACAGCGGTACAACTAATTGTCTCGAGGGATATGTCTGTCCCCAGAATAAAGTTTGTTGTCCAAAAGGACTTCCTTGTGCAGGTCAGTGCATTGATGATTGCAGGGCAGATACAGGCTTCAAATGTCCTCCGCAGGCCCCGAAATGTGACCCTATTACAGGACTCTGTGGTGCCTGAGAAAAAATAAAATTTTATAAAATTAATTGCTTTTTTGCTCTTTTAGTGGATTTATATCTGCATTCCGGGATTAAGTTTATGAACAAAGAAAATTTTGAGATGAAGTGCAGAAGACTTTTGGACAAGCGTTATGTTTCATTCAGGGCCTGTGCAAAGGTCAACCTCTTCCTCGATATTACGGGCAGGCGCGAGGATGGATATCATTATATACGGTCCCTTTTTGTCCCGGTCTCGCTCTTTGATGTGCTGAAAGTCAGGGCTTCAGAGAGCAAAGGGATAGAAGTGAGTTGCGATGAGGAGTGGTTCGAAGTACAGAACAATTCACTTGTTAAAGCCTATAGGATTTTTGCTGAAGAGAGTGGTTTTTCAACAGGCCTGAAGGTAGAGCTGAAGAAGAATATACCTGCGGGCTCCGGACTCGGGGGTGCCTCATCGGATGCGGCAGCTTTACTGAAAATCCTGAACAATCTGATGTATATTAGGACTAAGAGAAGACTGAACCGGAAACAACTGCTTAAGGTCGGGAGTAAAATCGGAGCCGATGTGCCGTTCTTTCTGGATGGCAGACCTTCTCTGGTCGAAGGAATAGGCGAAAAGATATCGAAGGTGAACTTAAAGGATGAAATATATATGATAATAATCTGGCCGGGATTGCCTTTTTACACCAAAGAGATGTATAGGGAGTATGACAGATTAAACAGATTGACAAAATCTGTAAAAGGTGATAAGCATCTTCCTCCCTTTTTGGGGTATAAATACATTACCGGCTCTGTTTATAATGTATTTGAGACGGTGTTAAGAGGTAGTAATCTGAAGATGATTATGAGACTTAAGAAAGCACTGATAAGCAATGGAGCGGAATCTGCTGCCCTTTCGGGCTCCGGTTCGGCTGTATTCGGACTTTATAAGAGTGCGACTGATGCCCGTATTGCCTTCAAAAGACTTGCCGGGGATTTCAGAGAGTTCAAACTCTTCTCTGTCAGAGTCCTGAGAGGGGGGTTCTAGGGTGGATATCCGTATGTTACTGGGGCGTCGTCAAGCGGCAAGACACGGGTCTTTGGCACCCGCATTCGAAGGTTCGAATCCTTCCGCCCCAGCTTGTTTATGTGCCATTAGCGATCGGAGATGACGATGGACAGGATAAGATTACTCACCGGTAATTCGAACATCGAGCTTGCAAAGAAGATATCCAATCATCTGCAGGTGGAGCTTACTGAGTCAAAGGTCTCCCGTTTCAGTGATGGTGAGGTCGAAGTCGAAATAAAAGAGAATGTAAGGGGCAGGAATGTATTTATCATTCAGTCAACTTCATCTCCCGCAAATGAACACCTTATGGAATTGCTGATAATGATAGATGCGTGCAAGAGGTCATCTGCCGCGGAGATAATAGCGGTTATTCCGTATTACGGATATGCCCGTCAGGACAGGAAGGTGGCTTCGAGGGCACCGATTACGGCAAAACTTGTTGCGGACTTGCTGACTGCGGCCGGTGCCACGAGAGTTATGTCCGTGGACCTTCACGCCGGACAGATTCAGGGCTTTTTCAATATCCCTGTTGACCATCTCTACGCGGCGCCTGTCTTCCTCGAGGATATGAAGACGAGGTTTAAGAACGAAAATATCGTAATAGTATCTCCTGATGCGGGGGGAGTCGAGCGCGCAAGGGCATACTCCAAGAGGCTTGACTGTCCTATCGCGATTGTTGACAAGAGAAGGCCTCAGCCCAATGTGTCCGAGGTAATGAATCTTATCGGAGATGTGGACGGCAAAACAGCGATTCTGCTGGATGATATCGTGGATACGGCCGGTTCTCTTACAAAGGCAGCAACAGCGGTTATGGAGAAGGGTGCAAAAGAGGTCTATGCCTATGCGGTTCACGGAGTTCTCTCGGGGGATGCCTTTTCAAAGATCGGCAGTTCGCCGATTAAGGATATTACGGTGACCGATACTATTGCGATGCGCAAGGAGAGTGAAAACTTTAAGAAGATAAGGTATCTTACTGTATCAAAGCTTCTGGGTGAAGCTATCAGAAGGATACATTACGGAGACTCTGTCTCCTCTTTATTTGTTTAGGAGGTTTCTCAGATGGAACAGATTGAAATTATGGCAAAACTCAGAACAAACGTTGGTAAGTCCGCTGCAAGAAAGTCAAGGAAGGGCGATGTGATTCCGGCAGTCTGCTACGGGAAGGGCTCGGAGCCGGTTCATATTGAAGTCTCCACTATGCAGGTCAAAAAGGCAATTGCAACCCCTCACAAACTCAATACTGTAATAACTCTGAAGATTTCATCCGGCAAAGATTCGTTCAACAAGAAAGTCCTCATAAAGGATGTGCAGAAAGATGCACTCGGAAAGAAGATTCTTCATATGGATTTCATAGAGGTAAAAGATGACCAGCCCGTAAAGGTCAAGGTACCTGTAAGACTGACAGGTAAGTCAAAGGGTGTGGCAGAGGGCGGAATTCTGCAGCAGATAATAAGGGAACTGGATATGAAGTGTCTGCCCAAGGATATTCCAGTGGCTATTGAACATGATGTTACTCAGCTCAATATGGGCGATGCGGTCCATGTAAAAGACCTCAAGGTTCCCGAAAATGCAAAAATTCTTGTCGATAAGGACAGGACCGTGGCGGTTGTGGTAGAGGTCAAGGAAGAGACACCGGTTCAGGTGGCAGCAGCGGCAGCGCCTGCAGAGGGTGCAGCCCCGGCGGAAGGTGCAGCCCCGGCGGCGGGAGCGGCCCCGGCGACAGGTGGAGCTGCTCCGGCAGCGGGAGCGAAGCCGGCAGCACCTGCGGCAAAACCTGCATCACCAGAGAAGAAATAATGAGGAATACCCTTGTCTCAGCAGAGATATCTTTTTGTTGGTCTGGGAAATCCGGGCGAGCGGTATTCCGGCAACAGGCATAATGCAGGATATATGGTTTTGAGTGAGTTTATGAGGATTGCAGATATCGGGATTGGCAGAATAAAATACGGAACCGGAGCAGAGACTTCGTCAGCTATATTCCTGATGCCCGACACATTTATGAATAATTCAGGGAAGGCAGTAAAACACTATCTGCCGAAGGTGGGGAATAATCCTGAAAGGCTTTGTGTCATTCAGGATGATATGGATATAGAGACAGGGCGTGTGATTCTGAAATTTGATGGCGGGGACAACGGTCATAACGGGATAAAATCCATTAACAATCTTACGGGTACAAATCAGTATTACAGACTGAGGATAGGTGTCGGAAGACCGCCTGAGGGTGTGGACCCGGCAGATTATCTGCTTTCTGATTTTCATCCGGAAGAACGGGATATCATAAGAGATAGTATTAAAAAAGCGGCCGAAGGAATTGATATTATACTTAAAGAAGGATTTGTTAAGGCAATGAATAAAATAAACAGGACAAAAAATCAGAGCAAAAAGGAGGAAAGGATCAATGATTAGAGAGTATGAGACGCTCTACATTGTCTCACCAGAGCTTGACAAGAGCGGTATCGAGAATCTGAACGGGAAATTCAAGAGTATTGTACAGGAGAACGGGGGTAAGGTAATCAGACTTACCAGATGGGGAAAGCGTGACCTCGCCTACAGAATAAAGAAGTATAATCACGGATTTTATGTTCACCTGAATTATTTCGGTGAAGGCAGGACAGTCGATGAGCTTCAGAGGAATCTCAGGCTGAACGAAAATATTCTGAGATATATTACTGTCAGACTCTCCGAGGAGGCCGATATCAATTCCAAAGAGAGTATGCCGGATGCAGACCTTGAGATAAAGAAGGCTGAGGCACCGGCTGCAAAGGATAAAGAATCCGAGGAAAAAGAGGAAGAGAAAGATAAGAACGGAGGTAATGAATAATGAAGAGGAAAATGTGCAGATTCTGCAGCGATAAGAATCTGAAGATAGATTTTAAGGATGTAGAGCTCTTAAGACATTTTATCTCTGAAAGAGGTAAGATTGTTCCGAGGAGAATTTCCGGTAACTGTGCAAAGCATCAGAGATGGGTCTGCGAGGCTGTAAAGATGGCCAGACACATTGCCCTTTTGCCCTATGTCTCTATTGAGCTTCAGGAATAACCTTAATCCAGAATGGCGTAGCGGAGGTGTATAATGAAAGTAATTCTCAAAACCGATGTGGCAAAACTCGGAAATGCCGGTGATATCATTACCGTAAAAGATGGTTATGCCCGGAATTATCTGATTCCGAAGGGGCTTGCAGAGAAGGCGGAACTCGGTTCGGTAAAGGCAGTGGAGAATCTGAAAAAGGTCCTTGCCCAGCAGATGGAAAAGAAAAAGAAAGAGGCAATAAAGCTGAGAGACAGGCTTCTCAACATATCCTGTACGATAACCAGACAGGCCGGCGAAGGCGAGAAGATTTTCGGGAGTGTGACCACAAGGGATATAGAAGAGGCTCTCAAGATAGAGAATATTCATATCGACCGCAAGAACATTATGCTGGACGAACCTATAAAGCAGCTCGGTATATTCGAAGTTCCGGTAAAACTTCACAAAGATGTCGAAGCAAAGATAAAGGTATGGGTAGTAGCAAAGTAAAATGCCTCCAAGGGAAGAATCACTTTTTACTGCTCCTCACAGTGTCGATGCCGAAAAGGCGGTGCTTGGTTCACTGCTTCTTGACAGCCAGATAGCAGATGAAATCTTCGGTGTGCTAAAGCCGGAGTGCTTTTATCTCGAACAGCACAGGAAAATTTTCAATGCGATATGGGATATATACAGGGAATCCCATATAATAGACCTTATATCAATCAAGGATTATCTGATGAGGAGGGGAGAACTGGATGCGGCGGGAGGAATCGAATATCTCTCTTCTCTTGTTGACTCTGTCCCTTCGACCAAGAATGCATCAACCTATGCCGCCGTCGTCAAGGAGAAATATATCCTGAGGGAACTCATAAGTGCCGCAAACACAATAACCAAGGTTGCATATTCCGAGCAGAATCCGTTCAGGGAGATAGTGGATGAAGCCGAAAGGATGATTTATGAGGTAACACAGCAGGGGGTAAAGGCACCGTATTCGTCTGCAAAAGATGTCATCAACGAGCTGATGAAGAGGAGTGAGGAGCTCAATGATGAAAACAACAGATATCTGGGTAAGTATGTAGGAATACCCACCGGTTTTACAGAGTTTGACAGACGGACTTCGGGCCTTATGCCCGGTTCACTCAATATTATTGCAGCAAGGCCGGGTATGGGTAAGACCAGTATGGCACTGAATATTGCTCAGTATGTCGGAATAAACCTGAATAACGAAGAACTAAAGAGGGCCGAGAGACTGGGGCGGGAACCCCTTACAACTCCTGTCCTTATTTTTTCGCTCGAAATGTCGAAGGAAGAGCTTATGAAGAGGATGGTCTCTTCCGAGGCAATGGTTCCGGCAGATATTTTCAGAAGGAATCCGCCTTCAACGGAGCAGGAGAAGGATGAACTTGCGGAAAAGTGGAAACTTCTGCATATGGCGGCCAACCGTTTTTACAACGCACCTATTTTCATTGACGATTCCGGTGATATCTCTCTTCTGGAGATTAAGGGTAAGTGCAGAAGACTGAAAAAGGAGATGAAGAACAGACTGGGACTCGTTGTGGTCGATTATCTTCAGCTCTTAAGGCCCGACCAGAAGTTTGATTCGATGGTCCATGCCATTGCGGATATTTCGAGGGGGCTCAAGATTCTCTCCAAGGAACTTGAGGTGCCGGTAATTGCCCTTTCGCAGCTGAACAGGGAATCCGAAAAGAGAAAGGAGAGCAAGAGGCCGCTTTTATCGGATCTGAGGGAATCGGGTGCGATAGAGCAGGATGCCGATGTGATTATATTTATTTACAGGGATGCGGCAGATGACAAGGATGAGCAGGATGTCGTCGCAAATATTGACATAGCAAAAAACAGGAACGGACCGACCTTTTCACTCAAACTTAATTTCCACAAGATGTATACAAGGTTTACAGAGTTTGCCAAAATTGATGACTTCTCGGGTCCCGAAACAGAGGTCAAGGGATTTGACGAAGAAGGCTTCTGAGTATCATTTTCTTAAAATACCTTAAAATTTTGTTTTTCAAAATGTATTTAAATAGGAATTATAGTTATTAGTAATGTTTGAATGAAATATGAATATCAAAACCGGATATCTACTGATGTTTGATTAAATTCTATCAATAAACTCAGTTTAGTGCTGAAGGTGGTAGAGCTATTAAGGTGGCTGAGTAGCATTAGCGTATCGAAGCCAATGTTATGTTGGACGTTTCGATATGTTCACTTTGCTCACTACTCAACGTCCCTGTGCTTTAAAGGTCGCTGAGTAACAGAGTGTACCGAAGCGATAGGTAGCAGATAGATTAGTGCTGAAGAGCTGAAGTGCTGAAGATCGATAGGATAGAATGTTTTTCGATTTTCGGTTTTTTTAGCTCGTGATTGTTAGGAGGCTTTTGTCTGTGAGGAAGAATTTTCTATTAATTATTTCAGTAGCAATT
>Ga0067045_1002469_pt1 | contig 107917 bp, 93 predicted proteins | sample TerdegcTABiofilm_FD_59184 | JGI IMG/M metagenome (GOLD analysis project Ga0067045, IMG submission 59184) | Combined Assembly of (Gp0054472, Gp0054536) Wastewater bioreactor microbial communities from Singapore -Terephthalate degrading...
ACCTAAGAGGTCATAATCCACCGCGGCTAAATTTCACCAAAAAAACGTCCCTAGCGCGAAAAAATAATTCTTGGGCGCGAGATAAATATCCATAAGCCGCGATAATCGCGAGGAATCTATCGCGAAAAATNNTGACTCTTCAACGCTGCGGGACTGATTGCCCGGGCAAGGGCGAGGTTCTTGCGCGCTCCTATACTGCCGCGCATCGAATTTGCGTTGCACTCATCGCATTCGGAAGCCCATGAGCCTTCGGTAGACATACGGCCATAACAGTGGTCGAAATTACCCACTAGTCATTTTAGCGCCAGAAAAGGGATCTAAGATACCGGACGAGGGAGGATAGCCAACCCAAAGAATAACGGATCGAGCTTCTCGACGCATCGGGAAGGCAGCAATCTGTCAGAGATTCCTCACTTGAAGCAGCGCCACCGGAGTCCATTTTTTGCTGAAATAGAGTCGCCGGAGTGCATTTTCCGTCGTGCACGACGACATCAACCCGTCCATAACGACGAAGGATTTGGGACACGACACGATTAGCCATCTCCGGATCGGAACTGTCCCATCGATAGTAGGACGCTTCCACCCCGTGGGACCGAAATCCCTCTACGGCCCGGATAACATTGAGAGCTTCGACACCTCGCTTCAGCTTTCTTCTTGCGTCAGTCGGGTCGAGTCCCGGCCAAGCGGACTCAATCATCTCCGCGAGCGCCTTCTCCGTTCCGGCACCTGCCGACATGAAGGCAGCATAGTTCATGTTCGGGTTCAGAGCCGTGTTGCCCAGGAAAACCATGCGACGTCCCTGTGCAACCCATCTCCCCGCCAACTCGATCATCCTGCTGTCTCCGATGTCGCAGAAGACCACAATATCGTCTGGGGCGAGCTCGAGATCTCCATCAGTCGCGAGTTGCCGATGGCTTGCTCGTCCGTTCCTCATGTCCTCCACGATCAAGGGCGAGGAAGAGGGGTCCGAGCACGGTTGCTCCTTCACCGACATCACGGGCTGCGAATCCTCAGTTGTCTCGGGAGAGTCCCAGATCATTGGCTTGCCCTTCTCCTCGGTGTACTCCATCTCGGCCGCGGACCACTCCTTGAACGTGGCCACACACGGTGCCGACTCATCCAAGTCATGGGCTGAGTCGAGCATTCCCAGAGAAATCGGAGATGCCTGCGAAGGAAACATTCTTTCCAACTTATGGTCAAGCTGTTCTTCGGTGAAGGAGGGATCGAGCCGCTTTCGCAGCTCTTCTAACATACTGGGCTTGATAAGGCGGCCAAACGAGTCGATCAAGAAGGAATTGATTTGGTGCTGGACGATCTGATCAATTGTGATCGATCCCCTCGTTGCGTTCCTCTCTGGAGGGATCTTGGACCGTGTACCATCTGTCGCGCGGACTCCTGCTTCATGGTTCGGAAGCACGTCCCTCCGGGTACAGTCAGTCATGCGCCGGACTGGGTGCACGCTCTTAGATGAGTCCCGTCGCTCCTTATCCACACCGTCCCCCCTGCCCCCATTCCCGGAGCAACAAATAAACGGAAACGACGCCCCTCGTGGGGATTCTGGACCCGACGCATCCTTTCAATGAACTCACGCTCCGCTTGCAATTCATCACGCGGGTATAATATCCTTTGATGCTCAGAAAACTCAACACAAAGTGCAAACAAGCCCATCAGAGTGTCTCTTCCGGCGGGAAAACAAGAGGCAAAGCCCAATGTGCAGGAGTCGGGAAGCGTGGCCACAGCAGAAATTGTTCCGGTAAGAACACGGTCGGATCTGCGTGAGTTTATCGACTTACCATGGAAAATCTATGGGGACAACCCATACTGGGTGCCACCGTTGAAAAAGGAGATTCGTCACCTCCTCGATGTGAAGCGCCACCCCTTCTGGAGGTTTTCTGAACAGGCGTTATTTCTCGCACGGCGTGGATCTGAAATCGTTGGAAGGATTGCAGGAATAATCGATCGGAACTTTAACCGATATCACGCAGTGGGAGCCGGGGCATGGGGGTTCTTCGAGTGCGTGGATGATCAGGGAGTGGCCTCCGGGCTCTTTGACTCGGTAGAAACATGGGCTTGCAATCACGGTATGACTGAGCTGCGGGGGCCATTCAACCCGTCGACCAACTATGAGATAGGGCTCCTTGTGGAGGGATTCGACCAACCTCCCGCGGTCATGATGACGTACAATCCTCCGTACTACCAACGCTTGGTCGAAGGAGCGGGATTTCGCAAGGAAAAAGACTTGGTGTCGTTCGTCGGTTTTCGTGATGGCTACAACCCTCCGGATTGGATGCTTCGAATGGTTGAGCGAGCGATGGAAAACGGCAGGATCAGGATTCAGCCGGCGGAAAGGAAGAAACGCCGGGAGGCACTTGCCCTGACCAGGAAATTGTATGACGAGTGTTGGTCGAAAAATTGGGGATACGTACCAATGACTGACGAAGAGTTCGAGCTGACCGGCAAGAACCTGGAAAGAATTGGCGAGTGGGACATGTTCTTTTTCGTGTACTGGGACGACGAACCCGTGGCATTCGCGCTCATGGTCCCTGACATCAATCCGCTCCTCAAGCGGTTCAACGGGAAGATAGGGCTGCTGGGATGGCTCAAGTACCTGCTATATCGCAAAGAAATCCAAGGTGTTCGCGGTTTGTTGTTCGGTGTCAAGGAACAGTACAGGGGGCGTGGCGTCCCTTTTCTGGCTTTGAATCATACCATCGAGATACTCCGCAGGAGAGGCTTCAGCCGCATCGAGCTCGGTTGGAATCTCGAAGAGAACGAGGACATCAATCAGTTGGAGGAGCATCTGGGGGGAAGAATTGCAAAGAGATACCGGGTTTACAGAAAGTGGTTCGCTGATAGATGGTAGGAATCATCAGTTATTTCAGCCGTGATATTAACTGACAGGTGCTCCACAGGGAGAATCCGTCTTGCACGGCAACAATGAAAGGGGGGAGAGACGGCCTCCGATCGGTTCAGGGGTATCAGTCCCGACCTGGCTCGTGCGAGGACGAAAATCCGGCAAGATGCGGCCCTCTGTATCCCTGGCGTACCAACGCGTTTTTCACAACTCCCTCCATGTCTCGCGTCCCGAGAAAAGACCGCAGCCCAAATTTCATCAGAAGCCTGTTGAGGCCCCAAATGTGACGCCAATAGGGTTTTGGCATGCCGAGCAACTCCCCGAAGAAGGCCACAACTTTGGACAGGGCCATGTATCCCTCGTCTGATCCGAGATGAAGCTCGGGACAAACAGCGGCCGCTTCTCGCATCTGACGGATCGCTCTGTTCAAATCGAGCCCGTGAGAAATGTACCAGCACTGTTCGATGGGATCCGCCTCGGCCGAGACCATTTCTTCCTTCAACGCCCTATTCCAGAGAACTGTCCCTGGGTAGATCCGTATGCCAAGGAACATGTTCACGTTGTGATAGGGAGGATGCGTTTCCTTCTTCAGGTAGTGCAAGACGAAATCCAGAGTCTCTTGCAGAGTGTCGTTCGTTTCGCCCGGTCCGCCGAGGAGAAAGTACCAAAGAGTTGTCATTCGCGTGCGGTTAATGGCTTCAGCGGCTCGAACGATGTCGTCCTTGTCCAGGTTCTTTCCGTAATTCTTCATCAATTCCTCGGACGCGGATTCCGGGCTGAGCATGAAAGACCGGAACCCTGCCCTCCACATGAGATCCAGGAACTGACTATCCAGCCCTCTGGGGCTGATACCCATGGCCGTGAGACCAACTTTCAGGGAACGGCGGATAACTTCCTCGAGAATCGCTGCAGCGTGATCCTGGGATTCATTGAACACCGAGTCGACGAATTCGAACTCCTGCGCTCCAAACCTTCCGTGGGCGTCTTCAATCTCATCCACCACGTCCGAGGGTGAACGCCATCGGATTTGGTGCCCTTCAATTACAGGATAGACACAGTAGACGCATCGATGCCTGCACCCCCGCGATGTCTGAATGCTGTAGCTGCTGCCTATCCTGCTGTACGGCTTTACGTCGATCCATTTCCCCAAGTCGGGATTGCCTAGAGGGAAATCCTGTAATCGTGCGCGCACGTAGCGGAACCGGTCGCCCCTGATGTATCCCACCCCGGACAAGTCGTCCGCTCCAGTCCCATCCTCCAGTGCTCTTAAGAGACTGACGAAAGATCTTTCGCCCTCGGACACCACCACATAGTCTGCTTCCAAGTACCGGCACACATGCTCCGGGTTGATGCTGGCCCCCGCTCCCCCAATTACGATGGTCGCATCGGAACGTTCCCTGATCCTGCGAACGATCTTCCTGACCATCGGCAGATAGGAAGTCGGATACAGCATGTTCACGTTATCGATATTGCGGACCGACACTCCCACGACCTGCGGCTCAAAATCCCGAAGAGCGGCATCGAGATCCTGTAGCGGACGGCGACGGAAGCACAAGTCCAGCACCTGAATCTCGTGGCCTGCCATGTCGGCGGCCGTGGCCACGTAGCACAACCCTATAGGGGGAGCCGCCAAAACGTCATCTTTCAAGTTGCTGTTGATGAGCAGAACTCGCATAGATCAATCTTCCGGTGCAGCTCCGTACACAGCACAGACCCGACTTCCATGAGCTGAACCAACTCCCCCCAATGAACCGACAGCGCCGTCATTCGGCAGAGCTCACGACCGCGTCGAATCAACAGCCTCCGTGAAACCATGAACAGACGCAGCGCGACGACGCCATTCCCTCACTCGACGCTCGTATTCGGGCCACAGTCGTTCGTACACCCCTGGGACCTTTCCTCTCGCCCGAAAGCCCGCCATGATCTCAGTGGCCCAGTCCGCCTGTTGTTGTGTGCTCAACTGGTCCTTCTGCATCTGGTACTTCTGAATTTCTTCGAACATTACCATTGGAATGCAGCCCGTACACGCGTGGGGGAAGGCTTTCACCACCCGGTCGAAAATGGCCCCGAATCCTTCGTCCTTAATATTTCCGAATGAGATTTCCGTGGCTTCACACGGCTGTACATCTCCGCGCGGCGAGATGAAGAGATACTCGAATCGGCACTGGCACCCGTAGGCACGGTCCTTCTCCAGCCACGTGGATAAGCCGCTAATTGGAGGATACCGCGCGTATCGAGGGTCCTTGAACAATTCCCGTTGCAACCTCTCCAGCACCACGCTGTGGGGCCGGACTCCCTGGCACGATTCTCTCCCTGCAGGCTTCCTCTCGAGAATCCGGATCTCAGCGATTCCCATCTCTCGGGCAAGCTCTTAATATCTCTTGAAATTTTCCGGTTCCTCGAGATCGTCCGTGGGCACAAGGGACAGGCAGGTGTACACCCCGGCTTCCTGGAAGCTCTCCACAGCACGGCGAACGTTGTCAAAGGCTTCAGGATGGCCTCTGAGCCTGTTGTGAACCGCCGGTTCGTAATGGTCGAGACTGACCCAAACGCCAAAGAGCCCACTTTCCTTCAGATCACGCGCCTTGTCGGCAGTCACCCCAAAGCCGGTCGTGAACATCCACAGGGTCGTTCTGTCGCTTACGTGCCTGACCAGCCTGATGAGACGATCAAATCTCGCCATGGGCTCCCCGCCGTGGAAAATGAGAAACGGTACCCCCATCCCCTCGAGGTAGGTGACAGTCCTCTTGAGCAACTCTTCATCGAGATCGTCCTTATCGGACCGCCGCGATTTGGTGGAGCAGAAGGAGCATGAATAAGGACATACGTTGGTAGTCGAGATTGACACAATTCCAGGCGGAATCTCGGTCATATCCAAGTTGTTGACATGATTTGCTATTCTCTGATCGAACGCGCTGGACGGGAACGGTGGGACCACGCTGTCCAAGATCAGCTTGTCCCCGAATCGCACGGGGTTTCTGTACCTGATCAACACCTCCCCCAACGCCATCAGTCTCCGCCAGTTAAAGATCGTGTCCCCCCAAGTCAACGCCTTCTGTCGTCGAATCCTTATGCTGGCCGGAGACATGATGATTTGAAGACATCGCAAGAAGAGTCTCGCATTGTAAGGGAAAAACTCCTTGCGCGTTACGTTGCGAGGTTTGATCGACCCTGCTCCCATTCGTGACCCCCACTGCATACTCGAAAGCATGACACTAATTTGCTCAGGGCCTGGGGGTCCCCCCATTGCCCCGCTCTCCACTCACAAATCTCCTCTCGGCATCCCGAGGTTCCCGGCAAGCATCTGTCGCATTTTTCCGGTGCCTCTCTTCAACGTCCGGCCATTGCCGGGTGATCCCCCCATCGGTCGCGAAGCCACTCTTTCATGCCGGCGAGATTCACAATGCCCTACAGCACCCAAAAGTCCAATCATCTACCTGTCCTCTATACGATAAAGAGACAGCCACGTCCAGCTTTGGGAGTTCTTTTTCAGAAGACCCCGATCCTGCCTAGGAAAACATCACTTGAACGGGACGATTCTGTCCGCATTTCCTTTCGGGTCGATTATTGGCCGGTTGAGCAGAGACAAAGGACATTAATTGATAAATCACTTTAATAAATCATCCTAACATTCCGTTTGACATAGATAATTTTTAGTGCTATGGCACTTGGGCATCGGGAAGGAGGGACTATGACACCCACCCGTCAATCCCAATCCGTAGAACGAACTCCTCCGATGAGGAACTGTTTCTGAAAGGAGATACTCTCATGGGAAAAATCTTTTCGGTTGCCGTTGCCATCGTCTTCTTGACGGCGTCGTGGGTTGGCGCCGGCAACTTTGACCTGATGGCAGATGCCGGAGTAGTCCGGGCACCGACTCCTCTCCACCTAAAGGCGGGGACCCCGGTCAAAGCAGAATTCAGATCGAACCTGAAAACGAGCTCCGACACGGAAATCGACACCGACAACCTGTTGCCTGAGCGAGTTTCAGCAAAAGCTGAACCTTCAGTGACCTCGAGACCGGCCGTGGCCTTCAGAGAGCGAGCCACAGGAACGATGGCTCCTCCCCCGGCAGCGAAGCCAACACCGCCGGCTCAAGACTTCCTGGCCGAATCTATGGAAGAGGATCTAGAGAAAGACCTTGTCCTGTCTCCTCCTCCTCCCAAGGTCGAAGAGGCGCAGAAGCCCGCTCCACCTGCGAAGGAGCAGGTCACGACGACCCGCCCGGCGCCCAGGGAAGAGAAGAAAGCTGCAGCGCCCCCTGTGAAGCCCAGGAAAGAGGCAGCAGAAAAGCGGAGCTACGTGCTGAGCCAGAAACCGATCCAAAAGGTCCGTCCCCTCACGTCGAGCAATCCGTGGCAGTATCCTGCGGGGACATACGGAGATCGTCGCGCTGAGCCCAATGCGGACCGCGTGGCTACTCAACCCTGCGACGCATACGGCAGGACGTACTGTCCCATGACCCCGTCGTACATGACATCCGAGCCAAGACGGAGGGTGACTCACCCGCCTACAACGCAACGTTTTGTCCAGGATGGGGTTACCGTCAAGCTGGCTCCCGCTTCTGCCGCTCTCGGCTCGCCTCCACCGTATCAGTACGAGCAGGGTCAGAGCGATGATGACGTGCTCTCTGCGATAACTGAGATCCTGGGGCTTCCCTTTGCCTTTGTAAGCTCGTTTTTCTAGAACCCGGCCGATCTCGCGTGAAATAAGGGCTCTGAGGAATGGCCAATCCCCCCGTGACAACGTGCCTCTGAGCCCTGCCAATATGTTTCCGTTTGCACGAGAACCGGAGCAAGCCCTCACCAGCGGACAAAGCCGTGGTGGGAGCGCTCCGGTTTTCCTTCGTCCTGTGGCAAGGAGTCAGGCAATGCGAGCCACATCTGAGATTTCCAGAGCCTTTATCAAATTGGTCAAGGTCTTGTTCACCGTAGCGAGAATCCCTACCGCGTCGCCTTCCCGAGCGATAGCACCGTTAATGAAATCTATCTCTGTTCTCCTTCTGGCCAGAATATCCTGGAACATGGAATTTACGTTTGGCGCGGTACCCTGACAAACGGCTACCACCCGCTCTTCGGGATTCTCAAACACCAGCCTTATTCCGCGTGCGCGAGCGATGGCAACGCACTCTTCGACTATGTCGTGGATCAGAGACCTCCCGGCCTCGGTGGCGGGCAGATCGCCGTTGCGCACGCGGAGGAGCGTCGCAGGAGCGTTGATGGCAGCATTTACGATCAGCTTTGACCAGACACATCCGACCGCGTTGTCCACGACATGGACCGGTCCCCCATTCATGGACTCCAACGCCTCCCCCACTGCCTTTGTGCGCTCCCGGATGCTGCCGTCTGCTTCACCGAGGTGCGTGTCTCCAAAGCCTGTATGACGGACCGCAGCCGGTCCGAGGCTCATCGCTCCCATGGTGGTGGTACCAAGAAGAACCCTGCCGGGAAAGGCTTCTTCAAGTGTCTCATAGTTCCCTATGCCATTCTGTAAAGTGAGGACCACTCCGTCGTCGGAGACGATCTGCTTCAGAGTAGCCACTGCCCGTGCGGTATCATAGGACTTGACCAGCAAGATGGCCAGATCCACCTTGCCTGCGCTTGCAGGGTTTGCCCACATCGAGGGACGCGCCGTCCGCTTACCGGAGACTCCCTCAATGAGAAGCCCTTTCTCTTGCACGAGGCGAACCTCCTCCTGGTCGCGCTCGATCATGACCACATCCATGCCGGCTTCCAAGAGCAGGCACCCCACGACGGACCCGAGGGCCCCCGATCCAACTATGCCGATCCTCATCTCTATTATCCTTCATGCCGTTCCACGGTACGACCGCTCCTCAAATGGAGCCACCGAAGCTGTCTCATACTTCGGACAATTTCCGGGGCTTCGAAACCCTTCTGCCCGATCCGTTGACTTTCGCCTCATCCGTAGAGCTTATTCAATTGTTCCGCCACATCCTCAGGCATGGGATAGCAGTGGTCGGGCCCCGGGAACGTGCCCTCCGCGACCTCTTTCTTGAATTCTTCCAAGGCATCTAAGATGAGCGCAGCAGCTTGGCAGTACTTCTTCACGAATTTCGGTGGCTTCCTGTCGAACATACCGATCATGTCGTGAATCACCAGCACTTGGCCGTCGCAATGAGGGCCCGCTCCGATGCCGAACACCGGCACCCCGGACCTCTTCGTTATGACGGCTGCCACCTCGGCAGGAACGGCTTCCAAGAGGATAGAGCTGCAGCCCACATCTTCGAGGATGCGGGCATCTTCCACGAGCTTCTTTGCTGCTTCCAGGTCTCTTCCTTGGGCCTTATAGCCACCCAATTGAGCCACTGCCTGGGGCGTGAGCCCTATATGACCCATTACCGGAATCGTGGCCTTGACCATCGCGCTGATGGTGTCAGCCATCTCAGCGCCGCCTTCCATCTTGACAGCATCGCAACCGCACTCGGCCATGAATCTACCCGCGTTGCGAATGGCCTCTGAAACGGAAGGTTGGTAGCTCATGTACGGCATGTCCCCCACCAAATACACGTCCGGGGCTCCACGGCGCACAGCCTGCGCGTGGGGAATCATGAGGTCCATGTTCATCGGTAGCGTGGAATCATACCCAAAAACCACCATGCCCATAGAATCGCCGACAAGAATTACGTCAATGCCGGCTTTCTGCTCGATGAGCGCGAACGGATAGTCGTATGCGGTCAAGAACGTGATCTTTTCCCCTCGGGCCTTCTTGTCTCTCAGCGTCTGAATGGTAACTTTCGGCATGGAAGGTGCGCTCCCTTTCTGTTGCGGTGCCGAATCGGCCTCGCGGTAATCGTGGTTGTCCGTCTATCCCACTCCAGCACACTAGCCGGAGCAAGACACCCGTGCACTTGATAAGATCTTTCACCACCATTTCAACGGAGGTTGTAGGGAATCAGGGGAAATGTGATCGGTGAGGCAGGAGCAGTGTGCAGGTGCGCCCCGTATCGGCAGGAGTTGTTAGCCATGGGCTCCCTTCTTTTCATCACTCTGTCGAAGGGATACCTCGGTAGCGGCCTAACGCGGGCTCTGCAAAACAAAAAAGCCTTCCGGCAGGAAGGCGCTCCGATTCCTCTCTTCACCCTTCCGTCCCGGTCCGTTACGATCCAGGCGGTGTTCCAGACTTACCATGAGTGCAGAACCGACTGAGAGTTCCAGGCGTTACGCTGCTCTAGACCCTCGCTATGACTCTATAATGGAAAAGAGTGCGCAGTCAAGAACAAAAGCCCAAACGGGGTAGGCATTCGCATCCGCTGGGCAGGCGGACAAAATCGTCAGTGATTTGCGTGAATCTATTCATTTTTCCCGATCGGAACCGACTGCTCGCCAAGAGGATTCTTGAACTAGGGCGGGAACCCGGCAACAATATTACATTCTTCTCCTCCGTGGAGGGCTCTGAGGAACGCACAACAAGTGGGAGCACTCGAGCACCCATCCCGGGTACTTTCGAGTGCTCCGACACATTCCGGGTCGGGCAATGCTGCCGAGAAGGCTCTCCCTTCCAGACCTCAATGCTGACATTCGGTTCTCCACGCGCACCTGATCTCACCGCAGTCCCGGATGCCTTTGAAGCAAGGCGCGTTGCCTTCCATTTCCTGTATGACGCGAATGAGATTTTCCTTGCGATACCGCGTGATGTTCTTCACTCCCAATTTTCGTGCCTTCTCTCTCACAAGTTTCAAAGTCATTTCTTAAGTCCTCCACACAATTTGCCTCTCCGAGCATCCCTGCTCGGCACCCGAAGAAATAGTCAAAATTAACTCGGAAAATCAAGGAGATTTTTTCGGAAACTTGAGTAAACCTAAAGCATTCGGAAATGAGGCACGCAGGAAGCCCTTTATCAGGCGTGCTCGCGTAGCAATGGGGCCCGAGGCGGTCCTGCTCAGGACCGCTCCGGTGTGGGAAACAGAAATCGAAGATCGGGACCACCCGCGAATGCCTCGCACCGTGTAGGTCGGGTATAGAGCTTCTTGACCTGTACCGCAACGCGTGGAATGTGCGTGGCATTCATATGTATCGACCCTCGGCGGGGACGCTTACCCAATAAGGGCCATCACCTCTTCAGGTTTGCTTTGATATAAGCCACGATGTCATCGGTACGGGTGCCTGGACCAAAAACCTCACAGATTCCCGCCTCCTTGAGTGAGCCTATATCTTCTTCGGGGATAATGCCGCCTCCCAAGATGAGCACGTCATCAAGACCATTTTCTCGAAAGAGGTTGGCAACTCGGGGAAAGAGGTAATCGTGGGCACCCGAAAGAGAGCTCAAACACAGCACATCGGCGTCTTCTTGGATACAGGTTTTCAGAAGCGCCTCGGGAGTCTGTCTGAGCCCTGTGTAGATCACTTCCATGCCGGCGTCTCTCAGGGCCCTGGCCACCACCTTGGCTCCTCGGTCGTGGCCGTCAAGCCCCGGCTTGGCCACTACCACTCGAATGCGTTTGTCCATCGTACAATTCCTCGCAGCGAAACAGATCTGCATGGGGCGTGCCCGGGTGAAGCGTCCGTCACAGGGGGATATTCCCGTGTCTTCTGACCGGCTTCTCCTCGACCTTGCCTTCGAGTTGTGCGAAGGCCTTGACCAGCACGGATCTCGTTTCTCTTGGCAGAATGACCCTGTCGACAAATCCGAGCTGAGCCGCCCTGTACGGACTGGCGAACTTCTCCACGTAGTCTTGAATCAGCTCTTGGCGCCTGGACTCGGGGTCTTCGGCTCTTGCAATCTCTCTCCGAAACAGGATCTGGATTGCGCCTTCCGGTCCCATCACGGCAATTTCCGCAGAAGGATACGCGAGATTGATGTCCGCCCGCAAGTGCTTGCTCGACATGACCACGTACGCCCCGCCATAGGCTTTGCGCGTTATGAGCGTCACCTTGGGGACTGTGGCTTCTGCGTACGCGTAGAGAATTTTCGCACCGTGTTTGATTATTCCGCCGTGCTCTTGTTGGGTACCGGGGAGATAGCCCGGAACGTCCAGCAGAGTCCACAGGGGGATGCGGAATGCATCGCAGAACCGGACGAATCGGGCGCACTTGACCGACGCCTCCGTGTCGAGACATCCTGCCAGCCAGTTCGGTTGGTTCGCCACGATCCCGATAGTGCGTCCATTGAGACGTCCGAATCCTACCACGAGATTACGCGCATAATGGGCGTGGACTTCCATGAAATGGTGGTCGTCCAACACGGGTACGATAATTTTTTTGATGTCGTACGGTTTTCGGGAATTGTCGGGGATTACTGAATCGAGGCCCGGGATGATCCGGTCCGGGGGGTCCGTGCATGGAACAACGGGGGCAAGCACCCTGTTGCTATCCGGAAGGAAAGAAAGTAGCTCCCGGACCTTTTCCAGCGTTTCTTTCTCCGTGGGATAATGGAAATGACATACGCCGGAAACCCTGCCGTGGACCTTCGCACCACCCAAGCTTTCCGAATCAATTTCCTCGCTTGTCACCTGCTTGATCACCTGGGGACCGGTGATAAACATGTAGCTCGTCTTTTCCGTCATGAAGATGAAATCCGTGACCGCGGGGGAATAGACCGCTCCCCCCGCGCACGGTCCCATGATAACGGAGATTTGAGGAATCACACCTGAGGCTCGTACGTTGCGATAAAAGACTTCCCCGTACCCGCCGAGACTCTCCACTCCCTCCTGGATCCTCGCTCCACCCGAGTCGTTGATCCCAATGAGTGGAAAGCCGTTTCTGTACGCGAGGTCCATTACCTTGCATATCTTCATAGCGTGGGTGTACGAGAGGCTCCCCCCAAAAACGGTGAAGTCCTGCGCGAACACGTACACCCCCCTGCCGTTGACGCGGCCGAACCCGGAGACAACTCCTTCACCCGGAATGAGATTCTTCTCCATTCCAAAGTCAGTGCATCTGTGCGTGACAAATTTGTCGATCTCTTCGAAAGAGCCATCGTCGAGCAGCTCCAGGACACGTTCCCTGGCGGTCATCTTGCCGGCTTCATGTTGTTTGGCGATCTTCTCAGGACCACCTGCCTGGTCCGACTCCGCCAATCGCCGTTCCAACTCTTCGAATTTCTCTTTCGCGGTCATTGCATCTCCTCTGCACAGTTGGTTCAACAGGCCAAGAGGCCTGAGATTCAGGCCACCACAGGTCTTCGGCCATTAATCGATACACGTTTGACAAGGTGTGCGAGCCTATTTCAGAATCTGCCTCATAACGGCTCCTACTTGGGTGAGGTTTTCAACAACTGTTGCACCGGCCTCATTGAGAGCATTGATCTTCGATTGGGCAGTGCCCGTCCCTCCGGAGATGATGGCTCCCGCGTGGCCCATTCTCTTCCCTGGGGGAGCGAGTCTTCCAGCAATGTATGCGACGACCGGCTTGTTGAATTCATTCCTAATGTATTCCGCAGCCTGCTCCTCAGCGGAGCCACCGATCTCGCCGATCAGGACGACCGCTTCGGTTTCTGGGTCATCCTTGAAGAGCTTGAGAGCGTCCACGAAGCTCGTCCCGACCACGGGGTCACCTCCAAGTCCGAGACAGGTGCTTTGCCCCACCCCGTTCTTGGTCAGTTGGTCTACCACCTCATAAGTGAGGGTTCCGGAGCGAGAGATGACTCCCACCGGTCCTGGCATATGGATATAGCCCGGCATGATACCTACTTTGCACTTGTGACCGGGCGAGATGATGCCCGGTGTGTTTGGGCCGATCAATCTCCGGTTGTAGAAGCGAACAGCGTGAAACGCGGAGGCAGTGTCCAACGGTGGGATGCCTTCTGTAATGCACACGATCAGCTCAATACCAGCATCTACCGCCTCCAAAATCGGGTCCTTGGCGTGGGCGGCAGGAACGAATATGATCGAGACATTGGCGCCGGTAGCCCGCACAGCGTTCCAGACCGTGTGAAATACCGGTATGCCATCCACAGTCTCGCCTTGCTTCCCAGGCGTGACTCCTCCAACCATGTTGGTCCCGTAATCACGGCACGCGAGCGAATGAAACGTGCCGTTTCTTCCTGTAATTCCCTGGCAGATGACCCTCGAATCTCGATTGACCAAAATTGCCATACCAATGCTCCCGGGAAAAACTATGCCGCATGGGCTTTCTGGACCACCACCCTGGCGGCCTCGTCCAGAGAAGAAATCATCTCTATGGGCAAACCAGACTCTTCGAAAAGGCGCCGACCTTCGTCTATGTTGGTTCCCTCAATGCGCGCGACCACTGGAAGTCTCGCACCGAACTGGTTGAGCGCTTTGATAACTCCTCTGGCCAGCACGTCACATCTGAGGATTCCCCCGAAAATATTGATGAACACAACCCTTACTCTCTCGTCGTCCAGGAGGATGCTCATCGCATCGGCCACAACCTGTTCGCTCGCACCGCCTCCAACGTCCAGGAAGTTGGCCGGCATGCCGCGGTGAAGAGAGATGAGATCCAGGGTGGCCATGGCCAGTCCGGCACCATTGACTATGCACCCGATGTTCCCGTCCAACCTGATGTAGCTAAGCCCGTCCTTCCGAGCCGACAGCTCAAGTCTGTCTTCCTGACTGCGGTCTCTCCAGAGCTCCATTTCCGGATGCCTGTACAGGGCATTCTCGTCCACGACGATCTTTGCGTCCAGTGCCACGACTCGATCACCCGACACGACCAGAGGGTTGATCTCTGCGAGTGTACAGTCCAGCCCGACGAATATTTCGAAGAGAACAGTGACGACCTTTTCGATCTGTTGAGCAAGCTGACGGTCGTCCGTGAGGCGGTACGCGATTCCTCTCGCCTGGTAGGGCGACAACCCACGGACCGGATGCACCTTCATCGTGACAATCTTCTCCGGCGCTTCCCGGGCCAGGGTTTCGATCTCGACTCCGCCTTCCGCACTGGCCATGATGACTCCCCATCCGGCAGCACGCTCTTGAAGCACCCCCAGGTATATTTCCCGGTCGATGGGGAGCACTTCCTCTACGAGGATGGCGCTGACGGGCTTGCCCTCCGGTCCGGTCTGATTCGTCACAAGCCTCTTGGATAGGATTTTCGCTGCTGCTCTGCGAATGTCGTCTTCCATGGAAAGTACTACCACTCCCCCGGCTTTGCCACGGCCACCTGAATGGACCTGGGCCTTGAGCACCACTCTGTCCGTCTTGAGTGCCCTAGCGCCAATCAGGACTTCCAGAGGGTCGTAGCAAACCGATCCCCGAGGCACATCCACTCCTCGCTGAGCCAGCATTTGCTTCGCCTGATATTCGTGCAAATTCATGAGACAGTAGCCTCCGCCGACGTCCGTGTGCTCGTCACGCCCGTTCGCTATCACACACCATGGTAAGAGAAAGCTTTTCGGGATGAGCCAACAATGGTACCTTTGAGCACGGACCGTTTGCAAGAAAAAACGTTTTCATCACTCTCCTGAAGCATGAGATGATTCGCACTTGCAATGAGAGAGAGAGTGAGATAGCAGCAGTCCAGGGATGTGCTCGACGCGAGTGAAATCGTGGCGGGCAAACGGACCACGATTTTTTTGGTTGTCACCTGGCACCCCGGAAAGTTATTATGGCGAGCTTATGAACAAAGGACGCATACTCATTGTTGACGATCAGGAAGAGATCATCCACTCTCTCCGCGCAATCCTGCTGGACGAAGGCCTGGAGGTCATTGCTGCTCGAGACGGGCAAGAAGCTCTTCATGTAGTCCAAAACGAGTCCCCGGACATCGTGTTCCTGGACATCTGGATTCCGGGAATTGACGGAATGCAGACTCTCAAGGCGATCAAGAAGATCGCGCCCGGATGCTCGGTCATTATGATGAGCGGACACGGGACAATCGAGACCGCTGTCAAGGCTATAAAGCTCGGCGCGACGGATTATCTCGAGAAGCCTCTCAACCTGGAAGATGTTCTCCATCTTGTTCACGCTGCGGTTTCGAGCCGCAGGCAAGCGGCGAAGTCTGTGGATCAGTCGTCGATCCTCTCCAGGCCGCTCATCGGGATCTCGGACAAGACAGAGCACCTCCGCAGAGGAGTGGAAAGCGCTGCTGCCGAATTGGGTCCGATTTTGCTGGTGGGGGACAAAGGGACAGGCAAGGAATTCATTGCCAGGATGATCCACCAGGCCCAGGGGAAAGGTCGCCACACTCTCGTCACTGTACGCTGTCCGGACCTGACAGAGAATAACCTGGAGGACGAGCTCATAGGTCGAGACAACGGGTCCGGCAGAAGCCGTTCCGGCAAGCTAGCGCAGGCCCAAGGTGGGAGCCTCCTTCTGACGCGAGTGGATCGACTACCCCCCTCGCTGGGATCGAAACTCGCCCAGATCATCAAAGGGCATGCGGAAGAGGAAGAGCGTGCAGGCATTCCTCAGGGGAAGCGGACGCGTGTCCTTTCCACATCCGTAAGCGACCCGGGAACACTCATTCGGCACGAAGGATTTGACGAGGTGGTTGCGACCACTCTAGCCCATCGGGTGATCAGAATTCCTACCTTAGCGGAACGTGCTGAAGATATTCCGCTGTTCGTGAAGCATTTTCTTGCGGAAGCCAGCGAGGAGTTCGACCGGAACATTACCGGCGTCGACGATTCCGCGATGGAGCGTCTGCTGTCGTATTCGTGGCCGGGAAACGTGAAGGAGTTGAAGATCGTTATCGAGCACGTGGTTATGACCGCGCCGGGGCCGATTATCACGGCGGGAGATCTTCTGATTCCGGGGGAATCCAAGTCGCGGGGCACGGACGACATTGGCCTGGAAACCGTCTCCCCGGCAGATGGGAGCACGCGTTGGGACGTACCCCCTGAAACTGGTCACGCAACGCATGGGCAAGAAACACGGAGTCGTGTACGGCCGCAGAAGACTCTGCGGGGTCGAGCGGTGATGTACGGGCAAGGGCTTCATTCAGGAAACAAGACTGGGCTCACACTCTCTCCGCTTCCCCCGTCTGCGGGCATCCTTTTCGGCCATATCACCTCTGGGGGGACCGTCCCTGCAGTGCTGCATAACGTGGAATCAACGGATTTCTCCACGAGCCTCAGAAGCAACGGCTCCTTGGCCCGGACAATTGAACATCTCATGGCGGTTTTCCACATTTACGGACTGACCAATGTACTGGTGAAAATATCCGGAGAAGTGCCCATCATGGATGGATCCGCGCTGGAATTCTGCCGCCTTGTCGAGAGCGCGGAGATCATCACGCAGGACGAAACCATAGAAGAGATTCGTATTTCCGAGCCCTTGGAGTTGCCGTTACCCGAGGGAAGCCCGAAGAGCATGCGCGTGGAACCGTCCGACCAACTGGAAGTCGAGTACTTTCTGGATTATCCTCCTCCTGTGGGGAAGATGCACATGGTCTTCGCCTGCAACGGGCCCGAGCACTTTAAAGAGCAGATCGCACCGGCGCGCACGTTCGGTTTTGTCAAAGACATGAGAATGATGGACCAGATGGGGCTGGCCGGCGGAGGAAGGCTCTCGAATGTTGTGCTGCTTGACGAGGAGAAAGTGGTGAACCCGCCCTTACGGTTCTCGGACGAGTTTGTGCGCCACAAGATCCTGGACATAATAGGGGATTTTTACCTGCTCGGCCGTCCCTTCGTCGGAAAGATCATCGCGAGGCAGACAGGGCACACAGAGAATATAGCGATGATGAAAATGATCAACGAGAGACTGAAGATCCTTTAGGATCACGTTCGCGCAACCTGGAAGGCATGGCTCGTCCGGCACCATACGGCCCCATTCGGAAGACACGAACTTCATAATTCAAGCAAATGCGGATCACCGGCACTGTCGGGACAAGAAGACCCATGATAGACGGTGTTACAGCCGGTCCGCCAACCCAGACAGCCAACAGGATCTATCGAGCGTGCAGGGCTGCCACTCTTAGTTTTTCACCAGATCCGGTATGGAGGCTTTGTTGAAACGGAGCTCTCTCTACCGTTGGGTGGAGAGAGCTCAGCTCAGAGGGATAAGCACCACTTTCCTGCGCTGCCCTATGGCTCGAACCGAGCCGGCCAGTTAGCGCCCTCAACCGCCGCTGGCAGCGCGGAATTCCGCGTCCACGTAGTCTTGATGGGGGCCAGCCCCCTGTGCACCGCACGTCCCGCCTGCACAGCCGCCTGAACCGGTGTGGGTCTGACTGTACTGGTGGCCTTGCCCGGCCTGCTGGCCGTACAGATTCTGGGCCATTTGGTGAGATGCGCTGGTGAGCACATCTATCGCGGACCGAATTCTCTCCAGCTCTCCTGATTCCATAGCTGCCTTGGCTTGACCAATTGCAGACTCCACTGCTGAAACATCGCCGGGATTGAGACGATCGCGGTTTTCCTTGAGCAGTTTTTCCAGGTTATACACGAGAGCGTCAGCCTGGTTACGGGCATCCACCACATCCCTCTTCCGCCGGTCTTCGACAGCGTTGCGTTCCGCCTCGCGGACCATCCTTTGAATCTCCTCTTCGGACAATCCACTGGAGGCAGTGATGGTGATGTCCTGAGATCTACCGGTTCCCAGATCCTTGGCCGTGACGTGGACTATGCCATTGGCATCTATGTCAAACGCCACCTCGATCTGGGGAACGCCTCTGGGAGCTGGAGGAATCCCCGTCAGGTGGAATCTTCCCAGCGTCCTGTTGTCCGCCGCCATCTCCCGCTCACCTTGTAGCACGTGAATCTCTACCGTATCCTGGCCGTCTGCAGCCGTGGAAAATACTTCCGTCCTGCGAGTGGGTATCGTGGTGTTCCTCTCAATCAGGCGGGTCATCACTCCGCCAAGGGTCTCCACACCCAGGGACAACGGAGTAACGTCCAGAAGCAGGACCTCTCCCACGTCTCCCGTCAATACGCCGCCCTGCACAGCGGCTCCAAGGGCGACCACTTCGTCAGGATTCACCCCCTTGTGGGGGTCTTTCCCGAAGAAGGAAGTGACCTTCGACACCACGAGCGGGATTCGAGTGGACCCTCCTACCAGCACCACCTCATCGATGTCAGAGGGTTTTACCCCCGCATCTTCGAGGGCCTTTCGGCAAGGCTCCATGGTCCTCTCCACCAGATCGGAGATCAACGCCTCCAACTTGGAGCGTGTCAATTTCTGGTTCAGATGGTACGGTCCGGTCGCGTCGGCTGTGATAAACGGCAAGTTGATATCGGTCTCCATGGCCGTGGACAGCTCGCACTTCGCTTTTTCGGCAGCTTCTTTCAGTCTCTGGAGGGCCATCTTGTCCTTGCTCAGGTCAATGCCCTTTTCCTTCTTGAATTCACCGATCAGCCACTCGATGATCCTCTGGTCAATGTCGTCGCCTCCCAGGTGCGTATCACCGTTGGTGGCCTTCACCTCGACCACACCGTCCCCTACTTCGAGAATGGAGATGTCGAATGTTCCTCCGCCGAAGTCGTACACAGCGATGAGCTCGTTCTTCTTCTTGTCCAGGCCGTACGCCAACGCTGCAGCGGTGGGCTCGTTGATGATCCTCTTCACGTTGAGACCCGCAATGCGGCCCGCGTCCTTGGTGGCCTGTCTCTGAGCATCATTGAAGTACGCGGGAACAGTGATTACCGCGTCGGTGATCTTTTCTCCAAGATGCTCTTCCGCTGACTTCTTGAGCTTCTGGAGAATCGCAGCAGAAATCTCGGGTGGAGTGTAACTCCGTCCTCCGATTTCGATCCGAACGTCTCCGTCGGGGCCTCTGACCACTTCGTACGGTACTTCGCTACGCTCGGCTTCCACTTCATCGAATCGCCGCCCCATGAATCGCTTCACTGAGTACACTGTGTTCTTAGGGTTCGTGACGGCCTGCCGTTTGGCTACCTGTCCCACCAGCCGCTCGCCCTTGTCATTGAAGGCCACGACTGAAGGCGTCGTTCTACCCCCTTCTTCGTTAACGATAACTTCTGGGGACTTTCCCTGCATAATTGCGACGACGGAATTGGTAGTTCCCAGGTCTATTCCTATGATTTTGGGCATGGTGCTTACCTCTCGTACAGTCAGATTAACCTGATAGGTTTATAATTCAGATAAGCACCGCCATGTCTTTGTCAAGTTTACTATTTCGTGAATCTTGAGGGGACAAGGAAAATCTCCCGGACTGCCGAGCCGTCCTCACGCACCGACGTGCCCCCACCCTCGCCCTCATGCATATCATCGTGTGGATCGATCACAACCAAGCAGCCTGCGGTGAATGAATGCGTGGCCGCCGCAAGGGGCCTTGACTCATGAATCGACCTGTGCTAATAAATGTAGTACTTTCGCTCAATTGTACCGAAATCGTGCCGTATCCCGAGATATTTCGGGCCTCGGACTCGAGGTGGCAGATCTCATGATGATTAGATTCTGGGGCGTCCACGGCAGCCTCCCCCGCCCTGGCCCCACAACCATCAAGTATGGCGGAAACACTGCATGCGTCGAGCTGAGGTTCGGTGATTCTCTCGTTATCTTCGACGCGGGATCCGGCATCCGGGACCTGGGAGAGCACCTGTTGCGCGAGATGAAAGTGCTGGGGCCTTGCGCTCTTCCGATACGCGGTCACATTTTCTTTTCCCACCTCCATTGGGACCATGTCCAGGGATTCCCATTTTTTGGTCCAGCGTTCATACCGAGAAACGAATTTCATTTGTACGGTGGCAAGAGGCTGGACTCCACCATCTACCGCATCATCAACGAACAGATGTCGAGGCCGAACTTTCCGGTGACGCTGACTGACATGCGGGCATCGCTCGTATTTCACGACATTGATCCCGGTGCCGTAATTCGCATAGAGGATGCAGTGGTTCGCGCGGAGCGGCTGAATCACCCGGGGGGCAGCTTCGGGTATCGCCTGGAGCACGACGGCAAGGCGGTGGTCTATGCGACCGATACCGAAAACCTGGACGGGCAGGACCCTCATATCATTGGGTTGGCACGAGACGCTGACATCTTGATCTTTGACGGAATGTTCACACCTGAGCAATACATTGGCCTCTCTGATGGGATTTCGCGCCAATGCTGGGGTCATAGCACTTGGGAGGGAGCCGTAGAGATGGCCATTGCGACCAATGCCAAGAAACTGATCCTCTTTCACCACGGCAACCCTGACCAGATCGTCACCGAGATCGAACGATGCGCTCAGGAGAGATTTCCTCATACCCTTGCGGCCTATGAAGGCCTGACTATCGAGATCTAGAGTACCAACATTTCTGACCCACGGCCGTGCCATGGAGTGGGCAGCACGGTGCCGCAGCCGTGAAGGGCCGTAGTGGATCGCATTGAAAACGGGTCTGCGGCGAATTAATGACCTGAGCCGCAAACAGCCAGGTGAAAAGACTGTCACTGCTCCACTACAGAGTCCTCCATCCCGCTTCCCAGAGAAATCGGGGAGTCTTCCGATAACTGTCGAGTGGTTCAGTCCGGGGAGATCACTTTGGTAGCGGCATTGAGTGACTCGATGACCTCGAACATGTTCGTGGCGCGTCCAACCCTCAGCTTGTTCTCGAGACCGAAATGCTGCAAGCACGTCCCGCACGCGAGAATCTCCACTCCCTTGTCTTGCATCAGAGATATGGATTCCACGGCATCGTCGTCGAGCGTTGTCAATTTGACGCCGGAATTGATGAATATCATCCGCCAGGGCTTGGGGGGACAATCTATCAACGTCCGGAGAAATCCTCTCATGAGCTTGGCACCCAATTCGTCGTCCCCTGCGCCCATGGTTTCGGTCCCGATGAAGACCACGTACCTGCCTTCGTCGGCCGTCTGGGGCAACGGACAGGGAAGGAGCGGCTCCGGCTCTGGGAGAGAGTGCGAGCTAATGTCCCGATCAATGGTGATCTTGTACTGGCCGGGGCTCGTTTCTTCTACCCCTACCTCACAGCCTTGATTCCGCGCGAATCGGCTGACATTCTCCTTGGAAGTAGGGTTGTCTACCAACACAATGAACCGGCTCACCTGGCCTTCGTCAAAAACTCTCTTGGTCTCCAGTACCGGCTGGGGGCAAGCCAGCCCCCGAGCATCCACAGTGACGGCATCCGTCATGATGTTTCCTCCATTTTGGCCCGGCAATGCTACAGTGGAGCGCATCAAAAACGGTTCTGAGCCTAATTCTCAGACCGTGTCATTGACGACTGTGTGAAAGTACTGACCGCGCCCCACTGGCGTGTCGGCCATAATTCAAAAGATCTGCAGGCACTTTTCAAACATCTCGACATCTGCTATTGCCAGATGTCTATCGAAGGCTCACTGGCTCTCAATTGTGATGACCGCCGCGCTGATTCAATGCGTGGCAGCGTGGACTCACATCTTCCCACGCGGCCGCTAACGGCGAATTTCCGACTACCTCGGTACGAATCCATGCTAATATACCGAAGGATCGACACGAAAACGGCCAAGCGCTATATGACTATACCATATGCAGGCGGGAAAGTCATAGCATCTGCCGATCTGTCGCATTTGTCATACCTTTGATCTTCTCGACTCACATGGAGACAGCATTGGAAGGAATCGGTATCATCGGTGCAGGAAACATGGGGTCAGCCTTGGTTCGTGGGCTCATCCGGGCCGGAAAGGCCCGTCCCCAGTCCATTCTCGTTTTCGATGTGGACACCAGCAAGACCAAATCCCTTGTCCAGGACCTTGGAGTGCGCGCTGCACTGACGCTGGAAGAAACTCTTTCTCCGGATATACGGACCATTATTGTGGCGGTCAAGCCGCAGAACATGGCCGACGTGCTTGATTCCATGCGCTCCGGAATCCACGATAGGCTTCTCGTAATATCCATAGCAGCAGGCATTGCGACGGAATTCATCCTTGAGCGTCTCGGCGAGCGGGCACGGGTTATAAGGGCCATGCCCAATGCGGCTGCGATGGTAGGCGAGAGCGCCACAGCTCTGTGCAGGGCTGGTGGGGCGAGCGATGAGGATGTGGAAAACGCGGTGGAGATTTTCTCTGCCGTGGGCCGGGCGGTGATAGTCCAGGAGAAACTGATGAACTTGGTCACCGGTCTGGCAGGCAGCGGGCCTGCGTATGTCTTTGCCATAATGGAAGCGTTGATTGACGCGGGCGTGCTGCTGGGACTGGACCGGGCAACAGCGAGGGCTCTCACGGTTCAGACAATATTGGGAGCAGCGACCATGGCTGCTCAAGAAGAAGTCCATCTCGGGATGCTCAAGGACCGGATCACATCCCCCGGGGGAACCACCATTGCGGGGCTTCATGTGCTGGAGCGCGAAGGTCTCGGAGGGATTCTCATGGATGCGGTTGTCGCGGCCACGCGCCGGGGGGAGGAACTGGGCGCGAGCAAATGAGCCCATGATTACGGCCCCGGTTCGATGTCTTGCGGCTGGGTAGAGTAGTGTAGAGACCATGGAGCGCGAATTCCACTGTCCTTCATGCGGTGCGGCGAATCTCGTCACGAATCCCGGAATTTTGATGAAGGTTTGCGACTACTGCAAGACGGCCATCTACTGGGACAAAGCTTCTGCGCTGCGGGCAGGCCGCAAATCTTTGGACTTGCCGCCCTCGTCCAGATTCCGAGTGGGCGCGACAGGGAAGGTAAGAGGGACAGCGTTCACTGTTCTGGGACGACTCGCGTACGCTCACGAGAGCGGTGCGTGGAACGAATGGTTCATCGAGATGAGCAACGGAGAGATCAAGTGGCTCTCGGAAGACGAGGGGGAGCTCTTTCTCGAAGAACCTCTGATTCTGAGCGCCCCGGTTCCTCCGTTCCAAGAGCTCCAACCAGGCACAAAAGTCTTTTTGAACGACAAGATTGGCGTAGTGGAAGAGCTCGGAACTGCCCGTTGCCTCGGTGGAGAAGGTCAGATACCGTTCGTGGTGGAGATCGGCGAGACCTATGCCTACGCAGACGGGTCAGGTGTTGAAGGCGATTTCTCGTTTGGTTTGGAATACGATACACGGACGGGCCAACCCACTGCATTCATCGGCGACATCCTGTCGGTCAAGGACAGTGGAGCTAGACCAGAGGACAAAGGAGCTCCCTCAGCCAAAACAGCCCAAGCGATCAGATGCCCCTCATGCGGGAAGCCGTACGAAGGCCCCCGGCTGGAGACCACCGAGATGGTGGTCTGCGCAGCGTGCGGGGCTGGGCTAGAATTGGATGAAGCTGAGATCAGGGTTGTTGGAAAGAACACTGGAAAACGACCGAGGTTCACCTTCCGGATAGGAACACCCATTACCCTGGAGAACGTGCGGTACGAGGTGATGGGGCGGCTTTTCTATGAGGAATCTGATGACGGCCCTTACGGCTCCGCAGAGTATGTCCTCTATAGTCCGGATGCAGGCTATCTGTGGCTTTCTGAGGAGGAAGGCCACTTTACGGTGAGTCGGCCCACTCATGTCTCGTTTTCGGCGCCCCCCATACCTGTTCCAAAAATGAAAGTCAAGGTGGGACCAGAATCGTTCCAGTTTTACGAAGGTGGGGAGGTAACTCTCCGATGGGTAGACGGTGCGCTCCCGTGGACCGCCACGGTTGGAGAAAAGACTCGGTACAAGCACTGCATAAGGCCTCCGCACTACGTGGACCAGGAGATCACTGGTACCGAGGTGGAGCTCTTCCGTGGCAGGTACGTTACCCGCCGAGAAATGGAGACAGCGATACCCAAAGGCCTGCAGCTTCCCCCTCCCCAAGGCATCTACTCGTGTCAGCCCTACGAACGGCCCGGATGGATGGCAGGTCTGAGCCCCATTGCAGGGATGTTCCTCGTCGTAAATGTCATGCTCCTGGTCTACAGTCTTGCCGCTGACACGGGAACCGTGCTTCTTAAAGAGAAGATCACGGCGCAGCAGTACGCTCAAGAGCATCTGACAAGCCCGTTCACCGTGCAGAAGGACGGAACCATACTGCGAGTATCGGGCAAGTCACCGCTCAACAATTCCTGGCTTGCACTGGATTTTGCCGTGGTGAATAGGGATCAGGAAGTGGTGTCTGAATTCTACGACGAAGCGTCATATTATCACGGAGTGGATTCGGAAGGGTCGTGGACCGAGGGTTCAGGAAGCTTCGGTACCTATTTCTGGATCAAGAAAGCGGGAACATATCAGCTTCTCGTGCATGCCACGGGAGGGAGCGGCTCAGGAGGGCCTCCGCGGAACGAGCCAGTCGATATTGCAGTGAGCGCTGGACACACTATCACCTGGTATTTCTGGATACCGATCCTGCTGTCGGGAATTGTTGCGTCCCTGGGCCCGGTGCACAAGTACCTGTTCGAAGCGAGACGATGGTTGCCCGCAGTCGGCGACGAGGACGACGATGACTGATTCGCCGAGAGGGTTACCGTGAGCGGTATCTTGACGAAAGCTCTCATTGTTGGTGTTCTCGGCCTATTTACTGTGGCCGCGATCGGAGGCAGCTTCCGTGGGTGGTTCCTGCCCGCGGAGCTGAAGCAGCCCGTGAGCCTGAAAGAAGGTTCCCAGAGACCGGGAAGCCACGGTCGGGCCTTGTATTTCCTCGGAGCGGGCCGAAGCCATTACGGCGGAGGATACAGAGGCGGAAAGTGACGCCCGCATGCCACTGACCGGAGAATCCGGATTTTGGGCCAGCCCGCTGCCTTTGCACGAATAGGGCTCCGACCCCTGGATTCCTTATGCCAGCCTGGGGCCCGTCTCCGGATGAGGCATCCACAGGGCCTTTGTGGGTAATACCTGAGAGGGGTGGCCTTGGAGAAGCTTATGTACCGCTGCGTGTGTTACTATATCAATGACGCGTCCGTTGCGGCGTGGTTTGAGGGTGGCGGCTCGTGCCACATGGGAGGAGGCGTATGGAAAAGGTGCTGTTCGATTTAAGGCCCCTGGTGATGCTGAGCACTGTGATCTATGCCGCAATAGGCTTTTTCCTGTTCGCTCTGGCCCTCTGGATCATGGTGAAAGTCGCCCCATTCTCCGTGAAGAAAGAGATCGAAGAGGATCAGAACATTGCTCTGGCTATTTTGATGGGCTCGGTTTTCATTGCCATTGCAATCATAGTTCAAGCTGCCATACGAGGTTGATCGCGTCTCGGCCATTTTCTCCCGGCTCGAAAGGTTTGCGCGGACATCTCGGGGATAGGCCAGGACCCTGCCGAAATGAATGAGCGACTACCCGGAATCTTCCTCCTCGCCGCGGTATTTGTCATTGCCGTCTGTGGCTTGGTTTACGAGTTGCTCGCTGCAGCACTTTCGAGCTACCTGCTCGGAGGGTCTGTTACCCAGTTTTCCATCGTGATAGGTGTTTTTCTCTCTGCGATGGGATTCGGCTCGTACCTGACGCGATTCGTACGCACACGGCTTCCGGAAACATTCATCGCTATCCAGATCGGGATCGGCTTGGCCGGCGGTCTCTCTGCAGCCATCCTGTTGTGTGCGTTCGCTCTGTTACCCTTGTACTTGCCGGTGCTCGTGGCCATACTCTCGGTCACCGGCACACTGGTCGGCATGGAGATTCCGATACTCATCCGGATTCTCAGAAGCCGATCGGCACTCACGCTGACCGTATCCAATGTGCTCGCGCTGGATTACGTGGGAGCACTTGTAGCGTCATGTGCATTCCCTCTCCTATTCGTGCCGTACGTTGGATTGCTTCGCACCTCCTTTCTCTTCGGCTTGGTCAACGTAGCAGTGGCAGGAGTTGGCATCAGAGTCCTTGGCAGGATGCTCAAGCACAGGAAACGGCTCACCGCCTTTGCAGCGGCATCCGCCGCAATCTTAGGAATCGGCTTAACCGGTTCGGGAGTCTTTACATCCATGATAGAGGATTTGATCTACCAAGACGACATTGTGCTGGCCCGTCAGACACCATATCAACGCATAATCGTGACAAAGTGGCACGGGGACGTGAGATTGTATCTCGATGGGAATCTGCAGTTCTCGTCCGTAGACGAGCATCGGTACCACGAAGCCATGGTGCACGTGCCGATGTCTGCCGTGCCTGGAGCGAGACGCGCCCTGATCCTCGGTGGCGGTGACGGAATGGCTGCCCGAGAACTTCTGAAGTACCCGAATATCGACAAAATAGACTTGGTCGACCTGGATGCCGAGATGGTTCGCCTCTTTCAGGAACACTCCCTGCTTGCTACACTCTGCGACCGGGCGCTCTCCCATCCCAGAGTAATCGTCCACGTGGAGGACGCGGGAAAATTCCTGGAGAAGACCTCGGAATCATGGGATCTCATACTGGTAGACCTTCCCGATCCTAACAACCTTTCACTCGGGAGGCTCTACACCACAAGCATGTACAAGCTCGTGGCCAGATCGCTCGCCTCCCAGGGGGTGATCGTTACCCAGGCCACCAGCCCCTTTTACGCGCCGGAAGCCTTTTGGTGCATCGCGGCCACTTGGGAGCAGGTGCCGACAGCGCCGGCAGCTTCACAGAGCTTCAACGTCTACCCGTATCACGTGTACGTGCCCTCTTTTGGCGACTGGGGGTTTGTCATGGCCTCCCGACGAAAGATCGACACGTCCGCGCTTCGCCTGCCAGAAGTGCCGCTTAAATTCTTGAGCGACGATCTGCTTCGTACCCTTTTCATCTTTCCCAAAGACAGTCTCCCCAAGAGCGAGATCCTTGCAAACCGTGTCGACGATCAGGTGCTCGTGAAATATTACCGCAAGGGATGGAGACGCTATGGTCCGTGAGTCCCAACCTGCAGCGCCGGAAACGAGATTTCACGCCATAGGAAAGGTCACGGGTTATCAACTCTCGTCATCGATAGTCCAACGGAATGACTCTTGGATTTCCCTCACTGACGTCTCTGGAGGGAACCCTCCCCTGAAGAGCTCGTTTAGACCCGCAATAACGCGATCGCCCGACCGGCCTTCGGCTATGATGAGAATGTCCTGTCCATCTTGACGGGCAAATTCCTGGAGGTACTGAAGACATGTTCCGCACGGGAGGAGCGGCGCGTTAAGGTCTGAAACAACGGCCACCGCAAGAAACCCCTTTTCTCCATGGATGAGAGCATGATTAACTGCATTACGTTCAGCGCATACACCGAGGACCGGGATGAGAGATTCGGTGTTGCATCCTTCGAATATCCTGCCGCTTCTGGTAACGACTGCCGCACCTACGCGGAACCGACTTAAAGGAACTGACGCGTGCTCTCTCGCCTTTTTGGCCACAGAGATGAGATCGTCTACGCTCCACCGGCCACATGAGGGGCAGTCTGGCACGAACCGATCTGGAGGAATCATGGGCACTGTCGATATCACCGCAGTGGCGCCGGGTCAAGCACCGAGGAGAAAATGTGGCGGGCCACACTCTTTGGCCGCGAATTGAAGACTCTAATCACACGGCTACCCCTGAACACAGAGCTGACCGACTCAGCTTCGATCCACGATTCCAAATCTGAGGTTCCTGAACCGCCTCTGGTCTTCCTCGGAGACACGAGAGCCGATGCGCGCCATAAAGATGTTTTCTTCCCGTAGGGCGATGTTTGGCTCGTTGGTATAATATTCCTGAAACCCAAATTTTTTTAGGAAGTTGATCATCATTCGCCTGTACTGCATCATGGTCAAACCGGTCCCATCCAGGTCCCAGTGCCAGCAGTACCCGTTCATGTAAGCTATCTTCTCTTCGAAAAACGTGTCTGCCATGAACGTGCGCACGATAGCGTCAGCAATCCCCGCGTGTCGATAATTCCTGCTCACCTCGAGAGCCCCCAGCTCGTACATCAGGGTGCCAAGCTTGCTCCACCGATCTTCCTTCTCCGGGTACCAGCAGCAGGCGTACGCCACAAGGGCCCCCTGCTCATTCAAGCATATGGTCACTCGGCCTTCCGGCTGAGACGCGACTCGTTCGAACACATCGAGCTTCTGTATGATCGAGGAGTAGTGTGCAAAGTTGCCGAGTCCCGATTCGAGCTGCAAGTGAGAGAAGTATCCGGGTGGGCATTTGTGGCACAGGGTGACCTCTCCGTGAGGCGTGTTCAGCGTGATGCGTTCCGGCAGGCGATCAGGTCGATCTCTTCCCATGTCACTTCTCAAAAATCACTCCACTCTCGATGGATGGTCTTGATCATGATGATGAGGTCGTGGTACTCGCCACGTCGATTTTTCACGTAGTCTCTCAGTACGGCTTGCTCGAAGAAATCGAGCTTGCGGGCCGCATTCATCGCGGGCTCCTCCACTCCTGACACGAACTCCGCGACCAGTTTTTCGATTCCCATGCTCATAGCCAGTTTTATGGCATCGAGCAGCATCCATGTTCCCAGCCTTTGATGGCGGTACGCTGGGTCCACTTGGATGCGCAGATGGGCGACGTGTGTCATGCAGTCCGAATGACGCCTGTGTATCCGGACATTCGCTATAATGGTCCCATCCGCTGTCACGGCCACGAGCGGAATAACGCTCTCAAAGTCCAATCTGCGTATCCAATGGTACATGACCTCGGGATCTGCAACGTTTTCCCTGAGAAACCACCGTTCGTCCTCTGGGATTCGTTGAAAGAACTCGAGCATCCGCTGTTCGTCCTCAAGGACTAACGGTCGAAGAATTACGGGTACGCCACTCTTGATGACAATCTCTCTTGGATAGTTTTCCAGCATTGTGCCGCTCCTCGGGATGAAGTCGGATATGTCGAGCCTCACATCGGGCACGTTTTCACTGCAGAGAATGGAATCGAACCAACCTGCCGCTCACGGTCCCCCTCTGTGCAATCCAACAGCGTCTGACGCATTCACCGCATGGTAGCGATTGCGTGCTCATGATACCATGCACGAGCGGATGCGTCAGTCTAATTCCCGTGATGTTGTTGGATCGTCCAGGGTATTCTTTGGAAAGGAGAGTGGGAACACAGGAATGAACGATGTGGCCACGGTGTCAGGTATGGGCTATAGTCAGGCCCGAACCTGGGGTCCCCCATTCCTCGGCCAAGCCCCGGGGATCTCACACTCAATTTTCTCTTGGGACACTATACGGTTGTCAGAAGAGGGACTTGGGTTCTAAAATAGGCATCGCAGCACTTCGAAGAAGAAACCACCGGGACAAGGAGGATCAAAGACATGAACGATAAAGAACAAGCGGTACTGACCGCAATGAAGCAAGCGGGCAAACCTGTAAGACCTGGCGATGTGGCCAAGTCTGTGGACTTGGATTCCAAGGAGGTATCCAAGATCATCGACTCCCTCAAGAAAAAAGGAATGGTCATCTCGCCGAAGAGGTGTTACTACGCTCCGTCGGACACGTGATTCCCCGTAAAGGTCTGCAGCGGGACAACCCGACGCAACCCCGCCCTTGACAGAGCCGGAACCGGATGATACCCACGGGAGCCCATGACAAGGATAATCGATCAAGAGACAAAGCTGAAGCAACATCTGCCTGAGTCCCCTCGCCATGTGCACCTGATGGGAATATGCGGAACGGGAATGAGCGCACTGGCAGGCTTGTTTCATGAGTCTGGCTGCACGGTGACCGGATCTGATCACGGTGTCTATCCCCCCATAAGCGAGTTTCTCTCAAGGCTGGGGATTTCCGTCAAGGAAGTCTACACCCCGGAAAATCTGGCTCTGAGACCTGACGTGGTAGTCGTAGGAAACGTCATCCGCCGCGATAATCCGGAAGCGGTTTACCTCGAAGGTTCCGGCATCCCATTCACCTCTATGCCCGTAGCGCTGAGGACCTACTTCATGAAGGGTAAGAGAAGACTGGTGGTTGCTGGAACTCATGGCAAGACCACGGTGACCTCGATGATCGCCTGGATATTGCGTGAGGCGAATCTGGATCCAGGCTTCATGATCGGAGGAATTCCTCTCAATTTCAGGACGAACTACTGGCTGGGAACTGGTGATCTTTTCGTGGTGGAAGGCGACGAATACGATACCGCGTATTTCGATAAGGTGCCGAAATTTCTTCATTATGCGCCAGATGTTGCTGTAATCACATCCTGTGAGTTCGACCACGCTGACATTTACCGAAGCCTCGCACAGATTCAAGATCAGTTCAGGGCTCTTACCCATCTGATCCCGCCGCGAGGAACGCTGATTGCCTGGACGGGTCACCCAAACGTCCTTCAGATAGCGGAGCAGTTCGACGGAAGGCTTCTCACCTACGGGCTTGGCTCCGAGTTTCATTGGAGCGTTCGCCAAATGCTGATGGCACCTGACGGCACGCATATCGAGGTAACCAGGGCCGGCCATCTCGTTGCCACGGGAGCTTTGCCTCTATTCGGCGTTCATAATATTTCAAATGCCCTCGCAGCGATAGCCGTGTGCGCGGAAGTGGGAGTAGACCCTCAGAATGCTGTCAACGCGTTGGCACGATTTCAGGGCGTTCGTCGCCGTCAGGAAGTCTTGGGCGAACAAGGGGGCATCCTCGTCATAGACGACTTCGCTCATCATCCCACAGCGGTCGGTGTTACGTGCGCGGCAGTGCGGTCTCGTTTTCCTGCCAGGCGACTCGTGGCAGTATTCGAGCCGAGGACCAATACGAGTAAGCGTTCTATCTTTCAGGAACAATATGTCGACGCATTTCTAGCGGTCGACGTGATAGTGCTCAGAGAGGCTCGCGATGTGGAGTTGATTCCCGTGGCGCAGCGATTCAGCTCAGAGAGGTTGGCAAACGATCTCCGAGTCCGGGGAAAAGAGGCTTACTCATTTTCTGACACGGAGGGCATCCTCGCGTTTCTGGCCGAGATACTGAGGCAAGGTGACGTAGTGCTGGTCATGTCCAATGGGAGTTTTGACAACGTCGCATCCAGGCTGCTCCGGAGTCTAGGGGAGCACGAACAATGAAAGAAGCGCTCCTGTACGAGAAGTTGGAGTCAGAGAAGGTCAAATGCTATCTTTGTCGCCACGGCTGTGTGATCAAAGACGGCAAGAGAGGCCTCTGCGGGGTTCGAGAAAATCGTGAGGGAACACTCTTCACTCTGGTCTACGACAGGGTAGTCTCCACCAACGTCGATCCCATCGAGAAAAAGCCGATTTTTCATCTTGCCCCGGGGAGCAGATCCTTCTCCATAGCCACGGTTGGCTGCAACTTCTTCTGCTCCTTTTGCCAGAATTACTCCATTTCCCAGATGCCCAGGGATCGCGGTCGCATCGAGGGCGACCATTACACTCCGGAAGACATCGTAAGACTCGCGATCGGGAGCGGATGTCAATCTATCTCCTTCACGTACACCGAGCCCACCATCTTCTATGAGCTAGCCAAGGAGACAATGGTTCAGGCCCACAAATTCGATCTCCTCAACGTGTTCGTCACCAACGGATATATGACCCGTGAAATGCTCGACGATTGCAGAGGACTCCTGGACGCAGCAAACGTGGACTTGAAGGCCTTCAACGATGAATTCTACACCCAGTACTGTAAAGCCAAGCGGGAAGGAGTCATGGACTCCCTCCGATACATGAAGGAGTTGGGCATCTGGTTGGAAATAACAACCCTTCTCATCCCTACGCTCAATGACAATCTCGATGAGGTACGGGAAATGGCACGATTCATCCGCAGAGAGTTGGGTGAGGAGACGCCGTGGCACGTGAGCAGATTCTATCCTCAGTACAAGGAGCTTTCGCTGCCTCCTACTGCTGTGGAAGCCGTGCGCAAGGCCAGACAAATAGGACTAGATGAAGGGTTGCATTACGTGTACACCGGCAACATTCCCGGAGATGGGGGCGAGAAGACCGCATGCCCTGTTTGTTCGAAGCTTCTCATCGACCGAATGGGGTACAGAATCGGATCATATTCCGTCGAGAGCGGAAGGTGCCCAGGGTGCGGGCACCGAATTCCCGGAATCAAGCTGTGAGATATGGGGAGTGTATGGTAAGAAATAGGGACATTCTTGTTTCTCCTTCGATCCTGTCAGCCGACTTCACTCGACTTGGAGAAGAAATACGGGCAGTGGAGCACGCGGGGGCCGATTGGCTCCATGTGGACGTCATGGACGGCCATTTTGTTCCCAATATCACCATTGGACCCATGATCGTCCAGGCCGCCAAGAGCGTGGCGCACATCCCCCTGGATGTGCATTTGATGATCTCCGAGCCGGACCAGTATCTGGAGGCTTTCCAGGAAGCCGGGTCGGACATCCTCACCGTCCATCCCGAGGCGACGCATCATCTGCATAGGACTCTCACGAGAATCCGAGAGCTCGGCATGAAAGCCGGCGCAGCTTTAAACCCGTCCACAAGTCTCGGTGCGGTCCGCCACGTGCTTGCAGAGCTTGACGTGCTGATGCTCATGACGGTGAACCCCGGTTTCGGCGGTCAGTCGTTTATCCCGACCATGCTATCCAAAGTGCAGGAAGCTCGCAGGATGATAGATGAATCCGGGCACTACATCCTCTTGGAGGTAGACGGCGGAGTTAGCCCGGGCACCGCCCCTGATTTGAAAGAGCGTGGTGCGGACGTTTTCGTCGCGGGCAGTGCGGTGTTCGGACGTCCGCCCTATGACAAGGCAATTCGTGAGCTCCGCTGACTGTCTCGCGACGGTCCGCGCACGAAGCTGTTAAAATCCGGCGCAAGGAAGCCCTTGGAATCTGCGCGCATTGACGAGACTTCCCGTTCAAAGACTGGGAAGCAGTGAAAGCAAGGTCTGACATGAAACGAGCACGAATCGTCGCGGTTTTCGGCCTACTTGCAGCGCTCATGCTGTCCATAGAACCGCTGTCTCTCGCCTCCCCACCCCGAAATTTCCAGCCTGACCCGGCTACTATCGTGGTTCCAGATCCGGACCAGGATCCAGGCCTCTACTTTCTCCTGGCGGAACGGTATCAAGCTGCCGGAGACACGGAAAATGCTCTTCGGTATTTCCGCAAAGCGCTTGAGTTGGATCCCACATCAGCGTACCTGAACATTCGTGTGGCGACCCTTCTCGCAAGAAGTCGAAAGCTGGCCGATGCCCTGATCATGGCGAGAGCAGCGACAATCTACGATCCTGCGAACGAGGAGGCACACTCCCTCCTGGGGAAGATATACGCCGTCACCGGAGACCGCAACAGAGCAGTGGAAGCCTATAGCAGGGCGCTGGATCTCAAGCCGGGGGACAGAGATCTCTACGTGTTTCTCGGCTCTCTCCAGGCGTCCCAAAAACAATTTCCAGAAGCCGAAAAGACCTTCCGAAAGATGATAGAGCAGTTTCCCCAGGAAAAGGAGGGCTACTTCTACCTCGGGAAAGTCCTCGTAGAGAGCAAACAGTACGACAAGGCAGTCGAGGTTTTCTCCGAGCTGCTCGACACTCAAGAGGAAAGCAGTGCCCAAGCTCATTTCGAATTGGGAGCCATCTACCTCCTGGAGGAGAAACACGACAAGGCCGAGCACCATTTTAAGGAAGCCGTACGACTCGATCCGTTCAACATTAACGCCAGGTTGAACTTGGGACAAGTGCTCGCCAATCAGAAGAAATATGACGAATCATACAAAGTATTCGAGGAGCTTGCCAAGCTCGCCCCATCCAATTTGCGCATCCAAATCAACATGGCCCTCATATTGGCCGAGCAGAAACAATTCGACAAGGCCAAGGAAAAACTCGACAAGATTCTGAAGACCAAGCCCGGCTGGGATCAGGTGAGGTTTCATCTCGGCAGAATACTCAGAGAGCAAGGCAAAATCGAGGAAGCTGAGAAGGAATTCGTTCAAATCCGCAAAGAGGATCCCACGTACGTAAACTCTCGGATAATGCTAGCCATTATGTTCCTGAGATCCAGGGACTACGCGAAGGCTATCCGGTACGTGAACGAGGCTTCGGAATCGGACCCTCAGGATGCTGATGTCCTTCATATCAAGGGATCGGTGCTCGAAGAGCTCAACCGGTATCAGGAGGCAATGGTTGCCTACAAGCAGGCGCTTGAGTCAGATCCGAAAAACCCGCGAATCATGTATTCCTTGGGCAACGTATTGGAGAAGAGCGGTCGACGCAAAGAGAGTATGGCTCTCATGGCAAAGATCCTCGAGATCAACCCGGACGATGCGAGCGCCCTTAACTTCATGGGATACACGCTGGCAGTGGAAGGCAAAGACATAGAGAAGGCAGAGAAGCTCGTTCGCAAAGCTCTCGAGATTAAACCGGATGACGGTTATATTCTGGATTCTCTCGCTTGGGTGCTCCACAAGCAGGGCAAGAACGATGAGGCCCTCGAGTACCTTCAGAAAGCGATCTCAAGAGTGAAGGCTGATCCTATCGTGGCAGAGCATCTCGGGGATTTGCTCCTAATCAAGAATCAGAAAAAGGAAGCCGCGGAAGCTTATCGCAAATCACTCGAGATCAATCCTGACAACATCGTGGTACAAAATAAGTTACGCAAGATAGAGGAGCATGACTTGCCATCCAACGCGAAGTAGGAGGCCCGTGGCATGCCGGAAAATTGTCCTTCCCCGCACGGCTTCAAAACCAGCCGTCCAAGGTGTCGGACTTCTCGATCCACCAGCCCGTGACTCGGACTGCTAGGCGCTCCGGGGGAAAGATTGCCGTTCAAAAGCCTGACATCCAATGTCCTGACTGCGCTGTTCGTGATCTGTGTCCCCTTGATCACGATCGTCACTATGTCATACGAGTCCCTTGCTGCCGGTCCCCGTAAAGAAGAGATTCCGCTACCCAGGCCGAGGTACGGGCTTCCAGCCGAGTTGGGAACCAAGGAGCTCAGATTCGCGGGCGAGCGGATTCCTCTAGAGCGAAAGGACGTTCGATCGCGTGTCCTCTCTCAAATAAATTTCCTTCTGCTCGACGCGCGGAGCGTCCTCTCCCTCTGGCTGACTGACGATTTGCAATATGCATGGATTTTCCAGGAAATCTTTCAGAAGGAAGGGCTGCCAAAGGAATTCGTTCTTCTCGCTCCCATCCTGTCGAGAATGAAGAGACCTGGAGACAAAGTGCGGCAGGGAGGGATTTGGGCACTGGAGACGCCGTGCGGAGCTGAGAGCGGAGTGCCCATGTCCGCCAGCGACTCGCATGACGATAGAATGGACGTGGAGCTGTCTACGAAATGTTTCTCTGTCCAGATCAAGCAATTGCGAAAAGAGCTCTCCGATAGCGGATGGCTTATGACGGTCGCAGCGTACATGAGCTCCAAAAAAACAGTGGAGGATCTCCGGCGAGTCTGGAATGCACAATCGTTTTGGGATATCCCCTTCACGGAAAGTCCCGACGTTCTCGTGCCCAGGTGGATAGCTTTGTGGCTGATCTACTCCTACCCAAGCACCTACGATCTTGACCTGAAGCCGCCTCAGCCGATCACGTTCGATCAGGTGAAGGGAGTGGTTCTCGCTAAAGACTTGCCGGTCGCTGAAGTGGCGCGGATTCTTGGCGTACCTCCTCGGATTGTCCTCGATCTCAATCCAAAGATCAAACCATCTTCCGGAATCTTTAGTGCCCGGGAAAATGGCAGGCAAGCCGTGCACACGATCACTGCCCCGCGAGGCAAGGGGCAGCTTCTCGTCAAGGCGCTGAAGGAAAAAGGATACCTAGCCGCCAAGCCGGGCAAATGACCCGCTCGCATCCCTTCGCGCACGGCCTGCAACGGTGCATCTATCCGAGCCGGAAACGGACCGGTTTCTTCCGATCCCTTTCAAGTGCCGGTTCTCTCCATCGCGGTCCCGGGAATCGTCTTGACTCCAGGAGGAAAAGGGCTTACCCTTTGGTGGAGGTTTTGGACGAAACTTGCAACAAACTGACCAATTTTCTCAACCGGGAGAGACGCCATGACGCTTAATCGATGGGATCCCCTGCGGGATCTGTTGAACGTCCAAGAAAGAGTCCATCGCATAATCGGCCATGCTACAGAAGAATGGATCGCGCGGAGACCAACGGTTTGGCGCCCGGTTGTGGATGTGCTGGAAACGCCCGAAGCCTACATATTCAGAGCTGAGTTGCCGGGGGTGGGTCGAGAAAACATTAATATTGAGGTGGTCGGCAATCGCCTGAGATTGTCGGGCGAACGGCCCCTCAAATCGGATCCTGCGATAGCAGCGTACCACAGCGTCGAGCGAGCTCACGGGCTGTTTGAGCGGACATTTACCATGGCCGCAGAAGTAGATGCCGAGAAGGCCCAGGCATCCTATTGCGACGGCCTGCTGGAAGTCATTCTTCCCAAGGCGGAACAACACAAGGGGGGCAAGCTTTACGTGGTGTGTTGTGAGGAAGATGGATAGTTAGACGCTTGTGCGTTCCCGGTGAATACCGGCTCCAGTGCCGCTCGAGCCAGCGGTAGAACAGATGTTCCCCAATAGTGGAGAATGGGGGCGACTAAGCTACAATACGGTGACTATGAGCGCCATTCATCAGTGTCGAAGGCTAGCAAGCCTCCGATGCACACGTTGTGAAGACAGGGGGCAAGGTCTCCGAACCGCGCCTGTTGGAGTTGCAAAATTATGGCCAAGCCCGATCCGTATACCGTACTAGGCGTCAGCAGGGGCGCCGGCGAAGAAGACATTAAGAGAGCTTTCCGGAAGCTTGCTCGGCAGTATCATCCCGACGTGAACAAGAGCAGGGGCGCGGAAACCCGTTTCAAGGAGATCTCCGAGGCCTACGAGATCCTGGGAGACCCCGAAAAGCGGCGTCGGTATGATATGTTCGGCCATGAGGGAGTGCACGGCGATTTCTCTGGATTCGGTTCGTCCTCCGCGAGAGATCCGTTCGCAGGCATGCGTTTCGGAAATTCGGGGTTCTCCTTCAACTACGGCAACTTCACAGGCGCATCCGGTTCAGGGGTGTTTGATGATTTGTTTTCCGAATTTCTCGGGGGCCGGTCGGGGAGAACCCGGCGCCGCCCCACACAAATGCGAGGCCAGGACGTCGAATACGACCTGACCATAGACTTCGAACAAGCGTACGGGGGAGTTACCGCTGAGGTGAGGGTCTTGGACAAGAGAATCGAAGTGCACGTGCCCCCGGGCGTCGACACCGGGTCCAGAGTCCGAGTCTCTGGCCAGGGGGCCCCCGGACTTCACGGAGGGCCGCCAGGAGACCTTTACTTGAATGTCAGCGTGACTCCCCATGAGTATTTTCGGAGAGAGGGTGCCGACATTCACCTGACCGTTCCTATCACGTTCGGAGAGGCGGTGCTGGGAGGCACGGTAGAAGTCCCGGGACCCGACGGCCGTCTGGCTCTCAGGATCCCACCAGGCACGAGCTCAGGCACGAGCTTTCGATTTAGAGGAAAGGGATTTCCCAATCTCAAGGACAAGACGCGAGGAAACTTCTACGTCACCGTTCATGTTGCCGTGCCGGAAAACATTGATTCCGAGTCTCGGCGCTTGGTAACCGAATTTGAGCGTCGGAATCCTTTCAATCCCCGAAAGGGTAGATAGACTAATATTTTCATGGAATTGGGAATCTAGTCAGGGAGTGATATGATGGAAGAATCCGAACGTAACGAAGGTTTCCGCATTACCGACAAACGAAGGTTCACGTCCGAAGGCGAGGCACGAGAAGAGCAACAAGCTCAGCCGGAAAGCACGGCGGCACGAACCGAGATGAAAGCTGATGAAGGGCGTCAGGAGCCACCGAAAAAGGAGAGAGAAGAGCGGGCAGGCAAGCACCAGCCTCCGCCCCCTCTGGATTTCTCCACGTTCGTTCTGAGTCTGGCGAACACTGCCCTCCTTCAACTCGGTCTCATTAGGCTGCCGAATTCGCAGGAAGGGTCCAAAGACATAGCGGGAGCTCGACAGACCATTGATATCCTGGGGATTCTGGAGGAGAAGACCCGGGGGAATCTCAACGAGCAAGAAAAAAAGTTGTTGTCGGAGACATTGTTTCAATTAAGGATGGCATTTGTGGAGGCAACGCGGTAATATCGGTTTTTTTGCCTCATCCGTTGTCGGGACGGGGCCCTGTCGGCCATCACGTATCGCGTGACGGCCGGCCTTTGTTTTTGCGCATGTGTTTCAGAGAATTCTATTTCGAGGAGAGGTCGATTCATGTCTCGAATTTGCGAAATTTGTGGAAAGAAACCGCTAAAAGGGTACAACGTCAGCCACGCGCATAACCGCACCAAGAAGATTTCGCTGCCCAACCTCCAGAAAATCAAGATCCTCGAGTCTTCCGGACGCGTGCGGCGAGCCAAGGTGTGCACCCGGTGCATTCGTTCCAACATGATCACGAAGGCCCCGTAGGGGTTTCACGCCTGCATCGAGCCTCGTAAGGATGCGGATGCCCCCGCAAGCAGCGCCGCTCGCGTGGATGAGAAGGGAAGAGCTGGCAAGAGCCCGTGCACGTGGCCGAGTTAGTCCTCGTGTGCCGGCTGCCGTGGCTCTTGCTCAGAGAACGGGGCTCTTTGAGAATTGAAGCCGCGGCTTTCTCACACTCCGCGGTTCCCCAAGGTTGCCGCAACGCACGCAGGCCTCCGTCTGTGGCGTGCGGAGCCCCCCGGGCGATATCAGCTCTGCTTACCATTCAACGGACGGTCCGACCTCATTCTGCGCTGCACAGAAAAGACTCCCCCTCTGACGTAAGAACTCCGTCAGCGAGGACCGTGCGCACTGCAGGGCCAAATCCGCGCGGTTGTTGGTTTCGGACAGGTGCGCGAGCACAACGAATTTTAACTCGTCAGAGACGATACGTTGGAGGAGCTGAGCGCTCTGGGGGTTAGACAAGTGTCCCAGTCGACTGCGCACACGCTGTTTGAGCTCCCACGGATACGGCCCGTCCTGGAGCATGTGCGGATCGTGGTTGCTTTCCAGCACCACAGTCTGTACTCCCGTGAGCAAGCTCATTACCAGACCGGTGGCCGTTCCCAGGTCCGTGGCTATTGCCATTCTGCTTGATCCCACGGCGATACGGAATCCCACAGGATCCTCGCAGTCGTGAGGCACGGAAAAGGGGTGAATGCGGAATCCGGCGAACTCGAAAATCCTGCCTGTTTCAAACAGATCGAGTCGCCACACCTTTCCTATCATACGCTGAGAGACCGACCAGGTCCCCTGATTCACAAGCACAGGGAGCTTGAACTTTCGGGAGAGGACCCCTACCCCTTTCACGTGATCGCTGTGTCCGTGAGAAACGAGGATACCGCCGAGCGATCCCGGATCTACTCCAACCGAGTGAAGGCGCTCGGCAACTTGTTTTCCGGAAAGTCCCGCGTCGATGAGGAGCGCCGATCCGTTGCCCTGGAGAAGAAAAGAGTTGCCGGAGCTTCCGCTTGCCAGGGGAATGAGTCGCATAATCCTCGTGCTTCTCCCTTTGCCAAGTCTTTCGGACCGGCAAACTATCCCCCGGCGAATGTCCTGTCAAGGGAATTCGGCCGCGTGAGCTGAGAACGGGTGAGCCGGTTACCAACGTGCTCCTGGCAGACGGACACAACGCAAGGTCTTGAAAAGGTTTTCAGTTATCCCAGGGAATTGAGTTCAGATATCGATCGAGCTTCTTGAGGTATGATTTCGTGCGCCAGGTGAACCCATGTTTTATCTTCGCATTCTCCCCCACCCGCACGTCTCCCACAACTGCAAAGGGTGTCTCGCCGAAGCGCTGCCTGTGCGCGTCAGCAATCGCGACGTGTAAGTCCGTGTAGATATAGTGGGGCTCCTTCTCCAGGAGGAATGCTTTGAAAATCTCTCGCTTGGGCACTTCGGGGAACAGGGACGCTGTTGCCAGGAGGGTCTCGGAATCCTTCGTTACCGGACACGCCTGCGTATCATAATGGAGGAAGTCGCCGTCCAGAGCAATCTTCTTGTTTGCCAGATCTCGTATCCGGATCTGTTCCATCATGTTCCTGCTCGAAAAGGGCCCGTAATGATAGTCCATTCCCACCAGGAACAGCCAGGAGAGATCGCCGGGCTGAGCGAACTTGGCGGCATATTGGACGAACATGGGCTTTAGAGCGGCCACCCCCACATCCACCCCCCCAAGCTTTGAGTACATGTAGCTGCAGAGCTCCTCGTCCGAGAACCGCTCCCCTCGATCTCGCATCACTCTGCGTGCACGTGGAAAGTTCAATTGCATGGATCCCTTGGTACGGACCACGTGCCTAAGTCGATCCAGCTCGCTATCGACTATTTTCCTCACGAAGTCCGGCAACTTGGTCGAGTCCCGCTTGAGGTCTTCAGTGATCTGGCGAGCCAGTGTTTCGACCTGCCCCTCTGTCACACACGCGAGCAGGCTCGGGAGATACTTCTCTCTATACCTGTCGTAGAGCTGCGCAACCGGCGGAATAGACATGATAGGCCCCATTTGGGCCAAGAATTGCTTTTCCGCCCGATCGAGCGCGGAAGCCATGTCTTGTCCCCCCGCTGGATCGACGCACGGCGGATCCGCATGGAAACCGGATTCTATGGAAATGATCGTTGCCACAAGCCCAAGAATTTCCTTGCATATCGGCAAATTGTTGCGTTCTACTGCCTGGAGAATCACTTCTATCCAGCCTGCCCGTTCGCTCGACGGACAATTCAGCGGCTTGGCTGACAGAAATCCGGACATCCACATGGCAGCAGCCCGTCTGTCAAGGATCTGGATTTTGCTCATCATGAGCTCCTCTTCCTGTTTCCTTTTCGGTTCATAGATCCTGAGGAGCTCCCGTCGCTCCGCTGTGAGCGGATCGCTCGTGTCATCCTTTTCCTGAGCTGCGCCCGATGAGGCTGGGGAAGCATTCCTGTCCGACTGCTCCGGTGACGGGGCCAGTGCCGGAGAAGAAACATGATCTTCAGCCGGCACGTCCGCATCAGGGATGACGCGGATCTCTCCCCATCCGCGTTCGTGCAGGCACAAGACCAGGAGGAGACAGAATATTATACGGAGGAACATTTCACCTGACCGCGCATAACCGATCCGGCTGAAAGCCCACGGTTCTCGACTCTGCTGACGTGATAAACCCGCGCCGACGGAAAGTCAACCACCACAGCCCGATAGGGGACCGGCAGGCCTCACTGCCAACAGCGACCCTATCCAATTGCGGGATCGCCTGCGCTCCATTCGGGTAAGCCCCCGCTCGAGCTTCACAGTCAACCGCTTTTGAAGCAGAGATGAACAGATTGACGAGCTTCCTCGTCTCCACTATAGCTTTCAACTGCGACGGCTGGTACGCATATTCAGCGCGTGGCAGTATGGATTCGGTACTCGCTTCACGGTATAGTCATTTCTTTGGGAGGATAAGCACGATGACATCGGCTCACAGAGAATATCCAGATCTTATCGATTCCGTGGAAGAGCGGGTTCTGTCAGGAGGAAGCATTTCCCGGGAAGAAGCGTACAAGCTCCAGGACACCCCTGACGAACATGTCGTTCGTTTGGCAGGAGCGGCTGACAGAGTCCGGATTCACTTCAAGGGATATGATTTCGACGCGTGCTCGCTCATCAATGCCCGAGCCGGAAGATGCTCGGAGGACTGCGCCTTTTGCGCCCAGTCAGCGCGTTACAAGACTGACTGTCAGGTATATGACCTCAGACCGACAGGAGATTTCGTCACCGCTGCCCGTAAAGCACAGGAAGCGGGAGCTACTCGGTTTTGCACGGTGACGAGCGGAGGAGCCCTGAATGAGACGGATTTCGAAGCGCTGATCCACTCTCTTCAACGCGTGAGATCCGAGGTGGGCATACCGCTCGACGCATCACTGGGGTTTCTCAGCGATGAGAGAGCAGCCCGCCTCCGGGAAGCAGGCGTCACTCGATACAACCACAACCTGGAAACGTCCGCTGACTTTTACAGCACAATATGCAGCACCCACACCTTCGACCAGAGGGTCGCCACAGTCAAGAAAGTGCAGAAAGCAGGTTTTTCAGCGTGCTGTGGAGGAATCATCGGCATGGGGGAAACAGCTCGCCAGAGGGTGGACCTCGCCGTCACCCTGGCAGAGCTGGGAGTCGATTGTGTACCCGTCAATATTCTTGACCCGAGACCAGGCACGCCCCTCCAGAACATGAAGCCCCTGGAGCCACTTGAAGTCATCCGCACCATATCGGTCTTCCGGCTTCTCCTACCGAAAGCCACCATTAAATTGGCTGGCGGCAGGGAGAAGAACCTCGGCGATTTCCAGGGGTTCGCCCTCAGGGCAGGAGCCAACGGCATGATTATCGGCGGCTACCTCACCACGTCGGGACGCTCTGTGGAATCTGATCTGAAACTCATACGCGACGCGGGATTCCAGATTGCTCGTCTTGCAGGACTGCAGGCAGGTACGTGAAGATTTGTCACGACAGGAGGCTCATCGACTTCAGATGCTCGATGAGCTGGTTCTTCCCTCGATACACGATGGCGGCGAGACCTTTGCTCAAAGCGCGGTTCACGTGACTCTCGTTGTCATCAATGAAGAGAATCTCTTCTGGCAGCAGTCCGAGCGCTTTGGCAACGTCATCAAAGACGGAGGCGTCCTTCTTGCTCTTTCCCAAATGGTATGAGTTGAACACCCCGTCGAATTCGTGAAAAAATGGATGGTTCTTGTCGAGCTCGTCCAGCCAGTTCGTTTGGTCGCTCAACAGTGCCACGGTGTAACCTTTGGCTCGGAGTTGTCTTACGAGGTCAAGCATCCAGCGCCGGAGCACAAAACGGGAGAGGATCTCCCGGCGGAGGTCCTGATCCAAGCCTGCGATGCCCCCCTGTTGTCTTAGCGCGGCCCAATACGCCGATTCTTCTGCCTCACCTGTCACGTAACCAGATGAGTACACGATTTCTGTCGCTTTCTTGAAAAAATCGTCAGGAGAAAGCCCGTTGGAGCGGCCGATAGCCTTTAGTCCCTCACGAAACCCCTCTTCGGCGACCACTCCGCCGAAATCCATAAGAATTCCTTTTATATGTTCCATCCTTTCCCGACTTCAGCTCCTAAGTTTTCGGCACCCGCGACGTGGGACACCCTCCGGCGTCAGTCGTGGGCTGCGCGTACGCCCGACGCGTAAGCGCCGATCCCCCTCTCCCGAGCTCAACCGACAATATCTCATTGCTTTTCCTCGCCGGATATGTATAATCAAGAATTTATTGTCAGGTGTCAAGCCTTGGACCGCTTGCCTGTGCCGGACGAACAGTTCTTCGTGGGGAATCGTGTCAGTCCTATCCACGCTCGCAGCACGACAGGAATCGCCCGGAGCATGTTCTCGAGAACAACGGCCATCGGCGAGGATGCTCACGTGCCACGCTTGTCGTGACATCGAAGCACCTGACCCATTCATTCAAGTCCTGCGGAATAGGGAGGAGTCTATGTTCAATCACTACTGGGTTAAGGAGAGATCAGCATGAGGTCCATGATCGGAGGAGCGGCTCGCGGCAGCCGCGATTTGCAGCGAGGATCCAGTGCGTACGGCTTTTTTGGCATCCTCATCATCATTGTGGTGGTAATAGGAACCATCTTCTTTTTCCCCTGGGACCAGATCTCAACGGGTCGACCCGATTCCACGCTCGTGGAGGCCAAGCAAGCGCTCGACAAAGGTCAATGGGACAAGGCGGTCTCGTTGTTCGACAAGGCCATCAAGGAAAGGCCGGGTAATGCTGCGGCTTACATTGGACGATCGGTTGCGAATTTGAACTTGGGGAAATTGGAGGAAGCGCTTAAGGACTCCGAAGAAGCCGTGAAGTCAGCCCCCAGCAGCCCCCTTGCTTACGGGCAGAAAGCGCTCGTTGAGAAGGTCCTCGGCAAAACGGATGAGGCATTACAGGATCTCGACAAGGCTATCGCCCTGGACGCGGGCTATGTGTGGGCACTGGCTCAAAGAGCAGACGTGCACTCCCGCAAAAATGACAATGAGAAGGCTCTGGCCGACGCGAACAGGGCCTTGACCTCAGCACCGAAGTTTGTCGATGGCTACCGTGTCCGTGCCTGGATTTACAGCAGAATGGGCAAATGCAGCGAGGCCGCGGAAGATTTCAAAAAGGTCTCCGAACTGCGCCCCGACGATCCGTGGTCCATTCAGGACAGGGCTTGGTTTCTCCTGACTTGTCCTGACGAAAAGCTCCAGGACGAGTCCAAAGCATTTGAGCTCGCACAGAAAGCAATGAAGCTGACCGAAGGGAAGGACGCGGTGGTGCTGGAAACGTTGGCGGAAGCCTACTTCCGGCAGGGTGCCCCCATGAAAGCGGTGGAGCTGCAAAAGCAAGCTATTGCCCTCAAGTCCAAAAGCTGTCCTTCCGGTTCGTGCACAGAGGAGATGAAGGAAAGGCTCAAGAAGTACGAAATGGCTGCCCGGACTGAGATACGCAAGAATTACGAAATCTTACCCCTTGACAGTAGCTACCGCCCGTGATGAGCCAGGCCTCACGGGTCCGGAGACTCGTTCCCGGGGTCCGTGGGACGGCGAACTCTCTTGATCCATCTGAATAGTCTTGAAACCGTTCCGGGGGACCGATTCCTGCTGATATCGTCCCCCGGATTCCCATCTCAAACAAGATCACGTACGGTCATCTGGGCGGGCGGAAACGAATGACTCGACAAGCACCCTTCTCTGTCCGAAAATCGACCCGGACCCATTTGCCCAGATATGGCGCCGCCTCGCGCCGCTGGCCTTGCTCTACTTGCATGACGTATTTTTCGTCGTTGGACCCTTGCAGCGTGACGCTGTTCAGATCCACCCGAACGAGCATACCCGCGAATTCTTCGGCATAGCCAAGCTGAGGCGCGAGGAAAAAGACCGAACAGAACAAGATTCCCAACCACTGATCCCTCATCTGTTCCTCCACAGCGAAATTCCAAGCCCTCTCACCGGAAATCTTCACAAAAAAAATACTCGGGTGCCTGAGATCCACGCACCAGAAATCGCCTCCCCACCCCCAAAAGCCATCATACCCGATGCCAGTCCGTGTTTCAACACCGTCCCGAAGAGCCGGCAGCCAATGAGCAGCATTCAGAGCCTACTACTGCCCTGCAGAGCCCTAATCCATGCGGCAATATCATTTGACAAGTCGCAGCGTGTCCGCGCACTATAGCCCTGCAGAGCTATAGTGGAGGGCATTAAGCACAGGTCCGAACTTGATTCGTAAAATGAGTCACAGGCTAAAGCGTGAAGGCATTAGCCGCGCTCCACTGTTGTGTTGGCCATAAGTCAGGAGATTCATAGGTATTGATGAAAAATCTCGACCGTTGTCATGACCATGTGTCGATCGAAGGCTCATTGGCTCTCAACCGCGATGAATGGCACGCATGCTCAATGCGTAGCAGCATACACCGGGAGGTCCGGACATGAAATTTCCGAAGGATCGTCTGTACACGGAATATCACTTGTGGATAAAGCAACAGGCGGACGGCGTAATGATCGGCATCACCGAATATGCTGCACGAGAGCTCGGGGACGTGGATTACGTGGAGTTGCCGGGTCCTGATGACGATCTGACGAAGAATGTCCCTTTTGGGATTATTGAGACGAGCAAGGCTGTCACCGACCTTGTGGCGCCCATCTCAGGCTCTATAATCGAATCCAACCCCGAGGTCATCGCAACGCCAAGGCTTCTCACCGAAGATCCATACGGGGAAGGATGGCTCGTAAAGGTCATGCCCGCGCCAGAGGAAGACTTCGCGGATTTGATCCAGCCCAAAGCTTACCAGAGCCTGGTGGACGCTGAGATCGAAGCATCCTAACTGTCGAGGTCTGAAAGAAGCAGGGAGGTGTGGCCACCCGGAAAACGTTCCGGAGCGCGTGACGGGGCTCGCGGGTGCCTATCAGGAAAGGTAATCCACAGCGCCGGCCTTGTCCCTCCTCCTGGTTACATAATCCTCCTGAAGGGATTTCCCGTAACGTAGATAAAATTCGCCCTGATCTTCATGCGCTTGCTTTTCATCCTTGGAGGAAAGGGATAGTATGGGGCTGCTGTCTTGATCGCCCGAACTGCTGACTGATCGAGCGTGCTGTGTCCGGAGGAATCGATCAGGTTGACGTAAAGAAGCCGACCGTCATTGGCGATCCCGAATTCTACTGTGAGCGATCCTCCAAGCCCCGACCGCGCTGCTTCAGCGGGATATATCCACACCCCCTGGATCTTCTGCTTCAAATGGAGCAAGTACGAGAAGAACTTGTCCTCTCGTGTATTGATGTCGACCACAGCCTCTTCCGGGTCACCATCTTGAAAGAAATCTTGCGGTCCTCCCGGCATGGAGAGACCCTGTGCAATTTCACCGGGAGTAGGCCGAAGATCGATATCCAAGTTGCGGAGGCTCTTCTTCTCTTGGGCGTTCTGAGTACCATGCTTTGCCGGACCATTGTCTCGAGGCCGATCGGATTGCTCGACTTTTTCTTTCGGAGTTTTCTGCCTGAGCGGTTCCTCTGGAGCCGCGGGAGGAGCAAGGGAGGCTATCTTCTGTTGGTGAGGCTCCATCCGGCCCAAGGGAGACCTAGGGGACGGGGGACGCTTGGGAATCCGCTCCACCGGGGCAGTGTGATCTCGGTCGGAAATGGCCGAAGCCCTTTCAGGGGGCGGCTCGGGCTTCTTTGCCTCCTGGGGGGGCTCGACGAGACGCACGGACGTCACCTTTTCTCCAGGGCTCAGAAGGGCCTTCGTGGGAATCATGGCCCCGGACCGCGAGAAAAACAGAAATATCAGGACATGGAGCACCAATGACGCGGCGACACCATACCAAACAGTGCGATTGTCGTCGCCGGAAGCTGCGAGGCTCTCAACCGTTTTCAGCGATCCAGCCGGCAGCTCGTCTTCTTCCCCGACATACACGTCGAAAGGATCTTCCTCGACATCGTCAACTATATCTCGCAGCTTGAGCAGTTCCATACACTCACGGCATCCGGGGAATAGTTCAGAAATAGCGTACGAACCTAAACCATAACGGGCGGACATCGAATCCCGTCAAGATCATGTAGTTTTCTCCGAGCCTGACAACCTTTACGACGTCTCGGTGCCCGTCGTTCCAGACTATTGTAACGTCATTGCCGGCTTGTTTCCACCTTCCTTTTCGATCTGTGCCTTGCCCCGTGGCTCCGCTGAGCAGGGAAATGGTTCCATCTTCGTGAAACCAATAGAGATGCTGCTCACCGAGGCCACTCGGCGCGTCTTCCGTTACTACTCCTGCAGGCATCACCCCGGCCAGTCTCCACAATCCCCATACGGTGCCCACCTCTTCACTCCAGGGGCAGACCACCCCCACCGGGATAAGGGTGATCAGCGGCATCAGGATTAGCAAGGTAACGGGGCGCCGCACTAGTCGTGTCTCCGTGTCACTTCACAGCACGGGGATGCAGACAGTCCTGGAAAAGAGTAATCCGTCCGAGATTCTCTGCTGCACGCGCCGGGTCACTATTGGCATAACAGTAGGCACATCCGTGGCCGCACGTGTCGTACGCTCCTATGTCTCGAGACGCCGCGCAACCGCAATCACGGCGAGTGGGAGTCGTCTTGAGGGTGTCGAGGGCCAGCAAGCGCTCTTCCGAATCCACGACTCCTCGGAGAAAAGTCGGATCAATGCATCGCGCTTTCGTGATCCGGTCCGAGACGAGGAAATCATGAGAGCACGACGAGAGGGTGATCCCGTACTCCGCTGCCGTTACTGCCATTGCTGCGGCAAGGTCCCGACACTCGTCCTGCTCGGGAATCCGGTAATCCGGGACCCGCTGTTCCATATTTCTGATCGTCTTTCGATAGTAGTCGCAGAAGCTGAACACACACTGGGATGTGTACGGAGCGAGGTCGCAACACAACTCCCTGAAATTATTTATGTGCCACTGGCTGTCCAGCGAATCCGTCAACACGATCGTGTCGTACCTCCAACGCAGGACCTGAGGAGAAAATCGCTCCACTAGGGCTTTGACAACTTGCATGGTATGACCGCGGTCCGGGACTCTAGGTTCCAACCAACGCGGATAATTGTTTATGGTGTAGAGAAACGTGAAGCAATGTCCCGCGGCCCTCAGTTGGTCGAGATGCTCCAGAAGCGGCCCAGCGTCTTTTGTCCAGAAGACTATAGCTATAACGTCTTGCGGCTCAAGGGAGACCGTGAATTGCCTGCCACCAAAGGGAGATATCACGCGGACGTGCCCTGCCCGTATCCGCGTCATGAACCATTGGGCGTGGAACGCGGGGATGTCGGTTCTTCTGCTTGCTGAAATCACGTGCATAGTGGGCGCACCTGGGCAAGACTCAACTGGAGGCAATAAGAGAGCTTCTTCGGAACCGTGCCGCAAGGCCGTCATTCACACAAAGCCAATTGAATACCGAACGCAGCATCTTCAACGCATCAAATATCTTGAATTCGTCTGGCAGATAACGCACAATCAGCGGTGCGGCCGCGGCCCGTAGGTCTGTCGCGGTTAAGGATTCAATTTCGCTCTGTATTCGTGTATGATCACTATTCCTTTCGGTCCTCGATAGCTTGGATGAGGTCCTCTGCGACCGTCTTATTGTGGAGGCACGGAGGGCGGATGTCAAGGACACGAGAGATAATCAAGGAAACGGTGATTGGAGTCCGGGTCGCACGGAAAGGATAGTAGATGGCCAAGCCCAGAAAACCCAGAGAAATACTAGACGGACAGATGGCGGAGTCTGAAAGGAGCCGCGCCGTGGAGGTGGCCGTCAGCCAGATTGAACGGCAGTTCGGAAAAGGCGCCATTATGAAGCTGGGGGCAGGTGGCGTCATTCCTAACGTGCGGAGCATTTCCACCGGCTCGCTTGGCCTTGACGTCGCCATCGGTGTGGGGGGAATTCCTCAGGGAAGAATAACTGAAATCTTCGGTCCGGAGTCATCGGGTAAGACGACGCTTTGTCTTCACGTTATCGCTGAAGCGCAGAAAAGAGGAGGATTCGCAGCATTCGTCGACGCGGAGCACGCGTTGGACATTCACTACGCCAAGAAGCTTGGAGTCAACACCGACGAATTGCTGGTCTCACAACCGGATACGGGGGAGCAGGCCCTGGAAATTGCCGAAATTCTCGTCCGGTCTAATGCAATGGATGTCGTAGTCATCGACTCCGTGGCTGCTCTTGTGCCGAGAGCGGAAATCGAAGGAGATATGGGTGATGCCCATATGGGCCTCCAGGCTCGACTCATGTCCCAGGCCCTGAGAAAACTGACCGCTGCGATTGCCCGATCCCAGACCGCGGTAATTTTCACCAACCAAATACGCCAAAAGATCGGCGTCATGTTCGGGAACCCCGAGACCACAACAGGCGGAAACGCATTGAAGTTTTACGCGTCTCTGAGGCTGGACATTAGAAGGGTGGGAGCCATCAAAGACGGTGAAGAAGTGGTGGGATCACGCACCCGAGTGAAGGTAGTGAAAAACAAATTGGCTCCTCCATTTCAGCAGGTCGAGTTCGACATCATGTACAATGAAGGGATCTCGGCTTCTGGAGAAATTCTGGACATGGGAGTCGATTTCAAGCTCATCGACAAGTCTGGCTCGTGGTATTCGTGCGGGGACGAGCGTATCGGACAAGGTAGAGAGAACGCCAAGACTTTTCTCAAGGAAAATCCCGAGCTGATGGCAACCATCCGCTCGAAGCTGCTGGAAATGAAAGGAATCAGGTTCCCCCAGGAGCCGGATGACGAATCAGCAGAGACAAACTCCATAGAAATGATGGGCGAAGAGGATGGATCTTGACGAGATATTGAGGAAGGCCATAGAGTTGGGGGCTTCAGACGTTCACCTAAAGGTGCCGCTGCCGCCGGTCACCCGAATCGGTGGAGTACTGATGCCCATGAGGGGAGAAGACCGGCTCACTCCTGACGAAATGAGGAGGGTCGCCTTTTCCATCATGAACGAGCGTCAGCGCGAGATCTTTGTCAAGACCAAAGAGCTCGACATGGCCTATGGCGTCTCCAAGCTGGGAAGGTTTCGCGTAAACGTTTTCTCTCAGCGCGATACCATTGCCATGGTGTTTCGTGCCATACCCACCGACCCCCCCATGATCAAAGATCTCAATCTCCCCCCTGTGATTGAGAAGATCGCGATGGAGAACCGGGGCATGGTGCTGGTCACCGGTACGACGGGCTCCGGCAAATCCACGACTCTGGCGTCGATGATCAACCACATCAATTCCTTCCGGAATTGCCATCTTCTCACCATCGAAGACCCGATCGAGTTTCTCCACAGAGACAGGAAAAGCGTGATCAACCAGAGAGAGGTGGGGCAGGATACCCTTTCGTTTTCGAGTGCCTTGCGAGCAGCGCTTCGCGAGGATCCCGACGTCATCCTTGTAGGAGAGATGCGCGACCTCGAAACCATTGAGATTGCCATGCTGGCTGCGGAAACGGGGCACCTCGTGTTTAGTACCCTGCACACTCTCGATGCCACGGAAACGATCAGCCGAATTATTTCCGTTTTTCCCATCGAGCATCAAAATTCGGTGAGACTTCAGCTCTCCGGCATCCTCAAGGGAATTATCTCCCAGAGGCTGTTGCCTCGCATGGATGGGAAGGGTCGCGTCCCCGCAGTTGAAGTCCTCGTCTCAACCTCTCGCATACGAGAGTGCATTGCGGACGAGCGTAGGCAGAGGGAGATTAGGGACGCCATAGCTGAAGGAGCTGTATCCTATGGCATGCAAACCTTTGATCAATCTTTGATGCAATTATTCAAGAAGAAGCTCGTATCCTACGAAACTGCCCTTGCGGCAGCGACAAACCCTGATGACTTTGCCCTCTTTGTCCGAGGTATCAGCGGAACATCGGAAGGAAGGTGGGAGATGAACGCCTGACCTCCGTTGGATGAGATCTCCTCGTATGCCCCCGTTGCTGCTGCTGCGCATCACCGCACCCAGCGTCGCGGGTGTCCACAATCTCCCTATCAGAGTCCTCACTGTGATCGCCGGGAAATGTTGCGCTCTTTCCTGGCTGCAAGCGGTCGGGACTGGAGAACGCCGTCCGAACTCGGTTGAAAAAGCGAAAGACTCCCGATAGGGTGCGGGGAAGACCCCGTCGTTTCCGCATTGGCACCGATTCCCATGGAAGGATTGTTATGCTTGCGCGGGTACATTCAGGCGCGCTCGTAGGCATAGACGCGTATCCGGTTGAGGTGGAGATTGACGTCTTCCCCGGAATGCCGTCCATCGCGGTGGTTGGACTCCCGGACAGTGCGGTAAAGGAAAGCACCGCTCGAGTCAAATCCGCAGTGGTTAACAGCGGATATCCGTTCCCCGCACGTCGCATAACCATCAACCTCGCTTCCGCCGGACTCAAGAAGGAAGGGCCGGGCTTCGACCTACCCATAGCGCTGGGCATATTGGCGGCCTTGAATCTGCTTCCCACAGACAAACTGGACAATTACCTCTTTGTTGGCGAGCTCTCACTGGACGGCCGTGTCAAGGCTGTCAGGGGAGCACTATCGCTGGCCTTGGCCGCGCGTGAGCTAGGTTTCAAGGGCCTAATTGTGCCCGAAGAAAATGCAGCGGAAGCTGCTGTCGTCGATAACGTGGATGTGTTCGGCGTTCCGACCCTTCTGACCGCCACCGGGTTCCTTATGGACAGGGTATCCTTGAAGCCCGCGGCTCCGAAGCAGACGATTCCATCGCAAACGGGCGATCTGTACCCCGTTGATTTCCGAGAAATCAAAGGACAGGAGTACGCGAAGAGGGCGGTGGAAGTGGCGGCAGCAGGGGGCCATAATGTCCTCATGATCGGTCCTCCGGGGTCAGGGAAAAGCATGATATCTCAACGGCTACCTACTATTCTCCCGGAACCCGTCTTCGAGGAATCCCTTGAAACGACGAAGATATACTCGTCGGCAGGCTTGTTGGGGCAGAACGGATCTGTGATGACCACACGCCCTTTTCGGGCTCCCCATCACACCGTATCCGATGCCGGACTTATCGGCGGAGGTATAATCCCGAGAGCAGGAGAGGTTTCCCTCGCGCATAACGGGGTCCTCTTCCTCGACGAGCTCCCGGAATTTCGCAAGAATGTGCTGGAAGTCTTGAGACAACCTCTCGAGGACGGTCATGTGACGATTTCGCGAGCCCAGCTCTCCATAACCTTTCCTGCTCGGTTCATGCTTGTGGCCGCCATGAATCCCTGTCCGTGCGGATATCGCGGCGATCCCAAGCACGAGTGCAAGTGCTCTGCCGTGATGGTTCAGCGATACTGGAGCAAGATTTCCGGACCCCTGCTCGATAGAATAGATATCCATGTAGACGTACCGTCAGTGGAATGGCGAGATCTCACAGGATTGTCGGAAGGAGAAAGCTCTCGGCAGATTCGGGAGCGAGTCAATCGTGCGCGTGCGATACAGTCCGATCGTTTCCGCGGCACGCGCGTCTTTTGCAATGCTCAAATGCGCAATAAGCATCTCAAAGAATTCTGCGTGCTGGATGGGCAATCCATGAAGGTTCTCGAACGGGCAGTGGACATGCTAGGGCTTTCCGCAAGAGCGTATCACCGTATCCTTAAGATTTCTCGTACCATAGCGGATCTGGAGGGTGCCCCGGACATCAAGGCGGCTCACGTGGGTGAAGCAATCCAGTACAGGACGTTGGACAGGCGTCTGGGGTGAAGTGAATGGTGGGTTAAACCTACCATTGTGTAGGTATCAACTTCATATCCTACCCACGCGTCGCAATGCTTCCGATCCACCCTTTCTCCTCGCCCCCTACCTGGCCGAAATCATCCCCTTCTTTCTTCTCTCCACCCTGGCACGGAGATTGCTCCATCAGCGTACACGCCATTGGTTCCACCTTCCATGAGAGTGTAGCCTGCAGAAAGCCCAGAGAGCTCTCCTTTTCGCTGGGCTTTCATTTTTCGAATCCCGCCGCTCCCAATACTCTTCAGCCCTCCCTTCCCTTCTCTCGCCAACAATGGTAATAACCATAGTCCATTTCAAAGACGAATCCGGCATGATCCCTGGTCGGAAGGAGATCTCGATGGAGATATGCAAGCTTTACTCGCTCAGCACGTGCAGTCACTGCAAATCTTGCAAGCGCTTTCTCGGTGAATGCGGAATCGAATACGAGTTCACTGATGTGGACTTGCTGCCGGAAGAGGACAGGAAAGAGGTCATCGAGGAGATAAAGAGACTGACTCAGCGGTGCGCTTTCCCAACAATTATTATCGGAAATAGGGTTATCGTGGGCTTCCGGGAGGACGAAATTCGGGAAGCACTGGGAATGCGATAGGACGTGACGCCACCTTTTGTGCTCCAAGAGGCAGAGCCGGCTGTCTGCTGGAAAGCTTGAATGACCTTTTGGCCGCTCCAAGACGGCGCCTGAGGTGCGTCCGGGGAGCAATGATTGCTCGAACCAAGGTATCGCCGTGGACTATCGCTTCTTTGTCGAATCCTATGAGAATGGTTGCCGCACCCTGCTCCTGATGGAGCTCACATACGACAGGGACCTCGACTGGTATCAGATAAGAGTGTTTCTGGGCGAGGAGATGATCGGATATGTCCACGGATACGCGAACAAGGGCTGGACGCCCCAGGTGAACAACATCTGGGTGGCGGAAAACCACCGCAGGAAAAGGATAGCTTCTGCCATGATGGCCAAATTGGAGGACTTCTTTGGGCAGATTCCTCTTCCCGCAACGCCCATAGAGGATAACGAAGCGGCCAAGGGGTTTTGGAGTACCTTCACGAAAGGGACGTGGGTAGAACAGGGCGAGAAGAGAGCGAGACGACCTCCCGAAGAACGACCATCCTTCCTCACAGGGAAGGCCAACCACGACAATTCCGAGAATACCTGACATGGTGGAGAGACCGCGACTCACGGTGCGGGCTACAGAGGCGGTGAGACTCATCAGGTCCGGATTGAACGATCAGGACTTGATGCGAGCGTACAACATATCCGCCCGCAGCGTCGAGCGGTTATGCGACAAACTGGTCCAGGCGGGTGAGATTACCAGGGATGAGCTTGAACGACGCATGTCTACGCCCCAAAGATCTCACGTCGTTGACGTTGTGACCACTCGGGCACAGAAACACTGGTTCACGAAGAGAAAGGTCCAGGTAAGCGCTTCGGAATTCGTTGCCTTCTTGCGGGGCGGTCTGAGCGACCTGGAGTTGATGGAGAAATATGGCATCTCGTCCCGCGGACTGGACAGGCTCTTCGAGTTGCTGGTCCGTAGAGGCCACATAGACCAGACGGAGCTCGACGAAAGAAAGCTATCGTTCCACTGGGCGGACATTGCGTTCGTTCGATCAGATGGTGTCCTGCCCGAGCCGATCGTGGAGAGCCAGACGCGGCCTTTGCCCGCCACGGAAAGATGTAGAGAATGGGCGACCAGCCACCAGGTTGCTCTCGCAGCAGCTCTTGGGCTCCTCGGGGGAGTTGCTCTATCCGTTGCATTCTTGGTGGCCCGTGTGGGAACGGATCGTACCGTGGAGCTACTTTGGAGCCCTGACCACTATGTCGCGGCAGCAAGGTCCGCGGATCCGCTCACACGCGCGGCCGACCAGATGGTCACGATTCTCGAGGCAGTCGCACGAGGCGAGCCGGGACCAAAAGGCTCAACTCATGGCGTGGAGCAGACGAAGTACGACCAGTGCCTGAAGGAATGTGACAGAGACCATCTGCCCGACGATGAGGTTGACCGAGTGATGCGGATTGCCTGCAGAAAGAAATGCGTCCTTCTGTACAGCGAACGCATGAGAAAGGTTCGCGAGCTCTACCATTCTCCGGGCGCCACCCAGTAGGGTCGATTTATCCATGCCGCACAGGTGCCTCGTCGAGCCGATCATCCGAATTCGCGCGCTAGGCGGACAATTGGTACGAAAGGGGCGCGGTTTTGGGACACGCTGGAATCAATAACTGGTTGAAATGATTTGAGCGGACCGGCGTGGCGTCCGTTTTTAAGACAAGAGATCTATGGGGATCTTCTGGGGGCTTTTCTCGCCGTCAATGACTAGTCTATAACCGTCTATGATCATTATGATAAAAGTTATTTTTCTTGTACGGGAGCCATGGCACGCTTAATGCTTAAAGGAACGACGATATAGAACCGCGGGTATGGGAAATTCCTCGATGATTCTCTTTTCACGTTTGACCTTAATAATGCGGAATGTGTTGAGGGCCACGTGTGCTTAATGCGGGGCACGTGCCTGGCTTGCGAAAGGGTCGGATCCTAGGACGGAGTGAGGCGGCTGTCCGTGGAGAAGATGGTGTGATGGTACGATCTGCGACAGGAGATGGATTCGAGAGGACGCGGGATGGCGGTGACGGAATTCATACGTGATGCTCAAGGCGGCAACTTCAATTCTCTCCTGGAGGCTATAAGCCGGGGACAGGATGTCAATGCAGCTAATCGCTATGGGGTGACTGCTTTGATGGCTGCTGCCTTGGCCGGACACAAGCGATCGGTGCAACTGCTCCTGGATGCGGGGGCTTCCGTGGAGTCGGAAGAGAATTCATTCGGGTGTACGCCTCTCATGTTTGCATGTATGTCGGGCAATGCGGAAGTCGTCAAAGCAATGCTCAGGAAGGGTGCACGGATCAATCATCAGGACGTGATCGGGAGAACCCCTCTCATGGCTGCTGCGGCCACGGGAAGGCTTGAGGTCGTTGAGACGCTTCTGGAATGGGGCGCGGACGTCAATATTCGGAACAGGTTCGGGGCCACCGCCTTGGATCTTGCCGACCGCAATGACCACTCGAGGATTGTGGCGCTTCTCGTAGCGTACGGAGCAACATGCCTGAACACCAGGCGCAACGCGGCAGTGACAGCTCTCGTGTGAGAGTCTCATGCACAGCGGATTGCTCCATACTAGGTCCTCTTGGTGGCGAGCGGTCTGGAAAGACGAGCGACAGAACATGACAGAATCTTTGGATCAGCAGCTCCGGAATCTCGTTGAGGCAGGCTGGCACGTGATCGAAAGCGATTTCGATACGGCCGCATTTCTCAAATGGAGGAAAGCGGCTGTCGCGTGTCTTGATGAGCTCATGGAACCCGACGAGAAAAGTACCCTATCAGAAGGTATTCCGCTGGAGAAGGTCACCGGGGAGAACGACCTGGGCAAGTGCTTATTCTGAGAGTGAGGTTCCGCTGGGATGAGAGAGGTTGCCTGCCTTGTGAAGAGTAAGCGTGCAATAATCACGTGAAATGGTAATGGCCTGCACGCCGTCGAACGGTTTCTTATGTAACCGTTCGGTCGCCTTGGGAATGTCCGCTCGCCCGAGAGATCGAACGGTTACCGTTTATTTGGACCATGCACTCGCCAGCAAGCTCGCTGATCTTGATTCCAGTTTACTTACGCATTGGCAAAAGGACCCTTCGTACGTATAATCAGGAGGGTTGTGCTAGTGCTCGGCACACGAAAATCAAGAGCGATCGGCTGTTCTTTTGTGCTCCCTCCTGCCATTCCTGTCTGGGCCGGCGCAGTGAACAAGATTGAAGGTTGTCCATAGCAGGTGCCATAGCTTATAGGAATGGAGAGAATCGCCCGAGAGGTCATGGATGCACAGCGAATCAATGTCTCTCGCCTGCTCCGGTTTGCGGCTCCGGGAGGCCAGCCCACCGCCTACTGCCGATCTTCCGAAGGTTCCGGAGGCGTTCCTCGTTTGGCTGGCCATCAACCGAGGGGGGATCATTAAAGAGTGGGTCAACCGTCTCTCGGACCTCTCGCCTTCCTATCGCACGCGGCCTCGAGTTGAGCTCTGGGGCACTGTCACCGAAGCCTTTGAAGCCAATGTGGATGCGCTCTCCTTCGGGAGCCTCGAGCGCATGGACGGCTTCATCGATTACATAACGAAAAAACGGCTCGAAGCCGGTTTTCCTCTCTCTGACGTTCAAAAGGCTTTCGAGCTTTTCCGGGTCATCGTGGTGGAGAGGCTCTGCCAGAGTGAGGCATCGCATCTGATCGTTCAGGTCGTGGCAGCACTAAATTCCTGCCTGGCGTACACCATTCATCGGTTCTCGGATCATTTTCAACATATGCACGAGCAAGCCCTCTGGGATCACGCCGCGCACCTTGAGCGTGAGGTAAATCAGCGCACCGCTGAGCTAGCCGAGAGCGAGCGACGCTACAAGACTCTTGTAGAGGAGATAAATGACGGCTATTTCGTGATCCAGGACGACAAGATCGTCTTTGCGAACCAGGCCTTTTGTCGCATGCATGGAGCTGAGCTCGATGAAGTGCTTGGCAGGCCTTTCTTGGATTTTGTGGCATTGGAATGTAGGCAAAGCGTCCTATCCGCGTACCAGGATTCATTAAGAAACCGGTCCAGGGGTGAGCATCTCGAGTATACGCGTGTGGGGTGCGCCGAAGGGAAAGGGGTCACTGAGGTCAAATCTCGGGTTGTAGATCTTGGACAAGGACCTCTCATGATCGGGATATGCAGAGATATCAGCGCGAGAGTGGCTATGGAAGCCAAAGTGCGAGAGCACGAGCGCATGGCTTACGTAGGCCATCTCACAGCCTCGCTTTCCCATGAGATTCGAAATCCTCTCTCGTCCATCAAGATGAACCTCCAGATTCTCAGCAGGAAGCTCGAGTTGGACGGATTCGACCGCAGGAGGCTCGAAATCACAGTTCAACAGGTCTCGCGGCTCGAAGACATACTGCGGCAACTGCTGGACACTGCACGGCCTTTGCACATAGACCCCGCGCCCACGGATCTTTCCAATTTGGCCCAGGAATGCATAGAGTTGCTGGAGCCCAAAGCAACGGAGCGGGATATTTGCCTGGCGTTTCGGTGCGCGAAGAGGATACGGGCGGTGTATGCTGATTCCGGTAAGATCGAGGAGGCTGTGATCAATCTCTTGCTCAACGCTATCGAAGCCGTGTCCGAGGGGGGAAAAATCACGGTCTGGACAAAGAGCACTTCGATTCAGGGAAAGCGCTTTGGGGAGCTGGGAGTTCGGGACAATGGGCCGGGGATTGAACCGGAGCGTGTCAATCTTGTGTTTACGCCATTTTATACGAGCAAGACGCAGGGAACCGGTCTTGGTCTGAGCAACGTCAAGAGAATCATGGATGCCCACAAGGGCACCGTCGAAGTACGGAGCCGCAAGGGCAGAGGAGCCACTTTTCTTCTGAGACTGCCATGCATTCCATGAAAAATGTCCTCGTAATCGATGACGAAGCGTCCATCAGAGAATCCGTCGAGATGTTCCTCCGGGAGAAGGGATTCGAGGCCTGGACGGCCAGCACAGGAGCGGAAGGCCTGGAGGCCTGGCGTACATACTCGCCGGAAGTCATAATCCTCGACATTCGGCTCCCGGACGTGTCCGGCCTGGAAATACTGAAGCAGATAACAGCCGAAGATCACACTGTAAAGGTGATCATGATCACGGCCTACCACGACATGGAGACGACGATCGAGGCCATGCGCAACGGGGCGTACGATTACGTCCACAAACCGCTGGATGTGGACGAATTGGATCGGGTGGTCACCATGGGCCAACACGTTGCCAAGGCTGCTCGTTTGAGCCCTCTGCTCCCCCCTGAAGAACGGGACAGTGGGCGAAAGCTCCGTATTCTGGGTCGCACATCAGAAATGAGGTCCATTTTCAAGACAATAGGGCTCCTGTCCCGCAACAGGGCTACTGTGCTGATCGAAGGCGAGACCGGTACGGGCAAGGACCTCATCGCTCGTGTAATACACCAGTCGTCGCAATACAGCGATCAGCCGTTCGTGACGGTCGATTGCACGACCTTGGTGGCGACCCTCCTGGAATCCGAGCTGTTCGGCCATGAACGGGGAGCGTTCACGGGAGCTGTGGAAGCCAAACGAGGCCGACTGGAGCTCGCCGGAGGAGGAACAGTCTTTTTTGACGAGATCGGCGATCTGCCACTTCCCCTTCAGGGGAAGCTCCTCCGTTTCTTGGAAGGACGGGAATTCACTCGTGTGGGGGGGACCCAGATCTATCGCTGCGCGGCGCGCATCGTAGCCGCGACAAATCAAGATTTGACAGAACTGGCACGCAGAGGCAGGTTTCGGCAGGATCTGCTGTACAGGCTCAAGGTGATTAGCATCACCGTCCCCCCTTTGCGGGATCGCTCCAAAGATATACCGGATCTGGTCCGCTATTTTGTGGCTCGCATCAACGAAGAGCTTCACACCACTGTTACCAGAGTTGAAAAAGAGGCAATGGCCGCTCTCAAAGCTCACTCTTGGCCGGGCAATGTGCGCGAGCTGAGGAACGTGCTGACCAAGGCAGTCATGGAATCCAGAGGTTCGGTCCTGTTGGTCGACGCTGTGAAAGCCGCGTTGGCCGGTTCTGTATCGCGGTCTCCCGCTGCCGCAGGTCTCCTGTCTCTCGAGGAAATGGAGAAGGAACACATTCTCAAGACGATTGCTGCGGTAGGAGGCAACCTCTCCGCTGCAGCCAGAGCGCTCGGGCTATCCCGCCCAACACTGCGCAAGAGACTCAAACTGTACGGGATTCACGATCCTGGCGCTACGACAACCAAATAGGTGGTAAGCTTTTTTCCACGACCGGCAAGAAGGTTACCATGCGTTGCGACACCGACTCGGCGGCTGCACAAAATTAGCATATTTTATCAAATAGATAGATCCATTTCCGTCTAGCGCTTCCTTGGCATCAAGCTTGCTCTTATGAGGACCGGTGGATCCACGGCGCTTAGCCTGCAGATCCCGACCACCCTGCCTTCCACATGAACCAGCACGATTGATGCTGCGGCTTCATGGCAGAGGAACTGTAACCGACAACCTGAGAGTCCGGACCATGGAGAGGATCAAGACCCTCGAAGAAATCCGACGGGAGCACATCCGCCAGGTAATCCGTTCTACTCAGGGAGATCTCGAAGAAGCGAGCCGCATCTTGGGGATAACGGTCCCAGCCTTACGCCGCAGGTTGAAAGAATACGGTTTCTCACTCGAAGAGCGGAAAGAAAAACCTCATGGCTCATAATGTGCCGCACGCACTTTGGTGCTTTACCCTGATTTCTAAGAGATGCCCGGGATTCTCCCGGAGCGTCGGTCCCTGGACCTCACAACGGCTTGGGAGGCCTACAGGGTGTGCGCGAGGCAACCGGCAATAACACCACAAAGGAGTGATGACATGAAGTGGAAGGCAAAGGTTCCGACGATCCTGTTAGCCGCGCTGGTCATGGCCGTTCTATGGCTCCCGGTCGCAACGGCCGCGGACCCAATCAAGATCGGCGCTCCGCTCTCAACCGCGTTTCTTTACGGCTGGGCAGCCGAACGGGGAATAAAGCTCGCGGTTGAAGAAATCAATGCTGCCGGAGGGGTGAAGGTCGGCAATGAGCAGAGACCGTTCGAGGTCGAAGTGATCGACACCCGAGACCTCGAGCCGGGTGTGCCGGTAAGCGAAGCGCTCCTCGCAGTAGAAAAGCTCATCTTGGAGAAAAAGGTCCCCTTCATCGTCGGTGGTCCAGTCCGCTCAGAGGCGGCCCTCGCTGCGATGCCTCTCATCTCCAAACAGAAGGTTGTCTCCATTCTGACTACCGGTGCGCTCACCCCCAAATATCACGAGCAAGTGTCAAAGAAGCCGGACGAATTCAAGTATTGCTTCAGAATATCCGGTGAGGCAGGCTGGATGGTAAAGGGAGAGCTCGTCCCCTGCCTGGACTACATAAACAAAGAATTTGGTTTGAATCGCCTCTTCATCATGGTCCAAGACGTGGCCCACGCTAGAGCCGGCGGGGGAATCCTGGCAAAGGTGATGAGCGGCAAGGGCTGGACGGTTCTCGGCGAGCCTGTGGTCTTCCCCACGGGTGCGACAGATTTCAGCATGGCGCTCTTGGATGCCAAGAAACAGAACGCCCAGGTCATAATAATCTGGATGGACATGCCGGAATCTGCAATTCTCCTGAAACAGTGGCACGATAATAAGATCCCTGCCCTTCCCTTTGGAACCATTATAGCCGCGGCTGAGCAGCCCGGCTTTTGGAAGGCCACAGAAGGTAAGGGAGAATTCTGCCTCGCCAACGTGGTCAATGCCGGCAACGCGCCCAGCGATGCTACTTCCTGGACCCCGAAATTTGTCGAAGCGTACAAGAAAAAATACGGTATCGAACCCGAAGGATATGGCACTTCCTCGAGCTACATGGCGGTTTTCGTGCTGAAAGACGCTATTGAGCGCGCGGGGTCTCTGGATCCGGACAAGGTGGTAGACGCTCTGAAGAAGACGGACATGATGGGGGTATATGGGCGAATACGGTTCGACCCGACGAGCAACCAGATCATCCCGAGTCAAGACCCTCAGGAAGGCGCTGTGGGAACGATATTCCAGTGGCAGGCCGGAAATCGAGTGGTGGTATTTCCTCCGAAGATAGCGAAAGGCAAGATCCTGCTGCCGCCATGGATGAAGCCGGCAAAGTAGGTTCACCGATTGCCTGCTAACCCATCGTTCGCGGAGGGGGCTGGGACCATGCCCAGGCCGTCGTGCCATGCCTCCTCCACCATGCCCAGAAATCGCAGAGAGTTATACCTCCCGTGCTTGAACCGAAGAGCGGACCGGCACGGGAGTCGGAGATAACGATTGTAGTTCTTCCCATCACGAGAGCAGGTGGCTCCATCGGAGGGAAACAGAGGCCGGCTGAATGGAAATCATCATCTACGGAATCGTGAACAGTGTCACACTGGCCCTCATGGCCTTGGGATTCACCCTCGTATACGGGGTCAGTCGTCTTCCTAATTTCGCCCATGGCGCTCTGTACGTCGTCACCGGGTATTTCACCTGGCTCCTTATGAACCGGGTCGGCATGCCGTACATTGTTTCTATGGTCCTGGCGCTGGTATTGACTGGCATCATCGGTGCTGCAATCTACCAGCTCGTTCTCATTAGAATTCGAGGAATGCCGATCTCCGAGATCATCGCGTCGTACGCCATCGGCCTGGCGATCTTGGAAGGTCTGCGTTGGGGCGGTCTCAAGGGAGGAACATTTACCTTACCGCCATTCGTAGAGGGTGCCACCATGCTCCTGGGGGTCTCTGTTGACTATCAGCGATTAATCGTTGTGGGACTGGGAGCTGCTCTCCTGGCCGTATTATGGCTCTTCGTCAACGGGACTCGTCTCGGTCTGGCTCTGAAAGGGATGGCCCAGGATGAACGAGCGGCCATGACGCTAGGCATAGACTCGGACCGCATGGCTGTGGCCGCTATGGCCCTCGGGTCGGTGCTGGCAGGAGCCGCTGCTCTCGTCCTATTTCCCCTCGGGAGCATAGTCGTCGAAGCCGGGTATCATGTGCTCATCATGGCCGTGGCGGTGTGTATCGTAGGGGGATTGGGGAGCTGGAACGGAGCAATCCTGGCCGCTTTCCTAATCGGATTCGCCCAAATACTGACCGTGAAGTACCTGGGAACGCATTTCCAAGTAGTGGTAGCCTTGCTTGCCATCATAATTACCCTCATTGTGCGGCCCAGCGGTTTGTTCGGGCGTCAAAAAGAACTCGAAGAAAGGGTGTGAGCATGTCGGCCGAACACAGGGACCGGCGAAAGGAACGGCTGGATAGAGGCATTAAGGTTCGCACCGATGGTGTGTACGCAATATCGTCGTGGAAGGAGATCACCTACTTGCTCGCCCCTCGCGTCTTGCTTATCGGGGGGCTCCTTCTTGCTCCGCTCATCTTGTCTCCCTTTCCCTATTGGCAGCGAGTCATCTCGATCATCGCCATATATGCCCTCTTGGCCATTGGTTTCGACTTCTTGGCCAATTTCGTGGGGTTGGTGTCTTTGGGCGGTGGATTCTACATCGGCGTGGGAGCGTACATTGCGGCGTTGCTCAATTCAGAGCTGGGACTACCTCCCATGTGGACGATTCCGGCCGCCACGTTCTTTGGAGCCGGGATCTGCACGGCTCTATTTCTCCCATGTCTGCCGCTGAGAGGGGTGTATTTCGCTATAGTGAGCCTTATGTATCCGCTTCTTGCCGCACGGCTTATCGAAGCGTTTGATCTCTTCGGTGGTACGGACGGGATCCTAGGTGTCTCCGGCTTCTCCAGCCCGTGGACGGAACGGTACTTGCTCATAACGAGCGTTCTTGTGGCAGCGTTCGCATTACGACGGCTTATCAACGCTGCGGACGTTGGACTCGTGTTTCGAGGGGTCAAAGATAACGATCAGGCGGTCCGAGCCTCGGGAATAAACATCACGACGTACAAAGCGCTTGGGGTATTCATCGCATCCGCGCTGGGATGCCTTGGAGGAGCCTGTTTATCGCATATCTACATGTGGGCAGGTCTCTCCCAGTTCGCCCTGGACTTCTCCATCATTCCCATTGCCGCGACGGTGGTGGGTGGCGGTGGCACTCTCATCGGTCCGGTACTCGGGTGTCTAATCCTCGTGCCGATCTCCGAGGTCTTGCGGGATTTCGGCACGCTGCGCATCGCAGTGTACGCGATTATCCTCACCGGATTCATCGTGTTCAAGAGTGAGGGGATCATGTTGTACGCGACCAGGAAGTATCAGCAGTTCGAGCGATGGGTAGAAATCTGATCCCCTGATCGGAGGGCTCTAGCGAGCTCAAGGCAGGGAGGTCCCACACAAACCGTTGCAATGGCATGAAGAGCGCAATTAGATTGGCGGTACCATGACTCGAGAACCGATATTACAGGTCAAAGGGATCAGCAAGAGCTTTGGCGGTGTCCTTGCCCTATCGGCAATGGATCTCGAGGTATATCCTGGGGACATCCTCGGGATCATCGGGCCGAACGGGTCCGGGAAAACCACCCTCGTGAACGTCATCACGGGCTTCGTTACCGCAGACAGAGGCAACGTAATCTTCAAGGGCAAAGACATTACCAATTGGAAGCCCCACAAGATTGCGGACATGGGACTCACCAGAACCTTTCAGGTTATGCGTCCGTACTTCAGCTTGCCGGCGTTCAAGAACCTGATCGTCCCGTTGTTCTCTCCCCGGGCCCGACGCACGGGAGGCTGGCGTGGGGGCGGAAAACTCGGAAGCCGAGACACCGTGGCAGTTGACATTCTCGAGGAGATCGGATTCGAACGGGACTCCTACGTGCCGTACAAGACTGCCTCCTCGCTGCCAACCGGCTATTTGAAGCGGCTTGAGCTCGCCAGGTGCCTGGCTCTGAGACCTGACATCATCCTCTGTGACGAGGTGTTTTCGGGTCTGAGCATGAGCGAGATGGCAAGCATGGTTCCTCTGATGGAGAGGTTGCAAATGGAGGGAATCACCCTGGTCATGGTTGAGCACCGCCTGCGAGAGCTGTTCCGACTCGCTAATCGGGTCATGGTGCTCAATTTCGGATGCAAGATCGCAGAGGGCACATCGGACGAGGTCATGGAGCACAAAGAAGTTAAAGAGGCGTATTTCGGATCCGAGGAAGGAGTGGCCGGCTATGTTTGATGCAAAAGGACTCATGGTCTTTTACGAAAACATGCTGGCCCTCAACAACGTGAGCCTGACGTGTGAAGCAGAAAAGATTGTCGGCGTCTTCGGGGCAAATAGCGCGGGCAAGTCCACTCTGATGTACACCCTGTCCGGAATCATGGAGGACATCCAGCGAAAAGAAGAGATGGCCGGCGGTGAGCGGATCACGATACGGGGAGAGATCCGTTTCAACGGACGAGACATCACTGCAGCGAAGCCTTCCGTCAGGGCACGCGCGGGAATAATACTCTGCCCGGAGCGGCGGAGAATATTCCCCGAAAGCACCGTGGTTGAGAACCTCAAGATCGGGGGGTACTTGGCCACGAGGAGGCAGTCTGCTGAAACGCTCGAATATGTCTTTGGCATGTTTCCTGCGCTCGAACGTCTTTCCGGCAGGCTGGGCGGATTTCTCAGTGGCGGCGAACAGCAAATGCTCGCTATCGGCAGGGCCCTCATGGCTCAACCGAAATTACTGCTCCTGGATGAGCCTCTCCTGGGCCTCAGTCCGGTGATACAGTACCTGCTGGCCAAGTCAATAAAAGAAATACGGGACCAGAGGCACATGGCGATCATTGTGTCCGAGCAGTACGCAAGACCCATCATGCCCATAATCGATTACGGGTACATTCTGGAAAACGGTTCCGCAGTTGTGGAGGGGACCCGTGATGATCTCATGAACAATCCGGACGTGAAAGCAGCGTACTTCGGAACCTAGGGTGGCGTTCCGGAAGTCGGGTGCTTTGTTACCATTGCGAAGACTGCCATGCACATTATTTCATGCGTGGGAGCACAAGCCGCCACCGATGGTCAAATTATCCTGAGAGGGGAGAATGTTGCCCTCTCTCAGGAACGTGACTCCAGCGAGGAGAACCGGCAATGCAACAAGAGACGACGTTGACCCGCTTCGAGCAAGCGTGTGCGAAGTATCCCAATAACAAGGCTGTTATATTCCTGGGGGATGCGTTCACGTATAGGGAGCTGAAAGACCGAGTAGACCGATTCGCCACGGGCCTCGCGGGCTTGGGAATCCGGAAGGGTGACCGAGTCCTCGTGTACCTGAGCAATTCCATACAATTCGTCGTCGCATTCCTTGCTGCCCAGAAGATCGGTGCTGTGGTCGTATTGGTGTCTCCCATCTACACCTCGCATGAGATCCAGTACATGGTCAAAGATTCCGGGGCGAAAACCATCATCTGCCTTGACACCAACTTCGGGTACGTCCAGGAGATCCTCCCGCAAACGGAGATCGAGCACGTTATCGTCACGAACCTCCTGGACATGGTTTCGCTACCCAAGCGCATTGTGGCCTTTCTGTTTGACAAAGCTCCTCACGGCAAGGTCAGCAAGGGCCCGAAAACGATATGGTTCAACACGCTTCTCAAATCGGAGCCGAATCCGCCCCACGTGCACATCGACCCGATAAGGGATCTCTCCTACATTCTCTATACTGGAGGCACGACCGGATTTCCGAAAGGAGTACCGGGAAATCACTGGGGGCACACATCCTACGTGAATGATGTGAGCGATGTTGTCTTCAAGGGCCATCTTCGCCCTGGAGAAGACACATACATCGCGGTGAACCCTTTGTTCCACATTATGGCTCTGGGACTGTTTATGGCCATCGGTCTCAATCAGGGCAACACCACCGTGCTCATGCCCGTACCCCAGGTGGACTCAATACTTGCGTGTATCGAGCGATACCGCGTGCGGTGGATGCTCGGCGTGCCAGCCCTATACAGAATGATTCTCGAGAACGACCGACAGGAAACATACGATTTGAGCTCTCTTCGCTACTGCTATTGTGGTGGAGACGTGCTGCCTCGCGAGGTCCTCGCGCGCTGGAAGGAACGGGTCGGTGTCCCCATCTATCAGGTGTACGGGTCGACGGAAGCCGGGCACGTGGCCTACAACATGCCGGACGCAGGAGAACCGGCGTCAATGTCCGTCGGCACCCCCCTCCCCTCCCGACGGACGAAGATCGTGGATCCGGACACTCTCGAGCCAGTTCCACAAGGAGAAGTGGGAGAACTGATGATCACCTCCGATCATGCGGTGAAGGAGTACCTCAACAAACCCCAGGAGACTGAAGAAGCATTCGTCCGTCTGAACGGCGAAGTCTACTACCGGACCAGAGACTTTGTGCGAGCCGGAACGGACGGGCAGATCTATTATGTGGAGCGTTCCGCGGACATCCTCAAGCACAAGGGGTACCGCGTATCGGCTTCGGAAGTGGAAGCAGTCTTGCAGGACCATCCTGTGGTTGTGGGCGCCTGCGTGGTGGGCGTTCCGGACCGGAAAGTGGGGGAGCGCATCAAGGCTATCGTAGTCCTGAAGGACGATGCCAAAGGAGTGGGAGCCGCGGAGCTCATAAACTTCTGCTCCACTAGGTTGGCATCGTACAAGGTTCCTTCATACATCGAATTCAGGGACATGCTCCCCAAATCGAAGGTCGGCAAACTCCTGCGAAGAGAGATCCGCGACGAGGAGCGCCGAAAACAGGAGAAAGCAAAACGCAAGAGTTGAACCTGACCAGACAGATCACTGACATGGAGGCGCCGCGCGCGGTGACTCCGTTTGGGGGGCTAAATGCCTTTCCCGATTTCAACTGACGGGAGCCCCCCTGTACGAATCGTTCTCTGAACGCGCCCCGGCAATCTAGCCCGTCGTATAGTCACGTCCAGCGACTCCCAACACTATTCCATCCTGCCGACCTTTCGAGGTGACGCACTTCTCAAAGGTGAGAATCAACGGCCCGTTCCCGCGAGAAGTGGCTCTCGAATCCCCATCAACCATTGACAAGAGGCCCCAGCCCACCTTCGCGCTGACGTTCGAGCTGGCATTGATGTTGGCGGTGATTGGAAGGGTGGGTCTGCCACATTGATCTGTGGGAGATTTTTTGGGGGAGGTGTGAGAAATTTCTTGACACATCTAGAGGACTGGATGACTATATGACTTAGCAGCCCGGCCACCTGACACCACCTTCCGCGGCAGGAGACTCTCACATGATTGTCATCGGTGAAAAAATCAACGGAACCAGGAAACAAGTCGCGCACGCGATACAAGTGCGTGATGCTGATTTCATCCGCGATCTGGCTATGCGCCAGTATGAAAATGGTGCCACCTATCTCGATGTTAACGCTGGCACCTTGCCGCAACATGAGCCTGAAGACATGGCCTGGCTTGTGGAGATCGTTCAGGAAGCAGCGCCCGAGGCCATTACCTGTCTGGACAGCGCGAACGATAAGGCGCTCCGGGCTGGAATTCTCAAGACAGCCAAGACACCCATGCTCAATTCTCTCAGTGGAGAGCAGTTCCGAATCGACACGGTGTTGCCTTTGGCACGGGAGTTCAAGACCGAGCTCATCGTTCTCCCCTTGGACGACTCCGGCATCCCGCGAACCAGCGACGGTCGCATGGACATCGTGCGCCGCCTCGTGACTTTGACCAGAGAGGCAGGGTTACCGGACGAAAAGCTGTTCATCGATCCGCTGGTCATGGCGATTGCTACGGGTACTGAAAACGGGAACATCACCCTGGAAACGTGTCGCTCCATACGAGCGGAATTCCCGGCCGCGCACCTCACGTGCGGCCTCTCCAATATTTCGTTCGGGATGCCTCTGCGAGGAGTTCTGAACCAGGCGTTCATGGCACTTCTCATCCAAGCGGGGATGGACAGTGTCATCATCAATCCCGACGATCGAGAGCTCAGGGGGATCATGATGGCTGCCGAGACGCTCTTGGGAAGGGACCGTCACTGTATGAACTTCAACCGGGCTTTCAGGGCCGGAAAAATAGGGCCGAAGCCGACTTCATGAGAACCCGAGCTTGTACCGGCCCTGCCAGCACTACAATCCCATAACGGAGGGACAAGACATGCAAGAGCTCGTAAATGCGGTAGCAGAAATGATGGAGGAGCAAGCCGCGGCCCTCACCAAGAAGTATCTGGCCGAGGGTGTTGCACCGCTGGAAATCCTGAATGCGTATAAGGAGGCGCTCGCTATAGTTGGAAAGCGTTTCGAGGAAGGATCCTATTTCGTGCCGGAGCTGATCTTGGCTGGAGAGATGATGAAGCACGCGGCCGAGCTCATCAAGCCTCATATGGGCGACGGGAAAGGTGCTTCGGGAGCGAAGAAGGTCGGCAAATTCCTCCTGGGCACCGTGGAAGGAGACATCCATGACATAGGAAAGGATATGGTTCACATGCTCATGGAAATCAACGGGTTCGAGGTCAGAGACTTGGGTGTCGACGTGCCTGCCAAGCGGTTCTGTGACGAGTACAGGGACTTCCAGCCGGACATCGTCGGCCTGAGCGGCCTACTGACCCTGTCGTATGACTCCATGAAGGCAGTGGTCGATGGGTTAAAAGAAATCGGAGTCCGTGACAAGGTGAAGGTGATTATCGGCGGCGGTCAGGTGGACGAGAGAGCGTGCAAGTATGTAGAAGCCGACGCGTGGGTCACCGATGCGGTAGCCGGCCTGAAATGCGCTCTGCAGTGGATCGAGCACTGAGCCTACGGGAGGGCGAAAATGAGTAATGCACAGCAGTTGCTGCTTGAAAGGGAAAGGCGCTTTAACGACGCGGTCGCGCTCAAGAAACCGGATCGGGTACCCATCGCGACCATGTGGGACTTCTTCCCTGCTCGTTGGAAAGGGATCAGCGTCAAGGCGGTCATGTATGACCCCCAGCTCATGTTCGATTCATGGGTGGAGTGTCTGGACCACTTTCAGCCGGACATGGGTGAGAATCCCTTCGCTTTGCGGGGACTCGCGCGGGTGATAGAAGCGCTGGATTTTCAGCATCTGAAATGGGCGGGTCACGGTCTGGGGGACAACATGTCTTACCAGTTCGTTGAGCTGGAGGTGATGAAGGCCGACGAGTACGACCATTTCCTGTTTGACACGACGGATTTCATGATTCGACGCTACTGGCCGAGAGTGTACAAGGCCTTGGCGCCTCTGGAGAATCTGCCGCCGCTCAATCAAGTGATCTCATACTTTTGGGGTCTGTACTCGGGTGTGTTTCTCCTGTCACCGGAAATGGAAGCAGCGCGCAACGCGATGATCGAAGCTGCCAAGGCTTCCGCGGAGGTGCTCAAATGGGCAGGAGCCTTTGCCAAGAAGCTCATCGACATGGGCTTCCCCATTCCCAGCGGCGGGTACAGTCAGGTGCCGTTCGATACGCTGGGCGATGTCTTCCGGGGAACCAAGGGAATCATGATGGATATGTACCGGCGACCTGACAAGGTGATGGCAGCGTGTGAAAAGCTGCTTCCCATCATGATTGACTCGGCAGTCGCTTCTGCGAAGCGCACCGGAGTACCACGGGTGTTCATTCCTCTTCACAAGGGCCTGGACAACTTCATGTCTCCCGACCAGTTTCACAAGTTTTATTGGCCCCACATGAAGGAGCTCCTGGAAGCCCTGATCCGAGAAGGTATCACTCCGTGGGTTCTGGCAGAGGGGATCTGCAACAACCGGCTCGAAGCGTTTCGAGACGTGCCCCCCGGCAAGGTGATCTACCATTTTGAAGCGACTGACATGGTTCTGGCCAAAGACATGATGAAGGACAGATGCTGCATCCGTGGCAACGTTCCCATGAGCCTTCTGACGGTAGGCACTCCTGAAGAAGTCAGAGCCTATTGCAAGAAATTGATCGACACCTGTGCAGTTGACGGCGGCTTCATCATGGATGCATCTGCTCCCCTTTCTGACGCGAAGCCGGAAAACGTTCAGGCCATGTACGATTTCACCAAGGATTATGGCGTGTAGACATGACTCTCCCGCGCGGTCGGCGATTCGCCGCGTTCGAGCCCGATCGCCTTGACCAACGCGGTCCGCTGAGGAAGGTAGAAAACATGAGTACAAAGGTTGCAGTCGCTGACGGCCTGGTTGGAAGACGGAAGCTGTACCTGCTGGTTGGCTTTCTCATGTCCCTGGTCATGGGGCTGGTCTACGCCTGGTCCATTTTCGTGCTGCCGCTGGAAAAACAGTTCGGATGGACAAGGGCCCAGACCCAGCTCACCTTTACGTTGGCCATAATGACCTTTTGTGTGGGGATGATTTTTGGCGGCCGCGTTGCCGATCGCATAGGCCCACGAGCAGTGGCCTGTGTGGGTGCAATCCTCACAACAATAGGTTTCTTCCTAGCGTCCTATGCCAGCTCTTTGGGAATGTTGTATTTTTCTTACGGTATTCTCGTTGGTCTCGGAATCGGGGTCGCTGACATCGTAGTGCTTTCCGCCGCGGCTCGATGGTATCCGGATCGAAGGGGCCTTGCCATTGGAGTAATGGCAATGGGGTTCGGTCTTGCAGGCTTTCTCTTGGGAGGCCTGATAGGACAGTTCATAAATACTATGGGCTGGCAATGGGCTTTCCGGACCCTGGGCCTGGCTAGTCTTGTGTTGCTCGTTGGCGGGGCACTGGTTATGACCTATCCGCCACTGGACTGGAACCCGCTCCCTTCCGGCGGAAACCCTGGTGGTCCTCGTCCTGAGCCTTTGAGAAACTTCGAGTGGACCGAGATGTTCAAGACCGCGCCGTGGTGGTTATGGTGGGTCTGGGATCTGGTTCTCTGCGTCGCTGGATTAATGGTCCTCGCCCATGTAGTTCCTCTTGCAGTGGAGAAAGGTCTCGATAAGGCTCAGGCTGCGTGGGCCATGGGGCTCTTCGCCCTCTTCAACGGGTTGGGGCGGTTGGTCTTCGGATGGCTTTACGACCAGTTGGGTCGAGCCAAGGCGATGGTGCTGGACGGAGTAGTCATGACCTTCGGGGTACTCGGCTTGAGATATCTAACCGAACTAATTGGTTTTTCAGGACTATTCGTGTCGCTCATTCTCACTGGCCTCGCGTACGGGGGACTTCCCGCCATCAACAGCGCGTTCGTCGTTGGCTCATACGGCCCAAAGAACGCTGGGCTTCACATCGGGTTGGCTACCACGCCTTTGATGGTAGCGGTATTTATCGGCCCATACCTGGGAAGTTTCGTCCAGATGTCTTACGGGTATAACTTGACTATCGTTCTCGGAGGGGCGGTGGCTGTGATCGGTGCCATCGTGGCATTTTTCATAGGGGACGCCCAGAAGCTGTACCCAAGGCTCGGGAGTTGACGGTCACGCACTTCAGGAGGGGGATCGGCCAACGGCCGTCCCCCCCTTTCCCAAGTCCCCTTCCTTTTCTCCCAGGACCGGTTTTTGAGCAGCGGTATTTCGGGTTGCCTCAGAGAGCATCCGATGCCATGATTACTCTAGAGGAAGGTAAGGTCGGGCTCGCATAGCCATGCAAGACAGTATAAAAAAGGAACGGTTCGAGCCGGCATACGCGCAACTGGCAGGCATCCTTCTTCGGGAGATTGCCGAAGGAGTGTACCCGCAGGGCTCGAAGATCCCCTCCGAGTCCTCAATCAGCAAGAAGTACGGGCTCTCGCTGATGACCGTGCGCCAGGCCATAGCCGTACTCATGGAACGGGGGCTTCTCGAGCGTGTCCAGGGCTCGGGCACGTTCGTAAAACCCTTAAGATTAACGGAATCGCGGTTTGACTTGGACAGCCTGAGAGACATCTTCAATGATCCGGAGCGCACGCAGGTCAAGGTCCTGCAACTGTCTCTGGAACGAGCCGATGCCCAGGCAGCGGAGATCCTGCAACTCCCGCCCAAAGCGCGAGTGATCCTCATTCGCCGCATCTTGCACCGCGACAATAAGCCCGTCATGTTTCACGAAGGACGTATCCGGTGCGACCCGCACAGACCGTTGGTCGAAGCCGAATTGAACCTGGGGCCCCTCTCGGACCTGTTTCGCGGCCATGGCGGGGGGACTGCAAAAAAAGGAGAGCTGTCGGTTCTCCCGGCGGTATTGAGCGAGGAAGGCGCGGTGCTCCTGAATCGGCCGGTGGGAACCCCTGTTTTTCGATTGGAGTATGTGGTCCATGATTTCGACGATACTCCCTTTGGGTGGGGGTGGTTTATCGCTTCTCCGGAGGTCATGACCCTAAGAACGAGGCTGGGACTATGGGAAGAACTCTGAGCGAGAGCAGCGACATCGTGTCGCATGTGGCCGAGGTGCCGCTCACAGGAGAGATGGAGGAATTGGCAGCTCTCGTGGGCGACTTGCGAGAAGACGACGTCCTCTCGAAGATTCAGCAACATGTGGAGGCCGGAGTTTCATCAGAAGAAATCCTCGCAGCCTGCCAGAAGGGAATGCGTATGGTAGGCTTCATGCACGAGAAGGGACAGTACTTCATCGCCGGTCTGATAATGGCTGGAGAAATCATGCGGCAGGTGGTGAACCTGATTCGCCCGGTTATGATGCGGGAGCGATCACGGAAGAACGTGGGCAGGGTTTTGCTCGGCACCATAGCGGGAGACATTCACGATATCGGGAAAAACCTGTTCAAAGACCTGCTGGAGTGTCACGGCTTTACGGTCCTGGACCTCGGAGTAGATGTTCCCCCTGCGGAGTTTCTCCATGCCTATTCCCACTTCAAGCCCGACCTGATAGCTGCTTCCGCTCTGATCACCGATAGTTTTCCGCATTTGCGGGAGCTCGTGGCGCTCTTTAACAATGTGGCAGAAGATGCGCATGATCGGCCGCTCATCCTCATAGGCGGAGGACAGGTGGACGAGCGGGTCGCTCACATGATCGGTTCAGACTACTGGGCTCCAGATGCCTTCGCGGGCGTACGGTTATGCGAGAGCCTGATGCTGCGGAAATAGCAGATTGTCGATAAACGTGCTGGAAAACCGCGGATGCGAGCTCAGTTCCAGGACCCGCACTCTGGAGGGGATCTCCTCGACTTCTGCCATGACGTCTTCATTCAGCAAGGCAAAGGATGCGCCCGTCAATGAGGAGTTGCCCACGAATTTCACCGGCCCGTTGTAGTCGTGAGGCAGCAACCCAATGCGCTTGAGATTTTTCAGGTTCACGTGGTACCCGAAAGCTCCTGCCAAGATTATCTCCTCAATATCCTGCGTCGTAATCCCTGATTCCTCCAGCAACAGGAGAATGCCTGCAATCGCTGCCCCCTTCGCCAACTGCAGTTGGCGGATATCGTGTTGACTCAGGAACACGTTGTCGCTCAGATGGTAGCGATTCCCTTTCATCGAGTCTCGCAGAGGCGTGTGTGCATCCTGGTTGAAGGCACCTCCGGGCAGGATGATTCGAGCTTCGAGCAGGCTGGCCACGACATCGATCAGACCGCTTCCGCAAATCCCCACAGGGGGGCGGTCTCCGATCGTGGTGAATCGGGGGGTGTGATTTCCGTCCAGGGCGAACGAATCGATCGCGCCCGGTATGGCTCGGCAACCGCACGAAATATTCATGCCTTCAAGGGCCGGTCCCATGGCGCAGGAGGCTGCCACCATACGGTCCGGTGCCTGGATCAGGACAATCTCTCCATTGGTGCCCATATCAAGGAACAGACTGTTTCTCGAACGTGACCGGCAATCTATTGCCGCGAGCCCGGCAACGATATCCGCTCCGATGTAGGCTGACACGCTTGGCAAGAATATGGCTCGCCCTCCGGAATACATGGGCAGGCCCGACTGGTCTCCAGTGAGGACCAGAGGCTTCAAGAATGTCGGACGAAACGGAGACGTGGCTAGGGAAACGGGCTGAACCCCCGCAAGGATATGAAGCATCGTCGTATTGGCCGCTATGGTGACAAGGTACACCTGTTCGCGGGTGTATTGAGACCCCAGCGCGGAGTCCATCATTTCGGCGAGCTTCGCCGTGAGCGTTTCGCGCAATGTGATGAGCCCACGAGGTTCCTGCCTGCAATAGGCTATACGGGTAATGACGTCTCCTCCGTATGCGGTCTGAGGATTCAGGGCCGAAGCACGACCCAACAGCTCGCCGGTCTCCAGGTCGTACACGCACAGGGACACGCTTGTGGTTCCCACGTCTACTGCCGAGCCGAGAAGAGGGGTCGATTTCGGGACAATGTCCACAAGCTCCTTTCGGAAAACAATGCCTGAGGGCCGGCCCCTTCCCCAATCCCATGAAGCGATCTTGTTGAGAACGTGCGGGTCCATGGTCCGGGCGAAAAGCCCCTCCTCATATGGGCGCGGGCTGTCGGATTGCAACGCCGGGAGATCCGTCTGCTTGACCAGGCTTTGAGGTTCGACGGTGCGCTCCTCCACACCGTAGATTGTCTTCAGTTGCGTCCAGGTGTCAGAGAGCGTTACTTCGACCCTGCCCATTACTCTTGCCATGCACGCGAGCCGAGCCTCACCGGACGCCCCCGTCAGGTGCTCCCGCTCCTTCTCGTCAGGAGGACTCAGCGCGCCGTGCGCAATCACTTTGCACATTCCGCACGCCCCGCGGCCGTTGCACGTGGACTCAACTCCGAGTCCGGCCCTTCTGAGGCATGACAAAAGGGTATCCCCGGTTTTGGCTTCAACGGCGAGACCGGTCCCTGTTACCACGACACATGGTGGAGAGATTTCTTGTGTCACAACGCACCTTGGACCCGGGACTCCCGTTGGTCTTCATGCAGGCCCAAATGGACAAAATCAATGGTGGTGAAAGGCGGGACAATCACGTAGTCTGTCCGATCCCACGGACCAGTCAAGAAGTCTTTCAGATAGTGAACGGAACCTTGAAGCACTCTTACCTCCAGCTCGAATGTCGCAGCAATCTCTTGCACGCGCGGCAGCAACTCGGCTACGTCGTATGCCCCTGTGTCGATGAGACCGAGCACGCGATAATGCTCCAACATCCGGCTGAAAATCCTCTCTGTCCGCTCAGGTCCGAATCGATCGAGAACAGACAGATACTCCTTCCAAATGTTGGCTTCTCCCTCCAGCCAGCCTTTGGTCAGGAAATACACTCCGCCTTCCCGAAAGCACCTTTCCCGGTTTTCTTTGGACCCGAGCAGCAACGTGATGCAATCATCTACTTTGGGGAAAATTAGCTCGTACGCTCCTGTGGTGAGCCCTGTCACGGCATTTCCGCAGAAGCCAAACGCGAGGAGCACCCGACCGACTCCGTTGATGAGGTCCAGCTCCTCTTGGAGCCTTCGCCGCAACGACCCGGGAATCAGGTGCAATCCGGATTCAACCCAGACGATGGGATGCGTACACGCTGTCTCTCTGACCGCTTTCTCGAGCTCATCTCTGATGGTGTTGCAGGCAAGAATGGCTGTTTTCATGAGGTGGCTGACACCCAGGTGCTGCGATCACAGGGAGTTCTTACCACGCCTGCACGGGTTCGGCAAGGTCTGGAGAGCGTTATCGAGGAACCTTTGACTACTATCTCGCTCGACAGCGATCCCGGATCTCGGGTCTGCTACACCTTGCAGCAGGCACCGCGTGGGGAAACGCATGGAACGCTGCCTCGTGGCCTGAAACTTGCTTCGATATTTGCAGATCTCGGCGGGGCGGCGCCTGAGACAGACTCCCCGCAACGACCGGGGCCGCCAGATTGCGGCCGTACGGATGCGGTAGAATCAATCGTCTCCACCCCGAATGTTTGCAGACTGTAAAAGAGTCTGACAGGGATTCGGGGCTGGAACGAACAGGAGAAGGTTTCCGTAAGGCAGCTTGGTGGACCGCTGGCCTGCAGAAAATAGACTCCAGGAAAGGAGGCCCACGATGCTCGTCAAGTATTGGATGAAGCAGAAGATTGCAACGGTAAAGGAGACCGATTCGCTCCAGCGAGCTATCATGCTCATGCGAGAAAGCCAGCAGCTCATGCTCCCTGTCATGAACAACGGCGACCTCGTCGGCGTGATTACCGACCGTGACGTGAAGCGGGCATCCGCTTCGGACGCCACAGCACTGGAGATTCATGAGCTCGCCTATCTCATAGCCCGGATTACCGTCGCTGACGTGATGACTCGTGACGTCATCACCATTCCACTCGATTTCACGCTGGAAGAAGCCGCAGCGCAGTTGCTGATCAACAACATTTCGGGCGCTCCAGTGGTCGATACGACAGGAAAGCTCGTCGGCATCATTACCCAGCGAGAAATATTCATCGCCCTGCTCTCTCTCACCGGCTTCGGAAAAAAGGGAATTCAGATCGCTGTGGAAGTGGATGACCGACCGGGTTCCATCAAAGAAGTAACGGACATTGTGAGGAATGCGGGAGGAAGGCTGGTGAGCCTGTTGACGTCATACGAGAGGGTCACACCAGGCCACAGGCGCCTGTATGTGAGAGCATGGGCTATCGACAGAGACAGACTGCCCTCGGTGTTGGAAGAGATCAAGCAGAAAGCAACGCTCCTCTATTACGTGGATCATAGAGAAAACAAGAGAGAAGAATTTGTAAAAACCGAAACGTGATACGGAGGATTGGAGGTGGGAGATGAGATTCTGGACTAGGGCCGACTCGATGGGCTGTGTGACCGCTACGTGAAATCAGGTTCTTTCTTCTTCCACCCCTGATCGACAGTTTCTTCAAAAGAGGCAGCCCACTGATCGAAGTCTGCAGCAGGGTATTCCATGTCCCGAGCCGCGTGAGCCTGCGACTTGATGAGGGCGTCAACTTGCGCCTGCCCAAGAAGGCCAGCGCGAAGCATTTTCCCAAGAAGACTCTCGAGGCCCTTTCGGGAGAGGCGATATTTTTCGGCCAAGTCGGCGCCGTTCATACCTTGTTTGATGTCTGACAAAACATCCTTTGCCTTCAATTCGACTTTGAAATGGGGGCCCAAATCGGAGCTCTTCAATGCTCCTGCCCTCACCAGCTTCATGTACAAGCTTCTCAGGCCCTGGGCAGTGAGATTGTATTTCTTCATGAGGCCGATTTCATTCATTCCCGCGCGAATATCCCTGAGAGCTTCGCCTCCATCTATCTTCAGCTTGGCCATGACTGTTCACCGAGCGCTGTCGTATTCGGGCGTTCCCGGAGCCACGATAACACATTTTTTGCCAAAAAGATACGATTTGCACCGTTTCAAGCGGTCGAAGACACGTGAGGCAGAGACAGACGCAGGAGGAAGCCCCCATTCCCTCTTCGGAACGAGGCGGAATGGGGGCAGTGCTGTCTTCATCCACTGGCTCGTACTTCCTATGCAGCGTGCCCGTTACGGCCTCGCACTACTATGGTCCACAACATAGCGTGAAAGTTGCACTCTGACGCGGAGACGCTCATTCAAGGCATTTCTGCACTGACCAGAGGAAGCAGTGGGTTACCTAACCAGTCTTACGGGCCGACAATGCTTACAGAAATCGTCGCCCCACCAGGAGTTCCACCGAGGTTGTGGGCAAGCCCCAATCCCGGATTCTTGAGCTGTCGCTCTCCGGCTCTCCCGAGGATCTGGTTGTACAGCTCATATATCATCCTCAGACCGGAAGCTCCTATGGGATGGCCGAAGCACTTCAGTCCGCCATCCATGTTCACAGGAAGCTCCCCCGTGAGCTCGAAAGTTCCTGCCTCAACGTCATCCTTGAATTTTCCTCGAGGCGAGAGCTCGAGGTCCTCGTATATGATTGCCTCAGTGATGGAGAAACAGTCGTGCACCTCGGCCATAGAAATTTCCTTGCGGGGGGTCTTGATCCCGGCTTCTGCGTACGCTGCTTGCCCGGCCCGATATGTCTCTTTGACCGAGGTCCAGTCGTGGTTAGGATTCATATAGCCTTCAGAGGGGCCCACTGCTATTTGGGCGGCTTTTATGTACACGGGATCCGGCTTGAAGCTCTTGGCCAGGTCCTTGCGCACAAGTATGGCGGCCGCCGCGCCGTCGCTCACCCCACAGCAATCGAGAAGCCCGAGGGGCCACGCAATCATGGGCGCTTTGAGGACCTGCTCGACAGTTATCTCGCGCCGGAAATGAGCTTTGGGGGACATGGTTCCGTTGTGGTGGTTCTTGACCATGATCTTGGCAAGAAGCGTTCTTCCTTCCTCGGGAGTCAGGCCGTACTTGTTGAAATAGCTTGTCGCCATCATGGCGAAATGACCCGGAGCGGTGAAATTGCGACTCCTGAACGTGTTGGGTGCAGTGGACACAAGGCCCATTGCAATGTCGTCCGTGGGGAGCCCGCTGTATCCGGAATCTTTCAGCTTCTCCGCGCCGATGGCGAGAACGATGTCATAGGCTCCCGAAGCCACTGCATATGCGGCGTTCCTGAACGAATCCGAAGCTGTTGCGCACATATTTTCCAGGCGCGTGACCGGCTTGTAATCCAGTTTCAATGTGGTGGCCAATGGCTGGCTCGGTGCGGGTAGATTGGACCAATACGAGCCGATCCACACGGCCTGAACATCCTTTGGGTCAATGCCGGCATCTTGATATGCCTCGTATACGGCATCGATAACCAGGTCATCGAAGCTCTTGTCCCAGTTCTCGCCGAACTTTGTGCATCCCATTCCTACTATGGCCACTTTGTCTCTTATGCTTTCCATTGCGATTTGACCTCCAACTGTTCGACCGGGATTGGCAGGGCATCATCTGATAGGCCGAGATTTCCACCAATAGACACTGATCCCTTGGGTGTGCCGGAATTTCCTGAACGTCATCTCCACCTGCAGTCCCACACGGATATCCGCCACTCTCCTGTCGGTCACGTCCATCATGATTCGTCCCCCCTCGTCGAAGTCGATGGCAGCGAGGGTTGTGGGAGGATCGGGAGAAACCGCAAGGTTATCATGAGAAAAGGTCACTATCTTCCCAAGCTTGTCGGCGAAGGGATAGTAATCGAAGTCGTCTCTTGCGCGGCATTCCATGCATACCCGCTGGAGCGGATATTGGACGGTCCCGCACTGTCTGCATTTGGAGCCGTACAGGGCCAGCCCACATTTTCGGTCGCGATACAAAGCTGGGGCTGAGGCGGGCTCTTCCCTGGGTCTCATGGGAGGCTCCAGCTCCACCATGTCTCTCCATCTCAGGTATTTCTGGTACGTGGTGGCGGACTTGGCCCCCAGCATTCTCGATAGGCTCTGTTTCTTTTTTACTTCCTCAATGCGATCCGTGACGGTAAGAGCGCAGACGTGGCAACCGTCGCCATACGAGACCCACAGGAGCTTTTCTCCCGGCCTTGCCTGCTCGAACGCCGCAGCGAGAAGCATCACGGGATGGGCAGTTCCCGTGTACCCTGCAAGACCCCAAAGCGGATCGGCACCCTGAGTCTTGGGGTCGAACCCCATCTTCTTCAACACGCCGGCGAGGTAAGATGGATTGGGAGCAGAGAGCACCACTGTGGAGAAATCCTGGGGTTTCCTGTCAAAGGCCCTCAAGGCCTCTCCAACCGTCTCAGGAACGATTTTCGTGAATCCCGTCTCGCGTACGAATCGATCCTCCCAGGACTGCACGTACCGGTCCCCAATGGGCCTATATACGTCGTAGAGCTCATTGTTGATGGAGTACCATCCGTCAATGGTGGCGATGGGATCCGATTCGCCCAGGAGCAAAGCTGCCGCGCCGTCCCCAAATTCCATCTCCTTGGACCCATTGGGACGGCCCAGTCGCATGTCTGCCGCGCAGACAAGCGCCTGACGCGATGCCCCGGCCGTCACCGAGTCAAGAGCCATCTTGACCGAATCAACACCTGCCCGCAGGCTACCGCTCACGTCGAACGTTCGAGCCGTTTTCTGCAGATCCAGCACCGCTGCGACCAGCGCCGCTGATTGCTTCTCTGCGTACGGGAATGTGGTGGAAGCGAAGTAGAGCCCATCCACTGTTGCTGCGCTGAAACCTTTGAGGCAATCCCTGCAAGACTCTACGGCCATCGTCACTGAGTCTTCGTCAAAATTGGCCACCGCCTTTTCTCCGGGTACCTTGAAGCCGCTCCAGAACTGGGCGATCTCAGCTCGCTCCAGCCTATGAAACGGCACGTACACGCCGTATGATGAGATACCAATCATACCAACCTCCAGTAGCTTTACGATTCATACTTTCCGCCTCTGGCGCCTGATAGGCACGGGCTGCGCACCGCAAAGGCTCCCATGTCAGGTCGATTTCCGATGCGCCTTGTACAGCGGATCGGATTCTTGGAGCACTCTTCTCAACACCTTGCCCACCAGGCTTTTCGGGATCTCGTCGATAAAATCCAGATATTTAGGCACCTTGTAGTGGGTTATATTCTGTTTTGCCCAGTTCTTGAGGTCATCTTCCGAGATTTTTCCTTTCCAAGAATCCTTCAGCACCACCCAGGCCTTGATTGCTTCTCCCGTCTCCCCGTCAGGAAGCCCGGCTACCGCGACTTCCAGGATCGCTTCGTGGGCGCCCATGAGATGTTCCACCTCGGTCGGGAAGACCGAATAGCCTTTCACCTTAATGAGTTGTTTCTTTCGATCGTTCAACGTTACACGACCATATTTGTCCATGAAGCCGATGTCGCCGGTGTAGAGCCAACGCTTTCCGCCCATCTCCCTGATGGTCAGAGCCGTTTCGGCTGCGTTCCCGAGGTATCCTTGCATAACGGTGGGTCCGGAGACTACGAGCTCTCCGCTTTCTCCTGGGGGCAATTCCACTGTGCCGGTGTCGATGTCCATGATCTTCCAGTCGATACCCGGCATAGGGATGCCTATGGTCCCCGTGGTTTCCACCGTTCCGAGGGGTCCACCCGATACGACGGGAGAGGCCTCGGACAGGCCGTATCCTTCTACCAGAATCGCGCCGGTGGCAGCCTCAAACCGCTCTTTGACATTCCTGTGTAGGGGACCAGCGCCGGATATACATCCCTTGAGCTTGCCGGCTATAGGGTACCGCTCGATATGAGGGAAATCGGCAATCCGTTGGAATAAGACTTCTGCGCCGGGGAAATAGGTCTGACCGTCCACACCGACTTCACAGATCGTCTTGACCATCTCTTCCGTCTCGGGTGGCCTCGGAAAGAGCATCATGAACATTCCGCTGTGGAGGACGGTGTTCATGACGGCAGTCATGCCGAAGGAGTGAAAGAGGGGAAGAATCCCTACCATGCAGGCTCCGGGCTCTTTCATCCACATGAATTCACCTACCTGGATAGCATTTGCCACGCAGTTGAAGTGGCTAAGGATGGCCGCTTTAGGCACGCCGGTCGTGCCGCCCGTCATGATGTACGTGGCTATGTCGTCGGACGCGACGTCTGCCTGTATGTTCTCTGCAGACGTGCTCAGTAGATCCAGAAAGGGGTGGGATCGAGGAACTGTTCCCGTCGGAATTTTCTTGAGCTTTTTCCCCAGCCATTTCTTGAGCGAGGAGACCTTGACCATGTCCACTATATTTGTGGAGATGAGGCGATCGACAGGGTGCTGCTTCTCTATGGGAGCAAGGAGCGCCTCATACAAGGCGTCTAGAATGATTAGCGTGCGTGCGCCTGTAAGCTGCAATTCGTGAAGAACTTCGCCCGGTTTGTACGTCGGGTTTACGCCTGTGGGAATAAGACCAAGCTTCATACATGCGTAGTACGAGACCACATACTGAGGACTGTTGGGAAGGGCCAGAGCCACCACATCCCCCTTTTGCAGACCCATACGACGGAAGCTGGTTGCGAGTCGGTCCACTGCATCCGAAAGCTCCCGGTAACTGATAAAGGATCGCAGAAACCAAATTGCCGGCTCGTCGGCAAACCGCTTCACGGATTCGGCAAACATCTCATAGAGGGTGATTCTCGGGAAATCGAGGTTCTTGGGCAACTGAGGGGGCCAGCCCGCGTCGGGCTGAAACCACGGCCGTGATTCATCGACAAACAATTGGGCGTTCGCAGTCAACTCGATCCTCCTCTCGACTCAATGCCTTGTGTAGCCTGAAGGCAGGGTTCCTTTTCTGGAAACCTGTCCTCTCGCGAGGAGCCCAAGCGCGAAGGGAACGGTGCATTCGCAGAGTAGATTGGGAGAGCTCACCAAAACTGCACTTGAGTCACTGCTGCATCTTGCAGGATTTCCGTCCTGATCCGTTTCCTGTCTGCCTCGTCCTCGATTGTCTCCACACTGGAAATGGGAGTGCCTTCTTCGTTCGTTCTGTACTTCCAGCTCTTGATATAGCCCGTCACCAGAGCAAACCGGCACCCATAGAAACCACAACACGCCCCATCCAACACGGCATTCCCTACTGCTACAAGGACGCTCCGGCCGTGCAACTCCACGGTCATTTCCGTATCAAAGGAATAGCCGCCACTGATGGATCGCACTTCCCGGTTCAGCTCGTGGGTATAGTCCCTGATCATGCGTCTCTCTTGCCCTCAGGACACCATTCGATCTCGACCTTCCCAGAATCGTGCCCTGATGGCCTTCTTGTCCAACTTGCCGAGGTTTGTCACTGGTATGGAATCCCAGAATTCCACAGTCTTTGGCGCCATAAGACTCCCCTTGCGCTCTTTGACAAAGTTGATCAATTCTTCCTGTGATGCCGATTTCCCTTCGTGAAGCACAACGATGGCCTTTACTTCTTCCCCCCACTTTGGATGAGGCACTCCCACTACTGCCGTTCCCTTCACAGACGGGTGTTCGAACAGAGTGTCTTCTATTTCCCGGGGAAAGATATTGAATCCTCCGCTCACAATCATGTCCTTCTTGCGGTCGACGATGTAGAGAAAACCCTCTTCGTCCCTCTTGGCAATATCGCCCGTGTAGAGCCAACCATCCCGAATAGTCTCTGCAGTGGCCTCCGGGTTCTTGAGGTATCCGCTCATCATGTTTGCGCACCTGACAACGATCTCGCCTGCTTCTCCCGTTTGCACTTCCCGGCCGCTCTCATCGAGGAGTCTCACTTCCGCATGGTAAGTGGGGCGACCCGCTGAGCTGAAGATACGACGCTCTCGCTCCGGGTCGTCTATCACGTGCTCCTCGCGGGATAGAGCGCTGATGCACATGGGCGCTTCGGTCTGGCCGAACAACTGGGTCATGATCGGGCCGAATGTGGTGATCGCTTGTTTTAGTCTCTCAGGAGCTATGGCGGATGCACCGTAAATGATGTTCCTGAGGCTGCTGAGATCGAATTTCCTCAAGTCAGGATAGTCCAAGAGCACATAGACCATGGTGGGAACAAGGAAGGTAGCCGTAATCTTCTCCTTCTCAACCGCTTCGAGGAAGAGCTTGGGATCGAAATGATCCAAAATGACGCATCTGCCTTTCCGCAAAAGAACGGGGAGCATGAGACATCCCCCTGCATGCGTAAGGGGAGTCATGTATGCAAACACCTCATTCCATGCAAAACCGAATTCAAGCATTTCGATAAGGACCGTGTAGACCCATGCCCTGTGGGAAAGCATGACCCCTTTTGGCTTTCCCGTAGTGCCGCCCGTGTAGTAGATTCCGACGAGGTCTTCCACATCTATGTGCACTTTCTCGCATTTTGGTTCGTACTGCTCCATGAGGCTTTGGAGGTGGAGGTGCCCATCCTCTACCTTGGACGGCTCCTCAGAGATACAAACGAATGTCTTCACGGTCTCCAGGCTCGGAATCATCTCCTTGACCCTGGATGCCATTCGCTCGTGATAGATGAGTATGCTGCACTCGGCCTGATTCATCATGTATATATGATCGCCCGAACCGAGCAATACCGCGAGGGGAACCCTGATACCTCCAGTCTTGGCTACTGCGATTTCGCAGAAAACGTACTCCGGGCAGTTGGCCATAAGGAACGCAACTCTATCCCCTTTTTTCAGACCGATACTCTGAAAGGCGTTCGCAAGGCAGTCGCCGTAACGTCCCATTTCCCTGTACGTATACGATCTTTCACCAAATGTGAGTGCAGTGTGGTCCCCATAGAACTCCACGCATCGGTCGTACAAGTCTCCGATTGTCAGGTGTATCATGGCCGTACCTCCCTGTTTGTCACTGCCGGGCGCTTGCTCCATTCCCGGCCACGCGCTCAGGCTCGCTTGTCACCGCTCAGCCTGCAAAATGGTTATGCTACATGCGAACTCTTCCGTGGATATAACCCCTCCGCCATTCTCGGCTATTCCGACGCGGGCATTGGGGACCTGCCTGGGTCCGGCCTCTCCCCGCAACTGGGTGACAAGCTCGTAGATCATCGACAGTCCCGTGGCTCCCACAGGATGGCCCTTTGAAACCAGTCCTCCCGAGGTGTTTATGGGGAGTGAGCCATCAAGCCTGGTGGCTCCCGACTGAGCCAGTTTTCCCCCTTCGCCAATGGGGCAGAAACCGAGCATCTCAGACTGGTAAATCTCGCAGAATGAGGTTGCATCGTGGACTTCGGCCACACTCACATCACCAGGACCTATGCCGGCCATCTTGTATGCTTTGTCCGCTGCCCACTTGCTCAAACTGGGCTCTTCGATGCTTCTGTGCTTCCCTGAAGCCATCACGTTGGCAGCAATTCTGACCGCCCGATGGCGCACAGCCGGGGGCAGACCTTTGAGATAATCCTCGGAGCAGAGGATTGCAGCGGCTCCTCCATCTCCGATGGGTGCGCACATGGACCGAGTGAGAGGATAGCTCACCATGTAGTCTTCCAGCGCCTTTTCCACAGGAACCTCAAACTGGTACTGGGCCTTAGGATTGAGCGAACCGTTAAAATGGTTCTTGGATGCGACAATCGCTATCTGTTCTTGGGTGGTTCCCCATTTCCACATGTGCCAGCATGCTTGCATTGCATAGGTATCCATGAACACCGTATGCCCAGGTCCAAAGGAAAACTCTCGATCGCACTGTTGCGCTACCGAGGAGTACTCGGCGAGAAGGCGATCTCTGTCCATCCGATCTATGCCATGCTCGTACGCCGCGAGGACGGCTTTCATGTCCGGGTGGTAGAATTTGTCCACTCCGATGGCAAGAGAGACATCGCACTGACCGCTCAAGATATCCTTCCATGCCCCGTGGAGGGCCATGGATGCGCTCGCGCAGGCTCCCTCAACGTTTATGATGGGGACCCGTTCGGGAAACAGCCCGTCCTCAACGAGGGGAGACATGGACACATGACCTCGTATGAGATCCTGTTCCCACAAGACACCCATAGCGCAATTGGAGAACCAGCAGAACTCTATGTCCTGGCCATCCCCCATTCCCGCGTCTTCGAGGACTCCGAGGTACGTGTCTCTCGTGAGGTCCTTCATGGACTTGTCGAGCCATTTCGTGAACCGAGTGCTATATGACCCTATGATGTACACGTCCGTCCTGTTCTTCATGGAATCGCATCTCCTCGCGAAATCAGCCACGCATGTGAAACATCATGGTGTAGTCAAAGACCATTACAGATTCGTCTCTCTGGTTCTTGGTCGTGTACCGCCAGGTCTGGATACCCCTTTCCGGCTTACTGGTCTGTTTTTTGTCGATAACTTCCACGACAACCTTCACAGTATCCCCAATTTTGACAGGCGCGAGCATCCTCATGTTGTTGGCACCCAGCCATGCGATCGCCGCATCTCCGCCGATCCCAGAGCTACTCACGAGCCCAACGGCCAGGGCAAAGATGAGGGGGCCGTGGACCAACCGCTCACCGAATTCCGTTTTGGCTGCGTATTCCTTGTCCATGTGAAGGGGATAAAAGTCCATGGTGAGGCCTGCCCAGGCCACCACGTGAGCTTCTGTGACAGTTATCGCGGCAGTTGTGTAAACGTCTCCCACGTTGAAGTCATCACCGTACTTGCTATGCTCCATGATTTTGCTCCAAGCTTTCTTGCTCGAAATTGCGCGACTGAGGCCTCATGCCGAGACCGGTTTGAACTTGGGCAAGGTGAATTCGTCGTCCAGTTGCTCGAACACGACTTCCACCGGCATGTCACACCGGACGCGGTGAGGATCGCATCCCACGATGTTGCTCAGCATCTGCACGCCTTCTTCAAGCTTCACCACTGCTACGACGTACGGCATGTCGCCAATGAAGGCTGAAGGTGCATTGTTCTCTACCACAGTATAGGAGTAGACCGTTCCTTTGCCTGAAGCCTCCACCCAACGGATGTTGTCCGAAGCACAGTGGGGGCAGGCAATCCTTGGATAGAAGATATGTTTCCCACAGTCATCGCATTTCTGCACTGTCAGTTTGTTCTGTCGGGCTGCTTCCCAAAACGGCCGTGCCCAATCATTGACAATCGGAACCGGTTTCTTCGGCTTGTCCATGTCCAACTCCTGTCTATGGGATCTCTGTTCCGAGGATAGTGACGTGTGCGTCCATATAGGTTCCACCGGTACCCGTTTCAACGGCAAACCGTGCTCCTGGTACCTGTCGGGCACCCGCCTTGCCCATAAGCTGCCGGGCTGCTTCAACAACCAGCGCAACTCCGCCACCGGCTCCAGTATGCCCCTGAGAGAGCATACCGCCGTTGGTCGTGGTGGGAAGCCGTCCACCAGGCCACGTATCTCCAGCTAAGTGAAGCTCTCCGGCCTGTCCTCTATCGCAGAATCCCAACTCTTCCATGGTGATGATCTGGTAAATAGGGTAAGAATCGTAAATCTCAGCCACGTCGATGTCGTTGGGAGTAAGACCTGCCTCCAAGAAGGCGTCTTTACCTGCTTCTGCCCAACCGAATCGCGTTATGTCCCGCTCCTGGGAGAACACAAAATGTGTGACGCGGGAACCTTCCCCGAGAAAATAGACGGGCCGGTCGGTGATGTCCTTCGCCCTCTCCGCGGATGTCAAGATGAAGGCAGAGCCCCCATCGAAGAGCATGTTAGATTGTTTCGCACGCAAAGGCGTTGAGAGCACTTTAGATGCCAGAACGTCCTCGATGGTCAGTGGCTTTCGGAATACTGCATTAGGGTTGAGCTCAGCCCACTTGCGGTTGGAGACGCACACTGCCGCCATGTGCTCGTCCGTGCACCCCGTTTCGTATTGATACCGCATGGTCGTCAGAGCGGCGATGGAAGAATAGTGCTGGCCGTACGGCACCTCCCATTCCGCGGAGATTCCGGCGGTGGAAAAAAGATCTATACCTCCTTGAGCTGTCACCCCGGTTCCAAGACGGTCTGCGTGCACACATAGCACGTACTTGGCTATGCCGCTTTCGATGGCACTCCCGCCCAGCTTGAAGAAACAGCTCCCGCTCGATCCGCCGGCAAAGATCTGACAGTTGGTCTTCGCGTTCTTAAGCCCCAACTCCTCTGCAATTCTGCACGTGACGAGCTCCGTGTTGAATTGCGGACTGAAGAGAGCCGCGGTGGGCATGACGAAGTCAATGAGATTCTTGTCAATCCCTGAGTCCTTGATAGCCTGTCTGGCAGACTCGATGGCATGGTATATGGCTGCCCGTTCAGGAAACCGTCCGGTAGGAACCTCTCCGATCCCCACTATGGCTATTTTACCTCGTAAGCTGCTCATGCTTTTCTCCTGTGTCCCGTTTGTGCTTCTGTTCCTGCTCCGCTGTGAGGGAGGAAAAGCAGGCAAATCACAACCCCAATTGCTTGCCTATAATGTTTTTCTGTATCTGGGATGTTCCACCGCCTATGGACAAGATTAGGACATCTCGCAGATACCTTTGGGCGTCATATTCCATGGTATAACCGTAGCCACCGAGGATCTGGACGCCCTGAAGGGCAATCCTCTTGGCCACCTCCGAGCAATAGTACTTGGACATGGACGTCTCCTTTATGCATTCCATGCCCTCAGTCTCCTTCCATGCGGCATAGTAGGCGAGCCTGCGTGCAGCCTCGAGCTCTGTAGCCATGTCCACAAGCATGTGCTGTATGGCCTGGAACCTGCCTATTGGCTGACCGAACTGCTCTCGCTCCTTGGCGTAATTGAGCGCATAATCCAATGCCCCCTGGCCGATCCCCAGAGAGCACGCAGAAAGAAGGAGCCTCTCCTTGTTCAAGAGCCTCATCATCTGGTACCATCCTTGGTTCAGGCACTCCGGTCCGCCAAGGATATCGTCGGGACTCACTTTTACGTCGTCGTAATTGACCTCGCATGTGTTCGAGCCCCTGTGTCCGACCATCTTTATGGACTTCGCGCTGTAGCCCGTTGATGTGCTGTCCACGAGAAAGACCGTGATCCCCTTTGTCCGATGCTCTCCCGTACGCGTGTTGGTTACAATGATGTCCGCTATCCCTGCTCCGGTGATAAACATCTTGCTTCCATTGATTACGTAGAAGCCGTCACGGTATTCGGCGCGGGTTTTTATGTTTGCTGCATCCGAGCCAGCATCGGGCTCGGTTAGAGCGTATGCGAACTTGATGTCTCCGTTCACGAGCTTGGGCAGGTATTTTTTCTTCTGTTGGTCGCTTCCATTGAGACCGATGATATGGTTGCCGTACAGCACAATGTTGCCGGCAGCCCAGGCAAGCACCGGGAGCTTGCGGGCCAATTCCTCGAACATGATCATCTCTTCGATAACCGTCGCGCCCTGCCCTCCGTATTCTTCTGCGATGTTTATCCCCATGAATCCGAGGTCCGCCAGCTTCCCAAGCAACTCATGAGGGAACCGATCCTGTTCGTCTATCTCTCGAGCTACTTCCGACGGGATCTCCTTTTCAGCGAACCGCCGAATGGTATCCCTCAACATTTCCTGTTCCTCTGTGAATCTGAAATCCATTGTTCACTCCTGTTGACGTATATGTTCACGTCCTCCTAAATTCATCGGCGTGCATCCGGCCCTGGGGAAAGGGTCTTCATTAGCATTTGGCAGGTGGAGCTATACTCTTCCACCATCGATCGAATTACCTCGCCCGCGGGTTTGATCTCTTCGGTCTGGGCCACGCTCTTTCCCGCGCTCCAGAGGTCCAGCCACTTCTTGGACCCGATTTCGGGACGCTCCACAAAGTCCTTGATACTTGAGGCCAACCAGTTGGCGGGGTTGCCGGTTATCTCGGAACTACAGACGATATCTTCCGGCCCGGCATCCACCACCGCTTGCTTGTACGCAGGGAGGGCTCGAGACTCATGGGTTGCGATCAGCCGCGTCCCCACCACCACAGCGCACGCGCCCATTGCGATAGCCGCAGCCATCTGCACGCCAGTGCTCACCCCCCCTGCCGCCACCACGGGCAAGCCGGTCTTTCGTTTCAGGTACGGTACGAGCACAATGGTTGGGGTCGTACCGGAATGTCCCCCTGCCTCTGCTGCCACGGCAACAAGACCGTCGACTCCTCGATCCCTCGCCTTGAGCCCCTGTTCCAAAGAAACAACATCTGCGAACACCTTGCCCCCGTTGGCGTGCACGTCGTTGATGATCATGCGTGGGTCGCCCAGAGAGGTCAGGAAGAATTTCACGCCCCTGTCAAGGCAGAGCTTGAGCTGCTCCTTCCAGGGAAAACGGCCCGAAAGATGGATGTTGACCCCAATGGGCCTATCCGTCCGCTCTCTCACACGATTCAGGCAGGCTGCAAGGTCCTCGATAGTGCGGAAATTGGGCAGAGGGAAAGACCCAAGTCCGCCTGCTTGCGAAACCGCGGCGGTGAGCTCCTCGTACGAGATCAGAAACATGGGGGCGCCGATGATGGGAAAATCCACATCGATCATCCGTGTAAAATCGGTGACTATTTTCATGGGGCTCAACCGTCCTCACATTCAATGCAGAATACTCGGGTTGGCAAGGGGAGCCGTGGCCAACACTTCAAAGCCGCTTCAGGATTTCCTCCGCTACGTCCTTTCCGCTGGCCACTGCCGAAGGCAATCCTGTTGTCCCGGAAAGCTTGGCCCCGTCCCCCGCGTTGTAGAGGTTCTCGATCGGTGTCTTTCGAGCAAGGTCCCTTCCAGGCCAACAGTGCATGCCGGGCCAGTCGCGGTGAAAGGTCCCGGTAAGCAAGATTTCGCCTCGCGTCCGGAAATCCGGTATGAGGTCTACGAGATCTTCCAGGCAGAGACTCAACTCCTCCTTGGCGTCTAGTGGCGGTATGGAGCTCCCAGGGCCACCTCCGACCAGAGTCAGATGCTTTCCTGGAGGTGCTAGCTCGGGGCACACTATGGTAGGCTGGTAGATCGCGTTGACTCGGCGGGCCCCTGTCACGATTACGTGGTCGCCTTCGATGAGGGGCTCATTTGAGGCCACATGCAGGCACAGCAATGGTGCAGGGATCATGTTCAGCTCGACCAATCGCAGATATTCGCGGTCGAAATGCTCCTCACCTGCAAGCCGCACAGTGTTCCTTGGGCCGGCATTACTGATCACATGGGAAGAGCGGGCGACTCGTTCCTTTCCGTCATCGGCAAACAGCGCCCCCACGGCCCGTCCCTTCTCCACCAGAATTCTCCGCACCCTGGCAGATGTCCTGATTTCGCCGTCGTTTTCTCTTATTACCTGTGCCAAAGCATTTGCAAGGGCCTGGCTTCCCCGGGGGGCGTAGCCGAAACGCTTGATCCCCGATAGAGCAGTGATGAAGCCGAAATACTCCGATACGGGCAATTCATCGGCATTGACCATCATGGTCGCTGCGACCATCGTCTGGAACACGTTTGTCACCGCTGGATTATTAGTATGCTGTGCCAGCCATTCTTTCAGGCTTACAGGCTCAAGCGCATCGATGCCTCGCGCTGCCCGGGAAAATGCGCGGGACACACGTGCCACTTCCGACTCACTTTCCGAGGCAGCCGAAAGGAGGGTCTTCAGCCCTCCTTTCTCAGGAATGACGCATAGCTTACCGTTGACAAGATATCGCGGGCTGGAGGCCGGCCGAACGTCAAAATTGGCCCCGACCTTTTCAAAGACTTCCTGAACAACGCCACCGATTTCCACGCCTATCACACCGGTAGAGCAAGTGAACCCTTTGTAAGAAACGGTGGAGCATCTGCCGCCAAGCCGAGGCAATCCCTCCAAGACGAGCACCGAGCATCCCCGGCTGGCCAGGAGTGCCGCTGCTGACAATCCACCCATTCCTGCCCCTATGACCACCACATCGACCCTGAAGTCAGTCATCGGTATGCCTCTCTTCGGAAGTCAGGGCCTCCACGGGGCAATATGGCAGACAGGTTTGACAGTTCGAGCAACGATCGTCCACAACCGCCCAGCCGAAACACGCTATAGCCTCATCGGGACAGCTAGGTACACAAAGCGAGCATCCCGTGCAGAGATCTTGCCTCACGGTTATCATCGACAATCCACATCCTGTCGTTTTCCGGGACGTCCGTGACAGGGTGTTAGCACGCCCCGGTATGGGTCGCACTACTGTTGAGGGGTCTTCGGTTCCTTTATCGGGTCCACGATCACAAACTTCTTGTCCTTGGCGTCAGCCTTGAGCACCATGCTGGCGAAGCTGCTCACATGGCGCTTGGGACCGAAGGTAATGTTCGGACACAAACCACCCATGTCGAAGTTTTCTATGCTCTCCAGTCCCTTGACGTAAGAATCAGGGGTAAGATCCCGGCCTGCTTTGCGCAACCCTTCCACCACTGCCGTAATGTACCCCCATGCTGCGAGATAGAGATAATCGGGGTACATGGGATTGCCCAGTTGCTGCTCATGGTTCCCGTACTTCTTGTTGATCTCCTTGGCCTGTTTCACCCCGGGCAAATCCATCCATCCTGGAGCATAAGGAGTCACGAGAAGATATCCATCGGCATTTTCCCCTGCGAGGGCAAAAAGAGGTGGCACGCCCGTGGTATTGTTTGAGATGAGATTGACATCCCACCCCATCTTGGCCCTTTCCTTGAGAATGGCTGCTGATTGAGGCAAATAGGTCCAGAGAAGTATCCAGTCCACCTTTGCCTCCTTCATGGCGTTCATCTGCGGCGAAAAGTCGATAGTTCCCATCTTGTACGGTGCAGCGGCCACGATTTCCGTCTTCAGGAACTTCGCTGCTGCTTGAGCTCCTTCAAGACCTTCCCGGCCGAATCCATCGTCCTGGTAGATGATGCCGATTCTGGCTTTCGGATTCTGCTCCATCACGTATTCAACAGCCCTGCAGGCCATGCTGTACTGAACTGTGTGGGGAACAAAAACCCACTTATTGCCTGGATCATAGAATTTCTTATTTGCACCGTGGGGCATGAGTACTGCCTGATTCTCTTCGCACAGGGGCAGGATGGCGCTGGCTCCCGCTGATCCGAGGTTGAATCCAATAGCAAAGGCTCCGTCTTTCAAAAGAACCTTTTTCGCAGCCTGGAGGGTGGTTGTCGGCAGAATTCCATTATCTTCGACAATGAGATTGATCTTGCGGCCATGAACACCGCCGGTGTCGTTGACCCAAGCCACGTAATCCCTGAACGCATCAGCAATGGGCGGTCCGCCGTACTTCCCTGGCCCTGACAGATCCACGAGACATGCTATTGTCACTTCTTTGTCCGTGACTCCCCTCACCTCCGCCGCCCATACGACGAACGTCATGAGGAACAGCACTCCGACCGTCAATGCCGTCAAAATCACGCCTTTTGTTCGCATCACGCTCTCCTCCAGGTTTTGATGAATGGTCCCGAGCCAACCGAGACAACGGTCCCGGCATGAATGACTTCCGCGACGGGTCGATCAGGGGATCACTTGCACACCTAGTATCGGAAGGGCCATGTCTTCCAGTAGGTCTTTGCCCTTCGATAGATTCCGGCGAGCCCCTGCGGTTCAAATGAGAGCGCCAGCACAACTATGAGGCCGAAAATGCCAAGTTTTAGATCCACGATGAGGCCACTTAGCTTCGGATAGCTTTCCTTGAGAATGTCAGTCACGAGGACGATTCCGTGAGGAATTCCCGTAATGAGAATGGCCCCGAGCACTGCTCCGAGTATCGTCCCCAACCCCCCTAGTATGATCATGGCTATGTATGCTATGGAGAGGGATAGGTCGAAGCTGCCCGGAACGATCCATTTCTGATAATGGGCTGTTAGAGCCCCTGCAATACCAGCGTAGAAAGAGCTGATCGCGAAGGCCATAATCTTGTACTTTGCAAGCGGTATTCCCATGGCCTCCGCGGCTATGTCTCTGTCTCGGATGGCTATGAAGCTTCGCCCTATCTTGCTCCGAACAATATTCTTCGCGCAAAGAGTCGCCAGAAATGCAAATCCAACTGCAACATAGAAGAAGTGCTGTTCCTTCGTAATGGAAACTCCAAGGACGGAGATCGGTTTTACGCTAAGGCCCATGTCGCCCTGGGCAATGTCCCAGTGGAACAGCACATATTCCACGATGAATCCGAAGGCCAACGTGCCGAGAGCGAGGTAAAGCCCTTTCAACCGTAACGATGGCACGCCCACTATCATTCCGAGCAGAGCGGCCATGAACCCCGAAAGGGGCAGAGTCACCACGAAAGGCAGTCCCAAGTTATCGGCACACAGAGCCGTGGTGTAAGCACCGATCGCAAGAAACGCCCCATGCCCCAGGGAAATCTGGCCCGTGTATCCCACCAGCAGATTGAGCCCGAGGGCTCCGATCACCGCTATGGCCATCTCATTGAGAATGCTTAGCTGGTATCGCGTTAGGATGTAAGGGCACAGCATGAGCAGGAAGACCAATATCCCAAGCCATACTTTTACCCACAGGCTCTGCAGGATGGCCATGTCCTGTTCGTACGTCGTATGAAATTTGCCACCCATAGAGCCCCCCTACACCCTTTCCACTTTCTCTGAGCCAAAAATGCCCTGGGGCCTGATCATGAGAACGACGATCATGATCGCAAACGCAGCCACCTCCTTAATGTCGCCGAAGTGAAAACCGCCAATTACGGCACCACTCAGATAGTTTGCGGCAAGACCTTCCACTATTCCTACGAGCAACCCACCGACCACGGCCCCACGTATGCTTTCCATGCCGCCGAGGATTGCAGCGGACATCGCCTTGATCCCCGTGTGGCTCATTGAGAGACGAACAAAGCTTTGATCTGCGAGAAAGATCCCGGCCATCGCTGCTACGAGACCCCCGATAGCCCAGGCTACCATGTGGATCCTATTGACGTTTATCCCCATGAGACTCGCCGTGTGCGGATCCTCTGCAGTTCCCTTCATCGAGACTCCGAGGAGCGATCGCGTAAAGAACAGCGCGAATGCCCCGAAGAGAACGAGAGAAATCAACAACGTGTACACTGCCCCCTGGCCAATGACAGCACCTCCGATGAGCACGGTCTTGTCAGTAAAAGGCCCTCGAAGCGGATAGACATCGTGACCCCAAACGACACCGGCGACCGAGGTCAGGATGCTGGCGAGGCCCACGGTTATCATGATCGTGGAAAATATCGGCTCGCCTACCATTCTGCGAAAGAAGACCATTTCTACGACTGCGCCCAGGAGAGCCCCGAAAGCAATGGCCAACATGAAAGCAATGAAATAGGGAAGACCGTATTGCATAGCGAGGCTGTAACACACAAACGCTCCAATCATAGCGAGCTCGCCATGAGCGAAATTTAGTATTCCTGTCGACTTGAAGATGAGCACAAAACCTAGAGCCAAGAGCGCATAGATGGCTCCCATTGACAATCCATTGAGAAGCACGCCGAAGATCTTTTCCATTACCGAATCCTTCAGGTAATAGTGTGTCAGTAGCCTGATACACTCACGCGTACATCTGGTCTATTTCCTTCCGGAACCTCTTCGCCACCACTCTTCGCTTTACCTTTTGGGTGGCCGTGAGCTCTTCGTCGTCCTGGTCCAGCTCTTTTTCAAGAATGGTGAACTTCTTGATGGTCTCCACATTGGCCAACGTTTCATTGACCGCTGCAATCTCTTGCTTGATGAGATTGTATACGAGCGGATTGCTCGCGAGGCTCTTATATGTGGTGTAAGGGATGCGGTTATTTTGAGCCCAGTTACCGGTATTCTCGTAATCAATCTGCACCAGCGCAGTCAGATATTTTCGGCCGTCGCCGATAACGATGGCCTCCTTGATGTACGGACTACACTTCATCTTGTTTTCGATTTCCGAGGGAGAGATGTTTTTCCCGCCGGAGGTAATCAGGATGTCCTTTTTTCGGTCCACTATAAACAAGTGTCCATCGTCGTCGATCATCCCTATATCGCCCGTGTGGAGCCATCCGTCTCTGATAACTTCAGTCGTCGCTGCCTCGTCCCGGTAATAACCGGAAAATACCGAGTCTCCCCGTATGAGAATCTCCCCGTCTTTTCCGAGACGACACTCGATACCTCGGCATGGCTCTCCGACAGAACCGTGTTTGATCTCACCGTGGGGACCGGCTACCGCGCCGCACGTCTCTGTCAATCCATACATTTCCACGGTGACAACGCCCAGGGAGCGAAAAAAGCTCAAAACCTCAGGAGCGATGGGGGCTCCACCGCTCATCACGTACCGACACCGCCGCATCCCGATCTTGTCAAGAATGGGCCGAAACACGAAGAGGTGTGCCAGCCCATACACTACCAATAGATGCAATGGCAAACCTCTTTGCTTCATCTTGTGTCGACCGACTCTAACCCCTACCGGCTCCCACAACCGAAAAGCAAACTGCTTGAAACGGGTCGAGTCCTCCAATTTAATCTTTACGCTTGAATGGAGCTTTTCCAATATTCGCGGCACCGCGGCGAAAAATGTGGGGGAGATTTCTTGAATGTTCTCTTGGACGGTATCGATAGATTCCGCAAAGTTCACCGTATACCCGAAAACCAGGGGCATGGCCATGGAGAGGTTGCGCTCAAATATGTGACACAGCGGCAGATACGACAAGAGCGAATCTTTGTCGGTGAAATGGAGCACCGGCTGGAGACATGCACGGATTTGGTGGATTATGTTCCTGTGGGAGATCATGGCGCCCTTAGGAGGACCAGTTGTACCCGAGGTGTACACAATGAACGCCACATCATCGGCCTTGGTGGCGTTGACGAGGTCTAGAAACAAAGCGGGATGCAGTGCGTCCACCTTCCTGCCGAGATCCTCCACCTCCGAATACCCCACAATGAGCGGATCGTCGTAATGTCGCATTCCCTTCATTGAGATAACGATGACCTTCGCGAGCGCGGGAAGATCGTCCCGTACTTCCAACACCTTGTCCGCCTGTTCCTGGTCTTTCACCACTATGAATCGCGACCCGGAATGCTCGATAATGTACTTCACCTGCTGGGGCGAATTCGTGGGATAGATGCCTACAGACACCGCTCCGAGGCTTTGCACCGCAAGATCTGCAAAAATCCATTCCGGACAGTTCTCCCCCAGTATGGAAACGTGGTCGCCCTTTCTCAGACCCATCTCTCGCAAGCCGAGGCAGAACACCTTGGTCCGTTCCAGGTAATCATTCCATGAGATCTCGTTCCAGATTCCCTTGTACTTTTCCCTCATCGCCACCCGCTGACCGTAAGTCCGTGCCTTCTCGAAGAGAAGCTTGGGCAGTGTGGTCTCAGCTCTTTCCATAGGATGGATCTCCCTGGGGTCAAGTACCGGTTGACCCGGCCGCTCGCTCAGTTAGGAGTTTCGCCCAGATACGCCCGCACCACTTCCGGATCGCGAGACACTTCTTCGGGGCTTCCTTCTGCTATCTTCACTCCGAAATTCAACACCACTACCCGGTCTGAAAGGTCCATGACTACGCCCATATCATGCTCGATGAGAACAACAGTAATCTTGAGCTCCTCGTTAATGTCCAGAATGTAACGGGCCATGTCCTCGGTCTCTTCCAGGTTCATTCCGCTTACGGGCTCATCCACGAGAACCATCTTCGGGTGCATGGCGAGAGCCCTTCCAAGCTCCACGCGCTTCTGGATGCCATACGGGAGCGCAGCGACCGGCGTCTTCCTGTGCTTCTGCAGATCCAACAGCTCGATGACGTCCTCCACTTCGTCCCGACACTTGCGCTCGAGCCGGGAACATCGTCCGAGATAGAGTATGGCCGAGAGCAAGCCATAGTCTAGCCGATACTCGCTAGCTGACATGAGGTTGTCCAGAACGGTCATCCCTCGGAAGAGCTCGATATTCTGGAAAGCCCTCGCAATTCCCAATCGTGCGATCCTGTGTGGCTTGAGTCCTCGAATCTCTTGCCCGGCAAACCGTATGCTTCCTGTCTGAGCCAGGTAGATCCCGCTCATGCAGTTGAACAAGGTTGTCTTCCCTGCCCCGTTGGGACCGATGATCGAGAAGATCTCTCCCTCGCGTACCTGGAGAGAGAGTTCCGACAAGGCATGTATGCCCCCGAACTTCATGCTAAGCTTTTCAATCTGCAGCAAAGGTGAGCCGACACCGTTCATGAAAGCCATCGCTTTCTTCGCCTATAATGCTTTACCGTTCGAAAGCTCTTCTTTGTGCCGAGATCGTTGAGCCCCAGATAGAACTCTCGAATATCCTGATTCTCACGGAGCGCCTCGCTCTGACCTTCCATCACCACTCTTCCTGTCTCGAGGACATAGCCGTAGTGAGCCACCGTAAGAGCGATGGCGGCGTTCTGTTCCACCAGCAAAATGGCCACTCGCTGTTCCTGGTTGATTTTGTGGATGATGTCAAAGATCTCAACCACCACGAGAGGAGCGAGCCCGAGGGAAGGCTCATCTAGGATGACAAGCTTTGGGTGGGCCACGAGCGCCCTGGCAATAGCGAGCATCTGCTGCTCGCCACCGCTCAGGTATCCCGCCCGCTGGCGAGCCCGTTCGAGTAGGATGGGGAAGTATAAGTGCACGAGGTCCTTGTTCGCACCGAAGTCCCCCCGATCGGCCAAGCTGTATGAACCGATGAGGAGATTTTCCTCCACGGTCAACTCAGCAAATATCTTTCGGCCTTCTGGTACCTGGAGAATTCCCATGGAGACTATTTGATGCGGGGTTCTATCGTTGATCACCATTCCGTCAAATTCGATGCTGCCATCCTCTATGGTCAGATCGAGAGTCTTCCGAAGTCCCGACACCGTGTTTACAACTGTGGTCTTGCCGGCGCCATTGGCTCCGAGCAATGCAACTATCCGCTCGTCGGGTACCTCCAGGGAGATTCCCCGCAACGCGAGAATGATGTCGGAGTAAACGGTCTCGAGATTGGTGATTTTCAGCATGCTACCAACGTATGCGGCGAGGATCCCGCAGGTTAAGAACCGGCCTTCCGGTTTCTGTTGAGGCGTATTGGAAGGTATGCACTGTCTCGGTGCACGCTTCGTGGGAACGAAGGGCGACCGACGACCGGGGGCTCGGCCACCCCTGACGTCCCTGCGGGTGGTTTACCAGCCAGCAAACCAAAGCAACCCGAGAGACACAACACTCGTCAAGAGGAACGTCACACAAGTCCTCGCAGGATCTCGTCGTGACGTCCCTACCCGTATTGTTAGAAGAATGCTCCTCCGTTGACGACCACAACATGACCGGTCATGTAATTCGTCGCGCTTGACGCCAGGTAAAGGGCAGTTTGAGCTATTTCTGCCGGAGCAGCGACCACTTTCAGTGGGGTAAGCATATATTCTTGCTCCATCAGCTTCTCGTTGGTCCACAATGCCTTGCTGAAATCGGTCTTCACGATGCGGGGAGCAATGGCGTTCACTCGAACGTTGTACGGACCCAACTCCAAAGCCATTGCCTTGGTAAGCATATTGATGCCGGCCTTGCTGATGCAGTAAGGTCCAAGCCCAGCGGCCGGACTGATGCCCCCTGCAGAGGAAATGTTTATTATGTTGCCCGATTTCTGCTCGCGCATAATCTTGCCGACAAGTTGACTCAGAACGAAGTAGCCCTTGAGATTGGTCTCCATAATATGGTCGTATACGGACACGTCAGTATCCACGATCGGTCCCATAGCCGGATTCGTAGCCGCGTTGTTTACGAGCACGTCAATGCGACCGTACTCTTCCATGGTCTTGTCCACAAGATTCTTCAAGTCCTCGACTTTTCGAGCGTGTGCAGGGATTTCCTTGCATCTTCTGCCCATCGCCCTCACTTCGTCTCCAACGATTTGCAGGTCCGGCAACTTCCGGCTCGCAATTGCGAGATTTGCGCCCGCGTCAGCGAAAGCGAGAGCCACCGATTTTCCGATTCCACGGCTGGCGCCGGTAACTAATACAACTTTGCCTTCCTGAGAAAGGAACGAACAATCCATAGGGAACCTTCCTTGCTGCAACGTTTCGATAAAGAGTCGACGCTCACGATACCGCAATCCCGGCCATTTCTTCCACTATCTTTTTGCAATGCTCCATCACTTTACCCGCCTCCATCCAAATCGTCATGCGCTCTGCCATGGGAGATCCCTCTCCGTGCAGACAGATGGTCTCCAGGTCGGCACTGGTCATTCGGCGTATGAGGTCGAGCATGCGCAGGCGCTGCTCGGTGGGAATTCCTTTTTTCGCGCTCAGGTACTTCTCGATGTAATCGTGGGTCGCGGGATTTATATAATCCTTGTAGGTGGGCGCAGTGACAAGGAGGCCCCCGGCCAGATCTTCGATGATCTTGACCACGTCATGATAGTTATGGGCGAAATGATACTTGGCGATATTCGTGGTGACCGGATTAGGTACGGCCATGTCACCATGCATCACGTAGTCGTAGCATGCTGCCTTGGAGAGCGATTTCAACGTTTCCACATAAATGACGAGATCGGTCAGTTTCTCCCGCACATGAGCAGCCTGGGTGACACCGTTGTAATCCGCAATGGCTTTTCCCAGACCGAGGAGGTGTTCTGACATGGGTACCCGGTATGCGCAGCCGGTTCGCCGGTGCAGAAGGGCGAAGTTGTATACCATTGTGGCCGCGAATTTCGATTCACCGCACAGGAAGACCCTCTCCCACGGGATCAGGACGTCATCGAAAATGATGAGCGAGTCCGTATGCATGCGCATCGGCCGCTCATTGGGAAATTCGATGGAGCTCAGCGAGGACCGAAAGGGACGGACGACCTGGGTAATTCCCTTGGTATTCGGGGGGATAGCGAATGCCACCGCGTAATCGGAGTCGGCGTCGGTCATCTGCCTGCAAGGTACTGCAATAATTTCTTGACAGTAGGCCGCGCCTGTAATGTGAACCTTCGCACCACGGACTACTATACCCTTGCTGTTCTTGTCGACAACGTGCACGTAGTAGTCGGGGTGCATCTGGCCAGGGTCCGAAGGCCTCAGCATCCTGTCACCCTTCACACAGGTGACAGCAGCGCATGCGGACACGTCTTCCTGCTTCATGTATCGCCGGAAATTCTCGGCTCTCTCGATGTAGTCCTTGTTCCCCATGATGTGGGCCGTGATACTTATAGCGTTGAGCGCATCTGCACCGATATCATGGGCAAGCGGTATGTATCCGTCTGAAAGCGCCGTTGAGGTAACAATGAGCTCGTAGGCCTTTAGGAGATCGTCGGCGCTCTTGGGCTTGTAGTAATACCTGCTAACCATCTCGCCGAGCTCGGGATCGTTTACGAGGGCCAGATCCTGGTACTTGGGATCGTGAGCCATCTCGTAATCCACGGCCATGGTATTTACACAAACGCTCAGGTTCTGATCCGTTGCTACGTTCTTGATTAGCTCTCCCCGATAGTACACAACTCTTCCGTCATCCAGTTTGGACTTGTATTCATCAGCGGTCATCAGACCCATGGGACTTGCCTCCTTCAGTTGCCGGGACGCCGCTTGTGGGCTCCTCTGAGAGTCAGTGGTCTCGTATGATTGGTTGGTTGGCTGCCGGGAGATGCGGTCATCCCTACCGGCAGCGCTCATTGCGGGCCGTACCGTTTACCACACACCAAGGAGGAGAAAGGCTACCAGGCCTTTGCTGCGGCAGGGATCCCGCAATGATAAAAGGGCAGCACCTCGTGCTCCAGGTCGGTTCCCATCATGGTGTCGACACACATCAACGCGCACAGGGAAGCGCCGTCGACACCTCCACCCCAGAGTCGCTCGCCGTACTGGTCGCCGACGAAGTAGAGATTTTCGATGAACGGGCTCTTGATGGCAGGTCGATCTTCGCCAATGGGTCGCCAGTTCCCGTACGCTTCGTCCGAAGGCGTCCAGATGACGAACTCCACATTCTCCTTATATCCTTTGAACGTCTTCTTGAACCAGTCCATGCAATAGTTGATCACCCGCATGACTTTTTGGGGAGTGCGCATCTCCTTGTCAGTCAGAGCGGTAGAAAACACGAAGTCTCTCTTTCCTTCCGGAGCCCGCTTAGCACATGCGGCCATGTTCCACATGACCATGTCTACTGCGCCAATATATCCTTCGTGCTTGATAATACCGGGCATCCAGATAAAGCTGCGTTCGTCCACACCAAACTCTTCCCACACGTTGTTCTTAAGCCCGATGAATGCTGATAGCAGCCCTGCGGACCAAAATCTCTGTTGGATGAGATCTACCCATTCCTGCGGGAAGTGACGGGGGTGAATTACATTGAAAATGTGCTTCACGGGGATGTTACATATGATATCCTGCGCCCACAGACTCTCGTATTGTCCCTCTTTGTTTCGAGCTAGCACCCCCCTGGCCTTACCGTCTTCCACCAAGAGCTCTTCAACTGGTGTCGCACGCCAGACCTCCCCTCCAGCCTCGTTGAGGGCACTCTCGAGCGCGAGAGGGATGGCCATGCAGCCTGGCTCGGCTATGGTGGCCACCGACCCGGAGTGGAGATTCATCTTGATGTCCCGCGCCATGGCCATGTATCCGAGGAAATCGCCGGCTGGTGCCATCTTCGGCTCGGCCATGGCGTTCTGGCACGCCATGACAACTTTGATATAGTCATACGCCTCTTCGTTGCCGGTTAGACCCCTCTCCTCCAACCACGTCTGCACGTCGGTCTTCATGGCCGCAGCGCACTCCTCCATTGTGAGCGCCCCCATTTGCCTCAGAGCAGCTATGGTAGCAGCGTACCCTTGCTCAGATTGCCACGGATACGGCTTTCGAGGCGGAACCTGGTAGATGCTGTTTGTGCGGGCATCCACAAATCCGAGCCCTGAGTTGACAGGCATGTCGACCGGCTTGCCGAGATAATCCAGAAGAAGTCGGCACCGAGACTTGTTACCCCAGAACAGACCGTGCCCACCGTTCTCGAAGGTGTAACCGTCCAGCCTGCCCTCCTTCATGATGGTCTTCAGATCGGGTTCACAGTACGAAACCCAGCACCTCGAATCTGAAAGGGACTTTCGCAATCCCACGTCATCCAGCTCGAGGCCGTCTATGGTAACCTTGTCACCCTTGCCCGTGTACGAGGCAACCCTTCCCCCAATGTGGGGAGCCTTTTCCAGGACCAAGACCTTTTTCCCGAATTTCCGTGCCAGCACCGCAGCGGCACCGAGTCCCCCTACGCCGGATCCAATGACAATTACGTCGTACTCTTTCGCGGCCATTTGAATTCCTTCCCGTCGAGATATCGCAGGATTAGTTCTGCTCTGAGTCCGATATGTTCGGGGCAACCTCGAAACGGGGGCCGTCCGGTCCCCGGTTCGGGCGAGCCCTTTCTTCCTTTTGCTGGCGCGGCTCCTCGCCGCGGCTGCTAGGCTCGAACTGGCTTAAGCAAGAAGAATGCCGTTTCTTCGGATTGCCTACGGCTATGCAATATCAATATGTTGTGCTCTGTTCGCACAACTTCTGGCTGTTGACAACGCACAACATATTGCCCCTTCAGGCCAACATATTGCGCAATTGTCTTGACACCTCTGCGCGCCCTTTCATAGACTTTACTCTGACATTTCCGGATGCCCCGTGTGGCGCTTGCTCGACCTGCTGTCTCCGTACACCCGCGGCCTCGCGTCTCACGGAATTCGCCAACGGAAGGGGTGAAGAGCCATGGACTCTGCTCATCTCGATGGCCAATGGAACGAATATGGCCGTCTCCTAGGGCTATGCTCGCTGTTCAAAGAGGACTTTTCTCTGGATTGGTTGGTCGATCTGTTGGTTGGTGCCAAACCTTCTCAGATACTGGCTCGGTTCGAGGAGGCCGTCCGGGATGGGTGGCTGGTCAAGAAAGCTCCCGGCATGTATGGCTTCAAGGACGGGAAGAAACGTGAGAAGTGGAAAAACACTCTCTCCAGAGAGGAGCAGACCACATTTCATGGTCAGATAGCCCATATCCTGATCCGTGAATTCCCCGATGAGAACCAGCACGTACATCTCGTTGCGCATCACCTGCTCAATATCTCGAACGATACGCACCAATGCCACTACCTGGCCAAAGCCGGGGACCGGTACCTCGAGGCTTTTCGAAACGAAGACGCGCTGCAATGCTATCGCAAAGTACTCGATGACCTGTCTGTGCGCAAGGGAGAGGAGGAAGACCTTCTTTTCAGCGAGACCGCAATAAAATACTCGAAGATATCTACCGGTAGGGACGAGACAGCGAAAGTGCTCTCCGTTTTGAAATCGGCTCTCTCGCGAGCCGAAGAGAGGGGGCTTGCGCATTGTCAGTCGTTGCTCAAGATGCATCTGGCCAAGAACGAGTGGTTGCGCTCGCGGTACTCGAGTGCGCTCAAGCATTTCGGAGAAGGCTGGTCCCTGGCAAAGCAGCTCAACGATCCCAAGCTGATTCGGTCTGCTACCATCTTTAGCACCTTCTTCCATTTCTGGCAGGGCCGATTTCGCGAATCGGTGCAAATCTACGAGAAGTCGGTACCAGACATCGAGCGGTATCCCCAGGGAGGCTTTCCGCTCCTGGCGATGATAACCGTGGGATACTGCTATGCTCAAATGGGGCAGGTGACCCAGGGACTGGGAATGCTGGATGCCATACGGACCCAGTGTGAAGAATCGGGAAACGACTATTTCACCGCCTACACTTTGGGCAACATCGGCAATATTCTCCTCGATATCGGCCGCATAGATGATGCGCTGCAATTTCTCCAGAATTCATCGAAGGTTGCCCAGGGCGTGCACAATGATTGGGTCTGGATCACCTGCAAGATTGCCATTGCTTATGCACAGTTCCTCAAGGGTGACCAGCGACAGGCCATCGGCTACGTAGAGGAGTTTCTTGAGGAGAGCAGGAAGGTCCAGGTTACTGTGTACCTCTACCCCTACCTCATGGAGCTTGGACTGGCTATGAAAGAGGGGAAGCTTCCCATGATAGAGGGACTGGACCTGGACAAGGCAATCCAGGAAACCATCCGAGGTGAGAACATCTTCATGCGGGGCGTGGCTTATCGCTGCCGGGGAGAATGGGAACGGATGGAAGGGCGTCCCCATACGAGGGTCCTTCACTCGCTGAAAGCCTCCATACGATGGCTCAAAGAATCCGGCAGTCAAGTAGAGCTGGCCAAGTCTCTGTTGGCCCTTGCGCGCTTGCGCTTCGCCATGGGGCAGAACGAATCTGCCAGAGAGTTGATTCTCACAGCTAGAAACACTCTCGGATCATACAGCGAACAGCTCATGCCCAATGACCTGAGCTCGCTCGTCAAAGGAAGACCGGCCGGAGAGAGCCTTCTCAAAGAGATTCTCGATCTCGGACAGCAGGTAGTGACAATTCGCGACAATAAGGACCTGGTCCAGCACATCATCTCAACGGTTAACGGGATCACCGGTGCCGAGCGGGGAGCCATATTTCTCCTCAACCGCGACGGTGACTCCACAGACCTGGTGCTGCGAGCTTCAAAAAACCTCACATCCGAGCAGATTGCCCATGCCAGTTTCGTCTCTTCTATGAACATGATCCGTGAGGTCGCGGCAGCAGGAAAGGGCCGCATTTCCGGAAGCACCTCCTGTGACGAGCCCGAAAGCTTCTCATCCGAAATCATTCGCTCTCGCATTTGCGTCCCGATGATCCTTCGTGACAGGACTGTAGGGGTGCTCTACCACGACAATCGCCTCCTGAGCAGCGCGTTCCGAGAATCAGACCTGGAGCTTCTTTCCTATTTTGCTGCTCTGGCCGCGTTCGCCCTAGACAACGCTCGAGCTTACGAGGAGATAAAACGGCTTAACACAAAGTTGAGTGAAGAGAACCTTTACTACAAGGAGGAGCATCTCCAGAACCTCCATTTCGAGGACATAGTGGGTGAGAGTCCCGGCATCAAGCGTGTTCTTTCCCAAATCGACCAGGTCTGCGGAACGGATGCGACAGTCCTCATCATCGGCGAGACAGGGGTCGGTAAGGAGCTTGTGGCACGTGCCGTCCACAGGCATAGCCCGAGGAAGGACAAGCCGTTCATTCGAGTCCACTGTAGCGCTCTTCCCGAGTCACTCATTCCCAGCGAGCTTTTCGGGCACGAGAAGGGAGCGTTCACCGGCGCCACGCGACAGCGGATCGGGAGGTTTGAGCTGTCTGACGGGGGCAGTCTATTCCTCGACGAGGTGGGCGACCTGAGCTTCGACGTGCAGGTTCGGCTTCTCCGGGTGCTGCAGACGAAAGAGTTCGAACGGGTTGGCGGTAGTGAAACTCTCAAGTCGGATTTCCGTCTCGTGGCAGCCACGAACCGAGACCTGGAAGAAGCAGTGAAAAGCGAGAGATTTCGGGCTGACCTCTATTACAGGTTGGCAGTTTTTCCCATCTACGTACCACCGCTGAGGGAACGGAAGGAAGATATACCCCTCCTCGCCTACTACTTCCTCGACATCTACTCGAAGAAGATGGGCAAGAAGTTCTCGAGGATCCACACCCTTGAGATGGAAAAGCTCGTCAATTACCACTGGCCCGGAAACGTCCGTGAGCTGGAAAATGTCATCGAGAGAGGAGCTATCCTCAGTAGCGGTCCGCACTTCAGGGTCCCCGAGCTCGGCTGGGAGCACCACGAGACATCCACGGATTCCAGGGCGGTCACTCTCAAGGAAAACGAGCGCAGGCACATACTCTGGGCCTTGGAGAAGACCGGATGGAAGGTGCGAGGAAAGGGAGGGGCTGCGGAGCTGTTGGATATCCCTGCCTCAACCCTCGCATTCAGAATGAAGAAAGTCGGTATCAAGAGGCAGAAGAACTGATTGTAGAGGAATCACCGGCAAGATGCCCAAGCAGCGGGCAAGACGCAGGCTCGAAAGCCTGCGCTACAAATCCGCGACCACGCGAGTCCCCACATGTAGGGTAGCCTTTCCGAAAATGTCTCAAAACTCGGGACACGCCAGACATCGTAGCACGATTGAGCGTCGATGCGTGGAAGGGCACCCTCACCCCAACCCTCTCCCAGAGGGCGAGGGAGCTGGAAGAAGCCCCTCTCCCAGAGGGCGAGGGAGCTGGAAGAAGCCCCTCTCCCCCGGAGCGGGGGAGAGGGTCAGGGTGAGGGGGTGTACCACGATTATCACGGACTGCCGGCTTTTGAGACACTTTCTTCCAGGCTGCCATTTCCAAACAATACCGGTAACATCCCGGCGCTACGAAAGGCCACGGGCAAGACGCAGGCTCGAAAGCCCGCGCTACAAATCCGCGACCACGCGAGTCCCCACATGTAGGGTAGCCTTTCTACGCCTCCATTTCCAAACCGTGCCACCCTCAGGCGTGCGCCTTGCCTTGACAGCCAAGCTTTCCTCGTATTATCAAGCTCGAGGAGTTTTTCGGAAGCAATCCGTGAGCATCTTGTTCCGTCTCGCGGAGCGGAAGGGCGCTCAGTGGCAGTGATCGCGGACCATAAGAGCCATTCCCGTGCCCCGTCCCTTGAGTGGATCGCTGCACTGGTGTTGCCACTCGTCATAGCTGCACTTTTTCCTGTCCTCTCGTACCTGTATTTCCCCCGTGACCTGCTTTGGGACGATGCGGCCCTGACATTGAAATATGTGGACAATCTGTCTTCTGGCCACGGCTACCGCTTCAATGCAACGGACCCTCTTCCAATTTTCGGGGCTTCCTCTTTCCTTTTCACCGTGACAGCCGCTGCTCTAAAGCTAATTCCGGTCCTGAATCAGGACTTTCTGTACATTAGATTGCCGGGTCTCATCGGATATTTTCTGACGCTCTTTCTGTCCTATCGGTTCTTATACAGGAAACGAGGCCTTGTAGCCGGATTTCTCGGTATGGCGACAATCGGGGCAGTCCCTCAGTACTTCGGCGTAGCAAGCTCCGGGTTGGAGACCATGATGGGAGCCGCCATCATCAGCGCAGCGATCTTTCTGTTCTACTTCCAGGAGCACGAGCGGCTCTTTCTGGTTTGTTGTACGGGCCTGGTGATGACGAAGCTGGACTTGACAGGAGCCTCTCTGCTTCTGGCGCTCGGGCACCTGGCAGTGGTCTATTCAGGAGACAGGAATCGCTTCCAACGGTCGCTCGCCCGGGCGATCCTCTTCTACGGAGTCCCGGTTGCTCTCTTCTTCATTTTTTGTCGAGTCTACTTCGGGAGTGTCATTCCGCACTCTCTGCAGGCCAAGCTGATCTACTCGTACGACACAACAGGGTACCCGTACCTGCGGGCGTTCCTTGCAACGAGCTCGCTCTACAGGTTCTACATCCTCCTTTCCTTGGTCCCCTTGGGAGCCCTCCTTTTTGTGTGTCTGCGCGAAAAGACGTACCCATCCTTCAGATTCTTGGTTGTGCTGGTGGCCTCCCCCTAGATCGCGGGTCAAAAAAAGTGAAAAACCTCGTTGTTCTTGAGAGATCAAGAAGATAGAATGCTTTTGTCAAAACGATTCTATCACCAACGAGGTGACGTGATTATGACACAAGGGCTCCTT
>Ga0067045_1027501_pt1 | contig 107823 bp, 91 predicted proteins | sample TerdegcTABiofilm_FD_59184 | JGI IMG/M metagenome (GOLD analysis project Ga0067045, IMG submission 59184) | Combined Assembly of (Gp0054472, Gp0054536) Wastewater bioreactor microbial communities from Singapore -Terephthalate degrading...
CTTCGAAGCCCCCTGACTTGTTCTGGGGAGCGGCCTCGTGAATGCGTCCTGCAAGCCTTGAGAAGGGCAGGGATTGCAGCCAGACATGGCCTGGTCCTGTGAGTGGTGAGCCCCTGCCTCCAGACCAGCGTGTCCTGATGAAATCTGCCTGATGCAAGGCCGTCCAGAAGTTCTTGTTGAGAAATAGGGCCGATGGTGTTGCCGTTTTCCACTACATGCCATTCGTTCATGTTTTTCTCCTGAGTATCCTTTTTTAACTTCAAGCTGATGCATCATATATAATCTGAAAATTTTTGCAAACTTTTTTTATGATTTTTTGTGGTTGACTCCAGGGCTTGTAACTAAAAAACCAACTGTTTAATATGTACTAAAATTATCCCAAGGGATTTTATTGGAGACTGCTAATGGCAAAGACGGTACAAGTGGGAATACTCGGGTTCGGTACTGTGGGCGGAGGTACTGCAAAGCTGCTTTTAGAGCAGCGGGAGTTGCTACGCCAAAGGACTGGAGTAGATATTAAACTTAGCTATATCTGCGATAGAAATATCTCGGATTCCAGAGGGTTTTCTGTACCGAATGAGATTTTGACCACGGATTTGAATCAACTTTTGACAGACCCTGATCTGGATATATTCGTGGAGTTGATAGGCGGCATAGAGCCGGCCCGGACATTCATTCTCAAGGCCATTCAGCACGGCAAGCACGTGGTCACTGCAAACAAGGCCCTGATCTCCACGCATGGGGATGAAATCTTTGCAGAGGCGGAGAAGTACGGCGTGACCGTGGGGTTTGAGGCCAGTGTGGGCGGCGGCGTCCCTGTGATAAAGGCGTTGAGAGAAGGTCTCGCAGCCAACAATTTCCACGCGGTCATGGGTATTATGAACGGCACCGCCAATTATATCCTTTCACGCATGACGGATGAAGGAGCGGATTTTGAGAGCGTTCTCAAGGATGCCCAGAGGTTGGGTTATGCGGAGGCGGACCCAACCTACGATGTGGAAGGCATAGACACGGCCCACAAGCTGGCCATTCTTACAAAGTTGGCCTTTGGAGTGCGCGTTACACCCGATGACATCTACACAGAGGGGATATCGAGGCTTTCGCCCATCGACATACAGTTTGCAGCTGAATTGGGTTATACTATCAAACTGCTGGCCATTGCGAGAAGCACGGATGCTGGGCTGGACCTGCGCGTGCATCCCACCATGATTCCATCCGAACACCTGCTGGCTCAAGTAAAGGAGGCATATAATGCCTTTTATCTCATAGGAGACGCCGTGGGTAAGGTGTTGATGTACGGGCTTGGGGCGGGCAGAATGCCCACAGGAAGTGCAGTCGTTGCTGATATTCTGGATATAGCGAGGGCTGTTTCCGCCGGTGCAGTCTCTTCTTTGCCGAGGTTGCCAGCGCATTCCCTTGCACCTTTGCAGAAAAGACCTGTCGAGACCGTGTCGGGCCGGTATTATTGCCGTTTTTCTGCAATGGACAGGCCGGGTGTGCTGGCCAGGATCGCGGGGATTCTGGCGGAAAATCACATCAGTATCGCATCCGTGGTGCAGAAGGGTAGAGGCGATACGGAGTCTGTGCCCATAGTCATGCTGACGCACGAGGCTGAGGAAGCGAGTGTGCAGCGGGCGCTTGGGGCTATTGATGCAATGGATATGATGGCCGGCAATGCTGTTGTCATTCGCATGGAGGATCTGTCTTCGTATTGATGTTGTTATTTTTTTATAAGGCGAGGACATCTCGCTACTTAGAAGGTAAAGACTATGCAAGGAATGAAATATGTTATTTTGGTGGGCGATGGTATGGCCGACAGGCCCATCGCATCACTTGGCAATAGGACGGTGCTGGAGGCTGCCCGTACACCTGTTTTGGATCGCATGGCCAAGATGGGTGAGGTGGGTCTGGCGGAGACCGTGCCGCATTATCTGCCTCCTGCAAGTGATGTGGCCAATATGTCTCTTATCGGCTATGACCCGGGGGAATATTACTCAGGCCGCGGCCCCATAGAGGCCGCATCAATGGGCATAGCAATGAATCCGGAGGATGTAGCCTTTAGGTGTAATCTGGTCACATTGGTCTTCAAGAACGGCCATATCTTCATGAAGGATTACAGCGCCGGCCATATCAGCACCGAAGAGGCCGGAATACTGATTCGGGAGCTGTCTCAGGTCATAAACAACAGGTCTTTCGCCCTTCATGCGGGTATCAGTTACAGGCATCTGCTCATATGGCACGGCGGTCCCGAGGGCATGATCACCCTTCCGCCCCATGATGCCACTGGCCAGGATATCACAGAGGCCTGGCACCGTTACGAGGAAGAGCCGCTGCTTTATGATCTTCTCACCAGGGCCACCCATTTTCTTTACAAGCACCCCGTCAATCAGCGCAGACGGGAGCAGGGCAAGGAGACGGCCAATTCCCTGTGGCCGTGGGGACAGGGTAGAAAGCCGGAGATGCCGCCGTTTAAGGAGCAGTATGGGTTGGATGGCGCTGTCGTGGCTGCTGTGGACCTGATTCGCGGGCTTGGAAGGCTGGTGGGTATGGATCTTGTGGATGTGGAAGGCGCCACGGGTTTTCTCGATACCAATTATGCAGGCAAGGCAGCCGCAGTGCTGGAGACCATACGTGAAAAGGACCTGGTGTTCATGCACTTGGAGGCCCCTGACGAGGCAGGACACATGGGAAGTGTGCCGGAAAAGGTTCGCGCCATCGAAAGATTCGATAAAGAGATAGTGGGCCCTGTATGGGAAGGCATGAAGGCCATGGGTGTGCCATTTCGCATTCTGGTGGTGACGGATCACTATACTCCGATTCAAGCCAAGACACATGAACGAGGGGCTGTGCCGTTTCTGCTTTACGACAGCCAGCGGCTTCTGGAGATGCCGGGTCAGATCTACACGGAAAGTTATGCAAAAACTACCGGAATAGTGGTTGAAGAAGGATATAAGCTGATGGCCAGATTGATAGGGGCATAATAAAGGTGCAGTCTCTGTGCTCGATGACAACAGTTCAAAAGATCGGCAATCCCTGCGTCATACCTGCCAGTACCGCGTGATCTATGGCGATACGGACAAGGCGGGCGTGGTGTATCACGCCAATTATCTGCGACTTTTCGAGATGGGTCGCACCGAGTATATGCGTTGCCTTTCAGGCCGTTCTTATGCGGAATTGGAAAGAGAAGGCATTGTGATGCCCGTCACCGAGCTCTTTATTCGCTATAAGGCGCCGGCGCGATATGATGACCTGCTTGCCATCGTCACATCCATCAGCGAGATTCAACGTTTTTCCATAAGCTTCAATTATGAGGTACACAGGGTGGAAGAGGCTCGGCTGCTGGTGAAAGGCACGACCAAACATGCGGCCATAGACATTGACGGACGGCTGCGCCCTATTCCGGAGGCCTTGGCCGCCAGCCTGATGCATTTGAAAAATTCGTATTGACATTTTCAAAAGGTATTGTCTTATGGGATTGTGTTGGTTATTCTAAAAATAAACTGAATGTTGTGTCAGTATCTTTTTATATTAAATAGATAAATGGAGGAGGTATTTGTCATGAGCAGCCCGTTTATATTGTGGTTTGATCAGATAGGCATCAAGGATGTCCCCCTTGTGGGGGGGAAAAATGCGTCTCTGGGTGAGATGTACAGCAAATTGAGTTCACAGGGCATAAATGTGCCCAATGGGTTCGCCATAACGGCTACGGCCTATAAACACCTTTTGAAGGAGGCGGGCATAGAAAAGGCCATTCAGGATATACTCAAGGGCCTGGATACGCATAATATCGTCGATCTCAGGGCAAGGGGCAAAAAGGTCAGGGAGATCATTCTCAAGGCCCCGTTTCCGGCGGACCTTGAGAAGGTAATAATTTCTTCATACAATGACTTGTGTAAATCCTACAAGCAAACCAATGTGGACGTGGCTGTCCGCTCCTCCGCAACAGCCGAAGACCTGCCTGACGCATCCTTTGCGGGCCAGCAGGAGACATACCTGAACATCAGCGGCCCTGAGGCATTGATAGAGGCCTGTCATCGTTGCTTCGCCAGCCTCTTTACGGACAGGGCCATCTCATATAGACAGGACAAGGGTTTTAATCATTTCGATGTATATCTCTCCATAGTTGTGCAGAAGATGGTCAGAAGTGACAGCGCCAGTTCCGGTGTCATGTTCACCATGGATACTGAAAGCGGTTTTGACAAGGTAGTCCTTGTAACCGGCGCATGGGGTCTTGGTGAAAACGTCGTTCAGGGTGCGGTCAATCCGGATGAATTTTATATCTTCAAGCCCACTCTTGCCACAGGCCACAAGCCTGTCATACATAAAAAATTAGGGCTTAAACAAAAGAAAATGATCTATAACACAGGCCCCAATGCAAAGGAGCCCGTGCGCAACGTGATCACCACCAAGGTTGAGAGAAACAGCTTCGTGCTTTCGGACGACGAGCTCATCACATTGGCCAAGTGGGCCTGCGCCATAGAAAAGCACTACAATAAAAATATGGATATCGAATGGGCCAAAGACGGAGACGGAAAGACCGTAGGCAGCGGCAACCTCTTCATCGTCCAGGCCAGACCCGAAACGGTCCATTCCCAGCGCAAGGCCAACTCCTATGAGACATATGTGCTCAAGGGCACAAGCAAGGTGTTGGTGACAGGCACTGCAGTGGGCGCCAAGATCGGCAGAGGTGAGTTGAATATCATAGAGAATGCCTCGGAGATCACCAAGTTCAAGCCAGGCCAGGTCCTGGTCACAGACATGACAGACCCCGACTGGGAGCCCATAATGAAGGTGGCCTCGGCTATTGTGACCAATCGTGGCGGCCGCACATGTCATGCCGCCATTATATCCCGTGAGCTGGGTATCCCTTGTATAGTAGGCACGGAAAATGGCACCGAGCTTTTGAAAGGTGTCAAGGCGGCTACTGTCTCCTGTGCTGAAGGCGAGGTTGGGAAGGTCTATGAAGGCCTTTTGGATTTTGATGTGCAAAAGATTGACCTGTCTGAGATGCCCAAGACCAAGACCAAGATCATGATGAATGTGGGTATTCCTGAACAGGCCTTTACGCAGGGCCAGATCCCCAACGATGGCGTGGGGTTAGCCAGGCTTGAATTTATTATAAATTCCCATATTGGAATCCATCCGCTGGCCCTTCTCAATTATGAACAGCTCAAGAGAAAGACCAAAAAAGACGACAAATTAAAGGAGACGCTAAAGGCCATAGAGGAGCGCACATTGGCCTATGCGGACAAATCCCAGTTCTTTGTGGAGACCCTGGCCCAGGGCGTGGCCCGAATAGGGGCTGGTTTTTGGCCCAATGATGTCATAGTGCGCCTCTCGGATTTCAAGAGCAATGAATATGCAAACCTGGTGGGCGGTTATCTATATGAGCCAGTGGAACACAACCCGATGATCGGATGGCGTGGGGCGTCCCGCTACTATGCACCTAATTTCGAACCGGCATTTGCACTGGAGTGCGAGGCCCTGCGCCGAGTCAGAAACGAGATGGGGCTTACCAATATCAAGGTCATGATTCCATTCTGCCGCACTGTTGAAGAGGGCAAGAAGGTCATAGAGGTCATGAAGAAATACGGTCTGACTCAGGGAGAAAACGGTCTTGAGGTCTATGTGATGTGCGAGATCCCAAGTAACGTTGTGCTGGCGGATCAATTCTGTGAGGTGTTCGATGGTTTCTCCATCGGCTCCAACGACCTTACCCAGTTGACCCTCGGTCTGGACAGGGATTCGGAACTGGTCTCTCACATCTACAACGAGCGCAACGAGGCAGTAAAGCGCCTGGTCAGGCAGGTCATCGACACCGCCAAGAAATACAAGAGAAAGATCGGCATCTGCGGCCAGGCCCCCAGTGATTTCCCTGATTTTGCGGCGTTTCTGGTGGAGTGCGGCATAGATTCCATGAGTCTTACACCCGATACCGCCATAAAGACGCGATTGATGGTGGCCCAGAAGGAAAAAGAGCTGGGCAGATGATGAAGTATAGCAGGAGGGCGCCCGTTTCGGCGCCCTCCTACCTTTTATGGGGCGTTTGTCATGCGTGATTCCCTTGCCATGATTCTGGCAGGCGGTGTGGGAAGCCGTCTCAATGTGCTTGTAAGCCACAGGGCCAAGCCTGCGGTACCTTTCGGCGGCATCTACCGCATCATAGACTTCGCCCTTTCCAACTGTATGCACTCCGGCATTCATCATGCGGCGGTGCTGACTCAATACAAACCCCTTTCCCTCATGCGGCATATAGGTACGGGCGCTGCATGGGACTTTCTGGGCCGCACCCGAGAGGTCAAGATACTGCCTCCTCGTACAGGTGACGCAGCCTCTGATTGGTATAAGGGCACTGCTGACGCCATTCGCCAAAACATCGATTTCATAGAGGCGCATTTTTCCAAGGAGGTCTTGATCCTGTCCGGCGATCACATCTATCGCATGGACTATCAGGACATGGTGCGTCACCATCGAGAGGCCGGCGCCAAGGTCACGGTAGCCATGATGACCGTTCCATGGGAGCTGACCAGCCAGTTCGGTATAGGTATTGTGAACGATGCGGGCCGCATAGTGGATTGGGAGGAAAAGCCTGCCAAGGCCAAGTCCAATCTGGCCTCCATGGGCATCTATGTCTTCGACACAGAATACCTGCTGCGCGCCTTGAGACAGACCACAGAGGAGGATTTCGGGCATCATATCATTCCCAAGGCATTGCGGGACGGAGAGCTGTTTTCCTATCACTTTGATGGCTATTGGCGGGATGTGGGTACGGTGCAGGCCTTCTGGGAGGCCAACATGGACATCCTTAATTCATCCAGCGGTTTGAATCTTGGCAAATGGGGGGTCTGCACCAATACGGATGAGGAAGATATTGTCTATGACCGCCCCCCCATGAACATCACCGATACAGCCGAGGTGCTGAACAGCGTCATTTCATGCGGCTGTGTGGTGAAGGGCCGGGTGCTGAATTCCATCCTGTCTCCAGGTGTGGTGGTGGAAGAGGGGGCGTTTGTGAATGCCTCTGTTTTGATGCACGACACCGTTGTCTCAAAGGATGCGCTGATTCAGAGGGTTATTGCAGACAAAAATGTCCGATTTGGCCAGGGCTGTTCAGCGGGGATTCCGGCTGATTCGGCCTCAGGTTGTCCTGCCAATTCCCTTTACTCAAAACACCTTTACAGCGGCCTGACACTGGTGGGTAAGAATGCAGTGATCCCTGATGGGGCTAAAGTAGGCGGGAACTGTATCATCTTGCCCAATGTCAGGGCTCAAGACTGGCCTTCCTCCAAAAATATAGCAGACGGAGAGACCCTTTAATGTTATGTCTTGCCGGATGTTTCTTGATCTCTCTGTGATTTCTTCGTCTCATGCCTTTCCAGCGCGGCACTCCTTTGGATGGAGGGGCGGGCGTAAGGGATGGTTCCGCTGCCCCCCGCTATGAAGTTAAGCCCAACCCTATGGGTTGCCTCGGCTGCTGATTCCTGTTATTTTAAGAAGTTATATTCTTAATAAATGGAAAATGTGAGAATCAACTATGACCTTTCAGGAACTCATTCTACGACTGAATAATTATTGGCTGAATCAGGGCTGCCTTTTGTTGCAGCCCTATGACGTGGAGGTAGGGGCCGGCACCTTCCATCCGGCCACATTCCTGCGTTCCCTTGGGCCGCAAAAGTGGCGGGCAGCCTATGTCCAGCCCTCACGCAGGCCCAAGGATGGCCGATACGGAGAAAATCCCAATAGATTACAGCATTATTACCAGTATCAGGTGATACTCAAACCTGCCCCAGAAAATGTACAGGAACTCTATTTGAACAGTCTGGCAAGTTTTGGTCTTGACCTCAAGGAGCATGATGTCAGGTTTGTGGAGGACGACTGGGAATCCCCTACCTTGGGCGCATGGGGTCTTGGTTGGGAGGTCTGGCTGGATGGCATGGAGATCACCCAGTTTACATATTTTCAGCAGGTGGGCGGTCTGGATGTGGATTTGGTGTGTGCTGAAATCACCTACGGTCTGGAGCGTATCGCTATGTATATTCAGGGCATAGATGACGTGTATCAGCTTAAATGGAACAATGACACCACTTATGGCGATGTGCATCACAGGGACGAGGTGGAGTTTTCCAGGTATAACTTTGAGTGTGCAAATGTAGAGGTCTTGAAGACGCTTTTTTCCCTGCATGAACAGGAGGCCGTATCCCTTATGGAGGCAGGCTTGGTGTTGCCCGCCTATGATCAATGCATGAAATGTTCGCATTATTTCAACCTGTTGGATGCAAGGGGGGCCATCAGTGTAGCTGAACGCACTGCCTATATAGGTCGGGTTAGAAGATTGGCGCGTATGTCTGCCGAAGGCTATCTGGCCAGTCTGCAGGCTGCATGAATGTGGGTTTGAATATGCAAGGAACCGGAATGGAAACAAGGGATCTGATTTTTGAGATAGGTACAGAGGAATTACCTGCCAGAATGGTGCCCATGGCGCTGAAGGGGCTTGAAACAAATCTGGCCACCGGTCTGCAAGAGGCAGGGTTGGCCTTTGATGCCATGGTCTGCAATGGTACGCCCCGCAGGCTGGCGGCCCATGTGGCCGGGCTTCAGGCCATGCAGGCCGACCGTGAAGAGGTTGTGGCGGGCCCGCCTGCAAGGATATCTTACGATGCCGACGGCAAGCCCACCAAGGCCGCCTTGGGTTTTGTAAAGGCCCAAAATGTACCCATAGAGTCATTATATACAGCAGATACCGACAAGGGGGCCTATGTGTTTGTCAGAAAACACATTCAGGGCAGGCCTTCGGTGGAGATACTGAAAGAACTGTTGCCCAGGGTGGTCACATCCATCTCTTTACCCAAAACCATGCGGTGGAACAGTCCTGACCTGCGTTTTGCCCGTCCTATAAGGTGGCTGGCGGCTGTTTTCGGAAATGAGATTATAGAGTTTTCCCTGTCCGGCCTAAGATCCGGCAACACCAGCAGGGGCCATAGATTCATGGCCAACGAGACATTCGAGATAGCCTCCAGCCTTGATGAGTATCGTGCCAGGCTTCAAGCGAGATATGTTATTGTGGATCAGGATGTCCGCAAGAGGCTGATATGGGAAGAGGCACTGAAGATCGCCCAGACAGTCAAAGGCCGCCCCATTGACGATGAGGAACTGCTGGAGCTCAACACCTATCTTGTGGAGTATCCCAGTGTGGTATGCGGTGGTTTCAGCAGGGATTTTTTGCGGCTTCCCAAGGAGGTGCTCATCACCTCCATGCGTGAACATCAGAAATATTTTGCAGTGGCCGATGCAACGGGTGGTCTTTTGCCCCATTTCATAGCCGTCAACAATACTCAATCGCCCAGGCCTGAATTGGTGCAAAACGGCCATGAAAGGGTCTTGAGGGCCAGGCTTACGGATGCGGCCTTTTTCTTTGATGAAGACACCAAACGGCCGCTTCAGGACTATGTAGAGGGGTTGAAGGGCGTGGTCTTTCACCAGAAGTTGGGAACGCTTTTTGATAAAACCAGGCGTGTCGAGGCGGTCGCAGCATATCTGGCGCAGAAATTGTCGCCTGATTCAGTGCAGTCCTGTAAGAGGGCGGCGTTGTTGTGCAAGGCTGATCTGGTGACTCAGATGGTGGGTGAGTTTCCCAGTCTTCAGGGCGTAATGGGCCGGGAATATGCCCTGCGTTCCGGAGAGCCGCAGGAAGTGGCCTCAGCCATAGCCGAACATTACATGCCGGTCAAGTCAGGCGGCGTCTTGCCGGCTACACTTACAGGGGCCATAGTCAGTATTGCGGACAAGATAGATACCATCGTCTCCATGTTTGCAGTGGGGCTTCAGCCCACTGGCGCCGCGGACCCATATGCCCTGCGCAGGCTGGCATTGGGCGTATTAAATATACTGATCGACAGGCACATCTTTCTCTCCCTGAAGGAAGTCATTTCAGCCGCTGTCGCTCTCTTGAGCCGAAACATGACATTGCAGATGCCTGCGGCCCTGCATGACGATGCCATCATGTTCTTTCAGCGGAGATTCGTTGCCGATTGTCAGGCAAAGGGGTATGCGCCGGAGATCATCGAAGCTGCGGTGCGTGCAGGGTTTGACGATCCGGTGGATGCCATGCTGCGCATAAAGGCGCTTTCTGCCATGCGTGTAAGTCCTGATTTCGCCCCGCTTGGTCTTTTGTTCAAGCGTGTGATGAATATCTTGAAAGGCGCCGGGCCGTCCGGTGTCCTGAATGAGAAATTGCTTACGGAATCTGCTGAGATCGCCCTATATGGAACATACTCCGCCCTTAAAAACGATGTCACTCCATTGATGGAGAAGAGGGAGTATGAGCAGGCATTGAGAAGACTTTTGACGATCAAACCTCAGATAGATGTTTTTTTTGACCACGTAATGGTTATGGTTGAGAATGCGGACATTAAAAATAACCGCTTATGCCTGTTGCAGGGCATAGCCGAATTGTTTTTGCATATTGCGGACATGTCTGTAATCTCATAAGGGAACCTCAAAAATGTCTTTTCGCTCACGACTGCGTTGCTCACCGGCGAAAACGCTCGCATAGTTCTCGAAGGAGATATTCATGACGGTACTCCGGAGTAATAATTCCTTTTGGGCACCAATGAATCCAGGACGATTGAATGAGAAGACGCTTTAAAAATTGCATGCCTTTTGAACTGTGGTTAACAGAGGGCTGAAAGCGAATTTTATGATTTTTATTGGCAGAAGCACCGTCTCATCTATCACAGCAGGTAATCCTCTATGAGGGGGATTACAAAAAAAGAGATGGGGAACCCGTTATGAATATGGGGCCCGTGGGTACGAAGAGGGCGGCAGTGGGGAGTGTTTGTGAAGAGGGAACATTTCATGACATATAGTAATACGTATAGAAATCAAATAATTATGAGGGTATTTTTCAGGTGAAAAAAAGCTGGATCGGATTGTTTATTGTCTTTATTTTGTTCTGTATCGCAAGTTGTGCGGAAAAGAGTGAACAGGGGGTATCGGAGCACCGGCAGATCAGTCAAAAGGAGCCCGCTGTCGAGCGGCAGGTTCAGGAGGCGCCGCCTTCGGACAAGGAAACAGCCCCCAAAATTCCCAAACTGCCTGCCATAGATACATCCAATATGTCTCCGCAGGAGATATTAAACCGTGCGGCGGACTTCTATGAAAAGGGCAAAACGCTCTGGGAGCAGAACAGGCGCGAGGATGCCCTGGCCCATTTCGATCAGGCCTACGTCCTCATTGTGCAGGTGGACGAGACCAGTGCTCCGGATGTGCTGGAGAAGAAAAACACCCTGCGTTTAGCGCTTTCAAAGCGAATTCAGGAGATAAACGCCGCCATGTGCCGGACGGTCAAAGGCCCAGGCTGCGCCATTCCCCTCACCCTCAATGCAGATGTGCAGCGGGAGATAGACCTGATTCTGGGCCCCAACAGAAAATGGTTCCTGGAGAGTTATAAACGGGCTGGAAGATATCATGATTATATTGCCAACGCCTTTCGTGATGCGGGGTTGCCTGAGGAGCTTGCCTGGCTCCCCCTGATCGAAAGCGGCTACAATACCAAGGCCTTGTCTCCTGCCCATGCCTTGGGGCTTTGGCAGTTCATAGACTCCACTGGAAGGCGTTTCGGTCTGGAAAGAAATGCCTGGGTGGATGAACGGATGGACCCTGAAAAGTCCACGCAGGCGGCTATCTCATACCTCAAGGGCCTGCACGAAATGTTTGGAGACTGGACCACGGTGCTCGCGGCCTACAACTGTGGAGAAGGTCTGGTGGCCCGCACCATTCAGAAACAGAAGATCAACTACATGGATAACTTCTGGGACCTGTACCGCCAATTGCCTGAGGAAAGCGCCCGTTTTGTGCCGAAATTTCTGGCCGTGCTGCATGTGATCAAGAACCCTGAGCGTTACAACATCGACCTCAGCGAGCAGCACGAACCCCTGAATTATGAAACGGTCACCCTTACCAAACAGATCCATTTAAAATCCATAGCCGATGAGTTAGGTGTTTATTATAATGAACTGCTGTCTCTGAATCCGGCATTGCGTCAGGAGGTAACTCCCAATGCCCAGTATGAATTAAAGGTCCCAGCCGGTAAAGGTGCGGAACTTATGGCCAAGTTGGATGATATCCCTGAATGGACCCCAGCCAGCCTGAGAAGACGCTCAGAGACACAGATCATTCAGGATGACTTTCAGCGTTTGCACTGGAGCAAGGGGACAAAGCAGTTGCGGCATAAGGTCCAAAAAGGGGAGACCTTTTTCAGCATAGCGCAGAAATACAAGCTTTCGGTGCTGGACCTGCTGACCGCCAACAACATGAAGGTCAATTCGAGCATAAAAACCGGCAGCATCTTGAAGATCCCACTGGATGCACAGCCCCCTGCTCACGAGAAAAATCCCCCGATGCATGCCTCATCATCAAAGGCGTCAAAACCTGATGTCAATGCCGGAAAGATCACAGAGGAACGCCATGAGCCACGCAATACGGCAATGGCACATGACAGCAAAAAGACCGCTGAAGCCGCCTCCAAGAAGACGATAGAATCCCAAAAACAGGAGATCAGGCAGGAGAAAAAGGCCCCGGCTGCGCCGGCTACCCATATTGTTCAGGCAGGTGACACCCTTTTCAGCATAGCGCGTAAAAACAATATCCCATTGGAACGCCTGCTGGAGCTCAATAAACTGTCTAAGGATGCCCGTATAGTGGCAGGTCAGACCCTGAGACTGAATTAAATGGATTGCATATCGATTGTGGGAGGCGGCCTGGCTGGTTCAGAGGCGGCCTGGCAGCTCGCTGTTCGCGGTATTCCGGTTCAACTCTTTGAGATGAAGCCTGTTTCCTTTTCTCCTGCCCACAAAAGTCCCCTTTTAGGGGAACTGGTGTGCAGCAACTCCCTTCGTTCCGATGATATTCATTCGGCTGTGGGGTTGTTGAAGGAGGAGATGCGTCTGGCTGGCTCACTCATTCTGCAGGCGGCAGAGGCCACGCGAGTGCCTGCGGGCAAGGCACTCGCTGTGGATAGAAAACTTTTCGCCCAGTATATTACAGACAGAATCGAGAGTCACCCTCTGATCAGTATCAGGCGGGAAGAGATAACGACGGTCCCTGCCCTTGAATGGACCATACTTGCCACAGGTCCTCTGACCTCCGAGCCGTTGGCGCAGGACCTGAAAAGATTGCTGGGGGAGGAATATCTCTATTTTTACGATGCCATTGCGCCCATCGTATCCGCTGATTCTTTGGATTATACCATAGTTTTTCGTCAGTCCCGTTACGACAGCACACTGAATTCCGCAGGTGATTACCTCAACTGTCCCATGGACAGGGAGCAATACGAGACCTTTGTGAATGCGCTTCTGGGCGCCGAGAAAACCCCGCTCAAATCCTTTGAAAAATCCGTATATTTTGAAGGCTGTCTTCCCATTGAGGTCATGGCCGAACGGGGGCAGGAAACCCTGCGATTCGGGCCCATGAAGCCTGTGGGTCTGACGGACCCTCGCACCGGCCGGTCTCCTTATGCCGTGGTGCAATTACGTCAGGAAAACCTTGCAGGCGACATGTATAACATGGTGGGATTTCAGACCAAGCTCAAGTGGCCGGAACAGGCCAGGGTTTTTCGCATGATACCAGGCATGGAGCATGCCGAATTCCTGCGGTTCGGCAGTATTCACCGCAATACCTTCATCTGTGCCCCGAAAGTGCTTTCTCCTGCACTTCAGATAAAAACTCATCCGCACATATTTCTGGCAGGCCAATTGAGCGGGGTTGAGGGTTATGTGGAGTCCACTGCCGCAGGTTGGATGGCAGGCGTATTCGCAGCCTGTCTTTTGCAGGGGGTTGTTCCGCCTTGTCCTTCACAGGAGACGGCTCATGGCGCCCTGCTGCATCATCTATTGCATTCCAGGCCCGAACATTTTCAACCCATGAATATCAATTTCGGCTTGTTTGCCCCGCTGTCAGGCCGCTATGCAAAGGCTAAACGGGGTGAGGCCTACTCTGATCGCGCCTTGGCCGCTTGGCGGACATTTTTGAGCCAGGTCGATGAGGCGGCTCCGGTGGGAAAATAAACCATTACCGCTTTACATTAAAAAATTAGATTTTTTGTTTGACAACAAGGCGCAATGAAAGGCGAAAAGGCAATTTTTCGAGGTTCCTTTTAGTTTTTTGCGTGAAATGGCGATAAATAATGCATGGATCCCAAAGGCATTGATTTACTGAATGTCACGCCTGTCCTCATAACCCAGGCAATCAAGACCGACAGAAAGCTACCTCAGGTTATAAAGCCGGTGGAGCAGAGCGGAAAATCCGAGTTGCGCTCCAATATGGAAAGGGCCGATAGAGAGCTCCTGTTGCTGCACTCGAATGTCTATGATGAACAGCTGCGTCAGAAATTACAGACCCTGGTAAGGGTTCTGCAGCAGCGTTCCAGCAAAAAATGGAAGAAAAAGGTGGGGTTGAGATGGAAGTGGCAGGCGGATCAACGCCTCCTTTGCGTGGAATTTATCGATGAAGAGACGGGCGCCCTGCTGGAAGAGGTGTCCGTGAACGAGCTTTTGAGCGGCTTGAGTGCATCGGATTCATCCCTGCAGGGTCTTCTGATCAACAAGACGGTTTGAGACCGTCACCCCATCCTTGTTGAAGGGCTTTCAGCTTCTCTCTGGCCCATTGCAGTTCGGGTTCCAGTTCCAGGGCCATTTCCAGCCATCTGGCGGCAGGCGCCTTCATGCCCATGGCCGCGAGGTTGACGCCGATGTTGGCGTAGTCAGTAGCTGATGTTGGATCCAGTTCTATGGCCCTTTCAAATGCCTCCACCGCCGCTGCATGCTCGCCTTTTTTGTAATGACAATAGCCCAGCAGGTTATGGACTTCTTTCAGGTCAGCGTTCAACGCCCTTGCTTCATTCAATGCGGATATGGCTTCGTCGAAGCGCTGCATCTCCTTCAGGGCATTACCGATATGGCAGTGAATACTGGCCAGCTCGTTGGGATCAGGGTTTGATGCAAGGGCGTCACGATAGTGTTCAATGGCGAGTTCAGGCCTGTCCAGGCGTTCTCTGGCATAGCCCAGGTAAAAATGAATGAAATAGCGGTCAGGGTACAGGCGTTGCAGGTGTAAAAGCAATTCGACGGCCTGTTCAGGCGGCATGGGGGCTGTGAGGCGGGCCATATGAAAGGCGGGGTCTATTTGAAAGGCCCTTTCCCGAAAGTGATTGCCAGGCAAAATTGCATAGACCGCAGGAATTCCAAGCCCTGCATGAGAGATGTCCACGAGATAAACAGGTATGCCGATGCGTTGCAGGCTTGCGCAGGCATTTTCAATCTCGATCCTGAAATTGTCGGATGAGATGTCGGGCAGCTCATCCATACAGCAGATTCTGTTGAATTCAAGTACATAATCCGCTTCTTCATGAGTGGCGAATTTGGGCAGTCCGCTTTCCACATACCGGCCGTCCGTATCGAAATCCCCGGCCAGTTGCGCTACCTCCGTCAGGCAGCGAATCAATGCCCTTTCGGGATGCGGGGCTGTGCCGGCGGTATAGACTATCTCGCTTGTTTTGGGATATGTGGATGGGTCCCAGGCAATGGCGCCGATGGTTGGAATGCCGGTATTCAGGGAGAAGTCCTTCAGTACCACTTGAATGCCCCTGGCGGTAAATTTGTCCAGCAGTTCGCGGGCCGTGGGGTCCTTGACCGAAGCGGCGTCTATGAGTGGAGTGGTCAGACGTTCTCTGCTTATGATAGCGCACACATGCCGTTCTACGACCTCGCAGATGGCCTGAATGGCGGCTTCCTCTCTGCAATTGCCGGCAGCGGAGCCGTTGTATTCATTTATCTGCCAGAACCATGACCATGGCACATGAAAGAAACAATTTCTGTCGGGCCTGAATGCCTTGACCCATCGCATGGGAAAAACTTCAAGTAAGGAGCGGATGTTCGACAGTTCCCTGTCCGTATCGGCAGCCGCAGGAGCGGCGGCATGCCAGTTTAGGGATTGCAGGAGTTCTTCACAGGGTATTGTTGCTGTATCATCGGAAAGATTCGCCTTTACCAGGTATTCGCCTGTTTCATGAAAGCTGAAAAGGCTGTATCTCTCGGCCAGCTCCATGATGGCGCTGGCCTCGGCCTGGGCTGGAGTGGCGCCCTTGCCCATCTGTTTGCGGGTGTGCGTTAGCCTGGCGGCCTCCGGCGTGTAACGGCTGATATAGACCGGAATGCCAAGCCTGTGTTTGTCGATGCGCTCCACCTTTTGCACAACCGGCCTGTCCAGGGAGGCAAAGAGCCTGTAGGCACGCTTGATAGTGTCTTCAGGTGGAGCTGTCTTGTCGATACCAGAGAAACGATCCTTTGTAATATCTGTTAAAAACATATTCATTGGTAATTAATCTACAAATCCTTCGAGGGCCTTTTTGATAATCCTTTCAGCCTCAAACCAGTCTTGCAGCTCGTCTCCTTCCCGCATGTCGCGCATGAGGTAGAGGGAGTGTGCGATACCTGTGGTCCATTGTGTCATGACATCCTGAGCGCTGACTGCATGAAATTGCAGCGAAACCATGGGGCTGCCCGGAGGGCCCTGAATATTCAGGCCCACAAGGGGGTCCGGCAGGTCGTCATCCCTTACGAGATATACGGCGCGTGGGGACTCCACCGCGTGCACCAGACGGCCTGGCTCAGCAGGGTTTGCATCCCCGGCATATATCTCTATTTTGTTTGCATTGGGTTCATAGACTATGCCCAGAAAAACGGCGCCCGAGGCATTGGAATTCTCTCCCTCCATGAGATCGAACATGCGGCACTGGTTCTGCCGGTTGAAGTCCTTTAGAAACGTTGACCATTCCCCTTTTACTATGCGGAACTTTTTGACTGGCATGACATACCTCCTGGTTGAAATGAAAGCGGTTAACGGTTCATTACAGGTTCATAGTGAGAAAATACCATGGTGAAACTGGCACGGCCCTGGCTCAGGGAGCGAATAGCCGTGGAATATCCGAACATACGGGCAAGCGGGGCTATGGCCCGAATAATCTGTGTATTCCCCTTGGGTTCTATGAAATCCACCCTGCCACCCCTTGAATTCATATCGCCTATGAGTTCGCCCAGATATTGGTCGGGTGTCAGTATTTCGACTTGCATAACCGGCTCAAGCAGGGTCGGCGACGCCTTTTCGCAGGCATGTCTAAGGGCCAGGGAGCAAGCGGCCTTCAGCGCTATTTCAGAGACTGCACCTTCCTGCAAGGTTATATTCATGAGAATCGCATGTACATCCAGCATGGGATAACCCTGCACCACACCGCTTTCCAGCCCTTGCTCAAGTATTTCATGCAGGGCCTGTTCTATGGCCGGAGACAGGGTGTCAGGCGGAAGCAGGGTTGAGACCAGATTGCCTGCGCCCCGCTCACGGGGCTTGACCCCCACGGTGACGCGGGCCCATTGACGGCTGCCGGCTATCTCGCGATCGAAGGTCTCTTCATGCTCGGCCTCTGCCAGAATGGTTTCCCTGTAAACTACCTGAGGTTTTCCTGCATTTACAGGGGCATTGAATTCCCTTGTCAGGCGGTGAATGAGCACATCCAGATGCAGCTCGCCCATGCCCGAGATGATGGTCTGGCCTGTATCGGTGTCTGTCTTGACTTGAAAGGTCGGGTCCTCCTCCGCCAGCTTTTTTATCGCCTGCTCCACCTTATCCTGGTCTGCGGTGGTCTTCGGCTCTATGGCTATGGAGATGACCGGCTGGTATGCATCTATGGGTTCCAGCAGAATGGGATGGGCCGGATCGCAGATGGTGTGGCCTGTGGAGGTCTCCTTGAGGCCCATGACCGCCACGATGTCCCCCGCCCGGGCCTCTTCTATGCGCTCACGTCTGTTGGCATGCATACGAAAGATACGGGATATCTTTTCCCTGATGTTTCTGACCGGGTTCAGCACATCCACTCCAACCTTCAGAATGCCGGAATAGATGCGTATGTATGTGAGTTTTCTGCCCTCTTCCATCTGTACCTTAAATGCAAGGGCTGTAAATGGGGCGTCGTCGCGGGCCTCCCGAATTTCCGGCACGCCTGTATTCGGGTTGTCCGCTTCAATGGGTGGGATGTCCAGGGGACTTGGCAGATATGCGGCCACACCGTCCAGCAGTGGCTGAACCCCTTTGTTTTTCAGGGCCGAACCGCAAAAAACCGGCACGGCCTTGAGCCCGATACAGGCCTCACGAATGGCGCTGCGCAGCTCCTGCTCTTCTATGGGTTCTTCAGCCAGATATTTCTCCATAATGCCGTCATTCAGCTCGGCAACCGCCTCCAGCAAGGCATTTCGCCCTGCATTGACGCGTGCCTCCCAATCAGCTGGAATGTCGTGTTCCTCGAATGTGACGCCCTGGTCGTTTTCGTTCCACTGAATGAATTTCCTCCGTATCAGGTCGAACACGCCTTCAAAGGCGTCCTCGCTTCCACAGGGCATGGTTATGACTAATGGATTTGCGTTCAATTTTTCTCTGAGCTGAGTGATGACGCCGTCGAAATCTGCGCCGAGCCGGTCCATCTTGTTTATGAAGGCCATCTTGGGTACACGGTACTTATCCGCTTGGCGCCAGACCGTCTCCGACTGCGGCTCCACGCCCCCTACGGCGCAGAACACGCCGATGGCGCCGTCCAGAACGCGCAGGGAACGCTCCACCTCGATAGTGAAGTCCACATGACCCGGGGTATCGATGATGTGTATTTCCTTGCCCTGCCAGTAGCAGGTGGTGACCGCAGAGGTGATGGTGATCCCGCGTTCCTGTTCCTCGGGCATCCAGTCCATGGTGGCCTGGCCGTCGTGCACCTCACCGATCTTGTGTGTCTTTCCGGTATAGAACAGGATGCGTTCGGTAAGGGTGGTCTTGCCTGCATCGATATGGGCGATTATGCCTATGTTGCGAATATTTTTTATTCTTGTTTCTCCAGCCATGCAAATCCTCATTGACAAATAATCAATTGTTTATTTAACAAAAACTCATGAACAATACAATACAAATACAGGAAAATTGGGTTACGGCATGAAAACTATAATGGACATGAAAGAGATTGAAAGGGCCTTGACGCGCATGGCCCATGAGATCATAGAAGACAACCGGGGTTGCAAAAACATAGCCCTCATCGGCATTCGCACAGGCGGCGTGCCCCTTGCCGAAAGGCTTTGCCAGAAAATGGCCGCCATAGAAGGCGTCAGGCCCAGCATAGGCATTCTGGACATCACGCTTTATCGGGATGACTGGAGCCGTTTGAGCCAGCACCCCCTTGTGAAAAAGACCGAGATCGATTTTTCCCTGGACGACAAGACCGTGGTGCTGGTGGATGATGTCATCTATACAGGTCGTACCATTCGGGCCGCCCTTGACGCCCTTACAGACCTGGGACGGCCCCGAAAGATTCAACTGGCTGCCCTGGTGGACAGGGGAAGAAGGGAATTGCCCATTCAGCCGGATTATGTAGGGCTTGTGGTGGCCACTGCCAAGGACGAGCATGTGAACGTCTTCCTGAACGAGCTGGACGGCAGGGACGAGGTGGTTTTAGAACTTATAGCCTCAAAGGCGGACTGACAGGCAGACGGACAAATGGCTGATATTTTACCGGATATCTGCATAACAATGGGCTGTCCTGCCGGTATCGGCCCTGAAATACTGGTGAAATCCCTGGCCAACGGGGCTGGTGCCAAATATCTTGATCACATCCTCGTAGTCGGAGATGCCGGCCTTTTGGAGGCCGCCGCTGCATCCCTTGGCCTGTCCCTTCGAATAGAGCGGGTTGCGCAAGGGCGATGTGGTCAAAGGGTCAGAGGCAAGGTTGCGGTCCTGTCTGTCACACATCTGGAATCCAACGGCGCCGCAGGAGATTTTTCTGTGGGCCGGCCTGATGCCGTGACAGGCAAGGCCTCCTATGATTATCTGAAAAAGGCACTGGAACTCTGTGACAAAGACGGTTTTTCCGGCATAGTGACCTGTCCTATCAGCAAGGTCGGGCTTCACATGGCCGGAATAGATGCGCCGGGGCATACAGAAATACTGGCTGCACATACAGGCTCAAAGAGATTCGCCATGATGCTGGCAGGCGCCAGTCTTCGAGTGGTGCTGGTCACCATTCATTGTGCATTGCGGAATGTAGCTTCGCAAATTTCACAAAAGAATGTGCTGGAGGTCATCTCCCTGACGCATGAGGCATTACAACGGGATTTCGGCATAGATTCGCCCCGTATTGCCGTGGCTGCGCTCAACCCCCATGCCGGTGAATCCGGAATGTTCGGGGATGAAGAGGAGCGGATTTTGAAGCCCGCCATTGCGGAGGCGGTCAGGCAGGGCATTCAGGCCATGGGCCCCTACCCGCCTGACACCGTCTTTCATCGGGCTGTTCAGGGTGAATTCCATGTCGTGGTCTGCCAGTATCACGATCAGGGACTGATCCCCTTCAAGCTGCTGCATTTCAAGGATGGAGTCAATGTAACCCTGGGTCTGCCCATAGTGCGCACATCCGTTGATCATGGCACAGCTTACGATATAGCGGGCAGGGGTATAGCAGACGAATCAAGTCTGAATGCCGCCATAGAAATAGCGTTTACCATGGCCATCAACCGCAGGAAGCGTCGAGAGCAGGAGAAAATCTATGAGAGAGGTTAGAATCTACGGCGCCCGTCCTCTTCTGTGGATGGCGCTGCTGGTGGCCCTATGCATTTGTGGCATGTTTCTCGGCTGGTGGTACTGGTTTGGCCCGGGTGCTCCCAAGGCCTCCATTCGAGTCACCACAGACCCTCCAGATGCCCATTGTTACTTGGATGGCAAAGAAATCATCACTGCTCCCAATGAATTCAAGGGCGTAAGCCGCGGTATGCATAAGCTTAGAATCACAAAGGTAGGCTATGAGTCCCTGGAGACACAGATTCAGGTGCAGGGTACGGAACATCAGGAGCTTTCCTTTACCTTGAAGCCCCTGAAAGCCTCGCTGCATGTGGATACGGAACCACCCGTGGCCATGCTCTATCTAAACGACCAACTGCTGGGCAATACCCCTTTGGACTGGACTACCATAGAGGCTGGCAGCCACAAACTCAGAATCACATTGGCCGGCTACGAAGAGTATGAAAATACCATTTATTTCGCTCGCGGAGAGGAAAAAAGACTGCACATCATACTGGTCAAGGAACTGGAGGGGCTTGAGGTTATATCAAATCCGTCGGGGGCCGATGTCTATGTGGACAGCAAACCCGCAGGTCAGACGCCCCTTGCAATTCAGATCCCTCCCGGAGAACACGAGATTCTGGTGGCGAAGGATGCAACCTATGAAGATTACGCCACAAAAATATCCCTGTCCAAGGGACAGAGCAAGAAATTGACTGTAACGCTCAACCCCAAAAGGCCACGGCTCCTGATAGAAACAGAGCCGCGAGAGGCCCAGGTCTTTCTGAATGATCGCTATGTCGCCAATGCCCCGTTGCAGACAGACCTATCCCCTGGACGGTATAGAATAACGGTGCGTAAAAAGGGCTGGCGGAATGCCATTGAGGAGGTTGCCGTCTCTGCTGGTGAGACAAAAAAGCTGGATATCCATTTGAAACCATTGCCCAGGCCGGGTGCCATAGAAAAGGAACCGGTCACAGGCATGGAGTTTGTCTGGGTGCCCGAGGGCTGCTTCACCATGGGCAGTCCTGCCTCGGAACTCAAACGGGATCAGGACGAAGGGCCTGCGCAGGAAGTGTGTGTAAACGGCTTCTGGATAGGCAGATTTGAGGTGACACAGGGCCAATGGCAGAAACTCATGAACAGCAACCCGTCATCCTTCAAAAACGGCCCGGATTTTCCTGTGGAGAATGTCTCGTGGCAGGATGCCAAGGCCTTTGTGGAAAGGATGTCAGCCCTCGAAAAGGCGTATCTTGTGGGTCTGCCCACAGAGGCTGAATGGGAGTATGCCTGCCGGGCCGGGGCGGCAACGGCCTATAGTTTCGGCCAGTCCATTGCAGCCGGCCAGGCGAACATGCGTTCAAAAGCCGACGGTGCCGCGGGGCTGAACAGCTCCACTGCTCGTGTGGGGTCGTTCCAGCCGAATCAATTCGGTATATACGACATGCACGGTAATGTCTGGGAGTGGTGTGAGGACTGGTATGATCCTGAATTTTACAAGACCCTCAAGCCCAAGACCTTGAATCCCTTTGCCGGTCAGGATAAATCAGGTAAAAAGGTGCTGCGGGGCGGTTCATGGCTTTCCGATGCCCAGCAGACCCGCTGCGCGAACCGTCACAGGGCCGCTCCTGACGAAAAAACGGATCAGATCGGCTTTAGAGTGGTGATGAGAGAGAGATGATATGCATCCCCAAGGAGACTGAATTTGGTAAAAGGCATGTTTGTTGAAGAAATAGACGCAGAAAGGCCGGTAGAGGGGGTTTTTTACATAGCAGCCAAAAAGCTGGCCAATACGCGGGACGGTAAGCCGTACCTGTCCCTCACCCTGGCCGACAGAACCGGCCAGATAGAGGCCAAGATATGGGATGATGCGGTATCCCTGGATAGTAAGTGCAAAAAAGACGGGTTTGTGGCCATAAACGCCTTCTGCAAACCCTATAACGGCGCCTTGCAGCTGACCGTCAAGGCTGTGAGGCCTGTTGATGAGGGAGATGTGAATCTGGCGGATTTCATGCCGGCGGCGCAAGTGGACGAGGATGCCCTCTGGCAGGAGATGTCTGGTTATATGGGAAGCATCTCGGATCCTGTGCTTTCAGGTCTGCTTTCAGGTCTGTTTTCCGATGAAGCCCTGGTGAATGCCTACTGCACTGCCCCCGGTGCCAAACGCATGCACCACGCCTATCTGCACGGGCTTCTTGTGCACACACTTCAAATGGTTAGAACCGCAGCCGCGCTTTGTAAACTGTATCCTGTATTGAATCGGGATTTGCTGATTGCAGGTGTGATTTTGCATGACCTGGGAAAGATTGTGGAGTATGACTTCAGCAGGCCGGGCTTTTCCAGAACCGACGAAGGGAAACTGGTAGGGCACCTGAATATAGCCGTTTCCATGATAGACGAGGCCGCAGCCAAAATCGGACTGGACCATCATGTGCCCTGCATTGTGGCACTAAAACACCTGATTCTCAGCCATCACGGCCGTTACGAATACGGCTCGCCTGTGCTGCCCATGACCAGAGAGGCCTTCGTGCTGCATTTCATAGACGAGATAGATGCCAAGATAAACTATCTTGATGCCCTGAAGTCGGAGCTGAAAGGCCATGAGGAGACATGGTCAGGGTATCAGGGTATTTACGGAAGGGCGTTTCATCTGCCATAAGGGCACCTCGAAAAATTACTTTATACATGCAAAACACGCAAGAAATCAGCCAGGAATCCCATGCTACGGGCTCTGGTGTCATTCATGGGCCTGCCGTCCAGCACGCACTGCTTGCACTTATGGGACGGATACTGCAACGAGGAAGAGTGGCGCATGCCTATCTGTTTTCAGGGGGAGGCGTGAGTACAAGAAGTGCTGCGGCGTTTTTTTTCGCCAGGCTCCTGTTGTGCAGCCGTCCTCAAGAGACATGCGGCCTTTTGACCCCGTGCGGCGTCTGCATTCATTGCAGAAAAACGGCCCATGGCACACATCCCGATCTTTTCGTCTGTCAGTCTGAAGAGGACGGCGCCATCAGGATAGAGCATGTGCGAGCCATTCAGAAGGCCGTGGCCTTTGCCCCGCTTGAGGCGGAAAGACGGGTCTGTCTCGTGCACGGCTGCGAAAATATGACCCCTGACGCCGCCAACTCCCTGCTGAAGCTCCTGGAGGAACCCCCTGCGTCCAACCACCTCTTTCTGACCGTATCGGCGGTGGAGACCCTTTTGCCCACCATTGTATCCCGCTGCCAGATACTGAAATGCCTTTCAGACCCCCTCACAATGGATTGCTTTTCGCCGGAAGAACAGGCTGTCTTGCGAATATACCCATTGCAGTTCTGGGAACGGCTCTGTGCAGGTGACTCTGAGGTGGTTAGGGGGCTTTTGAATCTGAATTTCATAAGTGTCAGAGACAGGTTTTGGAGGCTTATGGCCCGCAAGGCAGACATCTCGATGTTTTTTCAATTGACCAGAGAGCTTTCGGAAAGCGATGCCGGAGTGTTGTGCCTGAAGCTGCTGCTCATGTCCGTTGTGCTGGATATATTTTTATTGAAATCAGGGGGTGACGGCCTTTCGTTGTTGTTGAACCAGGACAGGGGCCAGGACCTCATGGCTATTTCCGGCAGCATCTCCATGCCTGAGCTGGAGCAGTATTCCGAACGTCTGGAGAGGGTGGAATACCTGCTGGAACGCAACATCAACAAGGCGCTTCTGGTGGAGAGCATGCTTGCTTTTTGGTTGGAAAGGTTGTCTTTGTAACATGATTTTGTTACATTGCAGCCATGGACGATAACAATAAAGTGACTCATGAAGCGTCTTTCAAAGGGCAATTATTCATGGACAATGATCATTGTCCACTGTCCATCGAGGGCAGACGCAGGCTCGTAAAGGTGAAGATCAGGCCGGACTGGCCGGCAGCATCCCATGATGCGGGTACCCTGGCACTGAAGCGGGGTGACTGGGTGGTTGTCTCAACAGATACAGGCAGAGAGGTCGGACAGGTGACGATGCCGCCTGTTCCCATCTCCCTGCCCTCAGGGGTTTCGCTGTCTTCTGTGGAAGGCATGGCGGACGAAGCCGACCTGGAGCACTACAACGCCAATCTGGAGCTGGAAAAAAAGGCCTTCGCCTTCTGCTGCGATCAGGTGGCCAGACTGAATCTTGTGATGAAATTGACGCGTGTCCACAGCCTGTTCGATGGGGCCAAGATCATCTTTTATTACTACGCCGAACAGAGAGTGGATTTCAGGGAGTTGGTCAAAGAGCTGGTGCGGGAGCTTCGAATCAGGATTGAAATGCGCCAGATAGGTATTCGACACCAGGCAAAGATGGTGGGTGGCATGGGTGAATGCGGCCGCGAGTTCTGCTGCTCAAGTTATCTGAAGACCTTTGACCCCATCTCCATCAAGATGGCCAAATCACAGAATTTCCCCTTGAATCCCAGCAAGATATCAGGCAGATGCGGCAGGCTGCTCTGTTGTCTGACCTATGAATATGAGGCATATCTCAACAAAAAACATGAGCCGGAGGCAAATGACGGCCAGTCCGGGACTCAGCCTGGGATGCCGGATGAAGCGGTCATTTTGCAGGCCCTGGAGGACAGTGAATCGTCTGAAGCCGGGCCTGTTTCCCATGGGAAGGCCGCGGCAGGCGGTCCGGCTGTGCCGCGGCAGACAGGCCAGGCTGGTGCAAAGCAAAAAAGGAAGAGGAATGACAGAACATGAAGAATGAAAAGGCGTTCTATGTCACCACGCCGATCTATTACGTAAACGCCCCGCCCCATATAGGCCATGCCTATTCCACCATAGTCGCTGATGTACAGCGAAGATTCCATGCCATGCGGGGGGAGCAGACCTTTTTTCTCACAGGTACAGATGAACATGGCGACAAGATTGTCCAGGCCGCCCATGCCAAAGGTATGTCCCCCAAGGAATATGTGGACCACATCAGCGCCATCTTTCGAGAGACATGGCCTCTTTTGGGCATAGAGTACGACCGTTTTATCAGGACCACGGATCCGGAACATGTGACCACTGTGCAGCGGATCCTCGCACTGGTACATGAAAAAGGTGAGATCGCCTTTCGTGAATACGAGGGCCTTTATTGCTTTGGGTGTGAGCGGTTTTACATGGAAAGGGAACTGAAAGACGGCAGATGCCCTGATCACGGCACTGAACCGGTGCGCCTCAAGGAGCGGAACTATTTTTTTCTCATGAGCCGCTATCAGGACTGGCTGATAGACCATATCCGCTCTCATCCTGGTTTTATCACTCCCGAGCGATACCGCAATGAGGTGCTGTCCTTTTTGAAGGAACCCCTGGACGACCTCTGCATCTCCAGGCCGACTACGCGGCTTACCTGGGGCATTCCCCTGCCCTTCGATACAAACTTCGTGACCTATGTTTGGTTCGATGCACTGATCAACTACCTCACCGGTATCGGCTGGCCGACCCATTCAGATTTTGAAAGATTCTGGGGGGCTGCGGAACATGTGATCGCCAAGGATATTTTGAAACCCCATGCCATCTACTGGCCCACCATGCTTAAGGCCATAGGCCTTGAGCCTTACAGAAGACTGCATGTGCACGGTTACTGGCAGATCAAGGAGCAAAAGATGTCCAAAAGCCTGGGGAATGTGATAAGGCCCGCAGAGCTTCTGGAAAAATTTGGTGCTGAAGCAGTGCGTTATTGCCTGATGCGCGAGATGGCCTTTGGTCTGGATGCATCCTACAGTGAAGACGCCTTTCGCACCCGCATCAATGCCGATCTGGCCAATGACTTAGGCAATCTGGTGAGCCGGACCCTGTCTATGCAGGAGAAATATTTCAAGGGGGTCATCCCCACGCCTGAATCCCTGGATTCGGAACTGCAAAAGGCCTGTATGGCCCTGATCCCCTTGTGGGAACTGGACATGGAGGAGTTTCAGGCACACAAGGCCCTTCAAAGGGTGTGGGAGGTCATCGGTTTGGCAAATCGGGTCATAGACTACTCAGCCCCCTGGAACATGGCGAAGGATGAGACCCGGCAGGGTGAGCTCAAAAATCTCATGTATGCCCTGCTGGAGACCCTGCGTATCGTCTCCATACTCATCTGGCCTGTCATGCCTCAGGCCGCTCAGCGCATACAAGACGCCATCGGTCTGGCGGGGAAACAGGATTTTCGCCTGAATCTGGCCAGGGAGTGGGGGCTTTTGTGCCCAAGCACAGGCTGTATCCGCATACCATCCCTGTTCCCCCGTCTGGAGGCGGCTGGGTCGGATTGCAGTAGGGGCGACCGGCCGGTCGCCCCTACAACATCGTTTGACCATCGGCACCGGGACGATCCTAAACACGGACAATTCGATATGGGCGAGCGGCCGGTCGCCCCTACCTCGGCGGCATCACAAAAAACAAGGGAAATCAAGGAAATGGATACAGAAGACAAGGGAAATCTGATTACAATTGATGAATTCAGGCGGGTGGACCTGCGAGTGGCGGAGATTAAAAATGCTGAACGCATACCCAAGGCGGACAGGCTGTTGAAGCTGACGGTGGTATGCCCTGAAGAACGCACCATCGTGGCGGGCATAGCGGAGCATTTCGCGCCGGAGGAATTGATCGGCAAAAAGATTATCGTGGTGGCCAATCTTCAGCCCACCAAGCTGCGCGGCATCACATCCGAGGGCATGCTGCTTGCAGCAAAGGATGAAAACGGCCTGCTCACCCTGACTACGATTCACAACCCTGACATCGCACCAGGGGCGCGCATAGGCTGACATGGCCGCCAAGACAGTCATACTCGGCACGGCCGGGCATATAGACCACGGCAAGACCTCGCTGATACGGGCATTGACAGGCATCGACACGGATCGCCTGAAGGAGGAGAAGAGCCGTGGTATCACCATAGAACTGGGCTTTGCACACCTGGATCTGCCGTCGGGTCAGCGCATCGGCATAGTTGACGTGCCAGGCCACGAACGCTTTGTCAAACACATGGTTGCGGGCGCTACGGGCATGGACATGGTCTTGCTGGTGATAGCAGCGGATGAAGGTATTATGCCCCAGACACGGGAGCACCTGGCCATTTGTGAGCTGCTTGGAGTCAAAAGGGGGCTGATCTGTCTCACCAAAAAAGACATGGTGGAGCCCGAGTGGCTCGAACTGGTCAAGGAGGACGTAGCATTGGCCATGCAGGGTACCTTTCTGGAGGGGGCCGGAATCATACCTGTTTCGTCTCTCTCAGGGGAGGGACTCGATGACCTGAAGGCCGGAATTCAGAGACTGCTGAACGACCTGCCTGTCTCCACCACATCAGGACCTTACCGCCTGCCCATCGACCGCGTCTTTACCATCAAGGGTTTTGGAACCGTGGTGACAGGCACCACTGTTTCCGGACACATTCGCGTGGGCGAAGAGGCGATGCTCTATCCAAAGGGCATTTCCACCCGTATTCGAGGCATTCAGAACCACGGCCAGGAGGCCCAGGAGGCCGTGCCGGGGCTGCGCACAGCCATCAACCTTCAGGGGGTGCAGGTGGATCAGATAGAACGTGGGGATGTCCTCTCCGTCCCTGACGGCTTGCGGCCCAGTTTTCTGCTGGACATTCAGCTGTACCATCTCGCCACGGCTGAACGGCCCCTTAAGCACAGGGCGCCTGTGAGATTCCATACAGGCACAGCAGAGGTCATGGGCCGGGTGTTGCTGCAACAGGACGAATTGGCCCCGGGTGAACACACCTATGCCCAGATCAAGCTTGAAAGACCCGTGGCTGTGCTGCCAGGGGATCGGTATATCATTCGCAGTTACTCACCTGTCATTACCATCGGCGGAGGCGGCATTCTGAACCCCCTCCCCAGACGGCGCAGACGCTCCAGGCCCGAACTCTGGAATGAGATGGCCGTGCTGGATAAAGGTACTCCTTCTGAGCGAATACTCTACCACCTGAAACAGGCGGACCAGCGAGGCCTGTCCCTGGCCGAGATTTCCCTGCGCACAGCCCTCTATGGCAAGACCCTGGAAAGGGAGCTGCAAAACCTCTTGGGGCAGAACAAGGCCATCAAACTGGACAGTGAGGGCCAGCGTATCTTGAGTGCAGAAGTTTATGAAAAGAAACGCAGTCAGGCCCTGAATTTTTTGAAACAATATCATTTGGAAGCCCCATTGTCTCCGGGCATGCCCAAGGAAGAGCTGCGCTCCAGGCTCTTCCCCATTTTGGAAGATAACCGTTTCTTTCAGCGGCTGCTTGCCGATCTGGTCAAGGCCGATGAATTGGCCCAGGACAAGGACTTGGTAAGGCTTGCCGGTCACCGTTTGAACATGCAGGAGAAGGACAGGGACATACAGGCGCGCATAGCGGAAATATATCTCAAGGCAGGCATGACACCCCCATCAAAGACGGAACTCTTCGCCATGTTCGAGGACAAGACATTGGTCTCCAGCCTGCTGAACCTCCTTGTGAGGGAAGGGGTGCTTGTATATCTGAAGGACGACCTCTATCTGCACACAGCCGTTTTGGCGCAGATCAGGTCTATGGTGGTGAATTTTCTGAAGCAACACGGTGAAATGGGCATAAACGACTTCAGGGACCTGGCAGGAGGGCTTTCCCGCAAATATATGGTGCCGATCCTGGAATATTTGGACAATCAGAAGCTCACCATGCGCATAGGTGACAAGAGAAGACTGCGTGGCTGAAAGTGTCATTTCATGTCAGTTATGAATTGGTTCCGGGCAGGGCGTCCAGCGGTAAGGCGCTGAATGACATCCTGACCTTTGCAAGAGAGGCGGCACGCGACGGCCGGATAGCGGCCCTCTCCATCACGGACAACGCGGGCGGCAACCCCGCCCTTTCCCCCAAGTCCCTGGGCAGGGATATCCAGCGCATGGGCATTCAGCCCGTTATTCACTTTTCCTGCAAGGACAAGAACCGGAATCTCATAGAGAGTGAACTATTCGAGCTGGACCGTCTGGGCATGAGACAGCTGCTGGTGGTCACAGGAGACTACCCCAGATATGGTTTTCAGGGTAATGCCAAGCCGGTCTTCGACCTGGATTCGGTGCTTGCACTGCAGATGGTGCAGGACATGAACAGGGGTTTTCTGCTGGACAGCCGTGCCCCGGGCGGAGGTGTGCAGATGCCTCCGGCCTCATTCAACGCCGGTTGCGTGGTGTCTCCTTTTAAACGCCTCGCGGCTGAACTGCTGCCACAGTATCAAAAGCTCATCAAAAAACTGGCTTCAGGGGCCAGATTCGTCATTTCACAGACTGGTTACGACATGCGCAAGTACCATGAACTGCGCCTGGTCATGAATATCCTGCTGGGAAAGACCCATGTAGCCGGCCCGTCACCATTGTTTGCGACCCTGTTTCACAGTGGCCCTCCTCCGCTTTTTGAAGAGATCCCCCTGTTGGGAACGGTCTTTATTCCAGGGGTTAAGATGGCAAGGCTCCTGCACAGAGGGGTGGTTCCCGGCTGTATCCTGCCCAAAAGACTGCTGGAGCGCATGGAAGAGGAGGCAAGAGGGCCTGATGCTGGTCTTGCGGCCCGTCTTGAGCGGGCAGCTAGGATGATAGCCGTGCTCAAGGGTATGGGCTATGACGGCGTGCATCTGAGCGGCCCAGGGCTTCGATACGAACACATCGTGCATGTCCTGGATATGGCCGATGCATGGCAGGACCGCTGGCAGGCATTTATTTCGGAGTTCCTCTTTCCAGAGGAATGGAATGCCTGGCTGTTCGAGCAGGATGCAGCCACCGGTCTCAACTCGCCTGAATTCCGGAAGGGGGTTGAAACAGCCACTCCAGCCATTGGCGACAGATTTGCCATGGCTGCAAATATGGCTGTGCATAACCTGTTTTTTGAGAGGAATGCGCCTTTTTATGAGGCGATGAGGGCTGCCGTCCTGTTTTTTGAGAGGGCATCTCTGGGAAATATGTTGACAAATTTCGAATATTGTCTAAAGGGTATATTTTACGATTGTCAATCCTGTGGCGACTGCACCTTGGGCGAGATGGCCTTTCTCTGCCCACAATCCCAGTGCGCCAAAGGGTTGCTGAACGGCCCTTGCGGAGGGAGTCAGAACGGTTGGTGCGAGGTCTGGCCCGGGCGCAAGCGTTGTGTCTATGTGAGGCGCTATGAGCGAATGCAGCACTTCCATCTCAAGGGGAGTACCAACATATTACCTCCCAGGGATTGGTCGCTTTACAGGACATCCTCGTGGCTGAATTTTTTTCTGCAAAAAGACCACACGAGATATGAAACATGGCGTTGACAATGCCCGCGGATTGTGTCAGCCTTTTTCCATTTGGTCATGTCATTGCAAGCCTTACAGGGCAAACCCTACAGGGGCACAGTAATCTTGTTTTCGAGTATGGGACTGAACGATTTGAATTATTGCGTGTCTGTTGGCGCCGAAACAGCAAGAGGGTGATATGCAGGAACGGATACTCATAGTCGATGACGATATGGCCATTCGAGACGGCTGCGTCCAGACCTTGAAGCGCATGGATTATGAGGTCTCGGAGGCAGCCGCAGGTGAAGAGGCCATGTCGCTGCTGGAGCGCTATGAATACGACCTGATTCTTCTGGACCTCAAGATGCCCGATATCAACGGCCTCACCCTGCTTTCACGAATCAAGGAAAAGGACAGCTTGGTGCCTGTCATCATGATCACGGCTTACGGCACCATACACAATGCCGTGGAGGCCATGCGTTTGGGCGCTACGGATTTTCTCTCCAAGCCATTTGAGCCGGACGAGCTGCGCATGGCGGTGCGAAGGGCCCTGGATGCCCGCAGACTCACCATTGAAAACATCTATCTCAAGGAAGAGCTGCGGAAAAAGGAGGGAGATGTCAAACTCATAGGCCAGAGCCAGCCCATGCGCACGTTGATGGAGCAGATTCGCCGAGTGGCCAATACCGACAGCACCGTTCTGATTACAGGCGAAAGCGGAACAGGCAAGGGGCTCATAGCCAGACGGATTCACGAACTCAGCCAACGCAAGGACAATGCCTTTGTCTCCGTGGACTGTTCCACCCTGGTGCCTACCCTGTTTGAAAGCGAGCTGTTCGGCCATGTGAAAGGGGCCTTTACAGGGGCATCCGGTGCAAAGATGGGCAAGTTTGAGCTGGCCAACAGGGGTACACTGTTCCTCGACGAGATCGGTAATATCAACCTGGAGTTACAGGCCAAGCTGCTCAAGGCAGTGGAGGAAAAGGAGATCACCCGTGTGGGCAGCAACCGACTCACAAAGGTGGATGTGCGCATCATTGCCGCCACCAATCAGGACCTCAAAAAGGCCGTGCAGCAGGGTGCATTTCGAGAGGATTTGTATTTCCGTTTAAATGTAGTGGCCATCAAGACCCCGCCCCTGCGTGAACGCAGGGAGGATATCGCCCTGCTTGCCCACTATTTTCTGCGGATATTCAGCGAAAAACACGACAGGCCTGGTCTATACCTCACACAGGAGGCCGTGGGTCTGCTGGAGGAATATTCCTGGCCCGGAAATGTCAGGGAGCTGGAAAATACCATGGAGCGTCTGGCCATCTTCTCCAGCGGTCCTCATATAGACCGGGAGGATGTGGAGCTGGCCGGAATCGCGGCGCAGAAAGGCCCTGTCCAGGAAGAAGACCCATCTGACGGTGCGAATATGGCTCAATATGCGGTGTTTGAACTGATGCCCCTGGAAGATGTGGAGAGGCAGTACGTGTTGCGTATATTGAATGAGACAAAGGGAAACAGAAGCGATGCGGCCCGTATTCTGGGCATAGACCGCAAGACCCTGCGCCTGAAGCTCAGAAGGTGGGGTATGGAATAATACGAGGGTGCAGCAAAATTGAAAGAGGGGAATAAATGTTATGTTTAGCCTGTTTTTCCGAATAAAAGAGGTACTGAAAAATACCAGACTGACCACCAAGATCACCCTGTTTGCCTTGCTGATCATAGCGGTATTTATTGTCATACAGATTGGCTTCGAAGTCCTTATAATGGGCCGACAGACGGAATTATTACAGTACCTTCCTCAACATCTTCTGATCATACTGATTTTTAGCATATGTATTCTGCTGGCTGGCTTTTTCTGGGGCAGGTCATTGGTAACTCCATTAAAACAGATGACTACGCTTTTACAGGAACTCAGGGATTGCACCAACAACGAGGCGGGCTGCACCGCCATAATCAGTATCCCTGTGCATACCAATGACGAAGTGGGTCAGGTGGCCAAGGCCGTAAATGAATTGGTACACACCATTAGAGACCTCTCCATATTCCGTCGCACCATAGAGGCGGACGAGACAGTGGAAGACATCTATCTGCGCCTGGCCCATGTCTTTGAACATCAATTGAGCCTGGGCATGTTCGTGATCTATGAATTCGATTCCAAAAGGGATGCACTTATACCCATCTATTGCCAGCCAGCCGACATACAGGCAGACCTGCCGGAGCTCACTGGTGACAGGTGCAGGGCCAAGCGCACAGGGGCTGTGGTCTCTTCTGTGGACAACCCCGGAATATGCCGCATGTTTCCATGGCCTGACGCCCTCACACACACCTGCATTCCCATGACCATCGGCGGGCAGGTGGTGGGAGTGGTGCAATTCATGTTCCCATATGTGGATAATCCCATGCGGCAGACCTGCACAGCCAGGGCCCTTCAGGAGGCCAGACGCTATCTGCAGGAGGCCATGCCCGTGATTCAGGCCAAGAGATATGCCAGGGCTGTGGAGGAAATGGCCGTCAAAGACCAGTTGACAGGTCTGTATAACCGGCGCTATCTGGAGCTTTACATAGATAATATCCTGGCCGGCATAAAACGCAGAAATTCCACCCTTTGCATTCTGATGTGCGATATAGATTATTTTAAAAAGGTGAACGATGAATACGGCCATGATGCAGGGGATATCGTTTTGAAGGATCTGGGGCATATTCTGCTCTCTAATGTAAGGGCTGCCGACCTGGTAATACGCTTTGGAGGAGAGGAGTTTCTGGTCCTCCTCATCGACTGCACCGCATCGGATGCCATGGTCACAGCGGAAAAACTGCGGGATAACTTTGAAAATCATTTGATCAGACTGCCCGGACAAAATATCAAAAAGACCCTGAGTATCGGAGTGAGTGAGTTCCCCACGGATTCCGACGCCATCTGGGAGACCATAAAGTTTGCGGACATCGCCCTTTACAAGGCAAAGGAGGCCGGTAGAAACCAGGTGATGCGTTTTACGCCTGATATGTGGCAGGAAAACTCTTATTGACCAAAGCGGATTTTAATCGTAAATTGAATGTGAACTCTACAAAATTGCCTTTTCGCTCACAACTGTGTTGTCAGTCCCTGCCTGTGCGTTGCACGCAGACAGGGGCGAAAATTCTAATTTCATAGAGATCACATTAAATACAGGGAGATTCCAATTTTTGCGGGCATCTCCATAGTTATTCACCCTACAGGAGGATTTCATAGCCGCGGCATATCTTCATAACGAAAATCGGTACTTATTGATGAGCATTCACCCTCTTTTTAGGGACTACCCCGTCCGGCTTCGCCGTCAACTCACTCCAGGGAAGGGGAATCGCGCTGGCGCAGTATATACAGGCAGGAACACAAAAAGAGCCCTCTTTTCTCTAACTATTTTCAGGATAAGACAATGAATATATATGTAGGTAATATACCAAGAAACACACAGGAACAGGACCTTACGCAGGCATTTTCCGCCTTTGGAGAGGTTTCCACCGTAAATATCATCAAGGATAAATTCACCGGCGAGGGCAGGGGATTCGGTTTCGTGGAGATGCCGGATACTGCTGCGGCGCAGGCGGCCATTGCAGCATTGAACGGCAAGGATTTCATGGGCAGGCCGCTCACAGTCAATGAGGCAAAACCGCGTACCGATGACCGCAGGGGCGGCGGACGTGGTGGTTACGGCGGAGGTAACAGAGAAGGCGGCAGAGGTGGCGGCAGGGGCCGCGGGGGATCCGGCGGAGGACGTCGCTCCTGGTAATAGAGGTCTGCCATGTGTCTTGCTGTGCCCATGCGAGTCAAAAAACTCCTGAATATAACAGGGGTTGAGTGCGCTCATCCGAACGACTTACCCGTGACCGCAATTGTGGAAGTTAACGGCGTGGAACAGGGTGTCCGATTAGACATTGTGGACATTCTGCCCAAAGAGGGTGATTATGTCATCGTCCACGCCGGCTTTGCCATTCGCACACTGCCGCCTGAGGATGCCCTGAAGGACCTGGAACTCATTCGTCAGGCGCTGGAGCGTTCTTCAGCATGAACGCCTTCGGTTCCTTTGAGGCGAATTACAGAAGACCTGCGCTGGTCTCCTTTCTGAGAGAACGCCTCATATCCCTTTTCGATGCAAACAAGGGCCAGGAGGTCTTCTGCATGGAGGTCTGCGGCACCCATACCGTCAGTATCTTTCGACATGGCATTCGTTCCTTGCTGCCGCCTGGTCTGCACCTCATATCAGGCCCGGGCTGTCCTGTGTGCGTCACCAGCCAGCGGGATATAGACGCCTTTATATGGCTGAGCCGTCAGGACTGCATTCTCACCACCTTCGGCGACCTGATGCGCGTTCCAGGCACTCAAGGCAGCCTTCAGGAGGCCAGGGCCACGGGCGCTCGCGTGCTTACGGTCTATTCTCCTATGGATGTCATCTCTGTGGCAAAAGAGCACTTAAATACCCTTGTTGTCTTTCTGGGAGTAGGATTTGAGACCACTATCCCAGGCATAGCGAGTATGCTTTTTGAGGCAAAACGCCAGAATCTCTCCAATCTCACTCTATATCCTGCCATGAAGCTCATGCCGCCTGCCCTGCATGCCATTTTCAGCGATACCGGCTGCCGGGTGCAGGGTCTTATCTGCCCTGGGCATGTTAGCGCCATCATCGGTGCCAGGGCCTATGAGCCCATAGCGAACCAATACAAGGTGCCCTGTGTGATCACCGGTTTTGAGCCCGTGGATATAATGCAGGGCCTATGTGTCCTGGCGGAGCGAATACTGAATAACAGGCCCGGTATTCACAACGCCTATGAACGGGTGGTGAGCTGGGACGGCAATCAGCGGGCCATGGACATGATGCAGCGGGTCTTTCTGCCCGCAGATGCCGAATGGCGCGGGTTGGGCGTTCTGCCTCAAAGCGGGCTTGCCTTGCGGCCTGAATATGCAAATTTTGATGTGCGCAGTCGCATTTCCTTTCCTGAAACCTTTGTTCAGGACTCATCGGACTTAAAGAACAAATGCCGATGCGGTGAGATACTCAAGGGCAAGGCATCGCCTTCAGCGTGCCCGCTTTTCGGCAGGGCTTGCACGCCCTCCAGGCCTTTTGGGCCATGTATGGTCTCCACAGAGGGCACTTGCGCCGCATTTTTCAAATATGGGGGTCAGGAGACATGCAACAACACATAACCCTGGATCATGGAAGCGGCGGGCTGGCCAGTCAGGAACTGCTCTTCAAATACCTGCTGCCGTTTCTGAACAATTCGGTGTTGAATGAGCTGGAAGACAGCGCCGTCATTTCAATCGGCGAGACAAAACTCGCCTTTACCACCGATAGCTATGTGGTGGACCCCATCTTTTTTCCTGGCGGCGATATCGCCCGGCTGGCAGTGAACGGCACTCTTAACGACCTGGCCATGAAGGGGGCCAGCCCTGTGTGTCTGAGCCTCGGATTGATTCTGGAAGAGGGATTGAGGCTTGAGGAATTTGAACGGCTCTCCCGCTCCCTGTCAGAGGCAGCGGAGGCAGCAGGGATACAGGTGGTCACAGGCGATACCAAGGTGGTCCCTCACGGCAAGGGAGACAAGATATTCATCAATACCTCAGGGATAGGAGTCATTCATTGCGAGCCGGTTCCATCATATCATCGCATACAGCCTGGGGATTGCATTCTGGTTTCAGGGACAGTGGGCGACCACGGCATCACCATTCTGACCAGCCGCAGCGGTCTCAAGCTGGAGACCTCCACAACCAGCGACACCATGCCCCTTCACAGGCTGGTGGCGGCCCTGTTGGAGGAAGTGAAAAGCGGGCTGCACTGTATGAGAGACCCGACTCGAGGCGGACTGGCCACCACCCTGACGGAACTGGCTGGCCGCAGTGGCTGGGATTTTGAGATAGATGAAGAGGCCATTCCCATTCATTCATCTGTGGCCTCGGCCTGTGAAATACTGGGGTTTGACCCTCTATACCTGGCCAATGAGGGCAAGTGTGTGGTGTTTGTGGCCCCTGAACATGCAGAGAAGACACTTCAGCTCATGCGCAGCAGGCATGAAGGGGTCAGTGCCGCTATAATTGGCCGAGTCATGCCAGAGAAAAATGGCAGGGTTATCCTCAAGACCGCCATCGGCGGCAAAAGATTGCTCAGGCCCCTTACAGGCGAGCCGCTTCCCAGAATATGCTGAAAAAAATCAATATATTAGGTCTTGGAAATCTGCTCATGTCAGATGAAGGCTTTGGTGTGCATTGTATCCGCTACCTGCATGCCCACTATGATTTCTCTGCGGCTGATGCCCAGGGCTTCGAGATTCAATTGGTGGATGCGGGCACAGGCGGCATGGTACTCGGCCCATATCTGGAGGATGTGGACAGGGTAATCCTCATAGATGTGATCGCTGAGGCGCCAAGGCCGTCTTCGTCGGTCTCTGTTCCCTTTCAGGACAAGGACTCAGGCCAGGCCATCTACCATTTTACTGATGCAAATGCCTTTCGCAGGCATTCCATGCAGACAGCCATGTCTCCGCATCAAGTGGGGATATTAGAGGTCTTTGAGCTCTCTTTATTGCGTGGAAATGCCGCAAGGGCCTTGGACTTTTTCTGTACAACCCCTCGGGATTTGAGCCTTGGGGTTCAGCTTTCACCAAAACTTCAGGCCCTTTTGCCGCAAATGGCTGAGCAAATCGTCTCTTTTTTGAAGGAGATGAGTGTGCCCGTTGTTTCCATAGACGCACCTGCTGGTCCTTATGCATGAATTTTCCATAGCCCAGGAACTCGTGAGCCAACTAAAAGGGCTTTTGATGCAGTATCAAAGACGCAGGGTTACATTCATCAAACTTGCCATCGGCAGATTTTCAGGGGTGGTTGTGGAATCCCTGCTCTTTTCCCTAACTGCCTTGTCCGAACAGGAATCAGCCCTTAAAGGAATGAAAGTGGAGGTAGAATCTTCAAATGTGGAATACACCTGCAACGGGTGTGGACATAATTTTCAGCCGGAACACTCCGCACACACGGATCCTATCAACATATTTCAAGCCCTTGCTGTTTCATGCCCCTTATGCGGTCATGAATTCTGTAGCCGTAAAGGCGGAGATGAACTTTTGCTGCTTACGGTGGAGATGGAGTAGGCGTTGGTTTATTCTTGTTGACAAAATGAAACTAAAAAGTTATAAGAGTTAAAAAATGAACCAATATTCACATGGAGAATTCATAAATGCCCCCATGTCTTTTGCGGCCATGATTCGTAAAAAACAGTGCGTCTCAGGCTGAGACTGCCGAACACATGCTCGCGGCACGCTTAAGAGCCGTGGTATATCTCCATTTATTCAGCCCTTTTGGTCTGTCAATTTAGGCAGGCAAAAAGGGCTTTTTTTATTCCAGAGAAAGAGGAGGTGAGTAACAAGGCAAGGAAAGCTCGTTTTTTGTAAATGGAGTTGTCTTTTATCTTCAAAAATTCAACGAGGAGGTAATTATGGTTCGAAAGTTCATCGTAGCAGCTGCCTGTGTCGGCCTTTTGGTGGGCTGTACTCAGGCCGTAGAAAAGAGGGCCAATATAGTCAAGCCCCCTGAAATCGACCCATGTGCCAAGTATGTGGGAAATGACACCTGTATGGGTTGTCATGAGGAGATCTCCAAGGAAAGGCACAATGTGCACTTGCGTATTGCCTCATTTGAGGCGCCGGGCGCCAAGGCCATCGGCTGTGAGGGTTGCCATGGGCCTGGTTCCCTGCATGTGGATGGCGGAGGAGACAAGACCAAGATCCTGCGCTTCGGCGAAGAGGGTCTGCATGAGGAAGAGGTGGCCGCAGTATGCACCACCTGTCACAGCTCCAAGGAACACCTGAATTGGGCTGGTTCCGCACATGCAGAAAACGAAGTCACCTGCACCACCTGTCACACCGTACACAAAAACGACCGAAAGGCCCTGCTTGCCAAGGGCCAAAACGAGCTCTGTGGCACCTGCCATCAGGATGTGATGGCCCAGACCTATTTTGCATCCCATCACCCCATCAAAGAGGGCAAGATGGGCTGCACGGATTGCCATAACCCACATGGAGGCAATAACTTCGGCAAGGCCATGCTGAAGACCGATGAGCGTGTAAACGACCTCTGCCTCAAGTGTCATACCCGCTATCAGGGGCCTTTTGTGTTTGAGCATGACCCCGTAGTGGAGGACTGCATGATCTGTCATGACCCGCACGGCACAGTGGCCAACAACCTGCTGCGCCAACAGGAGCCTTTCCTTTGCCTACAGTGTCATGAGGCCCATTTCCATGCGGCTCGCGCCTCCAACAGCAAGTTTGCTGTGACAGCGCCTGGAGACCCCTCCAGCACCATTGGCGCCACGGAATACGGTTTCCAGAAGTCCTTTATGACCAAATGCACTCAATGCCACCCCTATGTGCATGGTTCTGATCTGCCATCGCAGTCGGTAGCAGGCCAGGGTCAGGCACTGACAAGGTAGAGGAGGAGAGACCATGAAAAGACGATATCTAACTGTATTGGTTGGTCTGTGTCTTGCTATGCCCCTTGCCATGCAGTCCGTGGCCGGAGATTCCTCCGACAAGCCCCTGCAGGGTGAAGTCACCATCGGAGGCAAGTGGCAGTTGGACGACTTGGATAGACACGAAGGCAGGGCCAAAGGCGGGGCTGAATTTGACAGCACCGCTGACAAGAACCTGTCCTGGGATACGGGCGCCAAGCTGGATTACAGAAGCAATGCCATCAACTTCGATGTGGACGGCCGTTACAAGGATGGCGATGACCAGACCTATGGCGGCAATCTGGACCTGAATCGCGTAATGCTCTACAAGACCAATTACGACCGCTTTATGCACAGGTTAGGCCATGATTACATGGACAACCTGACGGCGCAGATCTTCAGGGCCGCAGGTAATCCAGGGGCGCCGGTGGGTCTGCCCTTCCCATGCCCTGATCCAAACAATCCCGCCTTTTGTCAGGCCCTGCCTGATACAGACCCAAACACCGCTGGCTATCAGAACTCCAGAAGCACCATCGGTGCGGCGGCCGTATATCACACGGATCATGACCCGTTTGCCACATATGGCAACACGCACACCACCTGGGAGAACAGCCTGACCTTCAATGTGCCCAACTTCCCTGGGCTACAGGTGGGCTTTGATCACAGGCAGGAAAAACGCAAGGGATGCGCTCAGGCCCTGACCACCAGCAAGTGTTCAGCCTGTCACATCGAGTCCTACAGTAAAGGAATAAACGAGGAGACCAATGACTATATCCCCAGGGTCTCCTTGAAGTTCGAGGCCCTTGCACTGGAGTATTCATTCCTGCATCGGGAGTTCAATGACAAGAGTCAGGAGATGATAAACGGCTATAATGCCCTGGCAGCCGCGCACATAGCGCCTTTTGCCGCAAACCTGCAATTCCCCACCTACAGTGGCACCACTCTCAATGCAGGTTCGGAGATTCTGCCTTTCAGCCGCACGCCTGACTCCACCAAGGACAGCCATACACTGAAGGGTCGCTACGACATCGATGCCAACAACACCGTGATGGCAGGGTTGGTCTATTCCAAGAGCACCAACACTCAGACGGATGGGGCCTATTCGCCGCTCTACGGCGAGTTCGGCAAGGACCTGGAGCTGGACAGCACAGCCATGATGGCCAAGTGGCACAGCCGTCTGTCTCATGCAGTGAGTCTGAACCTGTTCGGCAAGTATCAGACCATGAACAACGACAATGTCGGTATAGATGTCAATGATGCTGCCCTGCACAATAAGTATAAGAATGAGCCTGCAGACCTCTGGGACTTCACTCGCTTCTCCGCCTATGACATGGACATCCTGACCCTTGGGGCAGACCTCTCCTGGAAGCTGGCCAAGGGCATTACGCTCAAGGGTGGCTATGAGTACAAGATGGACGATCGCAAGAATGCGGATCTCCTGAATGTGCCTGAGACCACGGATGAGCACACCATAAAGTTAGGGGCGGACTGGCGTATAAACCGGCAGATGAAGTGGGCATTGGGCTACAAGGGCCAGTTTGTGAACCATCCTTATGCCTATAAAAACGCTGTGTGTACGCCGTGGGGCAGTTTCGGCCAGTATGCAGGTCCTGCCTCCGATGGAGCGGATTATTACAGAAGCTATGGGCCTACCATCTACGACGCCCGTACAGGCACACGCTCCAATCTCCCCAATCAGGCGCATGAGTTCAGCCTGAAGGGCAATTTCATGCCCATGAAGACACTGTCCGCAAATCTGTACGGCAAGTATAGAAACGCCAAAAACGACGATGTAAGTGGCAATGACTGGCAGCAGGACCTCTTTACAGGCGGTCTGAACTTAGTGCTCACGCCGTCTGAAAAACTGGTATTTACAGCCGGTTATAATTATTTCTATGATACATACGATTCCATGTATTGTATCGCACTTTATGATGGGTGAGCTAACTTCATCACAACGAACCAGTTTGGTTCGGCACACACCAAGATGGAGTATGAGACAGAGGCTCACACCTTCATGTTAGGCGCAAGTCTGAAGCCCATGGCAAAACTATCCTTCAACCTCACTGGCAGTTACACCAAGGGTACAGGCAACATATCGGAGCTGAGCTTTGCCCACTTGGAGACCAGTGATGTGAAGCTCTCATACAATGTGAGCGCATTGAACCCCAATCAGATCTATCTCTATGACACTGCATACATAAACGGCATCTCCGCTTATTCTGATGCGGACTTCAAGGAGCTGGATGTGACTCTGGGCGTGGCATACCGCCTCACTAAGCAGATGGGTATCGGCCTGAACTACTACTATACTGATTATCAGGACGATGCGCCCTATGTCTATCGGGATGAGAGCAATACCCTGCAGTCGCTGGTGGGTTATCTGACCTATAGCTTCTAACAGACAATGGGCGGGAACTCGCCCATTACGAAAAAAGGGGGCGAATGCCCCCTTACTCCCCTACTCCCTACCTTCCTGTGTCTTGCATGCAGGGAGGTATGTGATTTTTGCAGACGAGTAACACCGTTATCGGGCGAAAGGGCAATTTTTCAAGCCCCCTTTAATTGGATGAGACTCTTACATGAGGAGGCAGCCCTTGCCCAAGTCAACGCAAATCTTAAGAGTGGACAGATTATGTGCTCTAAAACCGGACAAATCTATTTGTCCCTACCACTCGTAACAATTGAACTTGACAGTAATCTCAAAAGATGTTCAATTTAAACATAATAAAAATTTCAAGGGAGGTGCGGTATGAAAAAGAAACTGATGTCATTAGTGATGTTAGTGTGTTCTCTGTGGTTAACCAATGCCATAGCCGCCGGTATCCCGGCTGGTTTTGTGGCCCAGGACAGCTCCAGTATGTATGTCGTCCTTGTAAATTTCAATAGTTCACAATACACAGTGAACGAGGTAAATGGCTACATGAACAGCCTTAAAAATATGATAAGTTCCCTTTTGTCGGACAGCACCACCAAGGTCTATGCCTTTTCGCCCACTGACCTTGCGGCTGCAGGACTGGGGAATGACGCCGATGCCCTGAATAATCAGCTTGTGCCAGGCGCTGTCGCATCCCCTCCTGCCTTTAGTTATGTCTATATCAAGGCCTCCAAGGTATCTTTTCTTAGCAAAACCAATCTACGTTTAGATATTTATATCTACAGTTCCAGCGCCAAGACAGGTCAATATATAGCCAGCATTGAACTGCCAAGTGACTTGGTCGCTTCCTTGTCAGGTTCTTAGTGTAAATAGGGTTAAAAGTTGTTATGCAATCTGCCCGGCTGGCCGCCCGGCCGGGTTCCATTATATTGAATACGGTCGGGCTGTATCATTTGCGGCACATGGCGTGTCTTTTTTGCGCTATGGTCATCTTATTTGTTTTATTTCAGTCTTACCTTCCGCCTGTTGTCTTCGGCGCTGAGCCCTCTCCTTCTGCTATCGTGACCTTTAATGTCTCGGCAAGGGTACTGCGGCCGGGCAATGAATTCAGATTGGGCCTGGGGATCTCGAATACAGCGGATATTCAGGCAGATCTCTATGTAGCGGTTTTAACACCGAAGAACGAGCTTCTTTTTCTCGCGCCGGACTTGAATCACTGGAGTTCTGTTCCCATTGCATTCCAGGCCGTGAGAAGGTCGCAACAGGACCTGGCCATTCCCGTGATTTCCCTTGTGCTGCCGCCTGAAATAGCCGCTGGTGAGTATGTCTTTGCAGCGGTTTTGACTCAACAGGGCTCTTCACCTTTTCAGCCTGAGACCTGGCTCAGCAATGTGGCCGTGCAAAAGGTCGTTCTGACCTATCTGCCGCTCACTCCTTACGAGTTGGTGAATGAGCCGTACCTGTTTCCTGTACGGCTGCCTGATCAGGATGCCATGGGTTACCTGCCTTTGAATCGTTGGGACATAATGTTCATGGGAGAGGTGTTAGATGACCCTTCTACGCCTCAGAACGAGGCCCTCATAAGCGAGATCATACCGGGTCTCTTCAACCACATCGCTGTGTATCTTGGAAGGGATAAAGACGGTCAGGCCTACGGCATGGAGATAACGCCGGACTTTACGCATAAAAGTCACGAACTGCGCTTGATTCGTCTTCCTGAATACTATGAGCTGGCAGTGCCGGTGGCAGAAAACACTGGTGAGCCTGTGCAGAATAAAGATCTTGCGCAATATACCGCCAGATGGGCCAAGCGATTTGCAGCAGAACCATTGACTGAACTAACGGCAGCGGAGGAACGGCTTTTTGCGCGAATGCAGGCGGATATGGAGGCGAATTTGCCATATCAGATGGAGTATTACTGGTCAGGCAATTTTTTTGACAGGGCCATTTACATAGTGGACGACGGCCTGAAAAACGGCGCCAACTGCACGGATTACTGGCTGTCTGTCTTTGAGGAGATAGCCGGTATCTGTTTCAAGGGTGTGCGTATGAATGTCCAGGAGGCCAATGCGTATTTTCAGACGGACCCCGTTGGGGCCAATGTCTATATACCGGATTTTCTCAATCCATTTCCCACACCGCTCAAGATATCGGACCTGTTTCATCTGGGTTTTTACCTGGTGGAACCGCCGCCTCATGTCTTTTTATGCGACGGCAGTCAGGAGACCGGTTTGCCCATTCCGGATAAAGTCTTTGCGTCCTCTCTTCTGGTGAATATACCAGTACCGTTTTGCGTCCTTGCGCCTTGATTCGCGAATTGTTCAGTGAGCTTTCTCCAGCGCCTCTTTAATGGCTGCAACAACCATTTCCTGCTCCTGCACCAGCATAAATGGGTGCATGGGCAGGGATAATACCTCTTTTGCCGCCTGTTCAGCATTGGGGAGGCTGCCTGGAGGTATATTTAAATGGCTACAGGCTGGTTGCAGGTGCAGAGGTGTGGGGTAGTGAATGGCCGTGGGTATGCCCCGGGCCTTGAGATGTTCCACCACAAAGGTCCTTTTCCCATCGGGAATGCGAATGGTATATTGAGCGAACACACTTGTCCTGTCCGGCTTGATATGCGGCAGTTGTATCTCAGGCAGATATTGCTGAAAGAGGCTGCCATAGGTCATGGCCCGTTCCTGTCTGCGCACTATCTCCTTAGGGAAATGCTTGAATTTGGTAAGCAGAACCGCTGCCTGTATGGCATCCAACCTGGCATTCAGCCCAATGGATGTGTGTTGATAATGCTGTTTCTGGCCGTGTACCCTCAGGCTGCGAAGCTCGTCCGCCAGTTCAGGGTCATTGGTGAAGATCATGCCGCCTTCTCCATATGCACCAAGGGGTTTGGATGGAAAAAAGGATGTGACCCCCATAAGGCTTAGACCGCATGACCGCCGGTTTTTATATGTGGCACCGAAGGACTGGCAGGCATCCTCTATGACTGGTATGTCTGCTGTTCTTGCGGTCTCACATATCTCGTCCATATCAGCGCACTGGCCGTAGAGGCTGACAGGCAAAATGGCCTTGGGCCGCTCGCCTTTGTTTTTGAGTGCTTCAACTGTATGAAGGAGATGGGCTGTATCCATGTTGTAGGTCAGAGGGTCTATGTCCACAAAGACCGGTTTTGCCCCGAGCAGCATTATCGCCTCTGCCGTGGCAAAAAATGAAAAAGGCGTTGTGATGACCGTATCGTTCGGTCCGACTCCAATAGCCATCAAGGCCAGGAGCAGACCATCCGTGCCTGACCCCACTCCAACCGCCTTCTGCACCCCTGTAAAGGCTGCAAGAGATGCCTCCAGTTCTTCAAGTACAGGGCCTAAAATGAATACCCCGCTTTCCAGCACATTGGAAACGGCTTCGTCGATTTCCTGTTTATATGCCTGATATTGCCTGTTCAAGTCTATGAATTTCATGAATTTTCCTTTGATGGAACCTTGCAAAATTGCCTTTTCGCCAGATAACTGTGTTGATCGTCCCTGCCTGTGCGTTGCACGCAGACAGGGGTGAAAAATGCCCACATACTTCCTGTCTGCGCGCAACGCACAGGCAGGAAGTATGGGCGTATTAAAATACGTCCTACCGCTTTTTCGTCTTCATCGCGCTTGTTCCCGAATGAAGATTCTAATTTTTCAAGGCTCCTTTGTCATGGTCTTTTCCCGGGATATTTTTTCCACTTCCTCCCAAAAGACCTCTAAAAGCAGGGAGGCATCCACCTTTTTCAGTATCTTGTCGCCTTTGAAGATGATTCCGACACCTTTTCCGCCCGCCAGCCCGATGTCTGCCTCTCTGGCCTCCCCTGGCCCGTTTACCACGCAGCCCATTACAGCGATTTTGATGGGCGTTGTGAGCAGCCTGGCCCGTTTTTCCACCTCTTCGGCTATGCTGAACAGATCGATTTCGCAGCGTCCGCAGGTGGGACAGGAGATGATCTCAGGGCCTCGATGACGAAGGCCGGTCGCCCTCAATATCTCATAAGCCACCTGTATCTCTTCCAGGGGGTCTCGTGTGAGAGAGACGCGAAATGTGTCGCCTATGCCGTCCATCAAGAGCGTACCTATGGCTATGCTGCTCTTGACCGTGCCTGCAATAAGCCCCCCTGCCTCAGTTACGCCAAGATGTAGCGGAAAATCAGTGCGTTGAGAGAGAAGGCGATATGCTCTAATGGTGTTAAGACAATCCGAGGACTTGATGGAGATCTTGAGTTGTTCATGTCCCATTTCCAGAATGGCCTGAAGATTCAACAAGGCGCTCTCCACCAGCGCCTCTGGTGTGGGACCGCCGTATTTAATGCGAATGTGTTTCTCCAGAGAGCCTGAATTTACGCCTATGCGAATGGGTATCCCGCGTTCCTTGGCCTTGGCAACCACCTTGGCAAGTTTGTCCCTGCCGCCTATGTTGCCGGGATTGATGCGGATGCCGTCGGCGCCTGCCTCCATGGCTGCTACAGCCAGACGCCAATCGAAGTGAATGTCTGCAATAATCGGAATATGTACAGCCTTTTTGATGGCGGTTACTGCCTGGGCCGCTTCCATATCAGGAATGGCGATGCGAATGATCTCACATCCCACCTCTTCCAATGCCTTTATCTGGCTTACCGTAGCGGCTACATTCCTTGTATCCGTGTTGGTCATGGACTGTACTGCAACGGGATGGCCGCCGCCTACGGGCACTGCCCCCACATGGATGACCCTGGTGGCTACAGCAGTGTTGCGCGGGGCAGGGGCGACCGGCCGGCCGCCCTCAGGTTGCATCCTGTAGTAAGAATCTTCCATAAACAGGAGGAGATTGAACGACCTACAATTCCACAGCCTTTACTCGGCTGACTCCATCCTGCTGCATCAGGCTCGTGACGATTTCAGGCGTGACCGTCTCATCTGTGGAGAGCAGAATGACATTTCTTTTGTGACTCGGGTCTTGCCCCACCTGCATGCGGGCGATATTTACATTGGCGTTCCCAAGACATAGACCGATGCGGCCGATGACACCTGGTCTGTCTTCGTTATAGATCAGCAGGATATGGCCTTCCAGGGCCGCCTCCAGCCTGAAGTCATTGATGCGCACGATACGCGGTTCTTTCTTGCCAAAGATAGTACCGGCCACCTCATTGACATTTCCGTCCTTGGTGCGGACACGAAGGGTCAAAAGATTAGTAAATTCCTCGGAGGTTACATTTTTGGTCTCAGTCACCTGCACCCCTCGATCCTTGGCCTGCATCAAGGCATTGACAAAATTGACCTCTTCCTTGAGGATAGGTGTCAAAAGCCCCTTGACCGCCGAGATGGTGATGGGTTTGCTGTCTAATTCCGCCAGGTCCCCCTGATAGATGATCTGCACCTCTTCCATGGGGCCTGTGGCAAGATGGGCCTGAAATGCCCCCAGTTTCTCCGCCAAAGACAAAAACGGACCGATTTTGGCCATGGTCTCCGCGCTGACGGACGGCACATTGACGGCATTTCGTATCTCCCCTTTGATGAGATAGTCTGCAATCTGTCTTGCTACCGCTACCGCCACATTTTCCTGTGCCTCACGCGTAGAGGCCCCAAGGTGTGGAGTGCAGATGAAATTGTCCAGGGAAAGAAGGGGAGTGCCTTCCACAGAGGTAGGCTCCTTTTCGAACACATCCAGGGCTGCACCTGCCAAATGTCCTGATACCAGGGCATCATAGAGGTCCTTTTCGTTTATTACGCCACCACGGGCACAATTGACGATATATGCGCCCTTCTTCATTTTGGCGAATTTCGAGGCATCGAACATGCCTTTGGTCTCAGGCGTAAGGGGGGTGTGAATAGAGATGTAGTCCGCCTTGGCCAGCAGTTCATCCAGTTCCATAATAGATACGCCCAGTTGTTTAACCATGTCTGGTAAGGCATGTGGGTCATAGGCAATGACTGTCATGCCAAGGCATTGGGCGCGTTGGGCCAGAATGCTTCCTATGCGGCCTATGCCCACAATGCCCAGGACCTTACCGGCCAATTCCTGCCCCATAAAACGCTTTTTCTCCCATTTACCTGCCTTCATGGAGGCGGTGGCCTGGGGGATGTGGCGCGAAATGGACATGATCATGGCCATGGTATGCTCTGCGGCAGAGTTGGTGTTGCCTCCTGGCGTGTTCATGACCACTATGCCGCGCTTATTGCAGGCAGGAATGTTGACATTGTCCAGCCCAGAGCCTGCTCGGCCCACGACCTTGAGTTTTTTGGCGGCAGCTACTACCTCTTCGGTCACCTTGGTGTTGCTGCGTATGATGAGCCCATCAGCGTCTGAAATGGCCTGCAACAGGTCTTCCTGTGAGATACCAGGTCTTTCTTCAACGGTTATGCCGGCCTCTTTCAATATCTCTAAACCCTCTTTTGAGATGGAATCCGTTACCAATACCTTCATGTCAGTTGTCCTTTCCAATATCGATTTAGCGGTCAGCCGCAAAATATTTTTGTGCGGCAGCCACGCCCCTGCCCAATTCTATAGAAAAACCAAGGTTGTTCAGCCCGCGTTCCACTGCTGCTATGGCTATGATCATATCCCATTCTGAGAGGTGTCCCATGTGGGATATGCGAAATATCTTACCCTTGGCCTGGCCCTGGCCGCCGGCTATGGTGATGCCGTACTCCTCACGCAGTTTTTTCACCAGCGCCTGACCGTCGATGCCATCAGGGGTTTTGACCACTGTGACCGCCTCGGATGGGACTCGAGTGTAGAGCTCAAGCCCTAAAGCCGATACGGCGGCGCGCGTGCCTGCCGCCAGCCTGGCATGGTGCGCAAAAACCGCCTCCAGCCCTGTCTTTTTGATGTCTTCCAGCACAGTGCCAAGACCCATGATCAGCGAGACAGCCGGCGTGAAGGCAGTAGTCTGCTTGGCAACAGCCTTCTTTTCTGAGAGAAAATTGAAATAATACCGGGGGGATGTGGATTTTTTGGCCAGATTCATGGCCTTTTCGCTTACACTGACCAGGGCAAGGCCTGGAGGCAAGGCCAACGCCTTTTGAGAGCCGGTTACCACGACATCCAGCCCCCATTCGTCTGTCTTGAGTTCATAGACACCCAGGGCGGTGATTGCATCCACTGCCAGGACTGTATTTTCCCTGTTTTTCAAAAGGGTGGCAATCTCTTTGACGGGCTGCTTGGCGCCTGTTGAGGTCTCATGGGCCTGCATAAAAACCGCCTTGGCCTCAGGGAATGCGTTCAGGGTCTGTTCCACCACAGAGATGTCCGCCGCATCGCCCCATGGAACGTCTATATTTACAGCCTTGATGCCGTAGGCCTCACATAACTCCGTCCAGCGTTCACCGAATTTGCCGGCCCGAATGACAATGGCCGTATCGCCGGGTGAGAGCAGATTGACCACCGAGGCTTCCATGCCTCCGGTGCCTGATGATGCGAACATGATCACGTCATTTTGGGTTTGGAACAGATATTTGAGGTCCTCCCGAATCCTTTGCAAAATGGCGGAAAATTGCGGGGATCTGTGATGTATGATGGGTTCTGACATTTTGGCCAGGATTTCCGGTGCCACTGCAACCGGGCCTGGTGCCATGAGATATCGTTTTTGCATATAAACACTCCCTTAGAGATTGTCTGCGCTTCATAACAGGTCATAATCCATGGCGCAGCCGAACACTGATAAAGGGTTATTTTATCGCTGTTTTATGGTCATATGTCAAGAGGCGCCCGTCTTTTTTTGGGTTTTAAGTTTACAAATCCAGTTTTTTTTGTATCTTCAGATTAGATTGTATCGAGGTGTTCCATGAAACAGACCCTATTCAACAGCATTATAACAGGATGTTTTGTTTTTCTGGCCTTTTTCGTGGCGGTCTTTTCTCAGCCGCCCTTTGCACAGGCCATGATGTCCATAGAAGAAGAAAAGGAACTGCGTGAGAAGCTTCTGCGCATGGTGGAGACAAAGGTGCCGTTGGTCAAGGACCCGGAGATCGTGGACTATATCAATGGGGTGGGCCAGAAAATTTTGCAGAATGTGGAAGGAAAATATTTCGATTATGAATTTTTTGTCATAGAGGACCAAGGTATCAATGCCTTTGCAATGCCCGGCGGTCTGATCTTTGTTCACACAGGACTTCTGGAGGTCATCTCTACGGAAGATGAGCTTGGGTGTGTCCTGGCGCATGAGATCGGGCATATACAGGGCCGGCACATAGCCAGACGCATGGAGCGCATGCAGGCCGTCACCCTCGCATCCGCTGCCATGGCCATAGGCGGCCTGTTTCTTGGAGGAAGTCAGGCCAGCACTGCGGCTATTGTGTCGTCAGGGGCACTCGCTTCTTCCATTGATCTCAAATACAGCAGGGCTGATGAGGAAGAGGCGGACAGAAGGGCGGATCAATGGCTCTGTAAGGCTGGCTACGATCCGGCGGGGCTCAGCTCTGTCATGAAAAAGATATTGCAATTTCGGTGGCTGGGCAGTGACGCCATCCCCAGTTATCTCATGACCCACCCCGACTCCAGTCAGCGTATCACCTATCTGGAGGACCTGCTGCAGCAGCATCCATGCACCAACATCTCCAAAAAAGACCCTTTTACGCTTCAGAAGATACAGATCAAGATCAAGGCATTGACCGAAGACCCGCAGAAACTTGTAACGAAATACAGGCAGGACCTGGCGGCCAAGCCGGACGATCTTACGGCACATTATGGTCTTGCCATAGGTCTGTTGACCGCCAAGGAATATGACGAGGCTATTCAGCATCTGAAATGGCTGGCCAGCCATCATCCGGAGCGCAGGGATTTCCTCGCAGACCTTGGAAAGGCCTATTATACAGCCGGCAGATACGATGATGCCATTCAGACCCTGACCGCCTTTCTTGCGCTGGACCCCGATGACAAGGCCGTTCGTTTCTACCTTGGCAGCGCCTTTCTTCAAAAAGGCGACACCCGATCAGCCCTTCCGATCTTTTATAATCTCAGGGGTTCATGGCCTGACAGGGCAACGCTTTACCTGAACCTGGGTAAGTGCATGTCCGGCGAAGGAAGGCCAGGAGAGGCGCATTATTATTACTACCTACATTACAAGGCCATAGACGACTACAAAAATGCCAAATTTCATCGCATGAAGGCCATGGCCCTGTTGCCCGCCACCAGTGCCATGTACAAGGAACTCGTGGCTGAAAAAGAGAAAAAAAAGGGGTGGTTCACTCTGGGTGAGGAGAAGGAAGAAAAGGACAAAAAGACCGAAAAGGACAGGACAGCACGGCCGTGAGATCGAAACAGCATATCCTCTTTTTTTTAACGATATTCATGGTTATTGCGGCGGATCAGTTCACCAAGCACCTGGTGCTGCAAGGCATACCCCTGTATAAAACAGTTCCGCTGATAAACGGTTTCTTCAATCTGACCCATGTCACCAATACAGGGGCTGCATTTGGTTTTCTGGCAGGGCACGAGGCCTGGAGGTATCTGTTTTTTCTGGGAATCGGGGGGATGTCCGTGCTTGCTATGCTCATTTTTTATTTCAAGGCAGGTCCGCACCCGCTGGCTGTGACCCTCGGGCTGGCCATGGTGTCAGGCGGAGCGCTTGGCAATGTCTGGGATCGGGTACAATTGGGTTTTGTGGTGGATTTCTTGGATTTTTATCTGGGGAATTACCACTGGCCTGCATTCAATGTGGCGGATTCGGCTATTACAGTGGGCGGAGGGATCATGGCGTGGTCGCTGATAATGTCCTCTGGCAAGGACGTATCCTCGTGTAGCTCTTGTAAACCTTAAAAATTGCCCTTTCGCCCCATAACTGCGTTGCCCGTCCCTGCCTGTGCGTTGCACGCAGACAGGCACGCAGACAGGGGCTAAAAATGCTCACATATCGGAAGGGTATAACAGCCATGAGTCAGAAGCAAAAACAACCCCCCTCAATCCCCCCTTATCAGGGGGGAAGTTTGGATTATTAACTGGCCAGGCTTATATTGGTCTGTATCCCTCAATCCCCCCTTATCAAGGGGGAAGTTTGTCCAGTGATGAATGTAACGGAAAAGGGGGGTTATCACCCTCCCCTGACAAGGGGAGGGACGGGGTGGGGTTATCCCCTCCCCTTTTGTCATCCACCCTACTATTTGATACACACGCCCCTTACTTGTTTGATGTCTGTGTGTCCTTGTAATATCTTCCAGATACCATCCTGTTTCAGTGTCAACATCCCCATTTGCATGGCATGGGCCCCGATCTTGAAGACAGGTGCCTTGGCCTGAATCAGCTTTTTCATCTCGTCATCGGATGTAAGGAGTTCGTGAATGGCCATACGTCCCTTGTAGCCTGTGTAGTTGCAGGCCTGACAGCCAACCGGCCTGTACATGGTGTAGTTTTTGAATTCCAGGGGCACAGTGGGGTGCATTCCATATTCCTTGATGAGCATTTCTTTTTCTTCTGCGCTTGGCTCATACTGCTCCTTGCATTTGGGACAGAGACGCTTCAGTAGTCTCTGGGCCAATACGCAAAGCAGGGCGTCTGAAAAATTGAACGGGTCCATGCCCATGCCCAGCAGTCGTGTGACAGTTTCCGGGGCGGAATTGGTATGCAGGGTTGAAAAAACCAGGTGACCGGTCAGGGACGCCTCTATGACGGTGGTGGCAGTTTCCTCGTCTCGTGTTTCACCCACCATTATGATATCGGGGTCGGCTCGCAGAAAGGCCCGCAACACACGGGCAAAGGTCAAGCCGATGGCTGGTTTGACCTGTACCTGCCGCAATCCTTCTTGTACGATTTCCACGGGGTCCTCAGCCGTCCATATCTTTTTTTCGGGCCTGTTTACATAGCCGAGGGCGGCATGAAGGGTTGTGGTTTTACCTGAACCTGTGGGACCCACGCAAAGGATGAGGCCATAGGGCATCTCCAGTACCTGCTTCATGGTGGCAAGATTGCGTTCGGAAAGATTCAGTTTATCTAAGGGCATGGCAGTGGAGGCCGCCAATATCCTCATGACCACATCCTCATTGTCTTCGGTGGTGGGAAGGGTGGCTACGCGCAGCTCTATGGTCTTGCCTGTGCGGCTCTTGAATTTGATCTTGCCGTCCTGGGGAAGCCTTTTTTCGGCTATGTCCAGATTGGATAATATCTTGATGCGGGAAACCAATGCCTTTTTGTAGTTGTAGGGGACTGTCTTATATGGTCTGCAATCTCCGTCCACCCGTAACCGAATGAGTGCTCCGCGTTTTCCTGTGAGGGATTCCACATGGATATCCGATGCGTTTTTTGCATAGGCATCCTCTATGATCTGGTTTACCAGTTGAACAACGACGCTGTCTGATTCCGGTGCGATGGAATCCTCGTCTTCTTCTGTTTCGGTGAGTTCGTCTGCGGCGATCTCTTCAAAGACATTTTGCGACTCATCGGTCACAGTGTATTTGCCGTAGAAGTAATCGATAAATTTATCGATATCCTCCTTTAGACACACTGCAAATTCATATTGAGGAAATTGAATGGCCTTGCGAATGCTGTCCAGTTTGGCGTAGTCATGGGGATCGTCCACTGCAACCAGAAGGCTGCTGCCCAGGTCCTTGATGGGCACGCAACTGATATTGCGCAGAAAATGTTCCTTGATGCCTGTCAGGCATTTTGGGGTGGCCCCCACCTCCAACTCATTGAACTCCACGAAAGGTAGCTTGAAATATTCGCTTAGGGAATAACCTATGTCCTTTTTATCTATGCCGAAAGAGTTAATCAGGACGAACTCGATGGATTTTTTGTCGTTCTTTGCGATCTCTCTGGCCTGTTGCAGGTCCTGTTCCCTTAGAATGCCGGATGTGACGAGATAGGAAAAACGGCCGTATCTCTGGGCGGTTTGCGTCAGGTCCCTCAGTCTTTGGACCGCATTCATGTACTGCGGGTCGAGATGCACCAGTTGTTCAAGGGAGGAGATGGCGGCCTGAATGGCGCCGGTTCTTTCATGGATGGTGGAAAGCTTGTAGAGCAGTTCGAGCCGCGTGGCCTTCGGCAGAGTCGTGTCTTTCAGGGCCATGCCGAACTGTTCCAGGGCATCGAAAGGCATATTCAGGCCCACATAGCACTCGCCTATCTGTGCATATATCTCGCCCGGCCTGTCTGTCAGTTCCAGCAGCTTGGAGAAATCCGTTATGGCCTCATGATAGAAACCGGCCTCCTTGAGGCCGAGGGCATTTTCCTTGTTTTTTTCAAAGAGGTCCTGAGGGCTGGATGAGTCTGTCGGAATGTCATTGGCGTGGCCCTGGGCTTCTCCTGATGTGTTTCGCAACCTTTGGAGCCTTGCCTCGATGTCTTTATAGAGGGGCGATGTTATGTCGGTGAGCTTGAAGAGGATGTCCTCATATATCTCGATGGCCTCTTCCACCAGGCCCTGTTTGGCATACAATGCCGCCTCTTCGGCCTTGACCGTCAGCTCGTCTGATACCGAAGCTGGGCCAGGGGTCTGAGCTGGCGGTGTATTGTTATCTTCTATAACCAATTCCAAATCCATGATATCTTCTTGCATATTTTTACCTCAGTTATGGGTCCCTTGAAAAATAAACCATTGCCGTTTTACATTAAGGGAAACCTTTAACCCCACCCTGGCCCTCCCCTTGTCAGGGGAGGGAGATAAACCCCTTTTCCGTTATATTCATCACTGGACAAACTTCCCCCCTGATAAGGGGGGATTGAGGGGGGTTGTTTTTGATTCTGGCTCATGGTTGTTATACCCTTCCGATATGTGAGCATTTTTAGCCCCTGTCTGCGTGCCTGTCTGCAGGCAACGCACAGGCAGGGACGGGCAACGCAGTTGTGGGCGAAAGGGCAATTTTTCGAGATTCCCTTCGGTTAAAGCGGTCTGCCAGCGGGTATCAGTATCCATCGCATCGCCATTAAGCGATTCGTTTACGAAAAGATATCCTGCGACAACACATATATTGCATCATCGTTTTTGCGCAATATGCCTGCAAAAAATGGTTTTGTCGGGGCATCTTCCCATGTCCACGCATCGGTCTTGAACGGTGTCGAGGGGCTGTCGGCCAGAATGACACACCCCTTGGATGTCTCCGGATTCCATAGCAGCAATACGGATGGTTCTGTGATGATGATGGAAGGAGGCGGCTCCTGCGAAACAAGGATGGGCATGACCATTGTCTTTAACTGGCTATCTTCCAGAGAGGACAGGCTTCCGGTCAGAAGGGAGCGAATGCCGGACCACGGCCATTTTTTCAGCATAGATAAGGGCAAGCTGTCTTTTGAAAGAAGCTGTTTGCCCCTGCCCCATGGGAGTTTGCCCTCAAAGGCAATATATTCCTGAGGGAATGCAATGCGTTTGCCCCACCATTCCGTCCTGGCCAGCATGCGCCACGGACAAGCGGGTTGGGCAGGTTCCGGGGCTTCGGTACGGACGTCGGGCGCAACAGGTGCCATCGGCCTGTGAATGGCCTGAGCCAGAATCTGCCCCTGCGCCGCCATTTCCTGTTTCAATTGCCGGTGAAATGCTAGCAGCTTCTCCATGCCTGAGACGCCGGCCAGGATTTTCTCCAGGGCGTTCAGCCGGTCTATCCATCTGCTGAGTTGCATTGTATGTTTGGCGATAGCTTCCTGCAAGAATGGTGGTGCCTCTGGTGCAGCGGGAGTGACAGGTTTGGGCGCAACAGGTGGTTCTGTTTCAGGGACGAGTGACAGGCTTGGAATGGATTGTTCAGGCAGGGGCCGATGCAGGTCACGGGCTATGGCAGCGGCGGATGCCAACCCCGGCGATGTGGTGCCGGCGGCAGCACCCTGCTCCAGTTGAAACGGGGTATCCTGCTGTATCCTTTCTATCTCTTCAAAGAAATTATTGAGCTCCTGCGAGAGCGGAGCGGCCATCGCAATGGTTTTTTCAGGGGTCATATTGTCTGAGGTGAGTACCTGTTCCAGCACCTCGAAGAGATTCAGCAGCAGTTTGGGAGAGTGACTGGGTACCTGGTTGAGGGGAATGGCCTCAAGCGCGGCCAGTATGTCAGCCATTTGAGTCATGACATGCTGTGTGAGCCCGATCTGGTCCGCAGTCAGATTTCCGCTCAATCCGTCAAGCAGCCGCCGGGCCTTCTGAATGTGTGAAATGGCCATGTCCCATTCGATGGTCATCAGGCCTTGATATAACTCCCGCAGGGCATTCTGAAGGGATAGAGGCAGCTTGGTTACATTTTGATCAAAGAGCCCTGATGGAGGGATGGAGTCATGTATCTCCGGAGCTGCTGAGGCTGAGGGGCTGGTCCCGGTCCTCTGGGTGTTATTCTCGGCCTTGATTTCATTGGTCAGAGGGTCTATCTCTATTTTTTTGGTTGGTGTAAAAAGAGAATCGATGGCATTTTCCATCTCTTGCGTGAGTTGTTCTATGGAATTCTCAGAAGTGTTCATGCATATGCCTCCTGGTTTATTTGTGAGGGGTTTTGTGCGGACATGGTATTCGTCATTTGATCAGCAGATGCTTTTTTGCGACATATTTAACGGTCAGCTTGCTGATTTCGCGCAAAGTTTCAAAAACCCCGGCCCCCTTTACCGCCGATGCCTCGAAATCAGGCCATTTATTTTGAGGATTCAAATCCTTTTTCATTTCTTCAATGGAGAGGGTGGGTATGGGAGAGGATACCAGGTCCCGTTTGTTGTATTGTATCACCATGGGGATTTCGTCCATGGATTTGCCATGCTCTTTTAAATTATTGGCCAGGTCCTGAAGGCTTTCGATGTTTTTTGCCTTTCTGACCTTCAGGGAGTCCGCTACGAAAACCACGCCGTCCACGCCTTTCAAAACCAGTTTACGTGTAGATGCATAAATAGTCTGTCCTGGCACGGTATAAAGCTGAATACGAATGTCAAATCCCCCTATTTTACCCAGATTCAGGGGAAGAAGATCAAAAAAAAGGGTGCGATCGCCTTTGGTCTCGATGGTCAGCATCTTGCCCTTGGCGGCATCACTCATGGCATTGTAGATATAGATGAGGTTTGTAGTTTTACCGCATCTGCCTGGACCGTAATAGACCACCTTACAGTGAACTTCCTTTTTACTGAGATCGATTAAAGCCATTTTTTTATCCTGTCAGATATTAGAGTGTCGTTAGTGGTTGTCTGGACTCATCAATTCAATAATTCGTGTAGATGCTGGGATACTTCTGTGACTTTTAGCCGGACCACCCCCAATGAGACATTGTCGTTGAAGATGGAAATCAGGATATAATCCTGGCCTATTTTGGCAAAATGGATGCTGTCTTTTTTGCCCTTGTGGAATAGGAGACTGAAGTCCTCTTCTCCTATGATGCGGGCGATCTGTGAGGTTGCTGCAAAATTGGCTGCCGTGAGTGCTGCAAGGGAGATGATGTCGATGCCCTGCATGTGTTCGCCGCAACTGGCGATTATGTTTCCTGCGCTGTCCACTATCAAAACCGAGTGTATGCCTGCTGATATCAGATTGTTCTCCAGCTGTGCTCGAATAGCGTCCAATTTTGCGGTGGTTAAAACGAGGTCTCCCATCTTTAGACTCCATGAAGAAATACTTTAAGATACCGGTTATGCGCCGGTTGCCACATTATAAATTTACTCAGAAACTTGGTTGCCACAATCCAATTCATTTTTTATTATGTAGTTGGATTTTTTTCAAGTGAAATTCTTGCCGAAAGGTTTTACAATGAAAAATATATCTGCAATAATTGATAACAATTCTGAATAATATGTTATATAACGATTTTATGGGAAGGAGGCACCCGCCACATGTATGTGTCTTTGGTTGAACGGTTAAACGGCATTCAAGACCTGCCTTCCATTCCCAACACACTCAATAAGGTATTGAGCGAATTGGCGAAGGAATCTTCGACGCCGGATACCATCGAGACCATTATCAAGGAAGACCCTTTGCTCACGGCCAAGCTGTTACAGGTGGCCAATTCCCCATACTATGGAATGGCCGGGAAGATCAGCAGTATAGCGAGGGCCATAGTGATCATGGGGTTTGCAGAGGTGCGGAATCTGGTGGTGGGTGTCTCCCTTACAACCATGGTGACGGGTGATCTGGGCTTCGAGGAATTCAAGACCAAAGACCTGTGGCTTCATTCTGTCGCGGTGGCTACCGCTGCCAACAAGCTGGCCCAGCATATTCCGGGAATGGACCCCGAAGAGGTATTTACCCTGGGCATCATGCATGATATCGGCCGTTTTTTGCAGTGTCTTTATTTCCCAAATGAGATGCGAGAGCTCCTGAAGGCGAACAATGGCATCAAAAACCTCTATCCAGCGGAAGAAAAGGCCGGAATTCCACATACAGAGATTGGGGCATATCTTGCCCACCGGTGGAAGTTGAGCGAATTGTTCGTCGAGGCCATTCGCTATCATCACAGACCCCAGGGCGCCGGCCCGTACACCGCCCACGCATCTGTGTTGTTTCTGGCGGATCAATTGTGCAAAAAATTACAGATCGGATGGCATGGAGAGGATGTGGACAATCGGCTTTTGATCCCCAAGACATTGTCATTGTCACAGGACATCATAAAAGGGGTAGCGATTTACATGAAGGAACAAAAGAATGAGATTGAAAGGGCTTGGGACGAGGTGTTGTCCACGTAGCAGTATGGCGGGGCCCAGCCCCTACTATGAACGCAACAGGAGGTAACCCTTGGCAAATTCAAAAGATCCGGTGAGAGTGCTGATAGTTGACGATACCGCTTTCATGAGGCGGGCGCTGGTGGATATCTTTTCCAGGGATGCGGATATCAATGTTGTGGGAGTGGCCAGCCATGGCCAGGAGGCCATTGAGGCTATTGAGCTCTTGTCTCCGGACGTTATCACAATGGATGTGGATATGCCGGTGATGGACGGTATCACTGCCATCAAATATATCATGGTAAAAAACCCTAAGCCCATCATCATGATCAGCGGCATGGGGGGCCATGGACCAGTCACATTGGAGGCATTCAAGCTGGGGGCAGTGGATTTTCTGCAAAAGCCGTCGGGCACCATCTCTCTGGACATACACTCTCAGGCCGAACAACTTTGCATGGCAGTGAAACAGGCTGTCACTGTGGATGCCAGGCATATAAAACGCGCCCGTCTGAGAATGCCTGTAATATCGCCCGTCCCTGTTACAGGGCGTGCAAACGGCCTGTTGATCTTTCTGGCATTGAAAGGCGCCTGCGGTCAGGTGATGCGGACTCTCATGCACCTGAAATCCTCTCTGCCGGTTTCCATTCTTGTGATTCATGACATGCCTCCTGAGGTACTCAAATCCTATGCCACTGCACTCAGCAGACACGTGCCCTGGGGCATTCGTGTGGATGAACGCGGGATGCTGCAGACGCCCGTACAGGAAGAGGGTTTCGAGGATCTTTCCTGTGATATAGCGGAGAGATTCTGCTCTGAACGGGGTGTGGCGCATTTTTATCGTCTTGCCCCAAACGATGACCTCGATCTCTTCTTGCTGGCTGTGGCGGAAAAGTTGAGGGAAAAGGCCCTGGTGGTGCTTTTTGGAGGTCCGTCAGACGCAGGCATAGAGGGGATGGCTGCTGTTGCAGAGGCCGGTGGTGTCAGTCTGGCCATGTCGCCGGATATCTGTATCTACCCCCATGCAACTAAACATGCCATTGAATCAGGGGCTGCCATTCAGGTTCAGACCGAAAACGACCTCTGGAATCGGCTGGACATCTTCAGCAGCCGTCTCAAGTTTGCGGTTGGTGCGAATGAAGATGTGCAGCAACAGGCATTAACAGTGACAGATGCCGCCATGGAATCCTCCCATGCCGGGGCCCTGCCCGAACAGGAGGGTCTGGAGATACGTACCGATGAAACCTCTGCACCGTTGGAGATGACATTATGAGCAGCAATGCGGATATCAATTCTGGGAACAACCTCGCACGGCCTGTGCGGGTTTTTATTGTGGACGATTCACCCCTGCTCTGTAAGGCTATCGAAAAGATGCTTCAGGATGACCCTGAGATAGAGATCGCCGGTCATGCCATGAGCGGGCAGGAGGCGTTGAACCTGCTGCCCAAGGCCAATTGTGATATCTGCACACTCGACGTGCACATGCCCGGCATGAGCGGCATAACCGCCCTCAAACATATCATGATTCGATTCCCTGTGCCGGTTTTGATGTTGAGCGCCTTTACCGCTGAAGGTTCACGCATTACCTTTGAGGCCCTTCGGTATGGGGCGGTGGATTTTTTCCAAAAGCCATCGAGGTCGGATGCCGGCGAGGCCGACAGCATTCTCGCACAGGCCAACATACTGAAGTCCAGACTCAAGAGGGCGGCGCGTGTAAGACTGGATGCAGCCCGTTATCTGCGATTGAAGGTAAGGCCTCGAGGCCTGGCTGCAGCAGCCCATGCGCCAGAAAAGGGCATAGTGGTCATAGGCGCAACCACAGGAGGGTATGCCTCGCTTCTGTCGTTGCTGCCCAATCTGAGTTCCCCTCCATCAACGCCTGTCCTGATCTTCCTCGGGGTCGCATCCCAGTATGTCGGTCCATTTGCCGAATATCTAAAGGCATATCTGCCGTGTCCTGTGGTGAGGGGGACGAATGACAGCCGTCTTCAGGCCGGCAGCATCTATCTGGTCAGTATGTCCGAGTCGGCCAGCCTGGAATATCGGGGCGAGGACACCTACCTGTTGTTGAACGAGCGTTCCGGGCTTATGGGCATGGAAAGCGGCCTTGACCTGCTGCTCTACTCTGTAAGCGAACATTTCGGTCCCAGGGGTCTGGCTGTATTCCTGTCCGGAGATGGGACCGAGGGGCTGGAGGGGGCCAGGGAACTGGCCAGGTGCGGTGGTATAGTGTTGGCGCAGACGCCTGAGACTTGTCTTGTGCCTGAGCTGGCTGAGGCTGCGGGCCGCATAGAAAACGCCCAAACCTGCTCACTGGCCGAACTATCGTCTTCCATAGTTTCGTGGCCGTCCTGACGGGCGGTTGCCCATGCGGCATCAGAAGGTGACCACGGTATATGTCTGAACAGGACCTGCTTTCGATTCTCGAACAGATTCATACAAAACAAGAGGGGTTTTGCGGTATTTTAACCGGAATATCGCTGCCTGATCTGGTTCAGATGTTATGTCAGGTGCCTTGCGGCAACAAAAAGATATCCTTTCAGTCCCAAAAGGGTAACGGCGCCATCTATTTCACGGATGGTGAGATCGTCCATGCTGAAACAAGTGGTTGCAACCCCCAGAGCGGAGAAGAGGCCTTTTATGAACTGCTCTGCTGGAGGGAGGGCAGATTCATTGTTACAGATGCGAACCATGTGCTGAAAACCATTCAGGCCCCATGGCATGCACTTCTCATGGAGGCCATGCGCAGGACAGATGAAAGGGCTGCATCATCCAATTCCAGGCCAACGGATGTCATGATCGTGGATGATTCGCGTCTCTTCGTCAATGTCCTGGAAAAGGCCTTGACGGAGCAGTGTAACGCAAGGGTCGTAGGCAAGGCTGTTGACGGCAAGACAGCCCTTGGGCTTTTGAAGGGTATCAGGCCAGACCTTTTGACCATAGATATCACCATGCCCGTTATGGCAGGGGATGTGCTGCTGAAAAATATCATGATCCGTTCGCCCGCACCTGTTTTGCTTATGAGTTCCATGGGCTCAGGCACCCTGCCTAAAATTATGGAATTTCTGCGTCTTGGCGCAGTGGATTATCTGCCCAAACCCGCTTCCGAACCAGAGTGGGCAGATTGTTTAGAAAGGCTTAAAAGGCATGTGCAGGACGTCAGGCATTACTCTCTACGACATATAAGCAGGGCCAAGGGGGGCATGCCGGTCATGCACAAAAGAGGCATCCTGGAAAGGGCGGAAAGGCTGCTCGTGGTCTTGGGGGGGGTGGGCGGAATGCTTGAGATTCAAAGACTTCTGCCGGCCCTGTGTGGTCTGGAGGGCATTGGTGTCGTGATTTTTCAGGACATGGCTGAGGGGTTTCTACAGCCGTTTGCAGACTATCTCTCCAAATCTTTCTGTTTTCATCTGTCCGCCATGAAAAATGGTGATATTCTTCAGGGCAACGCCTGTAAAATTGCATCATGGAGACATACATGGCGGCTTGATGCGCGTCAGGACACGGTGTCCTTATCCGTTGTTCCCAGGGAGTCGCCCCTGGATTTCAATGTCTTTCTGAATGATGCTGCGAAATATTATGGAGTCAATCTGTATGTCCTTATTTTGAGCGGCGCCAGATTGGATGTGGAGGCCGGGTTGCAGGAGGTGGTTACGCATGGAGGGCATATCTTTTTACAGAATGCGGATTCGGCTATTTTTGCCGATCCCCTGTTGCAGATAGCGGCCCTGGAGCTTGAAGAGGCCAGTATCGACCCTGCAAAGATAGCTGAAATTTTAATGACAAGGCAGTGAACCCTGTGGCCTGTTGTAGTTTCAAAAAGATAGGAGGCTGAATGTCCCGTATATTGGTAGTAGATGACTCGAGTTTCATGCGCAAACGCATAGTGGAGGTCCTTCTGAAGGGTGGTCATGATGTAATAGGTCAGGCCGAAAACGGAGAGCAGGCGATTGCGCTCTATGCGGAATTGCTGCCGGATTTTGTGATCATGGATGTTACGATGAAGGGTCTGGATGGTGTGGAGGCTGCAAGGCGCATAAAAAAACAGCGGCAGGATGCAAAGATCATATTTATGAGCCTGGTTTCCGACGCAGAGATTGTGGAACAGGCAAGGGCCCTTGGCGCAGTGGCGTTTCTGAGAAAAGACGAATACGACCGCTTGCTGTCCTTACTATAGATTTTTATAGGTGAATGAGATGCGAGTCAAATCCATCATTGCTGAATCGAGGAGGAATCATGGCTGTTGACAAGGAGATGCTTAAGGAGTTTGTGGCCGAGGTAGAGGATAATCTGCATGAATTGGAAAACAATCTTCTGGTGCTGGAACATGATCCCGCCAATCGTTCCCTGCTGGATGCCTGTTTCAGAAACACACATACAATAAAGGGTTCCTCTGGTTATATGGGTTTCACATCCATGGCCAAACTGGCTCATGCCATGGAGGACATGTTCGATCGCGTCAGGAGAGGTGAGGCTGCTATCGCCGAACCAGGCATGGCCCTTATATTTCAGGGGGTTGATGCCCTGAAAACCCTTTTGAAGGAGTTGGAGGCGCAGGGTGAGGAAGTGACGGATGTTTCAGGCCTGAACGCGAGATTTGAAGAATTCGGCAGGCAACCTGCGGAAAAGGCAACAGAGGCGTCGTCCTCATCTGTTTCAGGTGTCGAGGACTCTGAAAAAATGCAGGTCCTGGAACAGACCTCCGACGCGGTGAGTGAAAGCGATGAGGACGAGGAACTCTTGTCCATTTATAAAGATGAACTCAAGGGCATGCTCTGGCAGCTTTCCACCCTGTTGCAAAACGACCCTGCCCCTAAAACAGAGGTCATGCGAATCATCTCCGACATAGAGCGAATGACAAACTATGTAGGCATTGAAGACCTGCTGGAGGCCCTGAAAAAACACAGCGGCACCATCTCTGAATGGGGGGAGGAGATCTCGCGCAGTGACCTGGAAAAACTCTATCAAGACCTGCTGGACCTGTTCAGGCCATTGATCGGAGAGGTGGAAGACATCCTGATACAAACCCCTGAGTCATTGCCGGCCTTTCTCGAAGAAGATGATCAGGAACTCTACGGCATCTTTTTAGATTTCGTTGCAGAAAAATCCATGCCATTAGCCAGAATGCCGGAGGTGGCTGATGAGTCATGGATAACTGAGTGCCAGGAATCCATAGAGGCCATACGGAGTTCAGCCCATTACATGGATTACATGGACGTGGTGGCGCTCATGGACGAGTGGATGGAGAGACTGACCGAGGCCCTGACGGCCTGTCATAGCGGTGCATGTCTGGTTACAAGTCCACTTCAAAATCTATGGGAGAGATTGCAGCAGATGCTGCCGGGTCTAATGGAGAAGTTCGAGGCGATGCATGGTGGGCAGCAAGAGGCATCCATAGGAAGCATTTCCGAGCTCGATGATGTGTTGGATGGATTGTTTCAGGACAATCTGCTGGACACAGGCCTTAAAGAAATGCAGGTCTCACAGGCTGCATCGGATTCAACTGAGGTTATGGAGGCAGAGGAGCACGAAGAGGGGCCATTCTCAGGCAATATCTCCACCGATGACATGGAGGACGGCGCCTTTGACAACGCCTTCAACGATATGCTTGCAGCGCAGTCTGCTGAATCCACCCGGACGTCTATGTCGGCTGGCCAGGAGACAACGCAGCCTTTATCAGCTGACATATCACGGCCGTCAGCCGTAAAGGCATCGGAGACGTCAGGTATCAGGCAGCAGACCGAGGTCGCAGCACCTGCAACCCAGACGGTCAGAATCGATCTGGCCCGTGTGGACCAGCTTTTGGGGGATGTGGGTGAGCTGGTGGTGTTGAGGGCAGGCATGAAACAGATGTCGGATCAGATGAGGGACATTCACCGCTATCTTCTGGGCAAGGGATTGCTCAATAGGGATCTCAAGGCGTTCAAGGACGTCATGATACGTATGGGTGAACAGACCTCTACAATGAGCCGTATCCTGAACCACCTGCAGGACGGCATTATGAAGATGCGCATGCTGCCCATCGGTCAACTGTTCGACAGATATCCGCGTATGGTGAGGGATTTGAGCCAGAAACTCGGCAAAAAGGTGGCATTAGACATCTCCGGGACGGATACCACCCTGGATAAACGTGTAATCGAGCAGATGGTGGACCCCATGCTGCACCTCATAAGGAATTGTGTGGATCACGGCATAGAGGCCCCTGATGTCCGTGAAAAGCTGGGTAAACCTGCTGTGGGCACAATAATGCTGTCGGCATCACAGGAAGGTAACTTCGTTACCATCACCATAATGGATGACGGAAAGGGACTGGACAGGGATGCACTTGTTCAAAAGGCCGTGTCAATGGGCATCCTGTCCGCTGAACAGGCCAGGGGCTTGCCGGACGAAAGGGTCTGGGAACTTATCTTCCTGCCTGGCATCTCCACTGCCATTCAGGTCTCAGATACCTCCGGCAGGGGTGTGGGGATGGATGTGGTCAGAAGGAATGTGGAAAAGATCGGAGGACAGATACAGATATCCTCGACACACGGCAAGGGCACCCGGTTTGTGATCCGTATTCCACTGACACTTGCCATTATTCAGGCGCTTCTGGTCCGGGTGGGGCAGCAGACCTTTGCAGTGCCGCTCTCTGTCATACAGGAGACCATCAGGATTCGTGCCGAGGAGATCAGCAGCATAGAGGGCATGGAGATGTTTTCCATCAGGCAGCAGACGATGCCATTCATTCGCCTGTCTTCCATTTACAGGGGCACAGGGGCCGTGCAGGAACAGGGAAAATTTTTCGTGGTTATGGTGCAACATGGTGAATTTGTTGCAGGGCTTGGCGTGGATGCACTTATCGGCCAGCAGGAGATCGTGATAAAACCATTGGCTGAATATCTGACGGATCAACCTGGTTTTGCCGGCGCCACCATCCTTGGTGATGGATCCATTGCATTGATTCTGGATATCCCATCGGTCATGCAGCGGGCCAGGGCCTTTACGCAATTGAAGCAGCAGGTCATGGAGAAAAAGGCCATCGGCCTGCATGAGGGATACAGCGGCTTCATTCAATAGGCTGCAAGACATCGAGAAAAGGAACCGGCAATATATATGACACAGTACGAAACAGCAGAGGAGGACACTCGGGACGCCTGTCAGGATGCAGCGAACGGCCTTTGCAGGCTTCTCGAGATTATTACAAGGCTCAGGGCCCCGAATGGCTGCCCGTGGGACAGGGAACAGACCCCGCAGTCTGTTATGAAATATCTGCTGGAAGAGACCTACGAACTTCTGGATGCAATCGAGGAGGAGAAACCGGAAGGGGTTGCCGAAGAGCTGGGAGACCTGCTCTTTATGCTGTTGTTCCTGGCCCGTATGTACGAGGAGCAGGGGCATTTTCGTGTGCAGGATGCCCTGGGCATTGCAGCCCGAAAGATGGTGCGCAGGCACCCCCACATCTTCGGTGATACAAAGATAAACGGAACAGCCGATGTCATAGCCAACTGGCAGCGCATAAAAGAACAGGAGTCGAAGGATAAGGGCGTTACTCACAGCGCTCTGGGGAACCTGCCCAAGACCCTGCCTGCCCTGCAATTGGCCTTTCGAGCCGGTGAAAGGGCCTCCCGCACAGGTTTTGACTGGGCCGATGTCCAGGGCGTCTGGAACAAGGTGCGAGAGGAGGAGCAGGAATTGCTTCAGGCCGTTGAGCAAGGGGATGCCCTTGCGGTGCGTGCGGAATTTGGGGACCTGTTATTCACACTGGCAAATATGGCCAGGCATCTTTCAATCAATCCCGAGGAGGCATTGAAACAGGCCGTGCGCTCATTCATGTCGCGTTTTCAGGCAATGGAGGCGTTTTTTGCAAATCAGGGAAGAAAATTGACCGATGTCGGCATTCAGGAGATGGACGAGGTCTGGAAAGCAAGTAAATAAATCATGCAGGCATATAATATGCATTTACCAGGATAATTCGCCTGCACAGGCAGATTCTTCAGTTCTATTGTCAATTGACTTTATCAGACTTTAAGATTAAAGGAGAAAGATATGAAAATTTTGCCTAACCAGTCCAATACGCCCATTGTTTCTTCCAGGCATGGCAATGGATCAGATGCCTCCGGTATCTCTTTCGATGACTTGCTGACCAAGTTGTCGATTGCAGGGCCTGCGTCTGTACAGAATGCTGCTCCCTTGTCTTCCGTCGGCGCCGCTGCCCCTGTTTCCGATGCGGCGCGGTCCGATGCCATGCAGAATGCCTATGACACCCTGGATGTCCTGGAACGCATGGAATGGACACTGACAACCTCCTCAGGTTTTTCCACCTCCGCCAAAGAAACCTTCAGTTCCTTACTGAACGGATTTACAGACAGATTGAAGGCCAGCAGGGACAGTCTGGATGCACACGACCCTCTGGTGGATATACTGAATCAGATCGGCGTGACAGCCGTTGTGGAGCGGGCTCGACTGGAAAAGACAGGGAATCCTTGAGTCGCCTGAATCAATCGGAGGGATAGTTGAATAGTAGTAAGGAGATATATGTTTCCATAGTGGTGCCTGTGTTTAACGAGGCCGCAAATCTGGAGGCCCTGGTGTCGCGCATTGTGGCGGCCATGCGCCCTATGGGGCGTCCATTCGAACTCATCATAGTGGATGACGGCAGCACGGATGAATCCCGTGTCTTGCTAACCAAGATGACCAAATCCATTCCGGAACTCATCGCCATAATGCTGCGCAGAAATTTCGGGCAAAGTGCGGCCATGACCGCCGGGTTCGAACATGCAAGGGGTGAGATTGTAGTGTCCATGGATGGCGACCTACAAAACGACCCGAAGGATATAGCCCGGTTGGTAGCAGTCATTGAAGAAGGTTATGATCTGGTGAGCGGTTGGCGTAAAGACAGGAAAGACCCCTTTATCTCCCGTCGTTTTCCATCGATTATAGCCAATTACCTAATCGGAATGGCCACAGGGGTCAAACTCCATGACTATGGCTGTTCTCTCAAGGCATATCGCAGCGAGGTTGCCAAGAATCTCCTGCTCTACGGTGAACTGCACCGGTTTATCCCTGTGCTGGCGAATTTTTACGGTGTGCGCATAGCGGAAGAGGTGGTGCACCATCATCCTCGCACTCATGGAAAGAGCAAATATGGCATAGGCCGCACGTATCGCGTTATCCTTGACCTGCTTCTCATGCTGTTTTTTCAGCGTTTTGCAACTCGACCGCTGCAATTCTTTGGGGGTTGGGGGGGAGGTATGTTTGCAGGCGGAGTGGCCATCGGTTTTTATCTCACCTGTCTGAAGCTGTTCAATCATCAGGACATAGGCGGCAGACCGCTTCTGATGCTTTCTGCCGTGTTGATCATCTCCGGTTTGATCTTCATCTCCATCGGGCTTCTGGCGGAACTCATGGTCCGCACATATTATGAGTCAACGGGCAGGCGTATCTATTCCATCCGTGAGGTGGTGGGCGGTGGCGCCCCGTCTTCCCTCTCCTGATTGTATCCATTAAATGACATTGGAAAAACAGACCGCAAGGTCATCAAAGACCTTAAAATTCCTTTTAAGGGCGTGTATAAGTCTTTGTATTCTGGTGTTTTTTTTGTATCGCGCCGATATCTCCACCATCAGAAAGCTCTTAAGCAGCGTGCATTGGACAGTCTGGTTCGAAGGGATTTTCATGTATCTTTTGGCCCAGATATTGAGCACCCAGCGCTGGCGTTATCTGGCCCATGTTATGGGCTTTTCCGGAGGCTTCTTACGTTTCTTGACCATGTATTTTACGGGCATGTTTGCCAATCTTTTTTTGCCGAGTAGTGTGGGCGGAGATGCCGTGCGTGTCCTGATGCTGGCCAGGCGTTTCAGGGATGTGCGCGGCATTCTGAGTGTGTTGCTGGATCGCGGTATAGGTCTGTTTGCCATGTTGCTGCTGGCCGCCTTTTTCAGCCTGATGCCTGTTGTGGGGCTTTCGGTCCCGTTGAGTTTTTTTCTGTGGTCCTCCGTGGGTTTTCTGATGCTCGGGATGATGAGTTTCCCGTTGTTGTCCAGCCACCTATCAAAACGTTGGCCTGGTCTTACGGAATATTTTTCCCCGCTCTTGTTGCTCTATACATCCAGACAAGCCTGGTTTTGGTGCCTTTTTATCTCATTGCTGATTCAGATGTTGGGCTTTCTGATAGGCTTTGTATTCGTTTCGGCCATACAAATGCCCTTGACCTTCAGTCAGGTTGCAGTGTCTCTCAGCCTGGTGACCCTGTTGTCCCTGTTGCCTGTAAGTCTGAACGGTCTTGGACTCAGGGAGGGGGGGCTGGTATATCTCCTGGCTGTGTGGGGCATCCCCCAGGAACAGGCCTTGACGCTTGGATTGTTTTTGTTTGGTGTTCAGTGTGTATGCAGCCTGTTTGGTGGTTTTTTTTATGTAGTTGCATGGAAAGACCATTGAGATCAGTGCGTCCGGCTGATTTTTTCGCAGAACGGCAGCGGGATTGTGTCATTCAGTCCGTGTGATCGAGGAGAAAGATATGACCCATGACATACTGTCTGAACAGGGCCGTCAATGGCCGGTATTGGTTTTTTTGCTGTGCCTGCTGGCCTTTAAAGTCCTTTTTATTGTGTTTTCGGCCCTTGAGTTGTCGCCGGATGAGGCGTATTACTGGGATTGGTCCCGGCATCTGGCGTGGGGTTATTACAGCAAGCCTCCCATGGTGGCATGGCTCATGGCGCTTTTCACGAAGTTGTTCGGGAATAATGAAACAGGCGTGAGATTGCCTGCCGCCCTCTTGAGTGTCACAGGTCTTTGGTTTGTCTATAAACTGGCAAGGGAATTTTATTCCGAACGCGCGGCCAGGTGGGCGCTGCTGTCTGCCACTCTCGCTCCGGGTGCGGTGGCCATGTCATTTATCATGACCATAGATGCGCCCCTCATCTGCTTCTGGAGTATAGGTCTTTATGTATTCTGGAGGGCATTACAATCATCTGGTTGTGCCTGGTGGCTTTTGACAGGCGTTGTAGTGGGGCTTGGTCTGCTCAGCAAGCAGACCATGGTGGCCTTTGGTGTGTGCGCCTTTCTTTTTATGGTGTTCAGCCGGTATCGACGGCTTCTTCTGACGCCCATGCCGTATCTGGCAGCCGGAATCGCCTTTGTGATGATTCTGCCCACATTGTGGTGGAATTACCATCATGAATGGATTACCTTTCAGCACACGGCGCATCATTTTGAAGGCCTGAAGCAACCCCGTGTGTTCGACATTTTGGGTCTGCTTGGCCTGCTTGGGACACAAATAGTCATCATGTCGCCGGCTACAGGGATTTTGGCCATTTTCACCGCAGGCAGAATGGCCGTGGCATGGAACAGGCTGCGGGCAGAGGAGCACTATCTTTTTTTCTTTGGCCCGCTTCCGTTTTTTTTGACCATGCTGCTTGCATTGCGGCAGGATGTAAACGCCAATTGGCCTGCCCCGTTTTGTTTGACCTTTTTTCTGTTGCTCGCAGGTGAGTGGGATAGGGTGAGTGCCGGAGTCTCAGACCGTCTCATCTCATGGTTCAGACCGTCTGTGGCCGTTGGGCTTGTACTTGCCGTAATTATACATGCAGTGCCTTTTTTGTTATCAGCCAGTGCATATTCAGGCGGCAAATGGGATATGACGGCCCGTCTCAAGGGCTGGGAAGACCTGGCTATGGAGGTGCATGCAAGATTGACTTCAATACAGGGAGAGCCTCCTTTCCTGCTGTCAAATAGAAGGCAGGTCGTCAGCGTCCTTGCCTTCTATCTGCCTGGCCAGCCTCAGGTGCTCTGCTGGCCAGAACCCGGCAGAATCAGAAATCAGTACGACCTCTGGCCTCAATTTGCAGACAAAAAAGGCCATAGCGCCCTCATCGTCCTTGAGCACAAGGACCCTGTCCCTTCGGGCATGGCGCAATCCTTTGATGAGATTTTGGAATTGCCTGATATAGAGATATCTTTGGGACAACAGACAAGGCGTTATCGGGTGCTGTACGGCAGAGGTTTCCATTTAGCGGAAGCCCCTTGAGTGAGTGCCCGAAACAGCCCTCGTCACCGGAGCGTCTCCTTTTCGCGGGATGTAAGTTCTCAATAGTTTTTTATTCTCAAGTTTTTGTGCGTTTTTCCACTTGCATGTCCTGCCAAATGACGCTATCCTTGCAATTACTGAATGCATATTCAGTAATTTCGTTTTGGTACGTGATGAGTTAGCTTATGAAAATAGCCGATAAACATTCAAAAATACTGCAGGCATCAATAAAGGTGTTCGCCCAAAAAGGTTTTTATAACGCGCGCATTTCCGAGATCGCTCAGGAAGCGAATGTGGCGGACGGCACCATCTATCTCTATTTCAACAATAAATACGACATATTGATAACAATTTTTGAGGAAGAGATAGGAAAGATCATAGCAAAGGTCAAGCAGGAACTGGCCAATGTGGAGGATCCTGCCGAAAAACTGTATAAATTTGCCTTGATACATCTGAACATTGTTGAAGAGAATCAGGACCTGGCGGAGATCATTCAGGTGGAGCTGCGCCAGAGCAGTAAATTTATCAAGGAGTATCGAAACAAGAAATTTGCTGAATATCTAAATATCATATCTCAAATAGTGAGACAGGGGCAGGCTGCCGGGGTCTTTCGCCAGGATGTGATGCCAGGCATCTTCAAGCGTGCCTTTTTCGGGGCATTGGATGAAATGTCACGTTTCTGGCTGTTGTCCAGTAAAAAGAAATATACGGTGAATCTCGCTGCGAGACAGATCAGCGATTTTTTTTTACAGGGCATTGCCAGACAGGTGCCCGGCCGGACATCTGCCCTGAATGATGATTCCAGTGTCTCTCCCAAACTCTTTTCCGATGTAGTCACAGTATGAATCAGGCACATGGTGAGTGCCCCTCTGGGGTGGGCCGGAACGGGCCTGGTTTGTGCTACAACCATTATTTTTGGCCATTATGATATTCGGGATATCGGGGCGCTGGTCTGTTTCAGCCTGAATGCCGTGCGCCGGCTTTCCTGCGGGAGCCTTGAAAAATTAGAATTTTCGTTCGAGAACAAGGCGCGCTGAAAGGCGAAAAAGCGGAGCTGCCTGCCTGTACGTTGCACGCAGACAGGTATGTGAGCATTTTTCGCCGACGAGCAACGCGGTTATCGGGTGAAAGGGCAATTTTTCAAGGTTCCCCTATATCAATTCTCTCAAAATAGCTTCCAGCTTGTCCAATGCCTCCGGCAACTTGTCTTTGAGCGGCCCTCCGGCCTGGGCCATATCAGGCCTGCCTCCACCTTTGCCGCCGATCACCGCAGCCAGGTCACGAATGATGTCGCCGGCCTTCAGGCGATTCACCAGGTCCTTGCTCACAAAGACGGTCAAAAAGGCCTTGTCTTCGGCCCTGGCCCCCAGCACAGCCACGCCTGTTCCGATTCTTTCCCTGTATCTGTCCACTAACTCGCGCAGCAGTTTGGGATCTGCTCCCTGCACCTCCACTGCCAGCAGGTTTATTCCGTTGATTCTGGGCATATTCTGAAGGGCGTTTTCAATCTCATGCCCGACTTCCTTTCCGGCAGATGCAGCCTGCCTCTTTTCCAATTCCCGCATGCGATCCTTCAGCCTTTCGATGCGGTCAGGCACCTCAGCGACAGGCGCCTTGAGAGCGGCAGCGGCCTTGTGCAGGACATCCTCCAGGGAGTGTAACCACTCCAGGGCATGACTGCCTGTGACGGCCTCTATGCGTCTGACACCGGATGCCACACTGGATTCCGCCGTGATCTTGAAGAGACCAATGTCTCCGGTACGTTTCACATGGGTGCCGCCGCAGAGCTCCTTGCTGATATCGCCTGCCTGGACTATCCGTACCATTTCCCCATATTTTTCACCGAAAAGGGCGGTTGCACCCTGTTGTATGGCATCCTTGTAGGGGACGATGCTTGTTTGCACATCCAGATTCCTTCGAATCGAGGCATTGACCCTTTCTTCGATTCCGCGTAGTTCTTTTGCTGAGAGCTGGGAAAAGTGATTGAAATCAAAGCGCAGTCTTGCAGGTGATACCAGAGAGCCGGCCTGTTTCACATGGGGACCCAATATATTCCGAAGCGCCTCATGCAACAGATGCGTGGATGTGTGGTTTCGCGCTGTGTCCTGGCGTTCCGATTCATTTACAATGAGCCAGACCATCTCGTTCAAGTGCAGGCTTCCTTCGATAACCAGTACATGGTGCAGGGTGTGGTTGTATATGCGAGTGGTATCGGTTACGGATGCCTTGTCGTTCCTGTGGGAGATAATGCCTGTGTCGCCTTGCTGGCCGCCTGATTCCGCATAAAACGGTGTTGCGACCGTGACAATAATACCCTTATCGCCTGCATTCAGCCTGTCGATGCGTTGTCCGTTCTGATCCATCATGGCTATGATCTGGGATTCGATGTTCAGATAGTCATAGCCCAGAAAGACCGTGGCCGGCATATCCTTCAGGAACTGCATGGAAGGGGTCTGGCCCGTCACGGCTGTGAATTTTTGTTCCTTTTTGGAACGCTCCCTCTGTTCCTGCATGGCCTTTTCAAACCCGGTTGAATCCAGGGCTAGGCCCTCTTCCTTGGCCACATCCTGCAGTATATCTATGGGAAAACCGTAGGTGTCATAGAGTTTAAAGGCAAATTCTCCAGGAATGATGCCATGTTTTCTGAAGTCCTCCAGGCGGTCCTGAAGCAGATTGAGGCCGAAATCCAGGGTTTCCCCGAACCTGAGTTCTTCTCTGGTGACAACCTGGTCTAATCCAGCGCTTTCCTGCACGAGTTCAGGATATACCTGCCCCATGTCCTCGATAACCGCCTGAATCACTCGGGCCATAAAGGGCTGCTGTAATTCCAGCGCCCTGCCGTAACGAATGGCCCTGCGCAGAATGCGGCGCAGGACATAGCCTCTGCCTTCATTGGAAGGGACTATGCCTTCTATGCCCAGAAATGCTGTGGTCCTGGCGTGATCGGCTATGACCCGCATGGCCACATCCACCCTGGAGTCCTTGCCGTATTCCTTGCCGCACAGCTGAGAAACGGCTCGAATGGGGGCTGCAAACAGGTCGGTATCGAAATTACTGTGCTTGCCCTGCACCACTGCTGTAATGCGTTCCAGGCCCATGCCAGTATCAATGGATTGTTTGGGTAAAAGGGTCAAAAATCCCTCTTTGGAGCGGTAAAACTGCATAAAGACCAGGTTCCAGAGCTCCAAAAAGCGGTCGCAATCGCATCCCACACGGCAATCAGGCCTTTTACAGCCCACATCCTCGCCCTGGTCTATGAGTATCTCGGAGCATGGACCGCAGGGACCCGTATCCCCCATGGCCCAGAAGTTGTCCTTTTCGCCCAGCCGCACCACCCGTTCCGCTGGAATGCCGGTGATGGCAGGCCAGAGCCTGGCCGCCTCGTCATCATCCTTAAATACGGTCACCCAGAGCCTTTCTTTGGGCAGGCCTATGACCCCTGTGAGGAACTCCCATGCAAAGGCGATGGCCTCTTTCTTGAAGTAGTCCCCAAAGGAAAAGTTCCCGAGCATCTCAAAAAAGGTATGATGCCTGGCTGTATAACCCACATTTTCCAGGTCATTGTGCTTACCACCTGCCCTTACACACTTCTGGCAGGAGGTGGCCCTGGAATAAGGGCGTTTTTCCTCTCCCTGGAACACCCGCTTAAACTGCACCATGCCTGCATTGGTAAAGAGCAGGGTTGGGTCGTCGATGGGCGTAAGTGCAGAGCTCGGTACGATCTCATGGCCTTTGGATGCAAAATATTCGAGAAAGAGCCTTCTTATCTCAGCGCCGGCAAGATAGTGCATACTGTCAATTTTTTCCTTTCCTGTAACGCAAATGTCTATTCGCTTTGGTTTGTTATTCCTCTTCAGGCAGATTTTCTGCTATGGAAAAGGCTACTGGTTTGGTGCTGCAGGTCTCCCGTATCTGCTGTTCTATCTTGGCCAGGATATCCGGATGGGCCTTGAAGTACTGCCGTACATTTTCCCTGCCCTGGCCTAACCGTTCTCCCTGATAGGAGTACCAGGCCCCGCTTTTGTCAATGATATTCAGCTCAGTGGCCAGGTCCAGAGTGGATGTCTCACGAGAGATGCCCTCGCCATAGTAGATATCGAAGGCAGCCTCCCTGAAAGGCGGTGCGATCTTGTTCTTGACGATCTTGACCTTGGTGCGGTTACCTATGGTATCCATTCCTTCTTTCAGAGGAGTGGAGCGCCGAATGTCCATGCGCATGGTGGCATAGAATTTCAGGGATACACCACCTGTGGTGGTCTCAGGATTGGGCCCGTAGGCCCCGATCTTGACACGCACCTGATTGATAAAGATGAGGGCGGTCTTGGTGCGATTGAGATTTCCTGCCAGTTTTCTCAATGCCTTGGACATGAGCCGGGCCTGCAGGCCCACCTGCTGTTCCTCCATATCGCCTTCGATCTCCACCTTTGGCACCAAGGCAGCCACAGAGTCCAGCACAATGACATCCACTGCCCCACTTCTGACCAATGAGTCCACAATTTCCAGTGCCTGTTCCCCGTAATCGGGCTGGGACACCAGCAATTCATCTATGTTGACCCCCAATTTTCTGGCATAGATGGCATCCAGGGCGTGCTCTGCATCCACAAATGCGGCTATGCCGCCTAATTTTTGGGCCTCTGCTATTATATGCAGGGCCAGGGTGGTTTTACCGGAGGATTCAGGGCCGTATATCTCTGTGATACGGCCTCTTGGAATCCCCCCAACGCCGGTGGCCAGATCAATGGCCATGCAGCCGGTGGGGATGACGGCTATATCCTCCACGCCGCTCTTGTCTCCTAGCTTCATGATGGCGCCCTGGCCAAACTGCTTCTGTATCTGTGCCATGGCTATTTCAACGGCCTTTTTTTTGTCCTTCACTATTGGTTCAGGCATATTCAACTCCTTGAATTGTCTTTTTGAAATAAATAGGCTAATCATAATGTTCAAGCCCTATTCCGTCAAATACATTCTTGAGATGATTTACTATGCCTGATACTCACACAGCCATACCCTCAACCCAACAGTCACTTGTGGCATCCCTTCAACAGGGCAGGTTTTACAGCCTCTATGTGCTGGCGGGTGAAAGGACATTCACAGCCCCAGTGGTGCAGACACTCCTGCAACACCTGCTCACAGAGGAGGAGATGCATACCAACTTGGAGGTCCTGGATTCTGAACACTATTCGCAGGCCCTTCTTTTGGAATTGCTCCAAACCATGCCCCTCTTCGGCGGCAGAAAGGTCGTGCACCTGAAAGACCCGCCTTTTTTGAGCACCAGGAGGCAGGCATTCCATAACACTCCAAAAAGCGATGAAAAAAACCTGCAGGAAGGGCTTTTTTCCGTCATAAAACGGCTAAATTCAGCATCCATGGTGCTTTTAATCGAGACCACTGAATTAGACCGCAGGTCTAAGTTTTACAAAGGATTCAGTGGGTTAGGCCCTGTTCTATTCTTGGGTACGGTGGAAAAGGGGCTGCAAGGTATGCAGGATTTTATCTCCAGCTACCTGGCAGGACATGGCAAACGTATGGACAAACAGGCCATGCAGTCCCTTTTGGAGGCGATTGGCACGGAAGACCTCATTGCAGCCACCAAGGAATTGGACAAACTCATCTCAACGGCGAACCAAAGGGAGCTCATCACCGCGAATGATGTTGAAAATGTGGTGGTCAGGCACAGAATGGAGCAGGTCTATCAGCTCACCGAGGCCATGGCCATGGGCGATGCAGGAACTGCGCTTAAGAGCCTTCACGCCCTGCTGGAACAGGGGCAATCCGCCATTCTCCTGCTGCACGGCCTTGTCAATTTCTTTAATCAGATGCTGGTGATGAGTGAATTCATTGCGAGCCTTCCGCATGGTACCGCCTCCGGCAACCTGCGATTCGATGCCTTTGAAAGACAGGTCTTGCCCGGGTTCAAGGCCTTTTTTCAGGACAACCCACTGGAATTTCTTCAAAAGGTCCCTCCCTACGGGCTTTATAAGGCATACCTCCATGCCTTTCGCTACGACCGCAATAGATTGCTCTCCATTCTACCGGAACTTTTAGAGGCGGATCTGGCCATCAAGGGTGAATGGAGCACAAAACCTGAAATCCCTCTGGAACGACTGGTGTTGCTGGGCATGGGGAATGGGCATTGAAAGAAGTTACAGCCCTTGAAAGAGTATTTGGCCATCGAAATCCAGAATCAAGGTCTCTAAAACAACTTTAATATCAGAAGGCAGCCATGCCTTCAGCGACGCTGTCATGCGTCGTCCGATTTCATTTATTACATCGCTGCATGAGGTAGAACGTCTGAGGATCTCCAGGGCATGTCTTGCAGTGTTGGCATGTCGGAGTTTCTTCGCCAAGCTGCCTGTGCGGGGCACGCAGACAGGTGAGCCATTTCCTGTGATTTCATGGGCCAATTTTGCCAGAAACTCCATGTCCACAGCACCCTGGGATGCGTGTGTCTGGCCCATGCCTTGGGCCATCTTCAGCGCCTTGCCTATGAAGCACACGGTGCTGATGCGCTCAAAGCCCAAATGAGCGGCAAATTCCAGGCTGAATTTCACATAATCCGCCATCTGCACAAAGGCCTCTTCCTGTAGGCCATAGTGTTTCTGTGCAAATGCCTCGCTGGTGGTGCCTGTGCAGAGCACCACATGTCTCACGCCACAGGCCTTGGCAACCTTTAAGGCGGATGCGATGGTAGCCCTGTAGGCACCGTGTGAAAAGGGTTTGACGATGCCTGTGGTGCCAAGAATGGAGATGCCGCCCAGAATGCCGAGCCTCGGGTTTAGGGTCTCTTTGGCCAACTCTGCACCCTTGGGCACGAATATCTCCACTACCAGCTGAGCAGCCTCAGAATAAACGGCCGTTTTTGATTGAAGAGCCGTGAGCACAGAGGAGACCGCCTCGCAGATCATGCGCCTGGGCACAGGATTTATGGCAGGAAGACCAATGGCCACAGGAAGCCCGGGCTTAGTCACTGTGCCCACACCCATGCCACCCCGCAGGTTCATGAGCAGCCCTTGTCCCAGTTCCTCATAAAATCCCTCGCCCTTTATGGCCTGAAGCGGTTCCCACCAGGCCGATGCGCCTATCTCGGCCAGGTGTGTGACATCCGGGTCATCCCCGCCGTCTTTTATCACCACGCAGACCCCTCTTTCGTCTTCTTTGGTCCAGCGAATGGGGCTGACCGAAAGAAATCTTCCGACGGGCAACCTGATGGTGATGGGAGGCCTGCATTCAAGCCCCAAAAGCTGCATGACAGCCCCCTTGGCCGCAATGGCGGCACTGGCGCCAGTGGAAAAACCCTTGCGCAATCCTGTGTGAGCCTTGTCGGTGGTCATAAGAAGAAAGAGGGAATGCCCCTGTAACGAACCATCATTGCAAGAATCAGGGCCTTTTTATGAGTAAGAGGGAGAGATATGGCAGTTTTTGGCCCTTTAACTGACGCAGATTAGTCACCACCTGTTCCCCCTCCATGCCGCAGCGGCTGATCAAGACGGCATGGTCCAAGAGATTCAGTGCCTCCAGGGTGTCATAGATGTGATTGAAATAACGATATGCCTTCAGCATCACGATGGTATCCGCCACATGGGCGATCTCCTGCAGCTTGGCGCCACCCAGGGCCCCTGAGGTTACAAACAGGCATTCCTCGCCTGAGACCAATGGTATCATGGAGCGACAGGCAGCCGCATTGTAGGATGTGACCCCTGGAATGATCTCCACACGAAATGAGACATCTGTTTCCAGGGCATTCATGGTGTTCAGGAGATAGCTGAATGTGGAATAGGTGAGGGGATCCCCCAGGGTTACAAAGGCGGCGTTCATGGTCTTAAGTGCCGTAAGCACCTCAGAGGCATTGGCGGTCCAGGCCTGCTCAAGGGCCGTCTTGTCCCGAGTCATGGGAAAGGAGAGTCGGCAGACCTCAACCCCCCTCAATCCCCCCTTATCAGGGGGGAAGTCTGTCTTTTCTTGAATATGGGGCCGAATGATTTCGTATGCGATGCTGTAGTCATTGTCCGAGGAGGATGCCGCATAGATTACACCCACCTCTTTTAAAATGCGGGCTGCCTTGAGAGTGAGGAGTTCGGGGTCTCCAGGCCCCACTCCGATGCCATAGAGGGTGTGGACAGGCAGGCCCATCTACTTGATGCCTGCCATGAGCACCGCCTCTGCCGCCAATTGTTCGTCCACAGTGGCCTTGGCAGCCATCTTCCAGAGTGTGCTCTTTCGCTTGATGAGGGTGAGCTCCATGAGAAGCTGGTCTCCAGGCACCACAGGCCTGCGAAACCTGACCTCATCCATTCCTGCAAAGACCATCAGTCTGTCCTTCAGGCCTTCATCCGTCAGTTTGGCAAAGAGGATGCCCACCTGGGCCATGGCCTCTAGAATCAAGACCCCAGGCATAATGGGCTGTTGAGGAAAATGGCCCTGGAAAAAGGGCTCGTTGAAGGTCACATTCTTAAGTCCCGTGATGCTGACATCGGGCTCAAAGGCCAGAATGCGATCCACCAGCAAAAACGGGTATCTGTGAGGAAGCAGATTCAATATGGCCTGTATATCCTTAAAAGTGATGAATGACATAGTGATTACTCCGTTATCAGCAGTCTCCGTTTAATTACTTATTCCTTCCATTTCTCTTGCAACCTGCGCAGGCCTGCCTCCATCTCAGGCAGTTTTTTCAGAAGACCCGCTACGCGCAGCCACAGCCGATGGGGCATGGCCGGCGAACCTGAGACCGTCTCTTTTGCAGGGACATCCTTGGCCACGCCTGACTGGGCGGCCACTTTAACGCCATCCCCCAATTCAATATGGCCTGCAATCCCCGCCTGTCCGCCTATCATCACGCCTGCCCCGATTCGGGCGCTGCCTGCGATGCCCACCTGGGCTACGAGAATACAATGCGGCCCTATTTGAACATTGTGGCCGATCTGCACCAAGTTGTCGATCTTGGTGCCGTGACCTATGCGGGTCTCGCCAAAGGTGGCCCGGTCTATGGTGGTATTGGCGCCTATCTCCACATCATCCTCTATGACAACCCTGCCTGTTTGGGGAATCTTCACATGGCCTGAAGGCCCTTGGGCATAGCCGAAGCCGTCACTCCCTATGACAGCACCGGCATGAATGATGACATTCTGTCCGATGTGCGTGCCTGCATAGAGAGTGACATTGGCATGAATGGTAACCCCGTCTTCGATGGTTACACCATCCCCGATATAAGTAAAGGAATGGATGGTGACTCGATTTCCGATGGTTACATCATTTCCGATGTACACATGGGGTAGAATGGTGACCTCTGGTGAGATGTGGCAGTTATGGCCGACAGTGACCTGCTCGGCAATGCCCTGAGCACAAAATTCCCTTGCATTCAGCGCGGCTGCCAGCATGGCATAGGCCAGATAGACATCCTTTACCAAGATGGCAGGTCTGGAGATGGGGTATGGCCAGGTCTGCGGCAGAATCACGGCGCCTGCTTGCGATGCCTCCACCGCCTCTTTGTATGAGGGATTTACAGCAAAGCTGATCTCCTGAGGGCCAGCCCGATTTAATGCCTGAATGCCGGTGATGGAGAGGTCTTCAGGCCCTTTGAGCTCCCCTTGCAAAAAGGAGGCGATTTTGCCCAATGTGTTGAGTGTGTGCTCCGTAGCCATAGACCGTTAGAAGGTGCCTCCCATTCTAAACTCCCAGTTGCTCTTATCCTCGCCGGGCTTGTTGTCCAGGTTATAACCCCATTCCACTCTCAACGGGCCCATGGGAGAGAGCCAGCGAATGCCCAGACCCACGGATTTCCGCATGTCTGACAGGGTATAGCCCTGGTCTGTTCCCCACACATTGCCCATATCCAGGAATGTGACGCCGTTTAAACCCATGTCCTTGATCAGCGGGAAGATGGTTTCCAGCTGCACAAAGGCCATATCCTCACCGCCGATACGTTCGCCTGTTGCGGGATCGATGGGGCTCACACGACCGGATTTGAAACCTCGAATGGAATCGATGCCGCCCAGGAAGAACTTTTCATAGATGGGCAGCCTGCCGCCGCTACCCTCTGTCACATAGCCTATGCCGCCCCTTGCATGTCCCACCAGGCTCTTCCAGATGGGGTGATAGTAACTCAAGGTCCCTGTCCATTTATAGAAGGCTGCATCGCCACCCAACATGCCGCCTGCATATTCAAATGCCACGGTGTTGTACCAGCCTTTAGAGGGCAGATAGAAGTCATTTCTGGTGTCATAGGCCAGTTTGAAGCTTAGGGAATGGGTGGTGTGGATATTAAGAGAGTCCCGAATGAAGATGGAGGCATTCTCGCTCACATCAGAGAGCTTGGTATAATCCATTCTGGGCGATACAAAGAACTTGAGGTCATCGGTCAACGGATAGCCGAAGGTCAGTTCCGCACCGGTGCTGTCCTTGGTGTAATCGTCGTATGACACCCGCCAGTTATAGAGACTTGACCCGAAATACCACTGGGTGTCAAAGAGGTATGGCTCCGCAAAGTTCAAAGAGAACCTGTTGGTTACAGCGCCGAGGATCCCCTTAAACGAGAGCATTTGGCCCTGGCCCAAAAAGTTTCTCTGACTGATCTCGCCCATAAACATGAGCTTGTCCACGGAGCTGTAACCTGCGCCTATGCTAAAGGTGCCAGTCGGCCGCTCCTTTACCTGCACATCCAGCTTCATGGTATCTTCCTGAGAACCCTTGGTGGGATTCAGGTTGATGTCCTCAAAATAGCCGAGACGTCCCAGACGGTCCTTGCTCTTCTTGAGGTTTGTGGCACTGAACGGTTCGTCTTCATTGACACGCAGTTCGCGACGAATGACCTTGTCGATGGTGCGGGTGTTACCTGTGATCTCTATGCGTTCAAACTTGACCTTTACGCCTGTCTTGACCTCGATAAGGATGTCCACCACCTTGCGTTCGGTGTCCTTGCGAATCTTCGGGTCTATGTCTGCATATGCAAAGCCTTCATCCGCATACATGTCTGTGAGTTTGAGGATGTCCTTGCGCAGTATCTCCTGGCTGAAGATCTTTTCGTCCTTGAGTTGCATGGCGGCCAGAAGCTTTGCATCGTCATGGAAATAGTCCTCCTTGAAGGTGATGGTCCCCACGCCGTAGCGCTCTCCTTCTTCCACAGGAATGGTGATATAGATGCTGCTGCCTTCCCTTTTTACGATGGGCTGACCCACTGTGGCGTCCACATAGCCTTTGTTGTGATAATAAGCCGCTATGCGGCCGGTATCCCTTTCCAGCATATCCGACTTCATGGCGCCGGCATCACCCTTTATCATGGCCATGATGTTCTTGAGGGAAGGATACCAGAAGGGCTTTTCTTCTCCGGTCTCCATGAGGTCCCTCAGTTCCTTGCTGGAGAAGGCCTTGTTGCCCTGAAACTCGATGGATTTGATGGTGACCTTCTCGCCTTCTTTGATGTCGAATGTGATATCAGCGGTATCCTTGGCTGCCGGGGTTACAATGGGTATTATGATGGTGTCTGCATAGCCTTTTTCCTCATACAGGGCCTGAATCTTCTTGATGTTGTCCTGCAGCAGTTTGTCCCGAATAACGGTAAATGGTTTTATGTCTATGGCATCCCGAATCTTGTCCTCTTTGAGAATCTTGTTTCCCGTGATCTTGATCTCTCTCACGGCAGGCTTTTCCCTGACCAGATATGTGATCACCTTACCATTTGGGCCATCCTGAATATCTACTCTCACATCCTCGAAGAAGCCCAGTTTGTAGATGGCCTTGATGTCCTCCGAGACCTTTTTGGAATCGAAGGGCTGTTGATTCTGCAGGGAGATGGCCTGGCGGATGGCATCGGCGTCCACTCGGTGATTGCCCTGCACCACCACATCTGCCACCAGGTCCAGGGATTTGAGCGAATCCCTGATCTGTTGTTCCAGTTCATTTAGAAGGGGTGTCAGGTCGGATGTCTGACCCTGGGCATAGAGGGTGGCTGTCTCTGTGCGGGCGGTTACATTGGCCATGCGCAGGTCCACACTCAAGGCATTGCCCAGTTTGCTGATGCTTCCGTATATCAGATAGTTGATTCTCTTTTTCCGCGCTGCCTGAAAGGCGGTTTCGGTAGGGTCTCCGGTTGTGCCGCCGCTTTCTTCAGCTGACAGGATGGTGATATTCAGGCCTGCTGTCTTGAGGCGTCTGCCCAGACCGTCCATGAGGTCGTTTTGAATGCGGGCACCCTCCACCGGTCCCATGTATATCAGCGGAGCCATTGCAAGGGCGATAGCCTGTGCCTTTTTTTGGCCGGTATCCTTTGAGGATTCAGCGGCCTTCGGGTCGGTATCCGCAGCCGCTGCATGTAACGGCTGGACAATGGACAAAATCGCTGTCAGGCAGATAATCAGGCCTGTCAACAGGTTTTTTGCGCCGGATTTCATCGAAAACGTTTTCATGTTAGTCCTTTATGTTTCTTGTGAGTTCAATGTGCGGTCATTTGTCTGTCCACCGCCCAGGACTTCAATTCTTCATGCGAAAGCTCCATGGCCTTGCCTTCTACCAGACCTATGATGCGGTCCATGCGGGCGGCCAAGGCCAGGTTGTGCGTCACGATTACAGTGGTGGTGCCATGCCGTCTGTTCATTTCAAAGATGAGTTCTGCCACCCGTTCACCTGTGTGTTCATCCAGATTTCCTGTGGGCTCATCAGCCAACAGAATGGCCGGCTGCTTGACCATGGCCCGCGCCAAGGCCACACGCTGCTGCTCGCCTCCTGACAATTCCTCTATGCGATGGTCCCTGCGGCTGGCGAGCCCCATCTCCGAGAGGATTTCATTTGCCATATTCACGGCCTCTGTCTTGTCCATAGCCGCTATCAGACATGGCATGATGACGTTTTCGAGGGCGGTAAACTCGGGCAGCAGGTGATGAAACTGAAATACGAATCCCAGGGTTTTATTGCGGAATCTGGACAGTTCTTCATCGGACAATGCTGAAATATCCTGCCCGAAATGCAAGACAGCGCCTGTTGTGGGCCGATCCAATGCCCCCATCAGGTGCAAAAGGGTGGTTTTGCCAACTCCGGATGCGCCGACAACGGCCACCAGCTCCCCTTTTTCGATGGCGCAGTCGATGTTGGTCAGTGTTTCCACCCTGACACTGTTGCGGATATATGTCTTGGAGATACCTTGCAGCTCAATGGCGGCAGGGGGTGTGGTGTCATGTGTCATTGATGTCTTTATTCTGTCTCCTGTTGCAACAGCAGGGGGCGTTCTGCCCTGTACCAGCCGTCTCCGCGAACTGGTAATGACCGCCTTCGATGCGCAGGCATTTGCCCGTAACTATGGCCTCGGCTATGTGTTTTCTGGCCTCCGTCAGAATGCGGCCGAAGGTCTGGCGTGAGACGCCCATTTTCAGGGAGGCGTCTTCCTGCCCCATGCCTTCCAGATCGCATAACCGTACGGCTTCCAATTGTTCCACTGTGAGGATCTTCTCCTCCAGGTTTTTCATGGGGATGCCACGCGGCTTGAAGTAGGTGGCCACCGGCACCTGTTCCACAATACGGCATTTTGGAGGTCTTGACATATTTTATCCCTTGAGAATGGTTTTAACAGCCTTTATACACCGTTCATTTTCCTCAGGCCTGCCAGCGGTTATGCGAATATATGTTGGGAACCCGTAGGCGGACATGGCCCTGACTATGACCCCAAGCCGCAGCAGCCTTTCATAAACCATTTTAGCGTCCATTGCCATATCCACCATCAAGAAATTGGTCTGACTCGGCAATACACTAAGCCCCATCTGTGTCAGTTCGTCTGTTAGATATGCCATGCCTGACCAGGTTATTTCAAGGGTTTTTTTCAGGTGTTCTGCATCATCAAGTGCGGCCTGGGCAGCGGCCTGGGCAGCGGCATTTACATTGAATGGCTGTCTGACCCGGTCGAGTAAAGAGGCCAGCACTGGGTGCATGACTCCATAACCCACTCGCAGGCCTGCCAGACCGTATGCCTTGGAAAAGGTGCGCATCACCACCACCCGTTCGTCTTTTTTCATGTAATTCAGGCCGGATGGAGTCTCTTCCCTGACGAATTCGGTGTATGCCTCATCCAGCACCACCACTACATGGGCAGGCAGGGCTGCAAGAAAGGCCTCAAACCCCTTGCAATCTATGACTGTGCCCATGGGATTGTTGGGGTTGTCCAGAAAGATGAGGCGCGTGCTGTTGGAGACGGCCTGGGCTATGGCCTTTAGGTCGTGGCGGTTATTTTTAAGGGGAACGATGCGGTTTACGCCGCCTGCGGCCTGTGTGACCTTTTTATACACCAGAAAACTGGGCTCACTGCTGACGACCTCCAGACCAGGCCGAATGAACACACGAGTCAAGAGCTCGATGATCTCGTTGGAACCGTTTCCTATCACCAGGTTTTCTTGGGAAATCCCATGTAGTTCGGCCAGTCTTTTTTTGAGGTAGTAGGCGCTTCCATCAGGATAGCGGTGAAGGCTTAAAAGATGGGCTTGAATGGCCTCAATGGCCTTGGGCGATGGACCGATGGGATTTTCATTGGAGGCCAGTTTGATGGCATTGGTCACGCCATATTCCCGCTGAAGCTCATCCAAGGGCTTGCCAGGCGGATATGGCACCAGTGTTTCCAGAAATTCGGGTATGTCTAATTGGAGTTTCATGGCTGCCTCGAAAAATAAACCATTACCGTTTTACATTTTTGCCTTCTTGCTGGGGTTCTTCATATGTGGTGGAGATTTGAAAGCCATCCACCTCCACGGATGAATCACCGTTTACCACGATGCGCACCTGGTATTCCGTCTCTATGGAGCAGAGTTCCGTGCGCTTGTTGTTGAGCAGATAGAGGGCCAGATGAGGATGAGCGTCTATTGTGAGTGCGGTTATGGCCCTGGCCCCGTGTTTTTTGGCGGTGGAAAGCACCTCGCGAATGCGCCGGATACAGGCGGGCGCCAGGGACTCTGTGGAGCGTAAAATGCCTCGGCCGTTACAGCAGGGGCAGGTCATGAAGCTGGTGACCTGTAAGGGAGAGCCGATCTTCTGTCTGACTATCTCCATGAGTCCGAATTTGGAGATGCGGGAGGTCTCTGACCTGGCCTTATCCCGCTTCAGGCATTCCTTCATGTGTTTTTCTACGCGCTGCCTGTAGGAATTGGAGCGCATGTCTATGAAGTCCACTACGATTATGCCGCCCAGGTCCCTAAACCTGAGATGCCTGGCGATCTCTTCCGCTGCCTCCAGATTGGTCTTCAGGGCGGTGTCTTCGATGTCCTTTTCGCGAATATTTCTGCCGGAGTTGACATCTATGGAGACCAGGGCCTCGGTGGGTTCTATGAAGATATAGCCGCCTGCCGGCAGCTCCACCTTTTTGTGGAATATGCTCTCCAGCTGGGCCTCTATGCCGTAATGGGAGAATATGGGCAGTTCGCCCTTATAGAGCGTGAGGCAGGAGACCTGTTTGGGAGAGATGATGTGCAGGAAGTTCTTGATGGCTGCAAAGGCTGTCTGGTCGTCCACCAGTATCTCGGTTACATCGGTATTCAGGTGGTCGCGCAGAAAACGGGTGATGAGTTCCCTGTCGTGATAGATGAGCGATGGGGTCGGGGCGGATTGGGCCTTTTTCTTGAGGATATTCCAGAAGCGGATGAGATATGAGAGGTCTTTTTTGATCTCCGCTTTTGCGATGCCCACTCCGGCTGTTCGGGCTATGAGGCCAACGCCCTCCGGCCTTTTGGCCTCTGACAGGATGTCCTTGAGCCTTTTGCGCTCCTCTTCATCCTCCACCTTGCGGGACACCCCTAACTGATCCGAACCCGGCATCAGGACCAGGTATCTCCCCGGTATGCTCAGATATGTGGTGACGGAGGGGCCTTTGAGCGGAGTCTCCTCCTTGGCGATCTGCACCAGTACCTCGGTCCCCTTGGGGATCAGGGAGATGACCTTGGATGAATCCTTTTCATAGCCGTAATAGTCGGGATGTATCTCATCCAAAGGCAGATATGCGTTTCGATTGAGCCCGATGTCCACGAAGGCGGCCTGAAGGGACGGCTCTATGTTGGTGATACGGCCCTTGTAGATGTTACCCCGGGTCTGGGAGGCGCCGGTGGTCTCCATCTGAAAGGCCTCCAGCCTGCCGTTTTCCAGAAGGGCGGCCCTTATCTCCTCCCTGCTGTCCACGTTTATGATGATCTGTGAGTTTTTTGAATGGGTTTTCTTTGTCATAAGTTTTGATATTGTAATCTTCAGCAGTTATTGTTGTGAGGCATCCACAGGACGCCGTGGCAATTCCGCCGAGTTTGAAATGAAATAAAAGGTCTTCCCTTCCAGTATGCGACGCTGAAGCATGCCCGTGTCTTCTATGCCTTGCAGCATGTCTTTCAGTGTCTTTGAATCCAGTTGCGTGACCGACATAAGCGCATGAATATCCATGGGCCTTCTGGTCAGCATGGCTGAGATGTCGCCTGCGGTCCACACGGCAGGCCCCCGTTCCTTGATGCGGAAGTCAGCGATGATCTCGGTGTTGCCGCCCAATGCCCCTTGAATCGCCTGGAGTTCCTGCAGGGAAAGGGGCTTGGCCCATTCCACAGCGGGAGGACGGTTCACTGTGTTGAGCTGCACCTTCGCAGGCTGAATGAAGTTGACGGCCTGTTTGAGGGCGTCTATGTCTTCTGGTGCATCGTTTATGCCCTTGACCAGCAGCACCTCCAGCCACATACTGCCCTTGTATTCGAGTTGCAGGTCGTGCAGGCCCTGAATGATGCGCTGAATCGAGAGTTCCTGACACGGCCTGTTGACCCTGCGAAAGGAGGTCTCTCTGGCTGCATCGAGGGATGGGAGCAGAATGTCCGTTTGCGCCACAGCATTTCGCACATCAGGGTCGCTCAGAAGGGTGGCGTTGGTCAGCAGGGCCAGCCGGCCTATTTTCAGCACATCCTTTGCAAAGGAGACCAATCGGCCGAGGTCTTCATGCAGGGTGGGTTCGCCGGATGCGGTGATGGTGAGTGTGTCGAAGTGAATCCCCCTTTTCAGCAGTCCCGCCAGCTCTTCCTGAATGGGCTCTATGGGCCTGTAGCGGTCTTTTTTGCAGGTTTTTTGCAGGGTCGGGCCTAATTCGCAGTAGATGCAGTCCAGATTGCAGACCTTGTGGGGCAGTATGTCCACTCCAAGGGACAGGCCGAGTCTTCTGGACGGCACGGGGCCGAAGCAGTATGTTAACGGTTTATTTTTTGAGGAATCCATTTTAGATTGATTTTAGTGTATAGTTTAACAAAAAGAAAGGTGCAAATATAGCCATATGTCTCAAAATAAGTGGACAAGACAGGATATTCAGCACATCCTCCTGGCTGTTTTTATTACCCTGTTTTTTACTGTGCGCAAAGGCCCGGTAAACGAGGTCATCATCATAATGGCCAAACACCTCTGGGCATACAGCATATACAGCATAGCTACGGTGCTCATCATCGTAGGTCTTACAAAAAAGGTGTTCAAATACGAGGCCAGTTTTCCACAGATGGTGCGCTGGGCCGCTTATTTTGCGGCCTTCTGTGCTGTCACGCAGTTTTTCCATGAGGCCTTTCAGGCGTTTGTGCAGGCCGGCAAGTAGAGAATGTTGACGGAATCCTCTATCAAGGCCTGGATAGCCCTTCAGCATATTCGTGGAGTCGGAAACCTTACCCTGCGCCGTCTGGTGGAGCGGTTGGGTTCACCGGAGGCGGTTCTGGAGGTCAAAAACTGGCATGAGCACGCAGATTGGCTGCCCGCACGTCCGGTTTCCCTGCTATCCGCAGGTCCGGATTGGCGCGAGGCGGAGGCGTCCTGGCGTATTTTTGAAAGGACGGGGACATGGGCGATTTCCTACTGGGACGAGGAGTATCCCGAATGTCTCAGGGGAATCGCCAATCCTCCGGTGATCCTCTATGGCAGCGGGGCAATTTCCATACTTAAAAGGCCTGCCGTAGCGGTCATCGGGGCCCGAAAATGCAGCGTCTATGGCCAGAGGGTGGCTCATGAGTTTGCCGCTGACCTTGCCCGAAACGGTGTAAATGTGGTCTCAGGGCTTGCCGTGGGCATAGATGCTGCCGCACATGAGGCGGCGTTGAGGGCAGGAGGGGTCTCCACAGCGGTCAAGGGCTGCGGTCTGGACGTGTGGTATCCCAGGCATTCCAGGGAGTTTTTGCAAAAGATGCAGACAAACGGCCTGATCTTGAGTGAATTTCCACCAGGAACACCGCCTGAGGCCCGAAATTTTCCCATCCGCAATCGCGTGGTGAGCGGGCTTTCTCTGGGCGTGGTCGTGGTGGAGGCAGGCAGAAAAAGCGGTACCATCATAACCGCTTCGTATGCCATGGAACAGGGTAGGGAGGTGATGGCTGTGCCAGGCAGCGTCCATACCCCAAGCAGCGCCGGTGTGCACTGGCTCATCCGGCAGGGCGCGGTCCTGGTGGAGAATGTGGAAGAGATACTTTTTCAGGTGGGGCTTGCTTGCAGGGGCCGTGAGGACGGGCATGCGGCCGTGGGCAGGCAGGCTGTGCTGAATGAGGCGTTTTCTTTGCATAGAATAGCAATAGACGGCTTGACTCCGGAGGAAAAGCTGGTATGGGATAGACTTTCATCGCAACCCGTACACATAGACGAGCTGGCGGAACTATGCAGCCTTCAGATCTCGGATTTGAGTGTCATATTGTTGCAGTTGGAGCTCAAGGACCTGGTGGAGGCCATGCCGGGCCAGATGTACAGATGCTGTTTGTGATATCGAATTATGGAATGCAGGTGGGAACGAGGGTTCCTGAAGAGATTTTTTGAATAATGAGGCATACAATATGGCAAAAGGACTGGTGATAGTGGAGTCGCCCACCAAGGTGCGCACCCTCAAGAAATATCTGGGTAAGGATTTCAATGTAGCCGCATCTGTGGGGCATATCAAAGACCTGCCTAAAAATCGGCTGGGCGTGGAGATAGACAAGGACTTTGAGCCTGAATATGAGGTGATTCGCGGCAAGGCCAAGGTTATAAAGGAGCTCAAACAACAGGCTGCGCAAGTGGAACACATCTATCTGGCACCTGACCCTGACCGTGAGGGCGAGGCCATTGCATGGCATCTGGCCAACGAACTCAGGGACAGAAAGAAGAAACAGCAGTTTCATCGCGTGCTCTTTCATGAACTCACCGAGCGGGCCATTCGGGAAGCCATGGCCTCTCCCGGCGAATTGAGCCAAAACAGGTTTGAATCCCAGCAGGCCAGGCGCATTCTGGACAGGCTTGTTGGGTATCAGATCTCGCCTATATTGTGGGACAAGGTCAAAAGAGGGCTTTCTGCAGGCCGGGTGCAGTCCGTGGCCCTTCGGCTTATCTGTGACAGGGAGAAGGAGATAAAGGCCTTTACGCCCCAGGAATACTGGACGCTGGATGCCCTGTTGAAAGCGGCCTTGCCGCCTGACTTTTCCGCCCGTGTGATCTCTCACAAGGCCAAAAAGCTTACCTTGAATAAGGAAGAGAACGCACGTAGAGTCGAGGCCGCCTTGAAGCAGGCGGTGTTTCAGGTGGTCAGAGTGCAGAAAAAGGAGCGCAAAAAGAACCCGCCTCCTCCTTTCATCACCAGCACTCTGCAACAGGAGGCGGCCAGGCGGCTGCGTTTCAGTGCCAAAAAGACCATGGCTGTGGCACAGGGGCTTTATGAAGGCGTGGAATTGGGCGCTGAGGGCCCTGTGGGGCTCATCACCTACATGAGAACGGATTCCACCCGCATCAGTCAGGAAGCGGCCACCGAGGCCCGCGAGTGGATTCTGAAGGAATTCGGCAAGGAGTATGCCGAGACCAATCTTGTGCACCATAAAAAGATCGCACACGCCCAGGATGCCCACGAGGCCATTCGTCCCACCTCTGTGTGGCGTCATCCGGAGGCCCTCAAGGGGCTTTTAGACAGGGATGCAATGGCCTTGTATGAACTCATCTGGAAGCGTTTTGTGGCCTCCCAGATGTCGCCGGCTGTTTTGGACCAGACACAGATCGATATAACCGCCGGGGATTACGGCTTGCGTGCAACGGGCACTGTCATGCGTTTTCCTGGATTTACCTCTATTTACACCGAAAAGAAGGATGAGACTGCGGAAAGGCAGGAAAACGTCCCGGCAGCCGAAGTGGACCTGGACGATGCAGGCAAGGTGGTGCTTCCTCCGCTGAAAGAAGGGGATGTCCTGACCCTGAAGGAGTTGATTTCAAGGCAGCATTTCACTCAGCCGCCGCCCCGTTACACCGAGGCCAGTCTCATAAAGGCATTGGAGGAAAACGGAATCGGCAGGCCCAGTACATATGCTGCTATTCTCTCCAATATTCAGAACAAGGACTATGTGGAGATGCGGGAGCGCCAGTTCCATCCCACGGAACTTGGCATGCTGGTGGTGGATCTGCTGGTCAGGCATTTTTCCCAGATAATGGATGTGGGTTTTACCGCAGACATGGAAAGGCGGCTGGATGCAGTGGAAGAGGGGACCGTTTCCTGGCTTGAAACCTTGAAGGGATTCTATGGCAGTTTTCAGGATACCCTGGAAAATGCGCGCGAGCAGATGGTCTCCTTGAAGCGTGATGGCATCAAGACCGGCATCGTCTGTGAGAAATGCGGCGGCGAGATGGTGATAAAATACGGCAAAAACGGCGAGTTTCTGGCCTGTTCCAACTATCCGGAGTGCAGGAATACCAGTAATTTCACGCGAAATGAACAGGGTGAAATTGTGATGGTCAAGGATGCGCCGGCGGAGGACAGGCCTTCTTCCGAGGTCTGCGACAAATGCGGAAGCCCTATGGTCATCAAAAAGGGGCGTTTCGGCGAGTTTCTGGCCTGTTCCAACTATCCGGCCTGCAAAAATACACGGCCCATATCCCTTGGCATTCCATGCCCGAAGCCGGATTGCGGTGGCATGCTGGTCAAAAAACGGTCCCGCATGGGCAAGTTTTTCTATGGATGTAACCGGTATCCTGAATGTGATTTCGCCCTCTGGGACGAGCCTGTTCAGGGGCCGTGTCCCATCTGCAACAACCCTCTTCTGGTGGTCAAATATACGAAAGACGGCAGAAAATACCTGAAATGCCCTGCAAAGGGTTGTAAGTACAAACAGGAGGAACAGGAATGAATAACTGGGACAGGCGAATATGTGACGTTACTCCAGTAGTGGCGAACCTGGTTGTTCGTCCTGTTACGGCAAGAATCACGAGGGTGGCCGAATGAATGACGATACGCCGGTATCTTTCGATGCTGTGCCGGCATTTCCGGATTTCGAGCCCATCGGCCTGAGGCATCGAGTGATGTTTGCTTCTCGAGCCGTCGTATTTCCGCCTGTCTGTTCCGAATATACCTTCACCAACCTCTTTGCATGGACAAAAACCTATGATTACAGGCTGTCGCGTCTGAACGATGCATTGATAATCCGCAAGGGGAGGGGAAATGCCATTAGTTTTTTGCAACCGCTGTGGACAGGGGACCCCTTGGCCGCCGTGCTGGGCTGTAGGGATTTTCTGAGGGATTCAACGGAGGTGTCGCAGCCTTTTCTGGTGATTGAGCGGTGCTGCAAAGACCTGGCTGAAACGATTCAACAAGAGGCGGACGCATTTGGATTGGCTGTCCGGCCTGATCGGGATGATTTCGATTATTTATACGAGATTCAGGACTTGATTGCATTGAGCGGCAGGCGCTACCATAAGAAAAAACACCATCTCAATGCCTTTATCAAGACCTATGAATATGAATATATCTCCCTTGGAAGTCATACCCGTAACGAACTCATTCAAGAGTGCCAGGTATTTGCAGACAGATGGTGCAATGAAAAGGAATGTGAAAAGGACTTAAGCCTTTCCAGTGAAGAATGCGCTGTCTCCCGCATGTTGGCCTTTTTTCATGTTCTTGGCCTGAAAGGCGGTGTTATTCGCATGAATGGAGAGATTGTCGCCCTGACGCTGGCGGAGGCGCTGAATCCGGATACGCTGGTCATTCATGTGGAAAAGGCCGTGGCCGGTGTGCCTGGGCTGTATCAGGCCATAAATTGGGAGTTTTTGCGCCGGGATGGGAGTGGGTACAGATATGTCAATCGGGAGCAGGATTTGGGGGTTGACGGCCTGCGACAGGCCAAATTATCCTATCATCCTGTGAAATTGGTGGAGAAGTACGATATTTTTTCGCAGTAGCCGTAGGGAACCTTGGGTTTCCCAATAAGCCATTTCCGGTTGAAACGGATTTTTTCAGTATGTAAACGGGTCGGGTTTGTTCAAGGTTTCCCGTAGATATTATTTAAATGGAGGTTGTTTCATGTCAGGACATTCAAAATGGAGTACTATCAAGCACAAGAAGGGCGCGCAGGACGCAAGGCGTGGCAAGATATTCACCAAGCTGATCAAGGAGATCATTGTTGCGGCCCGGCTCGGTGGAGGGGATCCGGCAGCCAATCCCCGATTGCGTTCGGCAGTGGCTGCGGCCAGGGCCGAGAACATGCCGAAGGATAACATCGAAAGGGCTATCAAAAAGGGTTCAGGCGGTCTGGAGGGCTCAAATTATGAAGAGATCACCTATGAAGGTTACGGCCCTGGCGGCATAGCCGTGCTGGTGGAATCCATGACCGATAATCGTCAGAGGACTGTAGCCGATGTAAGGCATATCTTTTCCAAACGGGGGGGGAGCCTGGGTGAACCCAACAGTGTGGCATGGATGTTTTCCAAGAAAGGGCTGATCACCATTGAAAAATTCAGGGTGGACGAGGATACCCTCATGGAATTGGTACTGAACGCCGGAGCCGACGACATGCAGGATGCGGATACAGAATGGGAGGTGCATACATCCGTGGAGGCATTTGAGGCCGTACGGGAGGCCATTGAAAAACAGGGTATTCCCATGCTTTCCGCTCAGGTCACCATGGTGCCGTCCACAACCGTTACAATTGAAGATGAAGATGTTGCCGCACAGATCGTAAAGCTCATGGATGCCCTGGAGGACAATGACGATGTTCAGAATGTCTATGCCAATTTCGATATCCCTGACGCTATCATGGAAAAGGTGGGCGGCTGATTGAAGAACGGGCTCATTCTTGGCATAGACCCCGGAAGCCTTGCCACCGGATATGGAGTGGTGCGGGTACTGGGCAACAGGCTGTCCTGTGTGGAGACTGGAGTGATACGTCTTGCCTCGAATGCAGCGCTCGCAGCAAGACTGGAGCGGCTTTATGGGGCATTGCAGGAGATCATTCAGAGACTGCATCCCACGGATGCGGCGGTGGAGACCGTGTTCCAGTCCGTGAATGTGCGTTCCGCCCTGGTGTTGAGCCATGTAAGAGGGGTCGCCCTGCTGGCCGCCGTACACGGAGCCATGCAGGTCTATGAATATACGCCCATTGCCGTAAAGAAGGCCGTGGTGGGTTATGGCAGGGCGGAAAAACAGCAGGTAAGGCAAATGGTCAGGCTGATTCTGGGTACTCAGCAGCCTATGGCCCAGGACGCCTCCGACGCCCTGGCAGTCGCCATCTGTCATGCCAATTCCAGGCCGCTGAATGCATGTGAAAATGTCGCGGGGGTGTGTGAGTGTTCGATTTCATAAGGGGCCGGGTGCACAGATATTGGGAGCAGGGCTTGACCCTGGATGTGAACGGTGTGGGCTACGAGCTTCAGATGCCTGTCTCCAGTCTGTCTAGACTACCGGCCATGGGCGAGGAAGCCGTGATATTCACACACCTTTCATGGAAAGAAGACGGCATATCCCTTTATGGTTTCGATACGATAGAGGCGAGGGACGCCTTTCGAATGCTCATCTCCGTCTCCGGTGTCGGCCCCAAAATGGCCTTGAGCATCCTGTCCATACTGCCGCCCCGTGAACTCTTTTTGCATATAGCGAACAATGAAACCCAGCGCCTTCAGTCCATTCATGGCATAGGGAAAAAGACCGCCGCACGTATCTGCCTGGATCTCAGGGACAAGATCAAGCGGTTTCTCGATGCCGTTCATGTCATGCCTGTGGCACAGACAACCGGCGCTGCGGCCAGGGATGCGGTTTCCGCTTTGGTCAATTTGGGCTATCGCGAGGTGGACGCCGAGAGGGCTGTCATGGAGGCGGTGTCCCTGAATGCAGCAGCGGATATTCAGGGGATTTTGAAACAGGCGCTCAACCTGCTGTCTCCGCTGAACAAGTCATAACGCCATGGAAGAATGCACACCATCCTCACTTGATGCCCGTCTGTTGGACGATGACCGGGTGGCAGAGCCCGGGCTGCGTCCGCGAAGGCTGTCCGAATATGTGGGGCAGAAGCCGCTCAAAGACAATCTCGCCATTTTTATTCAGGCAGCGAAGGCGCGAGGGGAAAGCCTCGACCATGTCCTGCTGCATGGCCATCCCGGCCTTGGGAAGACCACCCTGGCAAACATCATAGCGCAGGAGATGGGAGTGGGTTTTCGTTCCACCTCCGGTCCTGTTATCGAGAAGGCAGGGGATCTGGCCGCTATTTTGACCAATCTTGGCCCAGGCGAGGTGCTTTTTATAGATGAGATACACAGGCTGTCTCCAACGGTTGAGGAGATACTGTATCCGGCCATGGAGGATTTTCAGCTGGATCTGGTCATAGGTCAGGGTCCGAGTGCCCGGACCATCAAGATAGACCTGCCTCGATTCACGCTGGTGGGAGCGACCACCAGGGCCGGTTTGCTGACCCCTCCCCTGCGGGACCGTTTCGGGGTTTCCATGCGTGTGGAGTTCTACTCTGACGAGGAGCTATGTGAGATCATCATGCGTTCCGCAGCCATTTCCCGCATTCAGATCGAGTCTGACGGGGCTATGGAGATAGCCCGGCGTTCTCGCGGCACCCCACGCATAGCCAACCGCCTGCTGCGCCGGGTGCGTGATTTCGCTCAGATACGAGGAAACGGCGTCATCACTCGAAATGTCGCCGAAACCACCTTGACTATTCTTGATGTGGACAAGGAGGGGCTGAACCGCATGGATCGTCTGATTCTGGAGGTTATTATAGATCGTTTCGGCGGCGGCCCTGTGGGGCTGGAAACCATAGCCACCGCGGTTGGAGAGGAAAAGGGTTCCATCGAGGAGGTCCATGAGCCTTTTTTGATTCTGAGAGGTTATCTGCATCGCACGCCAAGGGGTAGAATGGCGACCGAGCAGGCGTATCGTCATCTTGGAAAACTAAAGGAATGATGAAAAATTAGAATTTTCGTTCGAGAACAAGGCGCGATGAAAGGCGAAAAAGCGGAGCATACCCCCTGCCTGCCTGTGCGTTGCACGCAGACAGGCACGCAGACAGGTATGTGAGCATTTTTCGCCGACGAGCAACGCAGTTGTGAGCGAAAGGGCAATTTTTCAATGCTTTCTAAAGGAGTAACGAAATGTCATCACAACAGGATATACCAAGGACATTGTCGCCCGAAGAATTGTGTCGGAGGATCGATCCCGGCACACTGGGCTTTGAAATCCTTCAGGAGTGGCCGCGCAAGGACATGCCTGTCTTGCCGCAGAAACGGGCTGGCCGTGCATTGCAGTTCGGCCTGGGCGTGAATCACTCTGATTTTAATATCTACATAGCCGGGCCGAAGGAGACAGGGCTGCTGGATATGGCCATAAAATATGTGGAGAATGTGGCCAAAGGCAACGGCCAGAAGCAGTATGACTGGTGTTATGTCTATAATTTCAAGGATCCGGACGCCCCTCTTGCGGTGCGTTTGCCCAAGGGTATGGGAAGGGTTTTCAAAAAAGAAATGGCCGATTTCCTTGAAAATCTGCGGTTGCACATACCAAAGGTGTTCGAGGGCGAGACCTATCTCACGAGAAAAGAAGATGTCATACGCGGTTTCAATCAGGACAGGAACCGGATATTCGAGGAATTGGAGCAAAAGGTCGCTGAAAAAGGCTTCAGCCTTCAGGCCGATCAGTCTGGCATGATGGTGATTCCCAACAACCCTGACGGCAGTTTTATGACCCCTGAGGATATCGCCAAGCTCTCGGAGGAGGAACAGAAAAGACTCAAGGACATCTCGCAGGAATTGCATAAGGAGATGGGTGCGGCCATGCGCAAGGTTCACCAACTGGAGCAGGGTGTCAGTGAGAGACTCAGGGACCTGGATAGGGAGCTGGTGGGGCAGACCTGTGACGGGGTGATGGCCGATTTGGTGAAGAAATATGGCGAGCATGAGGTGCTTGCGGGTTATTTGGCGGATTGCAGGGAGGACGTAATCAAGAACATGGATGATTTCAGGCCGAAGGCGGCGGTGCATACGCCGTTCCCGTTTCCCGGTATGGCGCCGTCCTTCATGCAGTATGAGGTCAATGTCATAGTGGATAATGAGGCCACTCGTGGTGCGCCGGTGATCATAGAGAGCAACCCGAGTTATCCAAATCTGTTTGGAGCCGCGGAAAAACGGGCGCAGATGGGTGCCCTTTTTACGGATTTCACCATGATCAAGGCGGGCGCCTTGCACAGGGCAAACGGTGGATTCCTTATCCTCAAGGCCATAGACCTGCTCAAGTGGCCCTTTTCCTATGAGGCGCTGAAAAGGGCCTTGCGTGACAAAAAACTGGAGATTGAAGACCCAGGAGAGCAGTATGGTCTGTTTACTACCAAGACGCTCAAGCCGGGCTCCATCCCCCTGAAGGTAAAGATAGTACTCGTTGGAGATCCGTATCTCTATCAGCTTCTGTATAACTACGATGAGGATTTCCGCAGTCTTTTCAAGGTGAAGGCGCATATGGAAACGGATATGCCGCTGACAACAGAGAATCTGGAAGATTTTCTCGGGGTCCTGTGCGGCATAGCCGGGGGAGATGTTTTTTTGCCGCTTCACAACACGGCCGTCGCCCGTCTGATAGAGTATGGGCTGGAACTGGCCGGCTCCCAGGAAAAGCTGACCCTAAAGACACTGGAGTTGGCGGATCTCCTGCGAGAGGCGGATTTCTGGGCGCGACAGGCCGATGCCGCCCAGGTATCGGATATTCATGTCCAGCAGGCCATAGATGAAAAGATTCGCAGGTCCTGTCTGGTGGAGGACCGCATTCAGGAGTTGCTGATAAAAGATGTCTTGAAGGTGCAGACTACCGGCAGCGTGACCGGTCAGGTGAACGGCCTGGCGGTCTATGACCTTGGTGATTACACATTCGGCAAGCCGTCCCGCATTACGGCCAATATCGCCCTCGGCAAGGACGGAGTGGTGAATATCGAACGGGAGGCATCTCTGAGCGGGAATATACACACCAAGGGGGTCATAATCCTGGCGGGGTATCTGCGTTCCCGATTTGCACGTAAAAGACCGCTTACACTTTCGGCCACCCTCTGTTTCGAGCAGAACTATGGCATGGTGGACGGCGATTCGGCATCAGGAGCGGAGCTTTTTGCATTGTTGTCCGCCCTGGCCGATGCGCCTGTGGATCAGGGGAAGGCCGTGACCGGAGCGGTGAGCCAGAAGGGCGAGATGTTGCCCATCGGCGGAGTAAACCAGAAGATAGAGGGCTTCTTCGACCTGTGCAATCAGCGTGGTTTGACCGGAACACAGGGGGTGTTGATACCTGAGGCGAATGTAAAGGACCTGATGCTGAAGCAGCGCGTGGTAAATGCTGTCAGGGACGGAAAGTTTTATATCTGGCCTATTTCCACCGTGGAAGAGGGGTTGCTGCTGCTGACCGGTCTGCCGGCAGGCAGATTGGAGGAGGATGGCCGCTGGACAGAGGGGTCTGTGTTTGCTCGAGTAGATGCCCGATTGGAGGAACTGGCCCAGGCGGCCAAGGCATTCGGGAGTGAAAAAGGTGAGAAACAGCCTGAGAACGGTCAGACGGGGCAGTAGGGGCAGGCCCTTGTGTCTGCACAAACGAAATTCTCCTCCTGGGGGCATCTTTCGCCCGAGCCGGCCTGCCTGTGCGTTGCACGCAGACAGGGCAAGAAATCTGTGCAAGGAGATATATTATGAGTAATGCGGAGCGTGCTGAAAACAAAGGTCCGTTTTTACATCGTCTGACACGCATACGATTGCAGCTTCGCGCATTGGGCAAGGCCGGTTTTCTGGTGCTTTCTCCGGAAAATCGCAGATATCTCAGCGGGTTTACTGCAGAAGACCCTGACCTTACCGAATCTTCCGGGGCGTTGTTTATATTGGGGAATAGATTGTTCTTGTTGACCGATGGCCGCTATGAGACGCAGGCCAGAGAACAGGCCAGGGACTTCGAGGTGATTGTATATAAAAAGGGCCTGATGCAGATTCTGCCTGAACTCGTGGCCACAAACGGCGTCAAAGGCATTGCCTATGAGCCTGAATACACTACCTGTGAACGCATGAATGCCATGCGTAAGGCATTGCCCGGAATATCTTTTGTGGAATTTGGTGGCCGTGTCGAGGCCATGCGCAGCATCAAGTCTGAGGAAGAGATATGCGCCATTGAGCGGTCTGTGCGCGTCATGGAGCGTGTTTTTGAAGAGATTCATGCAGTTGTGCGGCCCGGCGTGACCGAAAAAGAGATAGCTGCCAGGATCATCGCCGGTCTCTGGAGATATGGTGACGGTCCTTCATTCAATCCCATAGTGGCCTCCGGGCCCAATGCAGCCCTGCCTCATGCACAGCCCACGGAAAGGGTGTTGATGGAAGGCGATGCTGTCATAGTGGATATGGGCGCCAAGGTGAACGGTTATTGTTCCGATATGACGCGAACCATTTTCCTGGGGGAACCCAAGCCCCTGTTGCGTGAGATATACAGGGTTACGCGGCAGGCGCAGATAGCTGCCCAGGCCGGCATAACTTCAGGCATTACGGCCAAAAAGGCCGACGGGATGGCAAGACAAGTGATAGAAAAGGCAGGTTACGGCAGATATTTTGTCCATTCCCTTGGCCATGGCGTGGGTCTGGCCGTGCATGAGCGGCCCTCGCTTTCTCCAAGGAATTTGAAACACCTGCGAGCTGGCATGGTGGTGACCGTGGAGCCCGGTATCTATCTTCCGGAAGAGGGGGGGGTCCGCCTGGAGAATATGGCCGTGGTGCAGGAGGTCGGGGCTCGTATTCTGAGCAGGGAACAGTGGCTTTATGACTTTTGAACAGCCGTCGCCCAGTGAGTCTAACAGTGAAGGGCCTTTGGATTCAAACGAAGAAGGGCAGGGTTTGCCCCTAAACGAACATCTTGTAGAATTACGGCGAAGGCTCATACACTCCATTCTTGCACTGGCTGTGGGATTCGGAGTGGCCTATTATTTCATCGACCCCATATTCGATGCGGTTGCAAGGCCTTTGAAACAGGTCCTGCCAACGGGTTCGGACATTATCTTCGTGGCATATTCAGAAGGTTTTTTTGCATACCTGAAACTTGCCTTCGTATGCGGCATATTTCTGTCCTCTCCGGTAATCCTTTACGAAATATGGGCGTTTATAGCCCCCGGCCTTTACAGCCACGAAAAACGTATCGTCCTTCCGCTGGCATTTATTTCCAGCCTGTGTTTCATCGGGGGCGGAGTGTTCGGGTATTTTGTGGTGTTTCCGGCGGCCTTTGGATTTTTTGCCGGCTACAGTGGTGCAGGCCTGAGGCTCATGCCAAACATCACGGAATACCTGTCATTTGCCATACACCTGCTCCTGGCATTTGGCCTGGCCTTTGAATTGCCTGTTTTCATGCTGTTTTTGGGGATGATGGGTATTGTTCGGGCTGAATGGCTGAGAAAATGGCGGCGCTATGCAATCCTAATAGCCTTTATAGTGGCTGCAATTCTGACGCCTACGCCTGACGTGGTGAACCAGATATTGATGGCAGTGCCACTCATCCTGCTTTATGAACTGGGGATATTGCTGGTCTGGATGGCCGATACCTTTATGCCGCGCCTGAAGAAGCCGAATAACGACACGCAAAATGCCACACCAATTGTATAGCCTGTGGAATACAGCCTGACTTCGAGATGTCTTTGAAAAAACTGAAGAAGAAGGTGAGGACAGGCCGCCACCTGTCCTCATATGTTTTCGTCCTGTATTGAAACGGATGTTGCTGTCCGAGGCAATATTTCCGTTTATACGCATTTACTCAAAGCAAGCAACGTGCCAATTTTGCAATTTTAGTCGGTTTATTTTAATTATGTCAATTAAACCTGATAGTTGTATTTTGCCGACGCCGTAATGTCCTATCTTCTCAATAAAATAAGACAGACAATATAAAAAGGCATGGGCTTAAAATTAGCCCATCTGTGTGATGAGCATGGCGTAAAACGTGTTGCGTTATGATTTATGGTTTTGTTCTCGTTTTAATGAGTTTCAAATTGTAACAATGTGCGGCCATTTTGTAATTATTTGCTTTAATTACAATAAGTTAGCCTTATCTTTTAATTTTTTGTTCAAAAATGTCATTAGATGAGCCTACTTCCCGTTTGTATGTTTTGTCTAATACGGGCCCCAGTTGTCCTGATAACAGGCATTATTATTAGGCATATTTTGCGCCATTTTAGTAGCTGCTTCTGTGTAAAATCTAAAAATGTATCTTTTAGAGAGTATGGATGTTATTTTTTTCTTGACAATTTCAATTTCCATATTTATTTTCAAAATCATGAAAAATATCTCGTCATATAAGGGAGGGACTTCCAATGGATTCATAAAGTTTCTTGCCGGCCATAAAAAATGACATGTTGTTTGTTGTGTACCTTCGAACCAGCCGCTACTGGTGATCAAAGGAGTTAAAAATGAAAGGTATAATCTTTTTCGTCCTGTGGATTAGTTGTACTGCTCTTCATACGTTTTATGACCTGAAGATCAAGCCCGTTCTCAAGGAGAAAGCCAAGGAATGGGGTGAGTACATTTAAGTAGTTCGTTTTTCCGTCTAAAGTCTATTCTATCTATTTATTAAAGGAGGATGTTTGTTATGTCCGAGGTAAAAACAGGGGTATTAGAAGGTGGTTTGGTTTCCACAGCGTCCAAGTCTTACAACGCAGCCATTGCATTTTTTGGTTTTTTGACTGCGGTCGGGGTGGCCTTTGGTATTCATGCCTTTTTCGCAGGTCATGAACAGACCTACGGAGTTACTCGTGAAGTGCCGTGGGGCCTTCTTATCTCTACTTATGTCTTCTTCGTCGTTACGTCCACCGGTTTGTGTCTTGTTTCATCTATAGGTCACGTCTTTGGCAATGAAACCTTCATGCCCATCGCAAAACGCTCTGTCTTCCTGGCCATCGCTACCATTATAAGCGGTTTTATGGTGATAGCCTTTGAGATCGAAAGCCCTTGGCGTATGGCTATCTACAATGTGCTGACCCCGAATCTCACATCTAATATCTGGTGGATGGGCACCCTGTACGGCGCATATCTCTTCTTCATGCTCATTGAGTTCGCCTTGTTGCAGGTCGGCAGGCACAAACAGGCTGCCATGTTTGGTCTGATGGGGGTTGTAGCCGGTGTGGCGGCGCACAGCAATCTCGGTGCGGTTTTTGGCCTTCTCGGTGCAAGGGAGTTCTGGCACGGCCCATATATGCCCATTTATTTCATAACCTCCGCCATGATGTCCGGTTGTGCTGCCATTTTGTTCTTTACATGGCTTGCCTATAAGTCCAACGGCTGGCAGATGAGTGATTCCATGAAGAATGCCCTGTCCGCCACTGGCAAGCTCGGCGCACTGTTGATGGTCATCATAATGTTCTTTACCACATGGAAGGTGCTTTCGGGCGTGGCTGGGGAACCTCCAGGAAAGTTCGAGGCGATGAAGGCGATTTTGACCGGCGACTACGCCCTGAATTTCTGGGGTGGCGAGGTCCTGCTGGGCATGCTCCTGCCGTTTGCCATCATCTCTCTGGTAAAGGCCAAGGATATGAAGGCCATGTTTATAGCCGGCGCCCTTTGCATGACCGGTATCTTTGTAATGCGCTACGACTTAGTAGTCGTAGGCCAGATAGTCCCTCACTTCCATGAGTTAGGGGATCTGGTTGGTATTCCTCATTATTTCTCATACTCTCCTTCTCTGCATGAGGTCATGGTTACATTGAGTGGTCTTAGCTTATGCGCAATGGCCTTCTTGATTGGAGAAAAGTTCTTCAGAGGCCATGTGTCCGAGTCCCATTAACACCACACTGAATCTGGTTATGGCTCTGTGTGTCAGTTGTCATGCGGCTGATGGAATAAGATCAGGCAACAAAGGAGTGAACTGAGAATGAAGCCACGAGAACGAGACATATCTAAATCCGATACAGCCAGTCGAGTCCGCGGCTCGACTCCTGACCCATCTACGCCCATATATCCAATTGGAGTGGCTGCCCGAATACTGAATGTACACCCTCGAACCCTTCGGCTGTACGAGGCCGAGGGGTTCATAAAGCCTTCGTATGTGGGGCCAAGAAGGTTGTTTTCACAAAATGATATGGATTGGATCGCCTGTCTGCGCTCCATGATACATGATGAGGGCATAAGTATGCCGGGTTTGAAACGCCTTTTATGTCTGGTGCCATGCTGGGAAATCGCCAATTGTCCTTGTGAGGTGCGTCAGAATTGCAAGGCCAAGTTCGAGAAGATGTCCTCTTTGCAGGACACAGATACCCCTTGCAAGGTTTCTTGTGAGGGCTGTGTCTGACTCTTGATCTGTTCGATGTGAGATTGTGCAAAACGGGTTGTGCGGATTTTGGCGCACAACCCGTTTTTTTTAGGCCGCACCCTCGAGTTTTTTTCTCAGAAAGCGCAGGATGTTTTTCTCTAATGTGGAATAGATGTTATGGTTGAGTGTATCCTTTTCCGGCTGGTCGCAGCGAATTCCTACTGATGTGATGTCCGCTGTTTTGGTGAACGCGGTGACCAGGAGGTTAGTTCCCAGATCTTGTCTTGTTCCCGGCGCAGGTTGGAGGACTGTTTTTTCAAAAAAGAGATTGTATGGAATACTCAACAGCGCCTGTGCCGAGTATGTCTTGCAGCCGTAAATCGAGTTTTCCAGAAGTCCTGGGTAGCCGCATTCTCTACAAATGGCGTCCATTTCAAGCCATACTTCATCCTTTTCGGCTACGATATCCACCTTGTTTCTGCATGTCTGATACATCCTGTACCCCTCATCATCCGGTTTTTCTCCGTAAATACATAGGTTGTTGTAGTTCTGCCCAAACCATTCGACAATCTTGAAGAACAGAAACAGGACGGTCGTTTGCGTAGCGGGATCCATTCTGGTGTTGGCGAGCCCGAGTGTCTTGTGGGATAGTTCGTCAAGGGCGTTTGAGATGGCATAGGGCAGATGTTCTTTGAGTTTTTCTTCGTCTTCCCGTGAGCTGAAGGCCTTCATGCCTTCTTCGATGGCTATGTGGCCGATGATTTTGTAAAGCAGGTCACGTGCTGTCTGTTGCCATATGGCAGGGTGTCGCCCTGTTACCATCAATTCCTCTATCAGATGAAGAAACGGGGTGTTGGCCAGCTGAAGGGCTTCACTTTTTCTTTTGAGGATGGTCAGCATGTTCATAATGCTCCGCTTTCATTTTTTTCTTGACATAAGCTTAGGATGCTGTCAAACTAATTTTGAAGATTTTTTTGCACTGGACTGCTATTCTGTAAATAAAAATAAATTATTTTTTATCAGGGTTGTAAATATCTCTTGACAATTTTTTTTGTGTTGTTATTTTATAGTTAAACAAAATTAAAGAATGCTTTTTGAATTTTGTTTAATTATAATACGGGACCGGAAAGGGGGTAAGAGGGTACAGAGGCAAGATGTTCTTTTTTTGAGGCTTGGGTTTGTTTTTAGCTGAATCAATTTTGAAGATATTCTCTCCTGGTTGTCCTTGGCATTTGTTTTCGGTCCAGCAAATGTATGGATGGGATGGAGAGGCGGCAGTAGTTGTTTTTAATATAAAAAAACAAAAAACTAAAAAGGAGTAACATGAAAATGAAAGGTAAAATGATTCTTGTTTTGGCAGCTCTTTTGGTAAGTTCCTCCATGGCCTTTGCAGCATCTGATGTGAAGGGTACGGTGAGCAACAAGGCGGATGTGGCGGGCACAACCAACGTCGCCATGGGCATCGCCAATGAAGCGAGGGTTGGCTCTGTAGGCATTGAGGACTCTAAGGTCAAGGGCACGGTGAGCAATCAGGCCAACATCAAGGGTTCGACCAACGTTGCCATGGGTATTGCCAACAAGGCCAACATGGGCTCGGTAGATATCGCGAAGTCCAATGTAAAAGGCACAGTTAGCAACAAGGCTGATGTCAAGGGTTCGACCAATGTCGCCATGGGTATCGCCAACAAGGCCAACATGGGCTCGGTAGATATCGAGAAATCCAATGTCAAGGGTACAGTGAGCAATCAGGCCAACATCAAGGGTTCGACCAACGTTGCCATGGGCATTGCCAACAAGGCCAACATGGGCTCGGTTAACATAGAGGAATCCAATGTCAAGGGCACAGTGAGCAACAAGGCTGATATCAAGGGTTCGACCAACGTTGCCATGGGTATTGCCAACAAGGCCAACATGGGCTCGGTGGACATCGAGAAATCCAATGTTAAGGGCACAGTGAGCAACAAGGCTGATATCAAGGGTTCGACCAATGTCGCCATGGGTATTGCCAACAAGGCCAACATGGGCTCGGTGGATATCGAGAATTCCAATGTAAAAGGCACTGTGACCAATCAAGCCAATGTCAAGGGTGCAACCAATGTCGCTATGGGTATTGGCAATACAGCGGATATGGCCTCTGTTGACATAAAGTAGGCTTGTGTGAGAATTAAGCTTCAGTAATGGAATTAGGTAAGGGGCATATTGTCCCTTACCTAATATATATCTTTCAGGAGCCTGACATGAAGGTATTTTGGTTAGTAATAGGGTTATGTTTTCTGGCTGGGGCATCCATTGCTATGGCGGATGACATGGATGATGGTATCTCCAAATATACAGATGACTCCATCAGTAAAAGCGATCAGGTATTCCAAAGTGAAAAGAATATCAGTTTCATAAAGATGAAGGCAAAGGCGGCTGCCAGTGGAGGTGGGGGCAGCAAGGCCAGCGCTACAGATACAGCAACAGCAGCTACGGGCGGCAATATAAACAGCGTCCTGGTGGGTGCTGGCTCAAAAATTAGAGATATCTACATCATAGATGAAGGACATGGCAAAAAAACTGTAGTAACAGACAGATAAATATAAGACTCAAAAAAATGAGAGGGACGTTATGATATATTCCAACAAGGGGAGAAAAGGTTGGCCATTGCTGGTGTTGGCCGCATTTTTTTTATTGGCGTCATGTGAAGACCCTGCCAAGGTGGATGTCCAGCTGCCTGAGACAGGGCCGCAGGTAAAGGTTACTTCCTATACCAAGGCCCTCTCGGACCTGGGATTGATGTCCGAGATATACGGGACCGGAGCGCTCAAGATACAAGCCAACCCCATCGGCGACAATACCGGCACTTCTGGTTCTACTGGTGGAGAGATCCCCCGTGATATCACGGAGATGATCAAGAGTTCCCTCAATGCCATTGGAGGAAACGTCATATACATCCCCTATGACCCTGCCTTTATACAAAATAATATGGTGACAGGATACTCCAGTTTTGATGCAAAGATGATTCCTGATGTGGTGGTAACTGGTGGCATCACTGAATTTGACAGGGGGCTTGAAACAAGGGGTAAGGGCAATGACGCCAGCATGGAGGCGGATTTTAACGTGTCCAAGCACCTTTCCAGCAAGGTTGGATTTGATTACAGAGACGAGGACAAAACAGGGCTTTCACGCATCACGTTGGATTTCAATCTTGTTAATTTCAAAACAATGGCAGGTATCCCTCGAATGAACACCACCAACAGCATTGAGGTACACAAGGCCATGGCGGAGAAGGAGTTGGGTATTACACTTTTCGGGGCATCCTTCGGCAGAAAGGGTTCAATCAAAAAGGTGCAGGGGCGCCATGCAGCCGTCCGTCTGCTGGTGGAGGCCAGTATGATACAGATTGTGGGCAAGCATTTGGTGCTGCCTTACTGGAGGCTGCTCGGCGATGACGCCTTACCGGATGATGTGGTTATGACCGCATTCGCCAAGAGTTTTTATAGGATGTCTGAACCGGACCGCATAGCTGCGGTGCAGGAATGGCTGTTCCTGCATGGTCACGATGTCCCAGTGAACGGCGTTATGGACCAAAGGACATTGAATGCCCTGCGGACCTTCAACCCCAATGCCGGGCCCCCCATAGATGTTGAGACAGCGACAAAGATCTACATGACTATTCCCATAGACAATAACGCCTATGCAAGAAGACTGATGCTTGCGGGCGGTCAGGCACCTGCGGGTGGTCCTGCGGTGATGCCTGATGTGGTGCCACAGGCACAGGCAGCCCCTCAGCCTGCCCCTGCAGCGCCAGCTCCGCAACAGCAACCTGTAGCAGTTGCCCCTCAGGCAGCGCCAGCTCCACAGGCATCTGCTCCCAAAACCACTATGCAAGCGGCCCCAAAGGCGGCTTCTCAGCCTGCGCCTCGCCAGGCTTCGGTTGCGGCAGCTCCAGCGCCCCAGCCGGCCTCTGCAAGGCCTACTACTCAGAGTACAAGGGCCATTGGCCGAATACTGAGTGATTCAGATTGGTAAACTGACATGAAAATCTTTCAAAGACATTCGGTGCAACTCTTGGTCTCAGCCATGTTCCTTTCTGTGTCTGTGGCCGCTTATGCAGGGAACAGGGTTATGGTCGATAATTCCGTGAAGGAATTAAATGACTTGAACGCAAAGGCGTTGTCGCAGGTAGCCGTTCCCAAAGACGGGCATATCTCCGTCAAAGGAGATGTGCGATATGTAAACGGAGTGGCGGAGGTTCGAGTGACTGAACAGGAGGTCAGGCAGGGCAGCGGAGCAATCCGCTTGCCCCACATATCACAATCACAGCCTGCTATAAAGGGAAAAACTGCCCATATAGCAGGCACACAAAAGAAAAAGACGGCCACAAGATATGAAAAAAAAAGGGAAGAACTGCAAGACATTGGGCCCGTATTTCACATACAGGCCCAAGGCTTGATAGAAGTAAAAAACGAGTCCATCGGGTTGGGAAGCCGTTACGTTTTAACTAATCATGACAAATCTAGGTGGCAGATTGCCACTCCAATAAGAGAGGAGGAACTCCATGCGCCAATCATTTCCCCATAAGATCTTAAGTATTGCGATGGTTTTAGCAGCGTTATGTGTATCCAATCTGGCCATTGCCGGCAATAACCGCATCATGAGCATCAATGCCGCTCGCGTCACCGCTGAACGTGCCCTGGTGGAAACCGTCTATGGTTTGAAATTGCGGGCTACCGAAGAGGTAAGGGACCTGGTGGCTGCAAATTTTGAGGGCAAGACCGAGTCCAAGACCGCTGCCATGCTCAAAGGGGTGAAATTCGAAGAGATTACATACGATCCCAAGCAGGATATCGCCAAGGCGGTTGCCAGTGTTTCATTGGATCAGATAACCAATGTCAATGGTGATGTCATTCCCTTGAACAACAAGGTCTTCAGACGAGTTGGTTTCGGCACATCCACGCCATCAAAGGCAGGCCCTCTCAAGGCATTGCGTGCAGCTGAGATCGATGCCTACAAGCAGCTTATGAAGCAGCTGGTGGGGTTCCAGTTGGAGAGCGAGACATCTGTGGAAAATTATATGTTAAAGTCCGATGTGGTGCGCACCAAGGTTATGGCCACACTCTTCTTGGCTGAAATTACAGAATTCGGATGGGAGTCCAATGGCGATGCCTACATCAAGATGGTTTT